>ORJL010721835.1_pt1 | contig 28185 bp, 27 predicted proteins | sample 1779941 | NCBI WGS metagenome assembly ORJL01 (sample SAMEA104232317, study PRJEB22302) | groundwater metagenome | biome: forest; feature: aquifer; material: groundwater | place: USA | collected 2011-08-07 | depth 5.8 m
CAGCACCTGGCCCAGCGTGCGGCAGGACTCCAGGCGGGGTCCCATCATGGAGAGTCCGGTGGATATGAGGTGTACATGAGTATCAATGAAGCCGGGGAGGAGGGCCCGGCCTTTCAGGTCAATCACCTCGGCGTGGGGGCCACGCTCCGCCATCACCTCGCGGCTGGTCCCCACGAGGGCAATGCGGCCTCCCCGCACCAGGACACCCTCCGCCAGGGGGTTCTGGCCCTCCATGGTCACCACCTGCCCGTTCACCAGGGCCAGCTCGTTCATTCGCACGCCGCCAGGGAGATTACTTACTTAGACCTTTTCATTATAGGATTCGGCGTGTAGCTATGCAAATAACCTGCAATACTTTACATAAGCAAATTATGCTGGGGAGGCAAAGCCGCAGAAGCCTAGCGCCACGGGGTTCGTGAGGGAAGCCGAGCGAAACAGGAAGTCCGGCATGGAGATGCCAAGAGATTTTGCGGCCAGAAGTATCAAGGGGGCACACAAGAACGAAACCACTCTAACGAGGCGCTCTAGCCCCGTGGCCCCCCATATTGCATGTTGAATGACGAATGTACCTACTGGCCCAAACCAGAGAATGAAATGTGCAAAGATGGGAAATACAGCCTGGGTCGAGGCCGAAAGCCAAGTCGTAATGTTGCCCTGCTCCATTACTGCCTCCTTTTCATTCGGTAAACGGGTGTGAGAACGTAATATAATGTGGCAGCCAATACGCCCATCGAGCCACTTCCTATGGCCTATGCTACCGACGAAAGTTAGTGCCATTGGACCGCAGCCATACAGACGCCGGTTCCCAGTTTCTTGGAACAACTGCCAGTACCGTCCAGCCCGAGAGGTGGCGGCTCTACGTCCGCCACCTCTCTTCTCGGAACTGCCGCTACTGTATAGTGAGGACATCATCCCTGCCTCCCGGGTCAGTATGCGGCCTTCCCGGCTTGAGCTGGCGCTGAGAATTGTTAAGCCACTGCTCACGCAACTCTGCCGCGCTGGTTTTCCATGCCGGCGGGCCCGCCGGCCTTTGGCTGTGGCGAAGGAATGCCGCTAAGCCCGGGCGGAACGCTACTTCCAGGATCTGCCCCACCGCCCAACAGTTCTCTCACTTGAGCACGGGCCCGCTCCAACTCTAGTTCTGTGGCCAACTGGAGTAGCTCATAGGCTCGCTGCACGTCTTCGCTTGTCAGGAGCCTTGTGTTCAAGAACCGCGTTTGCAGTTGTTCCATTGCTTCCAGGTGGTCTCGCAGGAAGTCATTGACCCTTTTGCTCTCCATCTTCATCTGGCGCCTAGTGAGGGCTACTTCCCAGGACAAAGCACTCAAGCGGCCCCGATTCCCTACGTGCGTGAAAGCCCGCCCCGTGGCCACGAAGGGAGCCATGATCAACCCCAAAGGCAGGGCTAACACTTCTGCCATGAAGTCAAACAGGCCCCAGGCCGCTCCGCCGTCATAAGCCTCAGTCGTTCTTTTCATCTACTTCCTCCTTGGTTCGTGCTCGAGAAATGCTTCTCCAAATTCTCCAGGGCTTCCAACCGCCCTCGGAGGAACTTGTTGGCAGCTTTGCCCATCATCTTTTGCTTCTGGCAGGAAAGAGCTACCTCGCGAGACAAGTCGGCCAAATGGCCGCGAGCTCTCGCATGCCCCACGGCCCGACCGACAGAGGGGATAGGCGCCATGAGGATTCCAACAGGCAGGACCAAGACCTCCGCAATGAAATCAAAAAGGCGCCAGGCGACTCCGCCACCATAGGCTTCCGTAACTTTTTTCATTTCGTTCTTCCCTTTCCTTGGGGGATTGGGAGCCCGCCGGACGGCGGGCCCCCAAACTCTGACTACCTGTGGGCGATCTTCTGCTTGATGTGCTCGATGCCCGCCTGGCTAACGGCCGCGATCCCCCCTGTGTAGAGACGGCGCGCCTGATCAATCGCGGTTGGCGCCACTGCCATCGCCAATACGCAGTCCTTGTACTGTATGACCGTCTCTTGAAAGCCTCTCTCCGTTTCAAGCGTCACCGCCAAGACATTGCCGGCGACGGTTCCGACACAAGAATTGGCCAACACCACTTCCACAGCGACGTGCCTTGTGGCCTCCTCCACATTGCGGTGCCGTCGGGCTTCCGGACTTTCCAAAATGCGCGAGAGCAAGCTGCCGCGCCCGTCGCTTTGGACCACCATGCTGCTGGCAGCGGCTACCGCCGGAGGCAAGGAAGCTTGCAGCGCTTTCCACTCGGGCTCTGAGTGCTGTTCGGTCGCCTGGGACTGTCTCTCCCCATCGCTGTCGCTCATTGGGATGCCTCCTCAATTGCAGAATCCTTTGTCTCGGCTTCCTCGACGACCGGCGGGATTCTGTTTCCCCCGCGCAGCTCGTGGAGGAGTCGAGTCACTAGCCCGGGATTGTGCTCATACAGTCCCTGGAGCACCGCCGCCTTTTCTAACCGCTCCACTATTTGCGTGAGTAGGAGGTCATCGTTCACGCTTTGCATGAGGCTTTCCTGCTGCCGCTGCACAAAGCTCACCTGATCAGAGGGCCCCTCCTGGTCCGCGGTTATGTCCCCCCGGGCAATAGCTTCCAAGACATCCCTGGTCCTGGTCATCACATCTGATGCCTGCTTGCCGAAGATCTCCGCGCCTATGGACCGCACGGTGGGACTCTGCGACTTACGCTTTATGGGTAACTTGATGAACTGCATATTTGTCGAACTCCTTTGCTACTAAGTGGGCTTCACAGTACGGGATGTCTGCTTTCTCGCGTTCTTCTTCTGCTGTCACCTCCTTTTCATTGGCCCCTGTCTACTGATTGCCCCCGTTGCGGTGCACGGCCAACTGGTCATCTTCCCGCGGTACGTCGGACCACCGCCCGGCCATCCGGCGCAGCTTATCCTCCGCGAGGGCATTCGCAGGCGGGTCCTCCAGAAACTTCTTGCCGGTTTCAGCGATGGCATAGACGGCGATGAAGGTTAGCACGGGGATCAGCCCTGAGGTGAGGAAAGCACCGACGCGTTCTGTAACTCCGGGCTCGAGGTTGAAGAGAACCGAGACGCTCTGCGGCATGCGCTCTCGAACCAATAACCACCCCAAAGTCATGTTCGCGAACCATTCCGTGATTCCCAGGAGCATTATCCCTACCATGATCGCTGTCCTTACGCGACCAGCAGGCGAAATCACCGCCAAAGCCACGAAAACCGCGGAGAGGACCACCGTGACGCCGGCCATAACGTAGGCCATCAGAAGAGAATTCGCCCAGCCGAATGCCTCGAACAAATGAGCTGTGGAGGCCGCCTGTGCCATCAGGGTTCCAACCAGAACTGTCAGGAAAAGGCCTAGTTGCACCTTCTCTCTCGTCTTCATCTTGTTACTCCTTTCGAGTTGTATCTCATAGCTTCCAGGGGAGGGCTCTGCCTCATTGGAGTGGCAACTCCGTGAGGAAACTGGCCGACGACGACGCCCCGCGTTGCAGCAGTCGAAGGGGTTGTCATCTATCCCAGACGCGAGTCCCCTGGGCAATCCAAGTGGACGGTGCGGTGGAGGCGGGGTTCGCCGTGGGAAAGCTTTCCCGCCTACCACTGCCCTTCTTGTTGCCAAATCACCTCCTTCATGGGAAACTGCCATTCACGCGTCCACGCTCGCATGTACCTGAATCCACTGGAACAATGATAAGCCCATTAATAGAAGCAGGAAATACAGCGCGGTACCTAAAGGGGTAGCGCGATGAAGCGCATTATTGCTTGACAGGATAGCAGAACGGGCCTAAAATGCGGTTTGTGAATCTAGCAAATCTGCTAGAATAGCGCTGTTGGTTCCGGTGGTTAGATGGCCAAGCCCCATATCTCAGAGACGACCTTTGGACAAGATCTTGATCGTTTGCTTGCTCGAGCAAGATTGAGTATGCCTGCGTATGCTCAAGAAGCTGACATTAATTACAAATACCTTTCCCAGCTACGAAGCAATCCCAATCGTCGACCAGGTCAAGCGTACGCCGGTCTGCTTAGACCGTTTATTAGACGCAATCTATTGGATCTACGCCAAGCCCAGGTCCTTTCCTTGAGACACCGTGCGAAGCCACTCACCGTGCTTGAATCTGCTGGGCTTTTCCCCGCCATGTCTCGCGAAGAGCTCTTGGCATCAATCGCGGATGCACTATCGTTGGAAGGGCCAATTTCTGAGGACAAGCACATCCTTCCACGCATCTCTGTAAACCAAGTTCAACCCGGATATGGTTTTGTACGATTCAAGGAGACGTTAGACTTCCGAGAGCTCTTTAAGGAACTCAAGGACGGGGAGGAACTTCTCTGGTTGGACACATACTGCCCCCGATATAACGACTACTGGGAAGAATTACGCCATGCTCTGTTCCGGGGCACGACGATCCGCATGCTTGTGATAGACCCGGACTGTCCCAACGCGCGCTACCGGGCAGAGGAAATTGACAAAGACGACCACTACCCCTACGAGAAATTCAAAGCCGAGATCGAGGCCTTCACCATGGAACTCATCCGGTCGCTCAGGGATCTTGAAGCAGTGCTCGGCACCCCCCGGTGCGAGATTCGTGTGTATGGTGACCTTCCCTGTATTCCTATGTACATCATCGCACGAGATCAAAAACCTGTGCGCGGATACAGTTCGTTCTTCCTTAATAAGGCAACGGCGTATTTCCGCCATATAGAATGGGGGCAAGGTGAGGATAGCCTTCTGAAGAACATGCACAGGTATTTTGAAATGAAGTGGGACAATGTGGTAGCAAAGCCGGACCACGGTGGTCGTGTGGTATATCCGTAAAGCCAATTGAACTTACTGACCCGGTTTCCCTAATGGCCGGCTAAGGCTGGAGTAACGTGATGAGACGTGAAGTTATCGCCACTGATAAAGTCGCGCAAACCGGCTTCCCGTATTGCCAGGCGATCCGTTACGGAGATCTAGTGTTCGTTGCAGGCCAAGTGGCGATCGACCCTGCCACCGGCAAGCTCGTGGACGGAGACATCGGTGTCCAAACCCGCCGCGTCTTGGACAACGTTGCAGCGATTCTTCAAGCAGCCGGCACATCTTTAGAATACAGCCTCGATTTGCTCTGCTTCCTGGCGGACATCGCTGATTTCCCATCCTTCAATCAGGTTTATCGCACGTACTTCCCAGAAGACGGTCCTCCGCGTACCACGGTCCAAGCCATCTTGCCTCTTGGAGCCCGGGTGGAGATACGGATTATCGCTGCGCTCCCAGAAGGGATTGAGGTGGGTCGTAAAACTTCACGACCCACCGGTTAATCTCACTAACATGGCAAGGATGCCAGAGAAAAGCACTACGGGAGACAATATTTCTGATCAAGATGCACCTCTAGACAATAGGCATACCCAAATGCAGCCGGTGATTGATAAGCTCAGGACAATTACTGCAATAGATATCGCGCCAAGATTGGACGAACAGTCCCAAGTTGTGGATTCTTTTGCAGGGATTGTCATAGTGGAATTGCCCGAACATGGTTCCGTAGTCGCTCTAGATGGGCGGGAATATAGATTTCACGCTGCCCGTGTATTTCCTGGAAAACACGTAAATCCTCACTTCCACACAACGGGTCAAGAACCATACGAAATACTCGCAGGGGAGCAAGCAATAATGCACGTTGGAACAGTTGATGGACAGGCTGTTTCTTGGACGCAAGCGACGGCCAAGCCTGGGGATGAAATGATTATGCGGGGAAACGAAGTCCATTCGCTCGAGAACGTAGGCAACACTCCGGTTGACTTTGCATTCGCTTGCCCGGATAGTCATCTAAACGAACAGGATCGCGTATTCACGACGGACTATGAGAATAGCTTACCCCGGTATCAAGAATAATCCATCGATGTAGGCAAAGGCCAGCCCGTATCACCCCCCATCCTCTGCGGCGCGGGGTATGGTGTGGATGCAGAAATCTTGCTGCATTCCCTCTTTGAACAAGAGCTCGATGTGCGATACATCGCGCGACACCAGAACAGTGACCCGGCGATGTCTGCATTACGACTGGGCCAGTCGATCATGAGTTTGACAAGATGGACCACACAGACCCCTATTTCGATGGAGACTGCCGGATCGTCAGCGAGTGTGATGCGACGACGAATCAAATCGAGGAGGAAGCGCGAAGGGCGCAAGATAGCTGGCACCACTGGCAAAAGGACGAAAAGCGCAAGTTATCGGTACCCAGAAACAACTGGTCTGGGATGACAATTCGAGAACTCGCAAAGGAAGTGGGATTGGAGTCGCATTACAACGCCTTTTACCGGCTCGCATCCCTCCGCGTACACCCGCATGTGCTCGCTGCGAACGATCATTGAACTCTTTGAAGGGTGTGGCATAAGGCTCAAGATGGCTGCCACTGCCCACCTGATTGCAGACGTTCTCCCTGACCACACACCGCTATCTCAAAGAGACTGTTGACCATTGGTGTCGCTTGATGGAGCCGCCACAGAGGATACAGGACGAACTGCGCGCCACAGGGCAGGATTCGAGGATCTGGTCACGAAGAGGTTGGCGCTTATTGGTCTACCCCGTTGCAATTTTCGTTCCACGGACTCCTTGAGACGCCGAGCGGAAGGTTCGCCGGCGTGTCGCCTCGCCTAGCGAAGTCACATTTGGTGATAGGCACTAGGCTACGTTCAGACAGCTGTTTAGGTGGTGGAGCAGAGTTCCCCCCGGGTGGGAACGACGACACACGAGGGGAGGGAACGTTGTCATTTACAACGATTAGCTAGCAACAAGCTTGGGAACCTAACTGAGTTTGGCGTCACATCGCGTCTTTCCGATTGACCTAGCCTGGCCCCGGAAGTAACGTAGAACTAGAGATTCCAGAACGCACTTGACGCCAGGCTGGAACCATGACCAACGAGCCAAGGGATTCATGCCGGAAAGGCATGATCTTCTGAGAACATACGCCCGGCTAACACCGGGCGCGCCGTAAGGCCATCAAGGCGCACGGGCCTCCCTCGGGAGCCACCGGAGCCGGTATGAGTAAGGCGGCGGCCCGCATGCCCCCTAACCAAGAGGGTGCCATGGAGGACGGGCGCCTTTCTTTTTGGTTAGAGGAAGGAGAAGGAATGATAAGCCTGCAGGCGGTAATTGCAGCCTCGTTCGTGGGAAAGGGGTGCTGGAGGCTCTCTACGCCGAGAGGCGTGTTGCCCAGCCTGGCAGAGATGAGGGCCAACATCTGGGAGGCAGCCTGCTACTTCGCCTCTCTGGAAGCAAAGAAGGACCGGTTGCCGCACTGACACCCTTTTCCCCCGATGTCGTGCCCCTTGGCCGTGGAGGCGTCTCGCTGTGGGCTAGGACAAACCTGAGGCTAGTCCCCTGGGGCTCTGATGACAGGGACGTAGCGCTCAGTCGCCAGTTCTGCGCCGTATGCCAGCGCCGCCCGGATGTCCTCGAGGGCCAACGTGGGATAGCTTCTCAGAATCTCTTCCTCGCTTATCCCAGCGGCCAGCTTGTCCAACATGGCTGTAACGAGCACTTTGGTGCCCCTTATGCAAGCCTTACGGTGGCAGACCCTAAGCAACACTCACGTAGTCGCCGACAGAACTTGGCTCCGGAGTGGGCAATCGATCCTCGCGCAAGCCCCGCAGGTGAATCTCGATGGCCTGCTGCATGTTCTTCTTGACTTCATCGACGTTCTTGCCTGTAGCTACGCAGCCAGGCAGATCGGGAGAATATGCGGATAAGTTTCCATTGGCCTTTTCGATAACGATCAAGTACCGGTACACTCCTACGCCCCCTTAAGTTGAGCCTGCTTCATGATGCTGCTCAGCGTCCCCTTGGCTAGGTCATCGTTGAGGTGGCCGGCGATGGTCACTCTGCCACGCTGCTTCTGTGGCTTCTCAGCAAGTCCAGCGCGCCCGGCGCTTCCGGGTTAAGTATGGCAAGCCCAGCGTTTTCGCAAGCAGCCACCAGCTTTGCATCGCTACCAACGAAGTAGAACGGCTCGCTTGAAACGGCATTCGCCCTTACTGCGGTGGCAAGATGGACGGCGTCAGGTGCACGAAGCACGTAGGTTACGCTTTGCCTGACAGCTTCCATGATCACACTGTCAGAAACCGACTGCAGCATGACCGCTTCCCTTAGGTCTCGCTCAAAGTTTCCAAGAATGCGTTGGTGTAAGCGTCGGTTCAAAGTGCCTGCAGCGAGTAACCGTCTAGCAACCGAGATTACTTCGAGGACCGTGAAGTAGGAGGTGATGAATGCCTCTGCGTCACTTTTCCCTTCGAACAATTCTCTGACCACGTCGGTACCGCTTTCAGTGCGATACTTCTTCAGCAGAGCGGAAGTCTCAAGGTAGAACATGGGCATGGTTCATTTACCTTCTCGCATAGCATGTAGCTCTTGTGTCAGGGTCTTGTTCCCCATGGCCTTATCGACTGATTTCCTCAATTCAGCATCAGGGACGGCGTACTTGCCATATCGCGCACGGAGCTCCGCGAGGGTTGTAGCTATCTCTGGGCTCTGCAGGGCGTAGAGCCGCGGAGCCTGTTTCGTGCTGGTCGCCTGCGTTCTTGCGAGACTTTTGGACCTTGTCATTACAAGCACCTCTTTCACTGCTTGGTGTTCTCACCACTGAAGGCTTTCACGCGACTCCTGCGTATAATCATTGTGTAGGGCGCGCGCTGCCCCTGGGTCTCTTTGGACCGGATCACTCCAAGGAGATTATAGTATCTCTTTACGAGATCGCCAAGCGCGCTGGCACTTCTATCGGCCCTCGGGCATCTCATGTAGCTCTTGCGTTAAGGTGCGCTGGCCCATCTCTCTGTCCAGCTCCTTGCTCAACTCCGCAGCCGGTACTGCATATTTGCGATAGCGCGCAAACAGTTTGTCGGCCATACGCGCCAGCTCCGGGTTTTGCTGCCAGCCCGACCACACGGGCGATTCCGCCATGCTGCCCCGTGTAGTCGTAGAATGCTTCAATCTTGCCATCACAAACACCTCTTCCATGAATTGTGTGGCTTCGGTTTGATCTTGGCCCCTTTCGGCACGCTCAAGTAGCCTCGCCCCGGTCTGAAGCCATGGGCTACATTAGCAAAGGCCACTCAAGGGGCTCCAGGCGGTCCCCAGTAGCTCTCAATCCCTTGCTCGTCTGGTCGGCAGAGCATGCTGAATCAATACGCCCGTTATCCGGGCATTATCTCTATGCCGTGCTACCCCCCCCATCAGCCCCTTTAGCGGGCTTCGGCTTCTCAGCCCATGGCTTTAGCCCGGGGCGAGGCTCCACCGAGGACGGGCCCCGGTTCTTGCTGCCCGACCCCGTGGTCAAAGTTCCGGCCCTCATTCCATCACCACTTTCTGCCTGAACGTGCTGAGAAGCCCACCTGCTGAGCCATCCGCTAAGCTGCCGTTGCACACCTGCCCGGACCCCTTTTCACCTAGATGAAATTCGGGGTGTTTCATGCGACAGATGAATACTTTCCGGCTGGGCCCCTAGCGCCTTGCCCGCCCAGCCGCAGCCCGCCAGAAGGGGGGAGGCAAGCAACCCCCGCCCACCGGCGGGCCCGGCGGCGGCCCTGGCTGCGGGGGTTGCGGCGTGCGCTCGCCCCGCAGGGCCGCGTAGACGTCGGCGCGGCCGGCGCCCTGGACATTGGGAGGGTACCCCAGGTCAACCGCAGCCCCCATGAGCAGCTCCTTGACCTGGTCCGGGGAGAGTCCGGGACTGGCCTGAAGGATGAGCGCCGCCGCCCCGCTGGCATGGGGGCAGGCCATGCTGGTCCCGCTCGCTTCGGTGAACAGGTCGCCGACCGGATTGCCCATGCGGGTGCCCCGCGCCTTGGCGGAGATGATGTTATGGCCGGGGAAGAGGATATCCGGTTTGGTCCGCCCGTCCGAGGTGGGACCCCGGGAGCTGAAGTCGGCGATCTTGTCGCCATCGGTGCTGGCGCCAATGGTGATAACCTTCCGGGCACACCCTGGAGAGCCGACCGTGCCTCCCAGGGGGCCCGCGTTGCCGGATGCGACACAGACTACTATCCCGCGCTCTGTAGCGGCGTCACAGGTGCGGGCAAGTGGGTCAGTCCCGTCGCAGGCCCCATCGCTGCCGAGCGATAAGTTGATCACCTGGGCGCCCTGAGCCACGGCCCACTCTACGCCAGCCATGGCCCAGCTCGTGGAGCCTGAGCCAAAGGACCCCATAACCTTGGCGGCCAGCAAGCTGGCTTCCGGAGCTACTCCTCGGTACCGGGAATCGGCCCCCGCCGCGATGCCTGCTACGTGGGTGCCGTGGCCGTTGGTATCGGCAAAGCCTTCCCCGGTGGCGTCATATCTCAATATGACCCGGCCGGCGAGGGCCGGATGGTCGGCGTCTACGCCCGTGTCCACGATGGCTATCTTTACCCCGCGGCCGGTGAACCCGGCTTGCCACGCCTGGGGAGCGCCGATAATGGGTACAGAGGTGTCCAGGCAAGTGTGGACGGGGCGGTCCCGCCAGATCTTCACGATCCTGGGGTCCTTGGCGGCCTTGCGGACGTCGCCGGGATTGAGGGAAAGGGCGGCAAAGGGGGCGAGCTGGAAGTACTGCCGGGCTGGTTGCTGAAGGAAGCTTCGGACCGCTTCAGAGGGTCCGGAGTACTCCACCAGGACCGGTACTTCCTGGTGGGCCGCCATGAGGTCCAGCTCTACCGCAAGGCTGTGGCTGAGCTTTTCTCTCATTGCGGAAAGGCCACGGGGTTTTCGCCACAACTTCTCCTGCCCCGCTGGGCGGGCCACCGTGCCATGAAAAATAGCTGCTTGTCGCCAAGTGGAACAGGCGTCCCGCCTGTTCGCACAGGCCAGAGGCCTGTGCCACTTTGGCCGGGTCCTTCTTCATAGCAGCAGAGTTGGGTCCCGCAACGCCGAGCCTTCAGGCGGGTTACTCTGCTGCGAAAGAAAACCCCGTCTGTCAAAGAAAATGTAAGCGGGCCGATACTTGCAAAGGAGTGGCAGTGAGCGTGGACCAAGCCCATGGCGTGATATTAGCACCGCTTATGTTCCACGGTCAAGGGAAACAAGAACTCGGGGTTTGCCTTCCACACCACTTCTGCTATAAAATATGGCACTAGCTGCACCAGTTCATAATAGCCGTAGCTTGGGGGTTTAGAAATGAGCCGCGAACAATCACAACTGAGAGTCCTTATCGGGAAGCCGGGTTTGGACCCTCATGACCGGGGAGCAAAAATCCTGGCTGTAGCCTTGAGGGACGCCGGTATGGAGGTTATTTACACCGGTATCCACCAGACACCAGAATCTATTGCTGCTGCTGCCGTGCAGGAGGACGTGGACGTCATCCTCCTGAGTATTCTATCGGGCGCCCACCTTCCGCTGACCAGCCGCATTATGGATTCTCTAAAAGAGAGAGGGGGCGGCGACATACCCATCCTCTGCGGGGGAATCATCCCGGACCGTGACATTCCGACCTTAAAGGAGATGGGCGTGAAGGAGATATTTGGGCCGATGACGCCCATCCAAACTTGCGTCGATTACCTGAGATCGAACTTCAGCCCACGCAGCTTAGTGTAGTACGGGAGACGTTATGATTGACAGCTTCAATGGCCCAAAGGCGGCCCAGAGCAAATACTGGGACCCCTATAGCCAGACCCTTTCTCGAGAGAAGCTGGATCAGCGCCACTTGCGCAAGATCCAGAAGCTCATCAAGTTTGCCTATGAGAACACTGACTTTTACCGGGAGTTGTATGACAAAGCCGGCATGAATCCGGGGGACATCCGGACCTGGGACGACTTCTATCAGCGGGTGCCCTTTACAGACAAGCCGGATTTCATGGCGGAACAGGCCAGCAGGCCGCCCTTCGCGGTCGAGGCCCTTCCCCGTGAACATGCTCACACCTCTCTCATGACCAGTGGCACGACAGGCGTTCCCATGCGCATGGTCTACACACGCTACGATGAGGTGGCGGCCGGAGACCTCTATTCCACCATCTGGTGGGACGCAGGGATACGGCCCGGCGACAGCTTCTACTTCTGCTTTGCCTTCGGGCCCTGGGCGGGCCTCTGGGCCGCCTTCTGGGCTTGTAAACGATTTGGAGGGATTACCTACTCCGGTTCCGGCTTCAGCACCGAAGAGCGCATCAAACAGATCATGAGCTTCCGGCCCAGCGTGGTCCTGGGTACTCCGACCTATCTGCTGCATATGTCCGACGTGGCGGAGAAGATGGGAGTGGACCTGCGCCAGGCGGGGGTCAAGTTGCTCTCGGGAGGTGGGGAGCCGGGCTTTAACATCCCGGTTACCCGTCAGGCCCTCATGGAGAAGTGGGGGGCAAAGATCGGAGACATCTATGGACTCGGTGAGACCGTGACGGCGTCCTGCGAGTGCGGCGCCAATTCTGGAGGGGTCCATCTCCACGAATGGAACTTCCACGGCTATGCCGCTGATCCGGAGACAGATTCGCCGGCGCCGGAGGGGAAGATAGGAGAGCTTATCATCACCTGCTACCGACGCCTGGGGCAGATCTTCATCAAGTACCGCACCCATGACCTGGTGCAGATGCAACACCACTTCGATCATGGCTGCGGCTGGAGCTGGGCTTTTCTGCCGGGGAGCGTTCTGGGGCGCACTGACTACATGATCGTAATCAGGGGAATGAATATCTTTCCTACGGCTATCGAGAACCTGCTTGGGCAAGTGGCGGGGGCTTCCCATCATTACGAGATACACATCACCCGGGATGGAGGCATGGACAGGGTGGCGGTTAAGGTGGAGGCTAGAGAAGACGTGCCTGCGGGTTCCTATGCTGCCGTCGCCAAGACAGCTAAGGACGTGTATCGCTCCAACATCTCCCTGGGGATCGATGTAGAGGTATTGTCTCCCGGTAGCTTGCCGCGGTATGAGCTCAAGTCCAAGCGCATCTTCGACCAACGCCCACCAGAAGTGCGCCGGAAGCTGGAGAGATAAGCCATGACCAGAGAAGACATGTACCAACGCCTGGACCGCATACGGCATGAGTTAAGGGAGATGCGGCAGGAGACAGACAGCCCGGCCGTGGACAACTGCCTTAGGGAGATGGGCATCTACCTCTACAATGCCCTGCTCTATCTGGGGGACCCGGAGGAGCTTTGCCCGGAGGAGATATTCTAGGACAGAACATCCTTGCCATAACCTATTGGCAGGGGCGGGTTTCAAACCCGCCCTACGTTCGCTGGCGATGCCATAACGTATTTGGTAGGGGCGGGTTTCAAACCCGCCCCCGCGTTCGCTGGCGATAAAACAAAGGGTTATAAGAGGCGCTTCGGAAACGACTCCGGGTGGAGGCAGGATGGCCGTCAGGCCATCCTGCCTCCACGTTGTCTTCTAGGCTTTGCCGTTGCGCTTGCCCTTACCGGGGTACGGACTCGGCGACGCAGTGGGCGTCGGAGTGGGCGTCGGCGAGGCCGTGGGACTGGGCGACGGCGCCGATGTGGGTGTTGGCGTGGCCGTCGGTGTCGGCGAAGGACTGGCCGTTGGCGTGGCCGTCGGCGTGGCAGTGGCGGTGGCAGTCGCCGGCGGTGTGGGGCTAGGCGACGGCGTGGGGGTCTGGACCGGGACTTGGCTAGAGGCATTGGCCAGGAAGAAGTCGTCCGCCAGGAAGGAGTCGCCGGCCGCCGCGTTGTTCTGGACTACGTAGATGTCCATGTCGGCCATGTTGGCGTTAACGATGGTATGGCTGGCCGACAACTGCTGCCAGCCGCTGGTCAGTGCGACCCACGGTCCTGAGGTCTCCAGCTCGGTGGTAAGATTGCGCTCCCGCATTACCAGCCGGACGTTCTTGGCGACAGAGCTTCCCTGGCCCTTGACCCAGACGGTAGCGCCATAGCTTTGTCCAGGTTGTGGGTTCTGTATGGCTGCAGGCGACCCCTCGCCTATGGTATACATATTCAAGGTCCCCCCACCTACGTAGGAGACGGCGGCCGCGTAAGACCCGGAGTGGGCATTGGCTGATGTGGCAACACTTCCCTGCCAGGCGCCCCACGGTGCTGTACCGGTCTCGAAGCCTGGATTCGGTAGCGGGTTTTGTGAGGGCGACGGCGCCACGGTTGGCACGGGGGTTGGCGTAGGACTTGGCGAAGGAACAGGGGTCAGCGACGGGGTTGGGGTCGGCGACGGGATAGGCGCTGCCGTAGGAGTTGGGGTCGGAATTGACCCAGCTCCCCTGGACATGTAGAAGTCATCTGCGACGAAGGAGTCTCCGGCGGCGGCGGTAGACTGAAGGACATACACATCCAAACCAGTCATTCCCGAGTTGGCGATGGTATGGATGGCGGATAGCTGCTGCCAGGCGTTGGTCAGGGCAACGGCGGCTCCGGAAGTCTCGAATTCAGTAGTACTGTTGGTCTCTCGGATCACCAGCTTCACGCTCTTTCCGACAGCACTGCCCAGCCCTTTGACCCAGGCCGCCGCACTGTAAGTATCTCCCACCTGTGGGTTGGTCACGTTTCCAGGAGGCCCGTTGCCTATTGAGTACATATTGAGGGTACTTCCACCCACGTAAGTCACGTTCGCGGAACCAGAGCCGGAATGGGCGTCAGCAGATTGGGTGATACCCCCCTGCCAGGTGGCCCAGGGAGAGATGCCGGTCTCGAATCCCGGGTTGGAGAGCAGGTTGCTTCCAGACGGAAGAGGGGCTGGCGCAGGCGTAGGGCTTGGCGACGGGGACGTGGTCGGAGTGGGAGTCGGCGCCGGGGCACATGTCAGGCACGGCTGGTTAGGGTTGACATAAAAATCTGACTGGGTAACGCCCACCTGGCGCAGAGAGCCGGCCGGCAGGCTACTCACAGTGTTGCCATGGGCCAGGCCGCTATAGTAGCTGGAGTCCACCCCACCGCTTGAGGTGATGCGGGCCTCGGCATAAAACTGGATCGAGGCAGAGTTGGTGTCCACTACCCAGGCCCCGTAGTCCTTAAGGGCCTGGTAGATCGCCTTGGCGGCAGGATCTCCTGGAAGGGGCACGCTGGGGTCTAACTGGAGCCGAGCACCCATCTGGATGGATCCGCCGGAGCCATCGGAGGCAACCGCAGGCCAGACGTAGCTGCCGGATACCTCATATACCGGCAGGGAGATGGCGAGGGCATGGGGGATAACCCCGGAAGCGAGCTCGTCGTGCGTTATCAGGCCCGCTATATACGTCATCCCGGCAGCCCGACCGCCCCACCCGGAGCCGGAGCCTCGGAAGACGTGGATGCCGTCACCCGTAGCGGACAGATCTCCCCAGCCCATGCTTCCCGCACTGGTGCCGGTGAAGCGGTAAATGCTATAGGCTTGGATACCGCTCACGATAGTGATCTTGCCGTCACTACCAGGGTCCGGCTTCCAACTCGGGTCCACTGGCACCTGCATAGTGTTGCCACCGGAGTCGGTGATGGTGACCCGGGGCGTGCTGCTGGTAGCGACATAGACCGGAGTGGAGCCATCGGCGTCCGGGCCGATCAGGTAAACCGGCAGGCCGCCAAGGGCTGCAGAAGAGCCGGATGCGCCGGCTGGTATTTTCTTGTTCCAGATGCTTTGAGCGTTAAACAGAGGTGGTATGGAAAGGGCCTGGGCCTCCTTCATCCCAATGGCCGGGCCCAGCGCCAAGCTGGCCAACATTAACACTAGTGCAAGGCTCAGAATCCTACTTGTAAGACTTGTCATGTTTAATACAACCTCCCATATTTTTCGTTCCGATTGTCATCCAGTCCACATTGCCCGCCGGGACCTGGATGAAACAAATTTCATGAAGTGTATATGGAGTGTATACATTATGTCGAGAAGTATGTCAATTGTGCCATCTTCACAAAATAGTGGGAGGACCGGGCGGCCCGCTCTGGAGCGCGCCCTGTCGAAATCAGGGTTCCTGCGGCCTTTGGGGGGTATTTGGAGAGGAGAGCGCAGAGGAGGACCCGTGAGGCTGAGCGGATTGGGGCTGGCTGCCTCCCTAGAGCGAGGGTCCTATAAGTGTTGGTATATATACACTTCATGGGGAGGACAATTGGCGATAATGCACAATCAAAAGGTGTGTTTTTTGAGGACTTGACGGCGCCGACCTAGTGTGATAAAAAGAAAGAACCTTCGTTTTTTAAAAGCTTTTGTACCAATGTTAGAGGAAGAGTGTTCCAATGCCCAAGGTAACCAAGGCTCACCTGGAGGCCCGCCGGCAGCAAATACTTGATGCAGCCTTCGCCTGTTTTTCCAGCGCGGGGTTTTACCAGACGACCATGCAGGATATCTGCACGAAAGCTCAGTTGAGCCCTGGCGCGGTCTATCGCTATTTCGCCGGCAAAGAAGAGATCGTCGAGGCCATGGTTGAACAGAGCCGCGAGCAGAGCGCCTCCCTGATCGAGGAGGCGAAGGGGCATGGGAGCACCCTTCAGGTACTGACTAACCTGGCGGATGCTTTCTTCAGTCTCCTGGACCAGCCTGCGGCCCTTGCGACCATCCGGCTTCAGATAGAGCTTTGGGAAGAGTCCCTGCATAATCCCCACGTCATGGAGCTTCTGCGCAGGGATTTTGACAGTGTCAGGCAGACTATTACAGAGATCGTTACCAGGGGACAAAAGGAGGGAGACATCAACCCGAGCTTGGACCCAAACGCCGTAGCCCGGGTGCTGATATCCTTCTTCGACGGGCTCCTGGTCCAGAAAGCCATGGACCGGGAGGTAGATGTTTGGGAGTACGTGGCCGTGGTCAAAGCGATCGGCGCCGGCCTGCTCTGGCAGCATGACCCCGTGGAACTGGAAACAAGGAACGAGGAACCAGGACCGGGGAGCGGCAGCGCCGATAGACCGGGGGGCTCGAGGGGGTGTCCCCCCAATTCTTGCCCCGTGAATGAGGGGCAGGGCATGACTGCCGACAGGCCGCACGCATGGAGGGCGTCCCCGCCCCAAGTGGTTTGCAGGGTCGACCGTATCAAGTGATTCGATGATCGTCCGCCGAGGAAGTGATCAACGGGAACGGGGGTCCGTGAGAGATGGCGAATAAAAGGGGATGGTACGTCTTGGGGGTTCTTCTGGCCGCAACAGCGGTGGTATGGGCGGCGGCCAGCCGTCAGCAGTTTCAGGCGGGGGGCGAGCCATTCCGTCAGGAGCCTACGAGGGCATCCATGGCGGTGCGAACTGCGCCTGTTCAGCGGGGGGCCGTCGCGCAGACGCTGTCGTATAGCGGCGATGTCAAGGCCAGGACGCAGGTGGCGGTGGTGCCCAAGGTCGCTGGCCGGATAGAAGATCTCATGGTGGACGTCGGGGACCGGGTGGAGGCCGGACAGAGCGTTGCACTTCTGGAGCACGACGTACTCGACGCTCAGGCTGAACAGGCCAGGGCCGGGGTGGCCGTAGTCAGGGCCCGACTGGCCGGTCTGCAGGTTGGCCCCCGGGCGGAGACAGTGGGGCAGGCGGAGGCTAGCGTGCGCCTGGCAGAGGCGCGGCTGGCGGCTCTCAAGGCGGGGCCCCGGGCGGAGACGGTGGGCCAGGCGGAGGCCAATGTGCGTCTGGTAGAGGCCCGTCTGGCGGCGCTCAATGCAGGGCCGCCCAAGGCCCAGATCGATGGGGCGGAAGCCGCTGTGCGGGCGGCCAAGAACCAGTTCTACGCCGTTCAGGCCCAGGCCGACGCCTACTTGGGCCTGCGGGGCAGTGGTTACACACCGGACATGAAGGAAGCCCAGGCGGGGGCGGCCTATGAACAGGTCAGGCAGGCGGAGGCCCAACTGGAGGCCTTGACCGGGCCGGCAACCCACGAACAGGTAATTCAGGCTGAAGCGGCCGTAGAGGCCGCCAGACAGCAGCTTCTGCTAGCCCAGAGCCCTTATACCGACAACGATGTGGACCAGGCCGAAGCGGCAGTCGAAGCTGCCAGGCAGCAGCTTCTTCTGGCCAAGAACCCTTATACGGATAGCGACCTGGAGGCGGCCAGGGCGGCGGTAGCCCAGGCTGAAGCGGGCCTGAAGCTGGCAACTATTCAGCAGAAGAACGCCGTGGTAGAGGCTCCCATCTCTGGAGTGGTCTCGGAGCGCCTGGTCTCTAAGGGAGATATGGCCTCTCCGACTGCCCCCTTGCTGGTGATTCTGGGCGAGGGTACCGAGATCCAGATAGCGGTGGAAGAGGTCATGGTCTCCCAGGTGACCGCCGGCAAGCCAGTCTCCGTTACTGTAGCAGCCTATCCCGGCGTCGCCATGTCCGGCAAGGTGGTTTCCGTTTCTCCCTCCCTTGACCCCAGGACGAGGGCTGCTCTGGTTAAGGTCCAGGTGGAAGATACCCAGTCCCGGCTCAAGCCTGGCATGTTTGCCCAGACGAGCATCGTTACCGCCAGTCGTGAGAACGTGATGCTGGTGCCGAAGAAAGCCGTGGTGGAGCGCAGCCAGCGGCAGGTGGTATTCGTGGCTGAGGAAGGGACGGCTGCCATGAAGGAGGTGCGCACCGGCCTTAGCGACGGCAAGAACGTGGAGATCGCCAGCGGTCTCAAAGATGGGGATACCGTCATCCTGACGGGCCTGGCGGACCTGGCCGATGGCGACCCCATTCGGACCGAGGGATCCGGCCCATGAAGCTTACAGAGATCTCCATAAGGCGTCCTCTCTTCATATTGATGGTCGTGGTGGGCCTGGTCCTGATGGGAATCATCTCGTATTCTCGCCTGGGCGCCGACCAATACCCCAGCGTTAACATCCCGTTCGTCACAGTCGTAACCGTCTATCCGGGCGCCGATCCGGAAGAAGTGGAGCGGAAGGTTACCAAGCATCTGGAGGAGGCCCTGGCCGGCTCTTCTGGCTTGAAGAACCTTAGCTCCGCTTCTCTGGAGAGTCTTTCCATTGTCACGCTGGAGTTCCAGGAAGGGGTAGACGGAAATAGCGCTGCCATAGACGTGGAACGAAAAGTTGCCGCGGAGCGGTCTGTGCTGCCCCTGGAGTCGAAGGCTCCCAATGTTATCAAGGCAGAGTATGGTTCCCTGCCCATTATGGACCTGGCACTGGTGGGCCCCCGGAGTCCGGAGCAGCTCTTCCGCCTGGCCTCGGACCAGATCAAGCCACGTTTGGAGACGGTGAAGGGGGTGGCCTCTGTCCAGGTCGTGGGTGGCCGGGAGCGGGAGGTGAAGGTCAGGGTGGACCAGAACCGCCTGCGCGCCTACAGCCTCTCGGTGCAACAGGTTCAGGCAGCCCTGGGCCAGGGAAACCTCAGCCTCCCTGCCGGCACTGCCGACGAGGGAAGCCTCCGGTACCGGGTGCGCTACGATGCTTTGTCCCAATCTCTGGACGACCTGGCCGGTATGGTCCTTCAGTCCTCGCCCAGGGGGGTGATCCGCCTGCGGGATGTGGCGAAGGTGGAGGACGGGCTGAAAGACCGGACCTTCATCAGCCGTTTCAATGGTGTCGATAGCGTCGGCCTATTGATCACCAAACAGTCCAGCGCCAATACCATGCAGGTGGCCGGTGACTTGCGGAAGGCCGTGGCTTCCATGGGGACGACCTTGCCCCCAAAGGTCCAGTTGGCGATTGCCAGCGATAGCTCCGACTTTGTTCGCCGGGACCTGGACGACATACAGACCACCCTGGTGCTGGCGGTCATCCTCACCGGCATCGTTCTGTTACTCTTCTTGCATACATTGCGCAGCACCATTATTGTGCTTCTATCCATCCCAACCTCTTTGATCTCCACCTTTATGGTCATGTGGATCATGGGCTTCACGCTCAACATGATGTCGATGCTGGCTCTCGCTCTGACCATCGGCATCCTGGTGGACGACTCTATCGTAGTCCTCGAGAACATTTTCCGGCACCTGAAGCTGGGTGAGACCCCCTGGACGGCCGCCATCAAAGGGAGGAGCGAGATTGGGTTAGCGGCTATAGCCATAACCCTGGTGGACGTGGTGGTCTATGTTCCCGTGGCTTTCATGTCGGGCATAGTTGGCCAGTTCTTCCGCCAGTTCGGGCTTACCATCGCCGCCGCTACTCTCTTCTCGTTGTTCATTTCCTTTACCCTGACCCCCATGCTAGCTTCGCGCTGGCTGAAGGCCGCCGAAGGTGGCCGTTCCCTGTGGTCGAGGTTCAGCAATGCCTGGGAAGGCGGCTACGAGGCCCTGGGTCGCCGCTACGGTGGAGTACTGGCCTGGGCTCTGCGTCACCGCATCACCATCATATTCCTTGGTGTGGCAGCCGTCGGGGGCGCCATCGCCATGGTGCCTCTGAACGTTGTTAAAACAGAGTTCCTGCCGGTCGAGGACCAATCCAGGTTCAAGTTGATCGTGGAGATGCCTCCCGGCACTTCCCTTCAGGCTACGGACGATGCGGGCAAGCAACTGGAAGTTCGCCTCAAGCGAGTGCCGGAGATCCAGAATTACCTGGCCACGGTGGGAATGTCCGGCAGCGAGTTTCTCAGCACCGGGGAGGCTCGCTTCGCCCGGATAGCGGTTAACCTGCGTCCCAAGGAAGAGCGCACCAAATCAGCCACTCAGGTGGCCCGGGACACGGAACTGCTGGCGCGCGACATTCCTGGCATGAAGCTGAGGGCCATGTTGCCCACGACCGGCGGCGAGATAGGGCAGCCTTTTCTGGCTCGCCTCACTGGTAACGACCAAGAGACCCTCAATCGCATTGCGGACCAGGCGACTTCGATCCTTAAAGAGACCCCTGGGACGGTTAACATAACCAGTAGCTCGTATGGCGGTTCTCCGGAAGTGCGCGTCAGGGGCGATCAAGTCCGGCTGGCAGACCTGGGCCTTACCTCGGCCGTGGCGGCCTCTGTGCTGCGGGCCAACTTCGAGGGCGCGATGGTGGGACAGCTGCAGCCGCCGGGAGAGGAGCGGGTGGACATCCGCTTGTTGGGACAGGAGGAAGGCGCCTGGCGTCCAGATATGGTGTCAGACTTGCCTCTCCTTACCAGCAAGGGGGCCATCATTAAGCTGTCTCAGGCAGCCGAGACCGAGGTGACGGGGGCCCCGACCCAAATAAACCGGAATAACCGGCAGCGAGTGGTGACTATTGGCGCCGACCTGTCGGGCAGGCCTCTGGGCGAGGTTGTCCGGGACTTCCAGGACCGCATGAATCAGGTGTCCCTGCCTCCCGGGTATTCCATAAAACTGGGAGGCGAAGCGGAGCTTATGGGTGAGAGCTTCACCTCCATGGGAATGGCCCTGGCCCTTTCCATCCTGTTGATGTACATGTTGATGGTGGCTCTGTACGAGTCGATGCTCTTTCCGCTGGTGATCATGTTCTCACTGCCGGTATCCCTGGTAGGGGCTTTTTCCGGGCTGGCCCTCACCGGCCAGACACTGAACATCGCTTCCATGATCGGCCTCATAATGCTCATGGGCCTGGTAGCCAAGAACGCTATTCTACTGGTGGACTACACCAATACGCTACGCGGCCGGGGCCTGGCTCGCAACCAGGCGCTGCTCGAGGCTGGCCCCACCAGGTTGCGGCCGATCCTCATGACTACTGCGGCCATGGTCATGGCCATGATGCCCGTGGCCTTCCAAATAGGCCACGGGGCCGAGACCCGCTCTCCCATGGCGGTGGTAGTCATTGGCGGGCTCTTGAGCTCTATGTTACTGACCCTGGTCCTGGTCCCGGTGACATACACCATCATGGACGACATTCACGGATGGCTGCGCCGGCTTTTCGGCCGGTAGAGCCCGCGGCGCGCGCCCGGGGGTTGACGTTCCTGGCAAGTTCTTGGCCGAGATACCCTGTCTCACTGCAAAGGCGGCGGCCTGGACCCGGTTTTGCAGGTGCAGCTTCTCCAGGATGTTCTTGAGGTGATTCTTAACCGTATTCTCACTGATACAAAGCCTGGAGGCCATATCTTTGTTAGTTGCCCCCCAAGCCAGCAGCTCTAGCACTTCTCTTTCCCGAGGCGTGAGGGTCTCCTCCGGGGAGGGCTGTTTGGGCAAAGGTCTTGAGAATTCATCCAGGATTTTGCTTGCCATGATCGGAGAGATAGGGGCGTCTCCTTTTTGAACGCCTCTCAAGAGTTGGAAGAGCTCTTCGGGCTCCAGGCTCTTGAGAAGATAGCCGTGGGCTCCATACTTGATGGCTTGAAACAGGTCTCCCTCTGCCTCCGAAACGGTTAGGATTACGATCTTGGCGTAAGGCATTTCAGCCTTGATCAAACGGGTGGCCTCAAGGCCGTCGCAGCCCGGCATAGATATGTCCATCAAGATGATATCCGGCATGAGCGTTCTGGCCATAGCCAGCGCCGCCAGTCCGTCATCTGCCTCGCCTACAACTTCCATGTCCTCCTGACAAGAAAGGAGGTTCACCAACCCTTTTCGGAAAAGCACGTGATCATCCACTGCCAGGATTCTCATGCGTTCCATGGTTCTCCCACCCTTTCGTTCAGAAGCTCTACCAGTATCACAGTTCCCTGTCCAGGGCGCGACTGCAGGGAGAAACTCGCTCCGGCCGCTTCGGCCCGCTCTCTCATGATGGACAGGCCGAAGCGCTGCTGGGCCTTGCCATTAAGCGATTCTATGTCGAACCCCTGACCGTCATCCTCCACCGACATTGCGATCCCTTGGACTTCCTTGCGCAGCCGGACAGTTACTCGGGAAGCTCCGGCATGTTTCCGAACATTGGTCAGAGCTTCCTGGACAATGCGCACGAGCTGCACCTGGGTCCCGGGGGGAAGGCGCAGGGTCTCGTCTGGCGGGGCCTCCAGCTCGACCGGGATGCCGCAGGTGCGGCTGAATTCTTGGGAGTAGTCGCGCAGGATAGTTATCATGTCCCGATCCGGGGTCAGAGTAAAGCGAAGGCTGAAGATGGCCTCGCGGACATCCTTGAAAGCTCCTCTCACTCCCGTTCCCATCTGTTGTACATCGTTCAGGGCCTGCTCATACCTCCCCTTGACCAGATGGGCCTCGATAGCCCGGCTCTGCATATTCAGGTATCCCAGGGTCTGGGCAAAGCTATCGTGTATCTCCCGCCCTATTCGGTCCCGCTCCTCGAGGACCGCCACAAAGCGCATCTGCTCAAGCAACCTGGCGTTTTCGATAGCTACTCCGATTTGATTGCCAATGGCGATCAGTAGGTCCAGCGACTCTCTGGAAACGCGCCTGGAATCCAGTGATGCCACGTCCATCACGCCAACCACCTGGTTCTTGGATTTGAGGGGGACACCGGCAAAGGAACGGAAGCCCCAGGCCGTTACACTCTGTCGCAGGAACCTAGGATCGTCCGGCAGGTCATTTACCAGGACAGGCTCTCCGGAACTTGCCACCAGGCCCGGCAATCCTTCTCCTGGCTTGAAACGGGTCATCTCCCGGAAGACTTCGGCGGCTATGCCGCGATGAGCCTTCATGACCAGCTCATGGCTCTCCTCTTCGAGGACCAGGATTTCGCCAGCCTCAGCCCCCGTGATCTGCAGGACTGTTTCCAGCGCCCGACCAAGGGCCTCGTCCAGGTCATGGGCCTGGCTCACGGCTATTCCAACCGCATTCCGAGCGGAGAGTTCTTCATTGCGTTGCACGATTTCTCGCTGCATCCGCTCGATAGTTCCGAACACCGTCCGTGAAAAGGCGAACGCCACGGTGGATATTACCACCAGGACCAGTACGCTTCCCGCCCAGAGGTGCAAAAATTCGTCCAATAGCAGATGCCGGGCGGTCTCGAAGACGGTGATGAAGAGCGCCGGTGCCACCACGGAAAGCCACTTAAGCCTTGATAAGGTCATTCGCTTCTCTAAAGGGCCTCTCTGCTACTTCATGCCAAATAGTATCACACGTGAGATGGTCTATCAAAGGGATATTGTCCTATCCTTTCTTCTTACCCACCATGTCGGACGGCCTGAAGCGGAAAGCCGACCAGGTATCATCTATAGACACCCCACCCCTACGAAACCAGCCTGGTGAAGCGGCTCCCACCCCTTATCGCGGGTGAGGTCGGTCTTTACTCTTGAGCTCTGTTTGGGGTAGGAGACCCGCAGGATTCCATCCCTCTTAGCCGCTCCTGCGGCCACCGCAGCAAACTGCGCCAGCTCTTCCGAGTTCGTGACGAAAAGCTGGACGAAATCGAAAGCGGCGTCCGGCTCCTTGGAAAGCTCGACGCCTGTGGGCAGGGGGCCCAGGCTCTCCAGATAGCCGGTCGGCGGGTTGATAATAACCGCCCGTTGTCCAGGCTTGATCAGAAGCTTCTTTGCCAGTGGACTCTCGTCCATCTCACTTTTTCCTCCTGGAACCATGTTTACAGGGGATTTCAGCCATGGCGTTCCTTAAAACTAGGCAACAATACTCTACCAAGTCTTCACCCTACCTTACAAGTATTCACCTTAATTTAACGAGGTTGTTCGCGCAGAGGGAGTAGTGTTAGAAGGTGGGGATGGCGGCGGCAGGTGGGTTGTGTCCTGTTTCTCCGTTCCCAAGAACGCGCAGGAGCTAGTGGACAGCCATGAAGTGGGGCGATAGCATTTCTCAGGAACGCAGGGACGTTCGGGCTAGTATGCTGGCGATAACCGGCCTGTTTGTAGCCGGACTGACCTCCGTGGTGGTGGCCGGTGAGATTCAGCACCAGTTGATGCAGATGGTGATAGGATTTCTCGTCGGGATGCAATAAAGCTAGAAGCAGGCTCCGGCCTCGGTGAGGCCCCTCCGTCCCGTAGTAGCTAATTCGTCGAATCCCTCGTGATCCATTGATCTCCTCCTAGCGCGTCCTGCAATACAATTCGATCCCCCCAAGGCGTCAAAGTTGACTCCGCGGGTCCCCAAACCTTGAACTAACAGCGCCGTATCGCGTGTGCGAGAAACCAGCTCTTGGGGATGGGGCGCGTGACAGTATTGTCTTCGGGGTGGTAACTACTCTGCCACAAAGTCACAAAGACGCGAAGGAAATCACAACTATATAAACGATGTATGCTGCTTCGACAATGGCCTTTGCTATTTCTTCTTCAGGCTCCGGAAGTGGCTTGTATTCCATAACGTTTTTCTGTGCCTTGGTGTCTTAGTGGCTGTTTAGTTACCCGGCCTGAGAGAAACAGCTCTTGCTATCCACCAACCCGTGTAGTATCCTGCTGGCTGTGATGCACAAAACATACTCCACCCGCTGTGGTGGGCCCAAGGGAGCATGGAGTGCTCGTGACACAAACGCATGGCTAAGGAGATGGACATGGATAAAGGACGCATCGGAATAGCGTTTTCAGAACTCACACCGGCGAAGACCCTTGAGGCAATAGTGCGCGCCGATGAACTGGGGGTGCCCACGTGGTGGCTGGCGACCGGCGGCGCAGGGGCTGACGCGCTGACCCTCTTCGGGGCGGCCGCCGCGCGCACCAAGGCGATCAGGATGGGCACCGCGATTGTTCCCACGTTTCCTCGCCATCCGCTCGTGGTGGCACAGCAGGCGGAGGTTATCGCCAGCCTTGCTCCCGGCCGGCTGGTGGTCGGCGTCGGCCCCAGCCACGCGGTGAGCGTTGAAGGGGCCTTTGGGATACCCTTCCAGCGCCCGCTGGAGCACCTGGGTGAATATGTCACGGTGCTCAAGTCTGGCCTCCAGACGGGGGCGGTCAACTTCGACGGCGCCCGCTTCCACGTGCATACCCAGGTGCCCTATCCGTCCTCCGTTCCCGTAATGGTCTCTGCCCTGCAGGCCAACTCCTTCCGTCTCGCCGGCCGCGTTGCTGACGGCGCGATAAGCTGGATCTGTCCGGCGCCTTATCTGCGCGACGTCGCGCTCCCGGCCCTGAAGGAAGGCGCCGCACAGGCGAACCGCGCGGTGCCACCGCTGGTCGGACACACGTTTATCGCCCTCTCCGGGGACCTCTCCGAGGTTGCCCGATCTGCGCGCAAGCGGCTGGGTTTCTACCTGCGCGTTCCCTCGTACATTCAAACGCTTAGCGCAGCAGGCTATCCGGAGGCCCAGCGCGGCGAATTGACCGATGGCATATTTAGCGCCGTCGTGATCCATGGCGACGAGGCTAAGGTGGCCGCCGGCCTGCGTTCCTTCATGGAAACCGCTGGCGCCAGCGAATTAATTGCCTCCATCCTCCCGGTGAGCCCTGACCCTGAGGCGGACTTGGAGCGCGCCATGCGCTTCATCGCCAGCCTGTGAACGTGACGAGCCTGGAATCAAATATAGATGGAGAGGCGTTCAAGGATGGATGCGGTAGAGCCTGACGGCTACACGTTCGAGATGGGGCCTATCAGACCACCGAGCGAGGGGCAAGATCGCTCGCTGCTCATTAGAACAACCCGCAACTGTCCCTGGAACAGATGTGAATTTTGTCCCACGTATAAGGGCAAGAAGTTCGCTTACAGAAGGGTCGAAGAGATCAAGAGGGATATCGACGCCGTCAAGGGCATCGTGGAGATGGTCAGGGCCACCTCCTGGTCCCTGGGGTACGGAGGAAGGCTGGGCCGTGATATGGCCGGCCTCGTAGTTCAAGGCGCCCCGGGGGTTTATGCGAGGGGGCTTGCCCCGTCTGAGGATCTGGCCCTGAGGCTGCAATGCCTGGTAGCCGTAGTAGACTGGATCAGCTCCGGGGGCAGGACGGTATTCCTGCAGGATGCTGATAGTTTGATCATGCGCACGGCGGAGTTGGTGGAGGTGATAAGGTACCTGAAGGAGACCTTTCCCACGGTGGAAAGGGTGACCTCTTATGCCCGGGCCAGGACTGCCTCCAGGAAATCGCTGGAGGAGCTGACGGAACTCTACGAGGCAGGATTGTCCAGGCTTCATATTGGCCTGGAATCCGGCAGCGACGAGGTACTTGAGGACGTGCAAAAGGGGGTTACGGCGGAGCAGCATGTTAGCGCCGGACGGAAGGTGGTGCGTTCCGGTATTTCCCTCTCAGAATACGTCATGCCCGGGCTGGGGGGTAGAAAGCTCTCGGCCAAGCATGCCTTGGAGACCGCCGCGGTCCTGAACGAGATCAACCCGGACTTCATCCGGCTGCGAAGCCTGATAGTGAGGGGGGATTCTCCTCTCCACGGCAAGCTCCTTGCCGGGACTTTCGAGGAGCTAACCGAGGATGGGGTCGTTGACGAAATAGGGCTTCTCGTCGAAAACCTGAATTGCACCTCTTACATTATCAGCGACCAGATGTCCAACCTTCTCATGGAAGTGGAGGGCAGGCTCCCGGATGAAAAAGAGGCCATCTTGAGGACCATCAACACGTGGAAGGCCATGCCGGTCCTGGACCGCCTGGCTCACAGGCTGGAGCGGCGCGCTCGTTCCTATCTGGCCGTCCGCGGCGCCATGGACGAAGGCTTAGCCGAAAAGGTGGACAGGGCACGCCGGTCTATCGAATCCAGCTCTGCCGACGCGCCTTCGGTGGTAGAGAGCGCTATCGGCGCGCTGAAGCAGGGGTTTATGTAGGGGCTTGCTCCTGGAGCACGTCAGCCGTCAATCGACCCTGTTCCCCTTTGAAACACCCGGGTGCGTTGCCCTTCATAGCGGGCGAAGCTTTGGGACCACGGTCGGTACTGGCAGTGCGATTATTGTTAACACGGGCCACGCTCTTCCCAGGAAGGACCGGCCCCGTTGTGCAGGAGGAAAACGTTATGAAGGGCCAATTTGCCCTCACTAAGGCTCAAGAAATGCTTCGCAAGTCCGTCCGTAGGATGGCCGAGGAGGAGATCGCTCCTAGAGTCCCCGAGATAGAAGAGACGGGAGTCTTCCCCCAGGAGCTGGTGGACATTTTCGAGAAACAGCAGCTAATCGGGTTCACCCTCCCGAAGGAATACGGCGGTGGCGGCGGTGACGAGGTGAGCTACTGTATCGTCGAGGAGGAGCTTTCCAGGGTCTTCTGCGATGCCCTGATGTGGAGCAGCCAGTCCCATCTAGGCGCCCAGCCCATCCTCATCGCTGGCAGTGATGAACAGAAGCGTCGATTCCTGCCGGCCATCGCCTCGGGGGAGAAAATCTGCGCCTTCGGGCTTACAGAACCGGAGGCGGGCTCTGATGTGGCAGGGATGCGCACCACCGCGGTGCGGGATGGTGACCATTACGTGCTCAATGGCAGCAAGCGCTTCATTTCCTTCGGAGGCCCTGCCCCGGTGATGACCATGTTTGCCAAAACTGACCCAGAGGCCAAGCGGGGGGGAATAAGCGTTTTCTTTCTGGACAAGCAGCAAAGCCCAGGCGTGTCCCTGGTGCGTCTGGAAAAGAAGCTGGGGTGGCGGTCTACCCCGACCTCGGAGATAGTCATCAAAAATTGCCGCATACCCAGAGAAAACCTGCTAGGCCAGGAGGGCGATGGCTGGGACATCTCCATGAGGACCGTAGATATCACCCGGCCGGGGGTAGGCGCCTGCGGTGTGGG
>ORJL010350086.1_pt1 | contig 28151 bp, 26 predicted proteins | sample 1779941 | NCBI WGS metagenome assembly ORJL01 (sample SAMEA104232317, study PRJEB22302) | groundwater metagenome | biome: forest; feature: aquifer; material: groundwater | place: USA | collected 2011-08-07 | depth 5.8 m
AAGGGGACGCCTCGAGATGAGTCAGAAGCTGGGCGTCTCGGAGCGCCTCCTGCCGCTCCCCGTGAGCGTCGGGCGCCTCGCGGAGATCCGCAGCGGATCCAAGGGCACGATCTCCGTGATCGAGGCGATGGCCGCCTACTTCTGCGAACGGAACGTGGGCGATCGAAAGAGCCTGGAGGAGTTCCTCACCCGGAGGCTGGACGCCGGCGAGGGACTCGTGCTCCTCGACGGCCTGGACGAGGTGAAGGCGGAGGAACGCGAGTCGGTCCGCGAGTGGCTCGGGACCTTCGTGGCGCATGCGGACCGGAACCGGGTCGTCGTCACGTCGCGCCGCGTGGGGTTCCGGCCGTTTCCCCTCCAGGGAGGGGCCGAGGTCGTCGTGCGGCCGTTCGGCGATGCGCAGGTCGAGCGGTACGTGCGGGCCTTCCACCGGGCCTATCGCCGCTGGGAGACGGCCGTGGACGATCGGGTCGCCTCGGAGCGCGAGGCCGACGCGATGCTGGAGAAGCTGCGGAGCGTGCCGCATCTCCAGGCGCTCGCGCGGAACCCATTCCTGCTGTCCGCGCTGGCGCTGATCCACCGCGCGGAGGGACAGCTCCCGCGCCATCGCGTGACGGCCTACATGATTTTCGCGCGGGCCCTGTGCGAGACCTGGAGCGCGGCGCGGCGGATCGTCCCCGCGGAGCCGGGCGTGAGCATCCCATTCGAGGAGGAGGCGATCCCGATCCTCGGCGAGCTGGCGATCCGGATGCACGAGGCCTACCCGCGGGGCGTCGCGCCTCGAGAGTTCGTCGTCTCGACGCTCGCCGACGCGCTCGCGGAGAAGCGGGGCCTCGCGAAGGCGAAGGCTACCCCGGTGGCCGAGGAGTTCCTGCGCCGGGCGGGGGAGGACGTCCAGATCCTCCTCGAGCGCGGGGCTGGGGAGTGGGGCTTCTTGCACCTGACGTTTCAGGAGTTCTTCGCCGCCGCTGGTCTGCACGCCTCGGAACGATTCGAGGAGGTGGCGTTCGAGCACTTGTTCGAGAAGCGCTGGGAGGAGGTGATCCGGCTCGGTGTGGGGTACATGACGCTGGTCCAGAATCGTCCTCAGGCCGCGGCGACCTTCGTCGAGAAGGTACTGCACTACCGCGTCAAGGGGAAGAGGGCGTGGGTCACGGAGGTGCTGAGGCGCCAGATCCCCCTCGCCACGCTGCTCGCAGTCGAGGCGGGCGAGGCGTTGCCCGAGCGCCTCCGCGATGAAGTCCTGCGCGAGTTTGTCGACTGGGTATCAATGGTGCCTGCCAATGAACGCGAGTTTTCAGAAATCCTCGGCCCCGACCTCGACCAACTCGCCGCCACGAACCTCGGAGAATTGCTCGTCCCCCGATTTCAAGAGCGACTTGATTCAGACGCCGTCACCACGGTCACGAATGCATGCCTCGCCCTGGGACGACTATGGGCCGAATCGGCCGTCCCACTCCTTGTCCGCAAATTGAAGTCGAGCGACTCGAGACTGCGACATGCCGCTGCGGAGGCGCTGGGCCGGATCCGGTCAGCGGAGGCGTTCGAGCCGCTTGTGGTCGCCCTCCATGAGGGAAACCCGGCCGCTGCGTCGGCACTGGCGAACTTCGGCACGAAGGCGGCTTTGGACGTCCTCACCGCCGCGCTGGATCGCGGGTTGGGAAAGGTGGACACCACGTCCATCGTCGAGGCGCTAGGGGACATTGGGGACGAGGCAGCACTGGAACCACTGGCCAGGGCTCTCAAGAGCGGCCCTCAGAATGTGACCATCGCGGCGGCGAACTCAATCGGCAAGATTGGTTCCGAGGCGGGGACGGGCCTTCTGCTGGAGGCACTCTCAGGGACCGACTGGACCAAGTGGTTCCCCGCCGCGAGGGCTCTGAGCGCACGTGGTACGTGCTCGGGCACGCCCGCCCTCCTTGAAGCGGCGAGCCACGATGATCTGAAAATCCGAGCTGCCGCGATCGCGGCCCTCGGGATTCTGCGGGACGAACGGGCCTCAGATCTCTTCAGGGACGCACTGCGCAATTCTGACCCGACATTGCAATTCCAGGGCGCTCTCGCGATGACGAGAGTCGGATCGGACCAGGGCGTGAAGTATCTTCTGGAGCATCTCGGCAGCACCACGATCACGGGTAGGGACTTCGTCGCGATCTATGAACTGGGACAAGAGTCAAACGAGGCTGCAGCGTTGCGATTCGTAGCGCTTCTGAAGAGCCGTTGGGAATTCGCTCGAGTCCTGGCTGTGAAGATCCTCGGAACGGTCGCCTCTCCGGCGACCATCGCTCCTCTTCTCGCGGCACTAGAAGACCGTGATAAGACTGTACGACAATTCGCAGCATTTGAGCTCGGGCGGGCGGGAGTGGACCGCGCCGCGCCTGAACTACTGCGGATGCTCCGTGGGCCGTCTCTACCAGCCGTGGGAGTCCTGGAGGCCCTGTGGACTATCTCCCAGGCGCCGGCTGCCAAGCCCCATCCCGGCCGGCGCCGCGGGCGAGGAGGACGCAGAGGCGCAGCTCCCGCGCAACGGCAGACGGTCGCCCCGAAGCGCCGCGCGAAGAGGACGGCGAACACGCCCCCTCGGCCCCGTCGACCGCGGCGCCCGGCGCCATAGCAGTCGCGGGCAGCGCGCGCAAGTACGCCCCGCCGTGGCACCTCGCCTTGCGATTGGCCACCGCGACGGATACCATCGCGTCGAACCTACCCCGGGCCGACGGGATCGTGCGGCTTCGACGATTGTGCTCGGTCGCGGAATGGCAACGCAGCGAGCAGAAGGCAGACCAGCAGAAGGAAGTAGTTCGCGACCCGGCGCCAGACCGGATGCGCGAGGATGGCCTCCGGATTCGATTCCCTGACAACCCGCTCCAGCCCATAGGACACCGGCACGGCTGACAGCACCAGAGTCAGCCCATACCACCGCGCGCGTCTGCCCGTCAGCCTCAGGAACCGCGTGATCCTGACCCTCCCAACGGCCAAGATGATGACTCCGACGAGCATCACGCCCCCCCATCGGAAGGGGAACTTTCCATCCCCTTCCTGCTTCTCGCTCATCGCAATGGCGCGAGTCCTCTTCTCCTTCTCGCCCATCACGAGGACGCGATTCCGCTTCGCCTTCTCGCACGTGGGGTCGAGGGCGATCGCCTTGTCGAAGTCTGCGATGGCACGATCGAGGTCCCCGCTCTTCGCCCTGACGGAACCACGGTTGAGGTAGGCGCGCGCATCGTTCGGAACGAGCGCGATGCACTCGTCGTAGTCGAGAATCGCGCCGGCCAGGTCCCCCTGCTCCTCCCTCGCGCTGCCGCGGTTGCCGTAGGCGGCCTCGCAGCGCGGGTCGATCGCAATGGCCCTGGTGAAATCCGCGATGGCCTCGTCGACACGCTTCTGGTGGCACTTGACGATTCCCCGATTGTTGTAGGAGTTTGCGTCGTCGGGCCGGAGCTCGATCGCCTTGTCCAAGTCCGCGATGGCACCGCCCACGTCCCCCCACCTCATTCTGGCGCTGCCTCGGCTGGAGTAGGCCATCGCATTTTTCGGATCGAGCGCGAGGCACTTGTCGTAGTCCGCGATCGCGCCCCCCAAGTAGCCCTTCTCGTCCATTGCGCAACCGCGGTTGTAGTAGGCGGCCGCGAAGTCAGGATCCACCGCGATGGCCAACGCGCAGTCCGCGATCGCGCCGTCGAGGTCTCCCTGCGCACCCTTCGCCGTTCCTCGATCGAAGAACCCAATGGGGCTCTTCGGATCGAGCGCGATCGCGTGGTCGAAGTCGGCGATGGCACCTCGGAGGTCCCTGCCTTTCTCCTTGGCACAGCCGCGGTTGAGATAGGCGTTGACGTGCTCTGGGTCGAGCGCGAGGCACTTGTCGTAGTCGGCCATGGCCCCCGCGAGGTCTCCCTTCTCGTCCTTCGTCTTTCCTCGATCGAAGAAGGCATTGGGGCGATTCGGGTCGAGCGTGATTGCCTTGTCGAAGTCGGCGATGGCGCCGTCGAAGTCCCGGGTTTTCTCCTTGGCGAAGCCTCGGTTGATGTATGCACTCGCATCTTTCGGGTCGAGCGCGATGCACTTGTCGTAGTCCGCGATGGCCCCCGCGAGGTCACCCTTCTCGTCCTTCGCCCATCCTCGACTCAACAAGGCGTCGGAGCCGTTCGGGTTGAGCGCCATCGCCTTGTCGAAGTCGGCGATGGCCCCGTTGAAGTCCTTGCCCTTCTGCTTGGCTAGGCCACGGCCAACGTATGCACCCGCATCCTTCGGGTCGAGCGCGATGCACTTGTCGTAGTCGACGATGGCCCCGGCAAGGTCTCCCTGCGCACTCTTCGCCGCTCCTCTGTCCATGAAGGCGACGGACCGATTCGGATCGAGCGCGATCGCCTTGTCGAAGTCGGCGATGGCACCCTCGTACTCCTCGCTCTTCTTCCTGGCGCAGCCTCGGTTGATGTATGCACTCGTGTACGTCGGGTCGAGCGCGATGCACTTGTCGAAGTCGGCGATGGCACCGTTGAAGTCCCTGGCTTTCTTCTTGGCGCGGCCACGGTTCAGGTAGGCGTTCGCGTCCTCCGGATCGAGCGCGATGCACTTGTCGTAGTCCCGGACGGCCGCCTCGAAGTCCCCCTTCTCGTCCTCGGCCAAGGCACGATCGTAGTAGGCGAATTCGCAGTTCGGATCGAGCTCGATGCCCTTCGTGTAGTCCTGGATCGCCCCCTCCAGGTTTCCCTGTTTCCCTTTCGCGAGGCCCGAGCGCACCCAATCGTCGGCGCTCTGCGCCAGGGCCGCCCCACCCACGCAGAGCGCGAGGGCTGCCCCAAGGAGCAAAACGCGACAGTGCACGACGATTCCCCCCATACCACGCTGCGCGAACAGGCCTACGCCCCCCCGCGCTTCCCGCTCCACTTCCTGTACATCTCCAGGTCCAGGTCCGCCCGGATCTGCGCCACCTCCTCGGCGAACTGCTCCTCGGTCGACACCCCGCTCGAGATCAGCTTCGTCAGCTCCTGCTTGAGGCGATAGCGCCCTGTCCGAAGCGCCCCCAGGAAGGCGTTCCGCCCGAGACCCATGGCCTCCCCCGCCTGCGGCTGCGTGACGATCACGTCCAGGTCACGCTGAAACGACCAGTAGTCGAGAACCTTCCATGCGAGGCTGTCCTCCCCAAGGCTGCGAACCGTGTTCTCGCGGGCCTTGGTGACGAGGAACTCCGTCAGCCGGCTGTCGAGGACCCCGTCCCCAGGCTCCTCGCGCTCGTCGGCGACGTCGTACCCCTCCAGGGACTTCGTCCTCCGGACCCTCTCCTTGTCCCGTTCGGTCCGCACATAGGTCCGGATCCACACCTTCAGCCACGTGCGGAAGCTCCCCTTGGTCTGCTCGTACTTCGTGAACAGGCTCCCCTCCAGGAAGAGGATCATGAAGCCCTGCGAGAGGTCCCTCGCCTCCTCGGCACTCTTCACCATCGCGAGGATCATGAGCACGACGGCGCCCTGGTACAGCTCCGCCAACTGGTTTCGGGCCAGCGAGCCCTCCGGCCCGCAGCCGCGGGCGCGCAGGACCACCTCCAGCGGAGTGGGAATCCCCGCGAATGGGACATCGCTGAAGTCGAGCCAATCCGTGTCGTAAGGCATGCGGAGATCATACCCGCCGCCTCCGGGTTCCAGGAATCCGATCTTTGTTCCGGAAATCTCCGCAAAACCGAGGGGCTCGGACTACTGGTTGTGTCGCGCGAATGTGGCGCACGGTGCGGAGGCGGCCTCGGGATGTTCCCCAGGCGACGTCCGACGCGGTGGTGACCGGTTCCCTACGCCCCCTTGGGGCAGGAGGACATCATGAAGGGCCGAATTTCGGATGCGCTCGCGGCGGAGGCGATTGCGGCCATTGTGGCGGCGATCGCGGAGGTTCGCCGGAACCTGCCGTTCCTGCTGGCGCTGTCGCCCGCGGAGCGGAAATCGATGCTCAAGCTGGGCCCGAAGAGCGTCAAGTTCGTCTCGGACATCAAGACGCTCGCCCTGGCCCATCCGGAGCTGGTCCCCTCGGCCATCGACCTGTCCGAGTTCGAAAAGGATGCCGAGCTCGTGGCGGGGCTGGGGCAGTTCGCCTCGGACCTGGACCAGGTGGCGGAGGGCGTGGACGACACGATGATGGTCGCCGGCAGCGAGGCTCTCTCGAATGCGCTCGTGCTGTACGGCATCCTGCAGCACGCTGCGAAGACCATCCCCGGGCTCGACGAGACCGTGAAGCAACTGGGGCGTCGCTGGAAGGCGAACGGCCGTCCGAAGACGACCGCGCAGGCGTAGGCCCTGCGTCGCACGGTCGGCCCACATCCGATCGCACCGGGCGAGCCTCCGAGGCTGGCGTTCCAGCGTCGGGGGCTCGCCGCCCACCCTCGGAGCGTCGCAGGCCAGCTTCGGAGATGCGAGCGCGACGTCACGGTCCTCGAGGGTGAGCTCCGGAAGCTCGAGGACGACGCGCAGAAGCTCAACGCCGAGTCGCGCACGCTTGACGACGAGCACCTGGGGCTCGCGAACGAGCATCCGAAGCTCGAAGACGAGCATCCGAGGCACGCCCGAAAGCAGATAGAGCCCGGCATGGGACTTACGAAGGGCCGCGGCAGCGCAGGAGGGTTGTCATGACGATTTCGCTGAGCCAGGTGCAGTCATACGAGAAGCCCGACCCGTGGGCGCGGAAGTCGACGAACGCGATCATCTGGGCGCTGAACGACGGCGGCCTGGAGAAGCGCAGGCAGGCGGCCCTCGCGCTCGCGGACTCGGACGCAGCGGTCCGGCGCGCGGCGGCGAACGGCGTAGCGCCCGACGCGGCGAGGCGGCGACGGTCGTCAGCAAGAAGCGCGGGGTTGACGGGCCGCAGCGCCCTGCCTACGATATGAAGGTAACCCATCGCACGGGGCGTCGCATGATCGCATCGGTCCGGTTCGAGAACTACAAGTCGCTCAAAGGCACGACCTTGCCGCTGGGCGCCTTCACCCTCCTCGTGGGCCCGACCGGCGCGGGGAAGAGCACGGCGCTCCGGGCGCTCCAGGAACTCTGGCGGCCTGGCTCCCGCGAGCATGATGCGATAGCGACGCTCACTTCCAAGGACCAGCGGACTCAGAAGACTCAGGTAGAAGTCCAGTGGGGCGGACCTTGGGCCGAATGGAATACCTTGTTCGAGTGGGTCCCGGGCAGCTCGACGGCATTCAACCGCAAGGCGAAGGTCCGGTGCGATCCCCCGCCTGAGATCCTGCACCCGACGAGTCAGTTCCTTCGAGACATCCGGCTCTACGCCCTCGACGCATCTCGAATCCAGGCGACCGGACCGGTCAAACCGGGCCTGGAGCTCTCGACGGATGGCGGAAACCTCGTATCCGTCCTCGAACAGCTTCATGAGAAGGACGAAGAGCGCTGGGAGGCCCTCACCGAGGAATACTGCCGCTGGCTTCCCGAGTTCGACAGAATCCTCTTCGACACGCCGGACACGGGCCAGAAGCTCCTCCTGTTCCGCACCCGGAGCGGCCGTTGCAAGATCCGCGCGGACGAGATGTCGCACGGGTGCCTCCTCGCCCTCGCGCTGCTGACACTCGCCTACCTCCCGAAGCCGCCCAGCCTCGTCGCCTTGGAGGAGCCCGATCGCGGGATCCATCCGCGCCTCCTGCGCGATGTGCGAGACGCGATGTACAGGCTGAGCCACCCGGAGGCGTCCGGCGTCGAGCGTCCCGCCGTCCAGGTGGTCGCCGTCACGCACTGCCCGTATCTCCTCGATCTCTTCAAGGACCATCCCGAGGAGATCGTCATCGCGAACAAGGTCGACCGCTTCGTCGAATTCCAGCGGCTCACGGACCACCCAAACGTCCAGGACATCCTGGGCGATTCCTCGCTCGGCGAGGCGTGGTACTCGGGGATCCTCGGCGGAGTGCCGAGCACCCCATGAGGGTCTGCGTCCTCGGCGAGTCCCCCGCGGACGACGCCGCGCTCTCGATCCTCGTCTCTGCCGTCCTCGGCTGCGAAATCGAACCCATCGCCCCGCGGAGCCTGAGTTCGCGCGGATGGCCCGCTGCTCTCGGCACCTTCGGCCCGACGTACAAGGAGCTCACCTACAACACGGACGCAGGGGGGCTGGTCCAGGTCGTCGATTCCGACCTCTCTCCAGCGCACGAGGAGACGCACGAACAGGCTGGTCAGGAAGACGCGAGGTGTCGGCTCTGCCAGCTCCGGCTGACCCTGCTTCCCCTGCGCTCGTGGAGCCCGCCTGGGGCGGGGCGCCGCCCGCTCCGGGGTGCGCTGGGGCTTGCAGTTCCGAGCGTCGAGGCGTGGTTGCTCTTCGCCAAGGACCATCGTGTCGGTGAGGCGCTCTGGTCTACCGCGTGGCCGAAGGAGAGCCGCACTGGTGCCGTGCGGGAGCTGAAGAGCGTGCTCTATGACACGGACCGTCCCACGCTGCAGCGCGAGATGGAGCGCATGACGAGGGAAGCGACGCGCCTCGTCGCTGAGCGCCGATTGGCTGCGCTCGAGACGCACTTTCCCGCCGGCTTCGGTCACTTGGCGAGAGAACTGCGACAGTGGACGAAGCGACCGGGATTCGCTGACATGAGGTCGGCCTCGGCGTTCATCGCCTCGGCGGATCGTGCGCGAGGTCCATCCGCCCCTTCCCATACGCGCTGCCGTAGGCCCAGTAGGTTCCCATGGAGACGACCAGCAGGGCCACGCAGCCAATCCAGGATGCCGTGAGGTCCTGGGTCATCGTCAGCGCAACGACGCCCATCAGGAGCGCGAAGGCGATCACGCCGAGGCACCCGATGCCGAGCCTCTCGCTGTCGTTGGTCCGCGCGGAGATGCAGCCGACAGCGATGAGCGGCTGTGCCGAAAACCCGATGACGACCGCCTTCGCCAGGACGAGGAGGCCCGCCTCCAGCGGCATCCCGCGGGCAAATGCGACGACCAGGAACAGAGGCACGGCCATCGGCAACCACAGGAGCCATCGGATGAGGCCGTCGTGCAGCAGCACCCTCCCGAGCTCCCAGTAGCCGACGGGGTAGTACGCATGGATGGGCGACAGCCGCCCTCCTGCCCGCACCTGCCTCAGCGCCTCCATCCGCGTATCCGGGATGAGTGCGAACGCCGCAATGAAGAAGACCGGGAAGAACGGTTCCTTGATGCTCGAGACCCACTCCCAGTTCGCGAGCAGCCAGCAGGTCCCGGCCGCGGCGAGGGCCCATCGCAGGAGTCCCCTCCTCCACCATGGGCCTCCCAGCACGAAGTGCCGGGCGACAGGAGCGAGGTCCGCTCGGAGGCTCGCGAGGAGCGCCCACCCGAACAGGTCCCCTCGTCGCCCCTGCGAGGCGCGGAAGGCGATGGTCGTGGGGCCGGTCTGACGCCCGACGGGCGTCGACGCTGCCGCCTTCCCGCTCCGCTGCACGCTGATGAACGGCGCGTGCGGCCTCCCCTCGACGTAGACCCTGTCGAGCTGCAGCCGCGCGGGCCCACAGGCGGTGCCGCCGTAGACGACCTCCCTCACGCGATAGGTCGCCCGGAGCTGCCGAAGCGCGAGAGGCAGGATCGCCAGGAGGAGGAGCGGCGCCGTCCCGAATGCGTACCCGACGAAGTCGCCGCCGATGGCCCCCTTCCAGACGAGGAAGGCCGGCCACCCGGTCGGGAGCGCCCATAGGATGGCGCCCTCGGTGTCGCGGAACACCGGCTGGACCCGCGTCCACCCGGCCGGAAGGACGATCGCCAGGAGCGCCATGCCCACTCCCACCGAGAGGCACGACCACAGCGCGCGCTTCGAGGCGAGGATGCCGGCGAGCGCGACGACCGTCCCCCACTGGAGGAGGACCGCGACGACGACCGCCCAGAGCGCTGGCCCCTCCAGCCCCGCCGCATGGGCAACTCCGAAGAGGATCACCGCGGAGTCGTACAGCGTCCGAGTGGATCGGCGCAGGCACCTCTGCCACAGGATGGAGAGGAGGAGGTTGTCCTCGGCCGGATAGTGGGGCAGCACCGCGGCCTCGGGGGAGACGAGCAGCCCGGTCACGATCTCCGAGGCACGGAGGCAGGCGAAGGCGAAGACCGCGACCGCCCAGATCGTGAGGACCAGGTCGATCTGTGGCCCAGACCGGTCGAGCCACGCCAGGGGGATCCAGGGGAGCAGCAGACGAAGGAGGACGAAGGCCCATCGGTCGCTGAAGGTCTTCGAAAGGCGCTTCCCGGAGCCACGCATGGGAGTCGAGCGCAGGGCTCGGGCCACCGCGTCTTCAGCTCGGGGGCACGCGAGCCTCACTTTCTCTCCTCCCGAAGCCGCTCGAAGAGGGTCTCCAGCACTCCTCCCTGCCCACCCGCTCGCCCGCGCAGCTCAGCCACGCCGTCGAAGGCGTGCAGCGCGCCATGGTCGAGGATGCAGACGCGATTGGAGAAGGTCTCCGCGACGTCGAGGATTTGCGTCGTGTAGAGGACCGTCCGCCCCCGTTCGGTGGCCTCCGCCGCGCGCCGCTTCAGGGCCGTGAGCCCGATCGGGTCCATGCCCGACGCGAACGGCTCGTCGAGCAGCCAGACCTCGGGGTCGACGACGAGGAGAGCCGCGAGGGCGGCCTTGTAGGCCTCGCCGCGCGAGAGCTGCTGGATGGGAGTCTGCGCGAGAGGCGTGATCTCCAGGTCGCGGAAGACCTCGAGGATGCGGTCCTCGATGCCGGGGCGGTCGGCCTGGAACAAGTCCAGGCACATTCCGACGTGCCGCAGGGGCGTCATCTCGGCAAAGACGGCGGGCACGTCCGGGAGGAACTGGAATCTCCTGCGGAGGTCGATCCGATCCCGGGTGAACCGCTCCCCGTCGTAGAGGATCTCTCCCTCATCGGGCGCGAGGATACCCGCGAGAAGCCTGAAGAGCGTGGTCTTCCCCGCGCCGTTCAGGCCCAGCACGGAGACGATCTGGCCGGGTTCGATCGTACACGAGAGGGCGGCGAGCGCGCGGGTGGAGCCGAAGGATTTGGAGAGGTTTCGCGTCTCGATTCGCATGGCGAGCCATCCACGATGCCGCGGCGTCACGACGGGTACACGCCATCGGTGACGCACCTGGCGGTCAAGCTCCCGTGGAGGTCCGCGGGGCGGATCGCGAGATCCATCAGGCGAGGACCGCGCCGAGGACGAGGGACGGGAGCCCCGGAGTGTGCGTCAGCGTGAATCGTGGGGGGGGCGCGGGGTCCGGGTTAGTCATCGTAGGCTCCGTTCCGATGGCGGATCTTAACGACCAGCACGAGGAGGATTTTTTCGTGGATTTCGTAGATCACGCGGTAGTCGCCGACGCGGATCCGCCAGGCGTTCTCCTCGCCCTTCAGCTTCTTCACGCCAGGCGGGCGCGGGTTGTGGGCGAGGGCGCGGATCTTGGCGTCGACGCGCCGCTGGACATCCCTCGGGAGCGCGGCCAAGTCGTGCCGGGCGCTTGGCGTCAGCTCGACGCGGTACGCCACTATAGCCCCAACTCTTCGCGGACTTGCTCGTAAGGGATGAACTTGAGTCCCTTCCGCTTGATCTCCGCGCGGATCTTGCGGACCGCCTCCACGTCGGCGCGGTCCTCCAGGTCCTCGGAGAGGGCGCGGAGGCGGGCCACAATCTTCCGCGCGCCGGGGAGCCGGGCCAGGGAGTTGGCGAGGTCCTCCAACTCGCACGCGAGCGCGAGGGCCTCTCGCGCGGACATGGTGCGTGACTTCGGGTCCAGGACGGCCGTATCGCCTTCGCCGTGCTTGGGCATGTGTCCTCCGCTCCCATTTGTATCGGCGCGGCGGGGCGAGCGTCAAGCGCGGATTCGCAGGGGCCTCCGCGGGTTCCTGGACCGCGAGCACGCTCGCGGGGAGGCTGGGCCGCGTGAGCGCGCATGCCTCCTATTTCAGGAGTTGCCGCGCGACGACGTCGCCGGTCGCGGGGTCGAGCAGCTCGAGTGCCGTGACTCCGGCCGCCTTGTCCACGAGCAGGAGTCGCGCGCCCACCCGCTCCATCGTCCACTCGTGAGGAAAGCGGATGCCTTCCTCCTCGCCGACACCACGCGCGTGCGCCTCCCAGAGGCAGCGTCCACTCCGCCGATCGAGCGCACGCACATCGTAGGGACTCTCGGTGCCGGCGACGAAGTACACGTCGTCGGCATCCTCCAGACACGCGAGCACGCTGCCGGCCATCGATTCGCTCGCGTCGAGCCCCCCCGTCCGCAGGTCGATTCGGCAGAGGTCCGAGCCCATCCTCAGGTCGTGGTCCTCCACCCAGGCATGGTCGCCGCTCTGCTCGTAGAAGAGAGGAATGCGCGGCGCCAGGCTCGTCCAGAGCGACGCTCCATTCCGTGCCTCGAGGGCCGTCGTGCCGCCGACGAACGTGCAGACCGCAAGGACGACCCGCCCGGCTCCTCGCGGGTCGCGTTTGATGGACAGGCCCGATGGACCATGGACGATCGTCCGCCATTGGACCACGCCGCTCGCGGGGTCACGTCCTTCGACCTCAGCCTCGCCCGATCCGCAGGGCGTGAAGACATAGACCGCGCCGGGAAACGACTGGAATGCGGCCCCAGCGTCGGGCACGCCCCAGACCCACTCCCCGGTCCGCGCGTCCAGCGCCAGAGGCCCCTCCGTCGTCTGGACGAACACGCGGTTGCCGTTGGAGGCGATGTCCACGACGCGCGGGGGCTCGACCTCGAAGCGGCCCTCACGACTCCACGCGATGTCGCCGGTGTCGAGCGATGCGCAGATGATTCGCCCATTCTCCTCTCCGACCCACGCCCCGACGCCGGTCGGCTGCCCGAGTGGCTTGCCCCCAAGGGCCCAGACGCCCGCGCCCGTCCGCAGGTCGCGGCATTCCAGGCCCCCGTCCGCGGGCGCGACGTACGCGCGGCAGCCGCGCACGCGCGCCCCTACCCAGGCCTCGGCAGGGCCGGGCCGCGTCCAGGCGATCGCGCCCGCCTCCACGTCGATGGCCTGCACGCTTCCAAACCCCGCGACGAGGGCGAGATTCTCCCACGGCCGCATCGCGCGGAGCGCGGCCGTGCAGCGCGAGGCGACCTCGGCATCCGCCGAGCGCGCGGCCTCTTCGACGGCTCGCTCGACGTCGCCGGAGGTATCCTCCGCGCCAAGGCGCTCAAGCTCGACCTGCGCGGCCTCGCGCCTCGCCGCGTCCGCGTCGAAGAGCTGGGCGATCAGCTCCGCGACCCGCGGGTCCGCTTCCGCGAGCGCCGCGACCGCCATCGCCACGACCAAGCACGCAATCCGCACGGGCGGAATCTCACAGGCCAGGGGACTCGGGCTGCCATCGTATCCCCGCTCCGCGCGGCGGGTCAATGCGGGCCCCGCGTCGGTGTGCATGACCGCTGATGCGAGACGACTTCGGGGCGCTCTGTCGCCCGCTGCGCGGGCTCCACGAACCGGCTGGGCAACCGAATCCTGCGGCTTGCGCCGCAGGCAACTGCCTGCCGCCCGCTTCGCGGGCTGGGTTCCAGCGCGCGAAGCGCGCGGCAGACATCAGCCGCGGGCGAAAGAGCCTGCGGATCGGGGGGCGAACGGGGAGCCCGAGCCCGCGGAGCGAGCGGCAGAGCGATGCAAGAGCGGTCGTGCACCCCCCGCGCCGGCCATGACGCGCTCTGGGACTTGACCCTCCGCCCCGCCTCCTCATAGGATCCTTCCACCGCCGCCGTGGAGAACGCGTCATGCCCGTGCCGCGATGGCTGACCGTGTCGCTCCTGATCGCCTCGTGCGCCCTCGCCGACGACAAGCGACCGTACAAGGAGATCCTCGAGGACCTGAAGTCCCCCGACGCCACGATCCGCATGCGCGGGATCGCCGACATCGCAAAGTACCCGAGGGAGGCCCCCAGCCCCTGCCTCGACATGCTCCTCAAGGAAGGCGACGTCGACGTCCGAAAGACCCTCGTCGGCACCCTCGTCCTTGCGAACGCAGCCCAGGTCGCCAAGGAGGCCCAGGCGCGGATCAAGAAAAGTGACCCCGGTACCGCATTCTACCTCGACCTGTTCGACGTCTTCGACCAGACGAAGGACAAGGAAGGCCTGCGCATCGCCGCGAAGACCTACCTCACCACCACGCAGCCCGAGGTCGAGACGAAGGCACACACCCTGCTCCTCGCCCACAAGCGCGCGGGGCTCGCGGGCCTCGCGGGGGAGTTCGGGGCCACGGAGCTGGCCGGACAGTGGAAGATCGAGGCCGTCATGAAGGAGATGGGGACCAAGGACTCCGTCCGGTTCCTCATCGCCATCGGCTGCATCCACGGCGACTTCAACAACGAGGTGGACAAGCTCCATCTCGACTGCCGCCAGTACCTCACCGGGCTGCACGCGGCGATCCCCTACCTGATCGAGGGGCTCGGGAAGGACATGACCCGGGGGTGGTCGTGGGCCTGCCTGCGCGACGCCACGGGGATGATCTACGCCCCTGGCCAGGTCGACCTGTGGAAGCAGTGGTGGAAGGACAACCACAAAGACGGCGATGACCTCCCCGACGAATAGCGCGACCTATCCGCGGAACTCGTGGCGGACCAGATTCCGGTCCTTGAAAAAGGAAAGTGACACTTTCGTTTTTCAAGGATAGAATGGCGGCCATGATCGAGCGCAGCGCCCTCCGGGACCGTGTCCTCCAGGCCCTGGGACGCAGCCCCGTCGTCGCGATCCTCGGGCCCCGCCAGTGCGGCAAGACGACGCTCGCCAGGGAGGTCGCACGCGGGCGAAGGAGCGACACGTTCGATCTCGAGGACGCTGCCGACCGGGACAGGCTGGGCAATCCCCGCCTCGCGCTGGAGGGAGCGAGCGGGCTCGTGGTCATCGACGAGGTCCAACGCCGCCCCGAGTTGTTCGAGACCCTCCGCGTCCTGGTCGACCGGCCCGGTCGGCGCGCGCGGTTCCTCCTGCTCGGGAGCGCCTCGCTGGACCTCGTACGCGGGGTCTCGGAAAGCCTCGCGGGGCGAATCGCCTTCGTGGACATCGGTGGCTTCGACCTGGGAGAGGTGGGCGCCATCCGGCACCGGCGACTCTGGCTCCGAGGCGCCTTTCCGCGTGCCTACCTTGCCACGTCGGACTCCCGGAGCATGGCCTGGCGAGCGGACTTCGTACGGACCTTTCTCGAACGGGACCTGTCCCGACTCGGGATCGGGATCTCCCCGGAGTCGCTCGAGCGGTTCTGGAACATGGTCGCCCACTTCCACGGAGGAATCTGGAACGCCGCGGACTTCGCGCGCTCCCTGGGGACCTCGGAGCCGACGGCGCGGAGGTACCTGGACGTCCTCGGCGGGACATTTCTCGTCCGCATCCTGCCCCCGTGGCACGAGAACATCGCCAAGCGACAGGTCAAGGCGCCGAAGGTGTATCTCCGCGACAGCGGCCTGCTCCATACCCTCCTGGGCTTGGAGACCTTCCGTGAGCTCACGCGCCACTCGAAGCTCGGCGCCTCCTGGGAGGGATTCGCCCTCGAGCAGGTCCTCTCCGTCGCGGGGCAGACGGAGGCGTACTTCTGGGGGACGCACGCCGGGGCCGAGTTGGATCTGCTCCTGCACAGGCGGGGCCGTCGCTGGGGGTTCGAGATGAAGTACTCGGACGTCCCACAGGTGACCCGGTCGATGCGGATCGCGATGGAGGACCTGCGCCTCGAGCGACTCTGGATCGTCCATCCGGGCGCAAAGTCGTATCCTCTCGACCGCGGGATCGAGGCCCTCGGGATCGCCGACGTCCCGGCCCTCCTCCCGCGAGCCCTGCGCCGTTGAGCGCAGACCGTGATGTCCACATCCATGGGATGCGACTGGAGCAAGCCCCGCACGACGTCGACCGAACCGCGCTTGGCGAGGAGATCGACGACGTCCTCCCGATCACGCCGCCCCTTCCGCGTCCCCTTGCGCTCCGAGAACGCCTTCACCTTCATCGCCACGAGCCAATCCGCCGCGACGACGCGGAGCTGCCAGGACTTGAAGCGCCCCACGACGACATGGTTCAGGGCCTCGCGGTCGAGAGCGCTTCTCGCGAGGCGTACGTCGAGAAGCAGCTCGGTCCGTGGGACCCGCCAGCAGCAGGTATCCTCGACGGACCCGGTGAATTCAGCGTTCTCCTGGCTCAGGAAGCGCTTCATCTCCTCCCAATGTTGCTCGTCAATCATCACGTCGAAGTCCATCGTCGGGCGGTCGCGCACATAGGCGCGTACGGCGAGTCCGCCGATCAGCGCGAACGACTTCCCCTGGAGGAATGCGGCGAGGCGCTCGAGGAACGGTCCGGCATCCCCCTCGCTCGTCGGCCGCTCCGCGATGCGATCCGCGATCTCGATCACGATGTTTTGCGACATCTCGAGGAGCGTCAACTCCAGGTGTTCGGGGCGCGAGACGACGTGGGGACCCTGCTGCATGCCTGGATCGAAGCAGGACCGGAGGCGCAGGTCAAGGCGCGGGCGAAGGCGGCGATGGACGCGGGGGGGCGAAAGAGGGACACTGCCCCGGCCGCGCCGGGCGGGTCAATCCGCGGAGGGACATGAGGAAACGCGGGGTCCTGATCATCGGCGCCGTGGCGCTCGTCGCCGCGGCGGGAGGATGGATCTTCCGAGGACGGATCCGCGAGGCGCTGGCGGACTCGGGCATCTCCTCCAGGCGGACGGCGGAAGACGTCGTCGCACAGCACGGCGACCGAACGCGCGAGTCGCTCGAGAGCCTCTGCCGCGCGCACGGCGTCGCCTGGCCGCCGGCGCGACTGCGGCTCCTCGCCTTCAAGGAGGAGCGGCGGGTCGAGGTCTGGGTCGCGAACGCCGACGGACCGTACGCGCGGGTCCGGACCTACGCAATCCTCGCCGCGAGCGGAGGCCCCGGACCGAAACGGCGCGAGGGAGACCTCCAGGTGCCCGAGGGGATCTACCGCCTCACGGACCTGAATCCGAACAGCCGGTTCCACCTCTCGGTCCGAGTCGACTATCCGAACGAGGAGGACGTCCGCCGCTCGCACGTGAAGCGGCGCGAGATGGGCGGCGACATCTTCATCCACGGCGGGGCGGCCTCGATCGGCTGCATCGCGCTCGGCGACGCGGTGATCGAGGAGCTGTTCTCGCTCGTCGCGCTCGTCCCACGCGACGGCCGAAGCGTCCTCATCGCCCCCGTCGACCTGCGCACGCGCGCGGACTTCACGGTCGCCGGCGAGGAGGCCTGGGTCGCGAACCTGTACGGTCGGCTCGCGCAGGAGCTTCGCGCCTTTCCGGTTGGCCCCTGATCCCGGCGCCGGCACGATCCACGAAGACACACCAAGACACACGAAGGCGCGATGGACGCTCTCGACGCCTTCGTGTGTCTTCGCGTGTCTTCGTGGATCGTCCCCCCGCGCTTTCCACACGCATGGGCGGCGGGTAGAATCGGCGCCTCACGCTGGAGGTCCCCATGCGCGCGCTCCTGCCCCTGCTCCTCGCAGGCGCCCTCCTCGCCGAAGAGACCGACCGCCCGTTCCTCGGCATCAACCTCCGCGAGCTGAACGCCGAGGAGGCCGCGAAGCTGAAGATCGAGGTCACCGAGGGGCTCGCCGTCGTCAGCACGCAGATCGGCTCCCCCGCACGCGTCGCAGGAGTCCTCCCGTACGACATCCTCCTCGCCCTCGACGGCGCTCCCGTGAAGACCAGGGACGCCTTCCGCGCCGCCATGGCCCCCCACAAGATCGGCGACGAGGTCGCCCTCTCCCTCCTGCGAAAGGGCGAGAAGGTGGAGCTCACCGCGAAGCTCGTCTCCCGCAACGCCTGGAAGGACGAGTGGGTCCTCGACGACCACCCCAGGCCCGAGCTCGCCGTCGATGCCTGGATCGGCGACGGAGTGAAATCGGTCAAGGAACTCGAGGGCTCCGTCGTCTTCCTGGAGTTCTGGTTCTGGAAGTGAGAGCACTGCAAGCTGGTCTCCCTCCCCCGGGCGGGGAGGTTCATGGACGAGTTCGGCAAGCGCGGCCTCAAGGTCCTCTCGATCCACTCCACATTCCACAAGGCCGAGGACCTCGGGCTCGAGGACCTGAAGACGTTCGTCGCGGCGCAGAAGATCCCCTTCCCCGTCGGACTCGACGCGCGGAAGGACGGCGACGATCAGACCTCCACACTTCTCCACTACAAGGCCGACGACGTCCCGCTCATGGTCCTGATCGACAAGAAGGGGATCGTCCGCTTCACGGGCGACTATCGCTCCGACGAGAAGCAGATGGAGACGATCATCGGACACCTGCTCGAGGAGTAGCGCGTGGCGGCGATCATCGTGCACGGAGGGTGCGGGCGTGAGAAGCGCGAGCCCGATGCGCGGCAGGCGGGCCTCGAGGCGGCCGCCGAGGCGGGGTGGCAGGCGCTCGGCCGGGGCGGATGCGCCCTCGACGCGGTCGAGGCGGCCGTCGTCGCGCTGGAGGACCACCCGACGTTCAACGCCGGGACGGGCTCCTGCCTCAACTTCGACGGAGAGGTGGAGACCGACGCGTGCGTGATCACCTCGGACGGCGCGGCAGGGGCCGTCGCCGCCGTGCACGGCGTGAAGAACCCCGTGCGGCTCGCGCGCGCGGTGCTGGAGCGGACCGACCACCTCCTCCTCGCGGGGCCGGGCGCCGAGAAGTTCGCGCGGATGTGCGGGCTGCCGACGGCGGATCTCGTGACGCCCGAGCGGCTCGAACGGTGGAAGACGCTCCGCGCGAAGCTGCGCGAGAACACGCGCGTCCCCGAAGACCAGCCCGAGTTCCGCTTCTGGAAGAAACTCGACAACCTCCTCGAGAAGTACCTCGCGCCCGGCGAGGAAGGCCGCCACGGGACCGTCGGCGCAGTCGCGATCGACGACAAGGGCAGGATCGCGGCGGCTACCTCGACCGGTGGAATCTGGTTCAAGCTCCCGGGCCCCGGCGGCGACACGCCCCTCTTCGGGGCCGGAACGTCCGCCTCGCGGCTCGGCGCCGCCTCGGCGACGGGGCACGGGGAGGGGATCGTCCGCCTGGAGCTGACGCGCATCGTGGTCGAGCGCATGGATCGCCTCGGCGCGCAGGAGGCGGTCGATCTGGGGGTAGCCCAGGCGCGCGCGGCGGGCGTCGAGTGCGGCGTGATCGCCGTGGATCACCGCGGGCAGGTCGGCTCCGCATTCCACTCTGAAGCGATGGCCACGGCAATTCGCGCCGGGTAGGGGCGGCCCGGCCCGCTTCGCGGGCGCCCCCCGCCCGTTCATCCACACCTACACCACCCGCGCGTAGACGACCTTGAGGTAGCGCCCCTCCGGATAGAGCGACGACACGGGGTGGTCCGGCCCCGCCCCCGCAACGCGGAAGATGCGCACCTCGCGCTCGCAGGCCTCGCGCACGATGCCGAGGAACTCCTCCTCGCTGACGAGCCCCGTGCACGAGCAGGTCACCAGCACGCCCCCCGGCTTCACCGCGCGCGCCGCGAGGCGGTTCATGTCGTGGTACCCTCTCCGCGCCTTCCCCAGCTCCCCCTTGTCGCGCGCCATCTTCGGCGGGTCGAGGACGACGACGTCCCAGGTGTCGGTCGACGTGCGCAGGTGGTCGAAGACGTTCGCGTGGCGGAACTCGGCGGTCACGCGGTTCAGGCGCGCGTTCGCGCGGGCGGTCGAGAGGGCCTCCTGGTCCATGTCGACGCCGAGGACGCGGGAGGCCCCCGCGGCGCCCGCGGCGACGCCGAAGCCGCCGGTGTAGCAGCAGAGGTCGAGGAGCGAGCGCCCCTTCGCGAGAGAGGCGACCTCGCGGCGGTTCTCGCGCTGGTCGCAGAAGAAGCCGGTCTTGTGGCCCCGCGCGAAATCGACGCGGAAGCTGACGCCGTGCTCGTGCACGACGACCGGAGCAGGCGCGAGATCGTCCTCCGCGCGGAACCCCTCCAGGTCCTGCGCGCGGGCGTCGGCGCGGATCCAGGCATTCGGGAGGAGGCCTCGCAGCAGCGAGACCTGGCGGTACATGCCGAGGGAGAAGAGCTCGACGGAGTGGACCGGGCCGTAGCGGTCGACGACGAGGCCGGAGAGGCCGTCTCCCTCGGAGTGGCACACGCGCCAGCAGTCGGCGTTGATGCGGAGCGAGTCCCGGAAGGCGATCGCCTCGCGAAGGCGGCGCTCGATCAGGCCCTCCCCGGACGGGCCGAGCATGCGGAGGGCGATCTCGGACTGGGGGTTCCAGAAGGCGCAGCCGACAGGGGCGCCCGCGCGGTCGACGACGTCGACGATCGAGCCCGGCTCGAGGGGCGCGTCCGGCTTCTTCACCATCTTCCGGAAGAAGAAGAGGTGGCGTCGTCCGCCGGGGACGCGGAGGTGGACGGTCGGTCTGCTGGTATCGGCCATGGTGGGCTGCTAGTATACGCGACTCGCGGAGGGACACGAAGTTGATCACAGCCGCCATGAGACAGGAAACCGCTGCGCTGACGCGGCGCTGGTTCCTTCACCTGAAGAGGGAGTTCATCGGGGCGTTCTTCGGGCTGTTCCAGCCGCTCGTGTGGCTGCTGCTGTTCGGGACGATGTTCTCCTCGGCATTCGGCCGGTCGCCGGAGATGCTCGCGAAGATCGGCGCGCCGGACTACCTCACGTTCCAGACGGCGGGGATCCTGGTCCTCACGGTGATGTCGAGCGCGCTCGCGGGCGGAATCCCGTTCATGTTCGACAAGGAGAACGGGTTCCTGGAGAAGCTCCTCGCGACGCCGATCTCGCGGCTGTCGCTCATCGCGAGCCGGTTCATCTACGTGGTGACCTACTCGACGATCCAGTCGATGCTCATCCTGGTCCTCGCGCGGCTCATGGGGGTCCACATGGCGGCGGGGATCCTCGGGCTGCCGATCGTGGTGCTGTTCGTGCTGCTCTTGTGCGGCGGGTTCGCGCTCCTCTCGATCACGCTGGCGTTCCTGCTGAACAGCCACGCGGACTTCTTCGCGGTGCTGGGGTTCCTGACGACGCCGCTCTTCTTCATCTCGAACGCGCTCATTCCGCTCGACATGATGCCGCCATGGCTGCGGGTCCTTGCCTACCTGAACCCGCTGACATACGGCGTGCTGGGGATCCGCGCGCCGATCCTGGAGGGGTGGAAGGCCTCGGCGTGGGGGCACATGGGAGAGGCGCTGATCGGGCTGCTGGTGTTCGACGCGCTGATGCTGTGGCTGTCCGTGCGAGTCTTCAAGCGCCACCTGGAGTGATCCACGAAGACACACCAAGACACACGAAGGCGAGATCGAAGCACGGCTGCACGAGGAATTCACCTTCGTGTGTCTTCGTGTGTCTTCGTGGATCGGATCATTCGCGCATCTTGCGCCCGGTGACCTTCAGGAAGACGTCGTCGAGGGAGGGCTTGGCGATCGTCATCGCCTCCATCTCGACCCCCTTCGCGCGGGCGGCCTCGATCAGCCACGGCATCGCGCCGGCGGCCTCCTTCAGGTAGACCTCGAATCCCTCGTCGAAGGCCACCACCCCCGTGACGTCGCCCCGCGCCTTCAGCTCCTCCGCGAGAGCGGGGACGTTCGCCCTCGACCCCTCGGGGACGCGCGCGGAGATCACCTCCCCGCCCAACGCCCCCTTCAGCCCCGCCGGCGTGTCGTTCGCCTGAATCTTCCCGTTGTCGATGATCGCGATCCTGTCGCAGAGGCGGTCGGCCTCGTCCAGGTAATGCGTCGTCACGAGCGTCGTGATCCCCTGCTTCTTCTGCTCCCGCAGGTACTCCCAGATCTTCACCCGCGTCTGGATGTCGAGCCCGAGCGTCGGCTCGTCGAGCACGAGGAGCTTCGGGCGATGGAGGAGCCCGGTCGCGAGGTCGAGCCGCTTCTTCATCCCGCCGCTGTAGGCCTTCACGCGATCGTTCTTCCGGTCCGTCAGCTCGACCAGCGAGAGGACCTCGTCGATCCGCTTGCGGGCCTCGTCCGGGGGCATGTGGTGCAGGCACGCCGCGAGCCACAGGTTCTCCCAGGCGGTGATGGACCGGTCGAAGGCGACCTGCTGCCCGACGTACCCGATGCACTCGCGGACCTGCTGCGGCGCGGTGACCGTGTCGTGGCCACAGACGGCGGCCGTGCCCGAGGTCGGCTTCGCGAGGGTGACGAGGATCTTGATGATCGTGGTCTTCCCGGCGCCGTTCGGACCGAGGAGGCCGAAGATCTCGCCGGGGCGGATCTCGAGATCCACCCCGTCGACCGCCTTGATGTCGGGCGGGTAGTTCTTCGTGAGGGCCTTCACCTGGACGATGGCTTCGTCGGACATGGGGCGGGAGTCTAGCAGCGCCCGCGCCGCGCGTCAAAGCAAGGAGGGTGCATGACCGCAAGTGCAACGGGGATGGAGAGGCTCGCGGGAAAGAGGCGTGGGACGGGGCGCGGGGGCGGGGCGCGGGGGCGCGCCCCCGCCGCGCGGCTGGCTCGCTCACGGGAGCCAGGCCACGGCGCGCTCACGCGCGCCTCTCCATGACTCGTGCAATTGCGGTCATGCACCCAAGCAACGAGGCCCCCTGGCGCGCGACGCGGTCCGATCGTAGAATCGGCAAGACGCCCAAAGGAGCCCTCGATGCGCCTGCCCCTCGCCCTCGCCCTCCTCCTGGCCGCCGCCGCGGCCGCCGACGAAGTCTGGCTCAAGAACGGCAGCATGATCGAGGGGGACGTCACCGAACGCGGCGCGAAGGTCGAGGTCACCGTCAGCGGAGGCACGATGACGATCGACCGCGCCTCCGTCGACCACATCGTCCGCAAGGAGTCGCGCGCCGACGAGTACGCGCGCCGCGCCGCGGAGGTCGCCGACAAGGACGTCGAGGGTCACCGCGCCCTCGCACAGTGGTGCGACGGGAAGGGGCTGCCCACCGAGGCGCGCCGCGAGCTCGAGGCCGTCCTGCGCCTCCGCCCCGACGACCCCGACGCGCGCCGGGCTCTCGGGTTCGTCAAGATCATGGGCCGCTGGGTGGCGATCTCCCAGGAATGGACCGAGGTCGCCACGGAGCACTTCTCGATCCGCACCGACACCGGGCGCGCAGAGGAGATCGCCGCGATCCTCGAGGCGGGGACCCGGGCGTTCCTCGACGCCTACGGCCGCGACTTCGTGAAGCGCGGCGTCGAGGAGCCCTACTCCGCGCTCATCTTCCGCAACCGCGACCAGTTCGTCGCGAAGCTGAAGGAGTGTTATCCCGACTCGCCGCAGGCGGCGGCGGGATTCGCGGAGGTCGTCAACGGCTTCTCGCTCCCGGTCGACCGGGTCATGCTCCTCCACATGCCCGAGGACGCGCCGACGGACGGCGTCGAGACGCTGCTGCACGAGATGACGCACCTCCTCTTCTACGACCTCGCCGTCCCCGACGACGTGACGCGCGGGCTGACGGAGCAGGAGATCCAGGAGCGCCTCGTCGATGGCCGCGGCCTCAAGTGGTGGCACGAGGGGTTCGCCTCGTACTTCGGCGGGAGCACGGTGCAGCGGACGTCAATCCACGTCGGCGACTTCCCCTCGGGCGGCGTGGCGTCGCGGCTCGCAAAGCTGGCGGCGAAGGCGATCGACGAGGGGAAGGCGATCCCCCTCGGGACGCTGGTGGAGGGGGGAGTGGCGGAGTTCACCGGCCCCGACTGCCTCCTCTACTATGCGGAGAGCTGGAGCCTGGTCCACTTCCTGCACGAGGGGCTGGAGGGGAAGATGAGGCCTGCGGTCGGGCGCATCGGGCAGCTCGTCGCGCAGGGCGAGGGCGGGCGAGAGGGGCTCGAGAGGGCGCTCAAGGTGTCGATCGAGGACCTGGCGCCGGCGTGGCGGCTGTACGTCAAGGAGCTTGCGCAGCGATGACGAAGTTTCAAGACTCAATATGCAATATGCATGTAATTCCTAGGTCACAAGGTTTCAAGTCTCTGGAATCCCCGAGGCCACGGATCCTCCACGGACTTGGGGCCTTGTGACCTGGGAATTACATGCACATTGCACATTGAAACTTGCACATTCGTCACACTCCGCCGCCGCGGTGGAACAAGACCCATTCGATGACCAGCAGCCCCATCCCCGCCGCCGCCAACTGCAACCACAGCGTCTCCGCGTCGAACGCGGGCGGCGGGGTCCGCTCGAACTTCGGCGGCGCCTTTGCGTCAGCGGCCGACGCCGCGCGCAGCGCCGACTCGTCGGGCCCCAGGAAGTTCACCGCGACCCACTGGTGCCCACCGCCCCACCGCGCGCGGTAGAAGCCCGGCCACGGACACTCGGGCAGGAGCGGGTTCCCTCCCTCGACCTCGCAGACCCACGTCTTCCGCTGCGCCCCCCACTTCCCCGTGTAGTCCAACTCCACCGACGTCGTCCCCTCGCGCAGCCCCTGCCCGAGCGCGATCGGCTCGCCGACCCGACCCTCCGTGCGGAAGGCGAGCCAGCGGTCGAAGGCGAACCACGAGAAGAGGTTCTTCAGGAAGAGGGGGAATGCGACGAGGAGCGGCAGGTTGCTGTCGCGCACCGCGAAGCCGAACGCCACGACCCGCATCCGGCCCCTCTCCCCCGCCACGAGGATCGGCCCCTTCTCCGCGCTCGCCAGGACTTCGTCCCCTGCGGCCGGGACCAGCACCCTCCCCTTCCCGATGCGGAGCGGCTCGAGCGCGATCTGCGCGAGGAGCGGGTGCGTCCGGTTCCACGTCGTCGGCGACATCTTCTGCCCCGACGCGCCGACCTCGACGGGCGCGAACGGCCCCTCGGACCCGAAGGTGACCACGTTCGCGAGAGGCACCTCGCGATCGGGCGAGCAGCGGTCGAAGATCACCACGTCCGCCGGACCGAGATTTGGAGCCAGCACCGCGAGCGCCGCGGGCGTGGTCTGGTAGCTCTCTTCGGAGGCGAGCGAGCCGGAGAGCACCGTGAGGGCGCTCACGAGGAACGGGTCGGGGTCTCCCTGCGCGACCACGACGACGCGGGGCCGCGGGTGCGGGAAGACGACTGCGTAGGCGTCGTCGTCGAGCGGCAGCGCGTCGCGCGCGTCGAGGTGGGCCTGGAGGAGGCCGCCTTCGCCCGAAGCGATCTCCATCTCGACGTTCGTGATCGTGCGGGGCGGCAGGGGGACGTGGACGGAGCCGGCGTCGGACGACTGGCCCACCTCGGTCCCCTCGGCGTTCATGCGGAGGAGCCATCGCACGGAGAGGACGGCGTCGAGCGGCGTGTCGCCCGCGTTCCGCGCCCGGGCGAACAGGCGCGCCTGCGGCTGGCCCCAGCGCTGCTCGACGCGGAGGCCGACGAGGGCGGCGTTCACGTCGGTCGTGCCCGCGAGGATGGGCGAGACGTCGTCGGGGAGGCCCTGGTCGGCCCCCGAGCGGTCGGTGAGGACGAGGATCGTGGGGTGGTCGAGGCCGCCGGCGATGGTGCGGGAGAGGTCGAGGGCGGCGGGGAGGTCGGCGAACGGCTCGCCCGGCGCGAGGGCGTGGAGGAGCCGCTTCGCGCGCCACGGGCCCGTGGAGAGCGGGAGGAGGAGGCGGGGGCGTCTCCCGGCGCCGACGATGGCGACGCGGTCGGTCGGGTCGAGCCCCTCGAGGACGACCCTCGCGCGCTCCGCGGCGGCCTCCATGCGCGTGAGGCCGGCCCCGCCGTCGAGGGCGGCCATGCTGGCGGAGAGGTCGGCGACGACGAGCACCGCGCGCGGCAGGGGCGGGTCCTGCGGCGGCCGGGGGCGCGCGGCGCCGAGGGTGAAGAGTCCGAGGACGAGCAGGTGGATGAGGAGGGAGAGGACGCGGCGGAGGCGGCGGATCCCGAATCGCTTCTCGTGCGCGGCGAGGGTGCGGTTCCACAGGGCGAGGCACGGCACGACGAGCGGCCGCGGCCGCCGCGTGTACAGGTGCAGCGCAACGAGCGGCACCGCGAGGCCGAACAACCACAACACGCCGGGATGGAAGAACCGCATGCTAAGGAGCAAACATCCCTGTAGGGGCGGCCCTCGTGGCCGCCCGTTCCTGCCGGGTGGAATTCCGTCGATCGAACGTGGATGTACGCACGAGCATCGCGCATGGTTCAGCGCGGGCGGCCCATTCCACCGTCGATGCGCGGGCGGCCCATTCCACCGTCGATGCACGGGCGGCCACAAGGGCCGCCCCTACAGCGGCGGTGCCATGCAATCCCGCCGGCACACCATCCAATCGTGGTTCCCATGGGGTTGCAACGTCATCGCCGTCCTCACCTCCGCGACATTAATCCCCGTTGGAGCAATTCAATCACGGTTTTCTCCAATGGCGCCCCCGTCGCGACGCGCGCGTACGGCACCTCGTGCTTGCGGCAAAACCCGTCGACCTCGTCGATGAACGTGTGGAACGTCGCCTTGTACGCCGCGACGAGGTCCGCCGTCGCCTGGACGTCGCGCGTCGCGCGCGTCTCCGCGTCCACGAGCCGCACCGCCCCGCCCTCCTCCGGGCTCCACTCCAGCTCGTCGATCACATGGATCGCCTGGAGCTGCAGCCGCTGCGCGAGGAGCCCCTTCAACCCCTCCGCGTACCCCTCCAGGTCGAGGAAGTCGGAGACGACGATGGCGACCGTGCGACCCCTGTGCTTCCTGAGCGGCGCGCGGGAGGCCGACCTCAGGTCCGTCTCCCCCGCCGCGACGAGCGGCTCCAGGTACCGGAGGAGCGGGAACACCGCCGCCTTTCCGCGCAGGTCGCGGATCCCCGCGTGCGGCGTCCGCGAGAACGGGAGGACCGTGAACGAGTCGAAGTTCGACAGCGCGATGTACCCGATCGCCGCCACGAGGCGCCTCGCCGCGTCGAACTTCCGCACGCGGCCGTAGTCCATCGACGAGGAGGCGTCGAGCAGGATCAGGACGTGCACGTCCTGCTCCGCCATGAACTCCTTCACGAAGAGGTGCCCATGGCGCGCGTAGACGTTCCAGTCGACGTACCGCAGCTCGTCGCCGACGGTGTACGAGCGGTAGTCGCGGAACTCGATCGAGCCTCCGCGGCGCAGCGTCTCCCGCTCCGCCGCCTTCTCCCCCGCGAGGATCTTGCGGGCGGCGACGTTCAGGTATTCCAGGGTGTGAAGGAATGACTCGTCGAACAGCATCGCCCCGCGTCCCCCTGCGGCCCGGGAGGGCCTATCCGAAGCAGCGGACGGCCTCCTCGACCGTATCGGCGAAGCTGAAGATCTGCGAGAGGCCGAGGAGGTCGAACACCTCCTTCACGTTCGCCGAGGGCTTGATCAGGATGATGTTCCCCTCGTTCTCCTGCGCCGTCCCGATCGCGCCGATGAAGACGCCCGCCCCCGCGCTCGAGATGTAGTCGAGACGCGAAAGGTCCACGACCAGCTTGTGGCTCCGCTGCTCGAAGAGGTCGTTGATCGTCCGCTCCATCTCCTCGAACGTGTGGGCGTCGAGGAACCCCCGCACGGAGATGAAGGTGATCGCGTTCTGCAGCTTCTTGGTCTGGATCTCGAAGTCGGGCATCGATCGGCTCCTCGCACGCCAGCGGGGATCTTAGGTCCGCTTGATGTACTTGACCAGGATCAGTTCGTTCTGGACGCCTTCCTTGAAGATGTACTTCACCTCGTCCATGATCTGACGGATGAGGAAGATGCCGAGGCCCTTCTTCTTCCCCGCCTGGACGTGCTGGTAGATGTCCGGGTCCTGGATCGAGTTCGGATCGAACTCCTTCCCGGAATCCCGGATGATGATCTTGAACTTCGTCGTGTCCGTGTCGATCTCGACGTCGATCGTCCCGTCCCGCTGGTTCTCGTAGGCGTGCTCGATGATGTTCGTGACCGCCTCGTCGACCGCGAGAATGACCTTGTTCTCCTCCTCACGCGAGAGAGAGCTCAGGCGGATCATGCGGGAGACGAAGTCCCTGACCAAACTCAGGAACTTCGTGTCGTTCGAGATCGTGATGCGCTCGTGGTAGCTCTGCGGCATCCCTCGGGATCCCTTTCAAGGTCCCGTCCCATCCTCCCCCGATCCTCTCCCCTCGCCCCAGGGGCTACCCCAGCAGCCTTGCCGTCACGATCGTGATGTCGTCGTGCTGCTCGCGGTCCCCCTTGTGGTCGTCCAGCTCCTTGACGATCCGGTTCACGAACTGGTTCGAGTCGACCCCCGCCAGGTTCTTGCAGAGGTCGTAGAACCGGTCGTCCCCGAACTCCTCGTCGTCCACGCTCATCGCCTCTGGCACTCCGTCCGTATACGTGCAGAAGCGATCGCCCGGATAGAGCTGGATCTTCTGTTCCTTGACCGTCCGATCGAAGATCGGCCCCTTGTCGAAACCAAGCGCGATCCCGTTCGGATTCACCAGCTCGATCTGGCCGGTC
>ORJL010279350.1_pt1 | contig 28140 bp, 23 predicted proteins | sample 1779941 | NCBI WGS metagenome assembly ORJL01 (sample SAMEA104232317, study PRJEB22302) | groundwater metagenome | biome: forest; feature: aquifer; material: groundwater | place: USA | collected 2011-08-07 | depth 5.8 m
TCGAGCAGGACGGGCGCGGTCGAGAGGAGGTTGAACCCCTTGAAGGCAAACCAGCCGGGCTTGCCCTGCCCCTTCCCGTCGGTGAGGGGAAAGTCGTGGCCGTTGGAGAGATCGCCCCTGATCTTCCCGGGCCGCTCGGGCATGCCGCTCTCCTTCGCCGGCGCGTTCGTCGTCCCGCCGTACCGGATCGAGAGCCACAGCCCCTGCTCGACCATCTCAATCAACGAGAGGATGTTGTGCGCGGCGACCGTCACGCTATCGAAAACCGGGTCGTACTCGCCGCTCCAGGCGTCGCCGACCTTGATGTTCCACTCGTCGTTGGCGAGCCGAGGCGTCCCGAAGATCGGGCTGAGCTTCGGGTATTTCGCCAACTCCCCCGCGACCACCTTCGCCTGCAGATGGAAGTCGTCGTACGTCACGGGGCCATAGGCGTGGAACGAGAACCAGTCCACGGGCACGCCGTTGTCGCGGCAGTAGTCCAGCGCCTCGCGCGCGAACGGCCCGAGCGTCGTGGGCGGGTCCGGAGGCGGGTCGCCCGGCCCGCGACCGGGCTTGATCTCCCGCAGGGCTGCGCAGAACGAAAACCCGCCGACGAGGAACTGAGCGTCGACCTCCTTGAGCGCTCGGGCCCACGCCGCGTAGGTCTCGCACCACTCCAGTCGCGTGCCGTGCCAGAACACATCGAGGTCGGGCTCGTTGCTGAACCGCCACACTCGGACCCCGCCGGTCTTTCCGAGCTTCTCCTGGAGGTGGGCGGCAACCGCGCGCACGTACTCGGCAAAGCGGTCCAGGTCCTGCGGCTTGCGGTCAGGACTCAAGATGGGGAGCGGCTCGGCGCCGATCTTGCGGATGAGTTCCACGGCCCGGTCCAGGTCGGCGAGGTCGAACTTCGCGGGGCCCTCCCTCGCCGGGCGCGGCGGGAACGGAACGTTGACCTCCACGAGTTTGAATCCCGCGTCCTTCAGGAGCGTGGCGGCGCGGTCGTCGAAGCCGGGCCCCGCCATGCTGCCAAAGACGTACGGGCTCAGCTCGCCGCGCGTCTTCGCGCAGTCGATTTTCACCACGGCGTGTCCGGACGGCGCCTCCTCCGCCAGGCACGGCATCCCCAGAACGGCGGGAAGGGCTACGCTGGACGTCAGCGACCAGATCCATCGACCGAGCATTGTCAGAATCCCTCGAATGGCATCCCCCAGATCGCGCCGGGGCGGTCTCCTCGACCGCGATGGGCTACCGCCCGCGGAATTCGTAGATGAAGACGTCGACGGTCTCCGAGCCCCGCGGGCGGGGCTCTCCGGCGCGCGGCGGCGCGACCGGCGGACCGGAGCCGAGGGCGACGTAGATGCGGTCGCCATCGACGGAAAGCGTCGGCTTCACGACATTGCCCTTCTTCGGATCGACGGCCTTGATCGTCACGCTCGTCTCGAGCTCGAGGTCGTCGTCGTAGACCTTCAACACCGCCGAGACCTCCCGGCCGACGAAGATGCGATTGTACGCCAGGAACCACCAACCGTTTCGCCGTTGGAACCCCGTGGCGAAGGTCTCCACGTCGCCAGGGTCCTCCGAGAGCGGCATGGAACCGACGATCTTCCACTCGGCGTCCAGCTTCACCAGGAGGAGGTCCGAAGGCGTGGCGATGTCCACGGGGAAATCTCCGTCCTCGCACGTGGACGGGACTACCATGAAGCAGGTCCCGTCGTGATAGAGCGCGCTCGTTTGCCGTCCCGGCCCGTCCGCGACGCTGGAGAGGTCGAGGTTCTTGCGAAGGAGTTGCTTCCGCAGGTCCTTTGAAAACGTGTACACCCGGTACACGGTCGGCTCTTTCCGGGAGCAGGAGGCCTGTCGGAATCGCGTGAGGACGGAGACCGAATCGGCGCCGACGAGCGGAAGGGGGTCGTTCACCAGCTCGTCGCCGGCCTTGTGCAGGCCCATCGGCAGGCCCGTCGCGATGGGCTCGGCGGTTTCGGCGACCTTCTCAAACCGCTCGTCCAGGGTGTACTTCGCTCCCCAAAGAAAGGCCTTCTGCCCCATGATCACCGTCTCGTAGAACGCAAAGAGATGGTCTCCGTCGGCCGTTACGCGGATGTCGGTGGGCTTGCCGAACTCCTTCGTCGTCGCGACCAGCTCCTTCGAGGCGAGTTCCTTCGACATCTCGCGGTCGAAGACCTTGACGCGGAACGCCTGCCCGTCTCTGGTGCCGATGCCGGCCAGGTAGACAACGAAGACGCGGTCGCCGGCGGCGACGATCTCGGGCCGTGCGCCGGGGCCGACATGGACCGTCCTCAGGAGCGCCAGGCCCTTGTCCGGCTCGCCATCCTGGGCGAACGCCTCCCCGACCGCGAGGACCGCCAGAACGAGGGCGGAGGCCCACCAACAGATCCAGCGGCGTGGCAGCGACACCATGTGCAGGTCACTCCAGCGAGTACACATCCACGACGGCGGCCTCGAAGCGCGCCACGTAGAAGATGCGCCTTGCCTCGAAGTCGAAGGAGAAGCTGGACGGGATCGACCGGACGGACTGCAGCTTCCACGTGCGACGGAGCTGCCCCTTCTCGTACTCGTAGAGCGTCTCGTTCATCGCGCCGGGGCCGGCCGCGCGCCCCGCCTCGGCGAGGTAGACGCGGTCGCGCGCGACGTCGATGCCCACGACGCGGTTGCCTCGCGCAAACGTGCCCTTGGGCTCGAGGGTCGCCGCGTCCAGGATCGTGCTGCCCGAGTAGAGCACGCCCTTGCCGGGGTGCGCCACGAGCCCCGCGCCGCCCGTGCGCTTCCGCTCGATGCGCTCATCGGATACCTTCTTCAGCAGCCGGGCGCCGCCCGCGTCGAACGCCAGCAGCGTCTTCTCCTCGGTCAGCGTTACGAAGAGGCGGCCGGTCTCCTCGTCCACGCCAAGCAGGATTCGGTTCGGTCCGATGATCGACGCGTCGTAGCCGTGCTCCTTCAGGTCGACTACGCGCACGGCACGGCCCGCGGCCGCGTCGGCGACGGCGATGCAGCCGAGCTCGGGGATCGCGGCGTAGAGGAGCTTGCGCTTGCGGTCCATGGTCATGGCGCTGATGCCGTCGGTCCGCGGCCGTTGCGGGAGCTCGAGGTCGATACGTACGACGACCTCGAGCGACTCCGCGTCGAGCACGTCCACGCGGCCCATGTAGTGGGCCAGGACGTAGAGCCGCCCGCCGTCGAGGATCATCTGCGTCGGCCACAGGCCGATGCCGCCCTCGGCCTGGTTCTCGTTGAGGACCTTCGCGAGGCCCTTCGTCTTCAGGTCGTAGCGATAGAGCTGGCTCCCGCCCAGGCGGTTGCGCACGAAGAACCCCCGGCCCCCGGGGATGGCGACGACCTCGTCGGCGGAGGTGCCGACGTCGATCTCCTTCACCTTTGCGAAGCCGCGCTCGAGGTCGAGGACGGTGAGCGACCCGTCCCCCGTGTTGGTCGTGTAGAGACGGCCGGTTTTCGGGTCGATGTCGAAGTAGAGCGCGTCGGGGCCGTAGGGGATGCGCTTGACCTCCTTCTGGTCACGGTCCTTGACGACGATGACTCCGTAGCTCGCGTTCGCGTCCGGAAGCCACCCCGGCTTGAACGGGTAGCCCGTGTTGGCGAACGTCCAGTCCTTGTAGGCCTTCGGCTCGCGTCGCGAAGGCGGGGCGACGGGCGCCTGGCCCTTGGCCACCGGCTGAGGATCGGCCTTCTTCGCCCGCGGGTCGATGCGGCGGATCTGGTCCGGCCAACCGATGTCGTACGAGTAGAGGTCGCCCGTCTTCGGATCGACGACGAGGTACCCGATCGGAAAGCCCACGTCGAACGTCTCGACCAGTTCGTCGCGGTCGAGGTCGATCGACGCGATGCAGGTCGAAAGGACGCCGCCCACGTAGAGGCGGCGGCGCTCCGAGTCAATGCAGGGGTTGTGCAGCTTGAGGACGTTCTGGAAGCGCTCGCCCACGAGCAGGCGGTGCAGTTCCACGGAGGCCTCCGGCCGGGCCGGCTCGAGCGAGAGGATGATCGCATGCACGCGCCAGGCGGCGTCGTCGAGCTTTCCCGACTGGATGAGGTCGGAGAGGGCGAAGGCGTCTTCGCGGGGCAGGATCTCCTCGGTTCGCCCGCTTTGGAGGACCGCGTGGACGAGGGAGCTGTGGCGCTCGCGGACGTTCTCCGCCGTCGTGGGGCTCTCCGTCTCCTGGCGGGCGAGTTCCTTCAGCGCACGATCATCGTTCTTCGGCCGGTCTTGCGCCGCGATCGGGGCGTGCAGGAGGACGATCGCAGCCAGGATGACGCTCACGCTTCTCATGGATTCACCGAATGTGCGAGGACCTGGATCTGCGGCGTCGCGATCTCCTCCGCGATCCGGAGGGTCGCCGCTTCGCCGAGTGTCGACGACTCGACGCGCTCCAGGGCGAAATCGCGGAAGGAAGTACGGGATGCCGGTCTCGGCGCCGCCGATCTCACGCATGGTTGTCCCGGAGTGGAACGGCTCCGGGCGGGGAATATTGCAAGCGCCCTGGTCGTGGACTGACGCGTCCCTTGCTTCCTTGCGCCGCGCAGACTACCATGGGGCGACTTCAGAAAAGGAGAGCCGCCATGGACCAACCTGAAACGCCCCCTCCTGCTCCGTCCGCGACGCCCGGCGACGCCGGGAAAGCGCAGGAATCGGCGCCGCCCCCCGGCACCGACAAGGCCCGCGAACGCGAGCAGTACCAGAACTTCGAGGGGTTCCTGCGCTCTGCCCTGCGCGAGGAGTACAAGGCCAGTTGGAAGGAAAACCGCGCCCGGTTCGTCTCGCTGATGATCGCCTCCGGGCAGTTCGCGCAGATCGCCGCGGAGAAGGTCGAGCAGGAGGCGACGCCCAAGAATCTGGTGGCGATGGCGGGCGCGGTGTTGCTGGTCCAGCTCGGCCTGAAATTCCTGGCCCGCGGGCCGATGGGGGCGCTGATCGTCGGGGGCATCGCGGCCGCCGCGGTCGCCTACGTCGCGCTCAATTACGGCACGATCGCGCCCAAGGTCAGGCGCTTCCGCGAACTCATCGAGTCGACCCGGCCGCGCTACGGGGAGATCCAGACCGGCCTCAAGGACGGGCGTTTCAGCCCGCCCGAGCGCGACCTGATGGTCGACGGCCTCCTGCACCAGTTCCTCGAATCGGTGCGCGCCGAAGCGTAGTCGCCTTTCGCGCCCGGTCCGGGGAAGCACGCGCGTCCTGCGGGATGCGCGCCTCGAACCCGTGGAAGGACCCGCGGGATGCGGGACGATCGCGCGAGCATCCGCTGCCCCGACTCGGACGAACTGGCCGATGACCATCCAGCACATGCGGTTCCGGGTGAACGGCGACCCGTACGAGGCCGCCGCGCGAGTCGAGAAGACCCTGCTCGAGGTGCTGCGCGAGGAACTCGGATTGACCGGCACCAAACACGGCTGCGAGCTCGGCGAGTGCGGCGCCTGCGCGGTGCTGGTCGACGGCGAGCCGATCCTCTCCTGCCTCGCCCTCGCGGTCGAGTGCCAGGACCGCGAGATCACTACGGTGGAAGGCCTGGCCCAGGACGGCCGCCTCGACCCGCTCCAGGAGACCTTCGCCGACCTGGGCGCGGCGCAGTGCGGCTATTGCACCCCGGCCTTCCTGCTGGTCGCGCGCGCCCTGCTCGACCGCAATCCCAACCCGACCCGCCGCGAGATCGCCGAGGCGCTGTCGAGCAGCCTGTGCCGATGCACCGGCTACGTGAAGATCTTCGAAGCCGTCGAACTCGCCATGGTCAAGGCCGCAGGGAGCCCCGCCCGTGAGTGACGAACTCCGCGTCGTCGGAAAGCCCCTCCGCAAGGTGGATGCCCGCGCCAAGGTCACCGGGCTCACCAAGTTCGCGGACGACCTCTTCTTCCCGCGGATGGCGTTCGGCCGCCTGCTGCGCAGCACCGCCGCACACGCGAACATCAAGTCGATCGATGTCACCGCGGCGCGCGCGATCGAGGGGGTCTTCGCGGTCCTCACCGGCAAGGACTTCCCCATCCCCTTCGGCATTCTCCCGGTCAGCGAGGACGAGCACGCCCTCTGCCCGGACAAGGTCCGCTTCGTGGGCGACCCGGTCGCCGCCGTCGCCGCGCGCGATCCGTGGATCGCCGAGGCCGCGTGCAATGCGATCCGCGTCGAGTACGAGCCGCTGGCCGAGATCATGTCGATCGAGGACGCCCTCGCCAAGCCCCTGCCGCAGATCCACAGTTACGCCGACGAAGGGAACATCCACCGCAAGATCGCTCTCGAATTCGGCCACCCGGACGAGGGATTCGCGCAGGCGGACCACATCCGCGAAGATCACTTCTTCTACGAGGGCAACACCCACCTGCCGCTGGAGCAGCACGCCATCGTCGCGGTGCCCGATCCCGACGGCAAGGTGACCCTCTACAGCTCCACCCAGACCCCGCACTATCTGCACAAGGCCGCGGCCAAGGTGCTCGGCATGTCCCCGGCGCACGTGCGGGTGATCGCCTGTCCCAACGGCGGCGGCTTCGGCGGCAAGACTGATCCCTTCAATCACGAGATCGTCGCCGCCAAGCTCGCGATGGTCTCGGGCCGGCCGGTCAAGATCACGCTCAACCGCGAGGAGGTCTTCTACTGCCACCGCGGGCGCCACCCGGTACTCATGTGGGTGCGCACCGGCGTCAAGAAGGACGGCGGGATCGTCTCGATGCACTTCCGCAGCTTTCTCGACGGCGGGGCCTACGGGAGCTACGGGGGGGCGAGCACCTACTATACCGGCGCGCTCCAGACCGTGACCTACGACGTGAAGAACTATCGCTTCGAGGGGATCCGCGCCTTCACCAACAAGCCCCCGTGCGGCCCCAAACGCGGCCACGGCACGCCCCAGCCGCGCTGCCTCCTGGAGATCCACCTCGACAAGATCGCCGAAGACCTCGAGCTCGACCCGATCGAGATGCGCCTCCAGCACCTGGTCCCGCCCCATTCGGTGACCGCGAATTGGCTCACGGTCGGCTCCACCGGCCTGCGCGAGTGCATCGAGAAGGTGCGCGACGGCTCGGGCTGGAAGGAGCGCCACGGCCGGCTGCCGTGCGGCCGCGGCATCGGCTTCGCCGCCTCGAGCTACCTGTCGGGTGCGGGGCTGCCGATCTACTGGAATCAGATGCCGCACTCGGGCGTGCAACTCCGGCTCGACCGGGGCGGCGGGGTCGCGGCTTTCTGCGGCAGCACCGACTGCGGGCAGGGCTCCGATTCGATCCTCGCCTACGTGGTCGCCGAGGTGCTGGGAATCGAACCGGTGGACATCCGCGTGGTGACCGCGGACACCGACATCACGCCGGTCGACTTGGGGAGCTACTCGTCGCGCGTGACGCTGATGACCGGGAACGCGGCGCTGCAGGCTTCGGAGCGGGCGCGGGCGATGCTCGCCGAGGCGGCGTCGCTCAAGCTGGGAATTCCCAAAGACCGGCTGGTCTTCGCCGGGCGCCGGGTCTTCGACACCCAGAACCCGGATACCGGGATGTCGTTTGCCGAGGCGGTGCAGCACGCGGAGGCCAAATTCGGCACGATCGGGACTGTGGGCAGCTACACACCGCCCGCCTCGAAGGCGCGCTTCCGCGGCGGCGGGGTCGGACCGAGCCCGGCCTACAGCTACAGCGCGATGGTTGCGGAGGTGGAGGTCGACGTCGAGACCGGATTCGTGAGGGTCCCCAAGCTCTGGGTCTCCCACGACTGCGGGCGCGCGATCAATCCGCTGCTGGTGCAGGGGCAGGTGGAAGGGAGCGTCTACATGGGCCTGGGCGAGGTGCTGATGGAGGCCTCGCACTTCCGCAACGGCCTTGGCGTGCACAAGAATCCCTCGATGCTCGAGTACAAGAGCCCGAGCACGATGGAGACGCCCGAGATGGTGGTCTACCTGGTCGAGGACCCGGACCCGAACGGGCCGTACGGAGCCAAGGAGGCGGGCCAGGGGCCGCTCTTGCCGGTGATGCCCGCGGTGCTCAACGCGGTGTACGACGCGGTCGGGGTGCGCATCGACGAGTTGCCGATCCAGCCGCATCGCGTGCTCGAGGCGTTGCGCAAGAAGGCGGAAGGCAAGCCGCCGCGGGTCGGGCCGAACAAGCTGCCGGTGGTGACCTGGCCCGAGCCGGTGCGGGTGCCGACCCCCTGGGAGGGCGGGGACGGCAAGTCGATTTCGGGCGAGCCGAGGGACCACAAGAAGAAGCCGGTGGGGACGACGAAGTGACGATCCCTCGTGCCGGCATGAGCGCAGAGCCCTTCACGACCGCACCTCGGTCGAATTCGCGGGGCCGCAACGCGCGCGCGCCGAGAGTCGTGCGCGATCGCAGTGATTTCGCGGGCCCGATCGACGCGCGGGGCGATGGGGGACCGACGCGATGATGCGACTGCCGCCGTTCGAGTACCGCGGCCCGCGCACGCTGGATGAGGCGCTGCGCGTCCTCGCGGGCGAGGGCCCGGAGGCGATTGCCGTCGCCGGCGGGACGGACCTGTTCCCTAACATGAAGCGCCGTCAGCAGACCCCGCGGGTGGTGGTGGGCCTGCGCGGGGTGCGGGCTCTGGCCGAGAAGCGGGGGACGCCCGGGACCGGCCTGCGGCTGGGGGCGGGGATGTCGCTGTCGCGGGTGTGCGAGGACCCCGAGGTGAAGGCGTCCTATCCCGGCCTCGCGCGTGCGGTGAAATCGATCTCGACGCCGCTCCTGCGCAACATGGGGACGCTCGGCGGCAATGTCTGCCTGGACACGCGCTGCAACTACTACAACCAGAACTACGAGTGGCGCAAGTCGATCGACTTTTGCATGAAGCGTGACGGCAAGATCTGCTGGGTGGCGCAGTCGAGCCCGAAGTGCCTGGCGGTGCAGTCGTCCGATTCCGTGCCCATGTTGGTCGCGCTGGACGCGCGCGTGAAGCTGGCGAGCGCTCGCGGCGAGCGCGAGATCCCGATCGAGCAACTGTTCGTCAACGACGGGATGCTCTACCTGTCGAAGGCGCCGGACGAACTGGTGACCGAGATCGCGCTCCCCGCGATCGACGGCTGGCGCGGGACGTACTGGAAGCTGCGCCGGCGCGAGTCGTTCGACTTCCCCGTGCTCGGGGTCGGCATTTGCCTGTGGATGGAAGGCGAACGGGTGCGCGAGGCGCGCGTCTCGATCGGCGGGGTGGCTCCGGCCCCGTTGCGCGCGCTCGAGGTGGAGGCGGCGTTGCGGGGACAGACGCTCGCGCCGGAGGCCATCGACGCCGCGGCCAAGCGGGTGTTCCAGCCCACGAAACCGCTCGACAACACGGACTTCACCGTCCTCTGGCGGAAGCAGATGGCCGAAGTTTACGTGCGCCGGATGCTGCGCGAGCTCGCCGGGCTCCCGGTCGAGCACGGGCCGATCGGGATGGTGTGAGACTCTCGGTCTGCTCGACTCGCGTAGGTGGCGGGTCTCAGTCCTTCTCTCCTGCCCTGCGTACGAGCAGAGCCCGATCTTCCGGCCCTTCTCCCTCGAAATACGCGAGCATTCCGGGTGTGCACGAGAGGAGAGTGCCCATCCCGCGCCCCACGACCCGCTCCAGCGCCAACCGTAGCGGAAGCCTATGGCCGTCCAGCTTGGAGTCCTCGGAAATCACGAGACACGTACTTCCGGCTCCCCGAGCACGCAGAAGCCGCTCGATCGATGCGGGATCGTGCTGATCGCGGGGAATCGCGACCACCCAGCGCGGGTCGAAGTGCCGGAAGTGGGCAAGCTCCGCGGTCGCCTTTCGGCGATGCTTGGGTTTTCCCAGGAATCCCAGCATGCGTGAACGTCTCGGCATGGCCACGAAGCTGCAGATCAGAGCAGTCTCCTCGTTGCCCTCACGCCGATGGGCCCACCGCCCTGGCTGAATTGCGTCCAGGAGTGGCAGATCGAACGCCGGTTCGTCTGATGTCGACCAGTCCATCTTCTCCACGGCCTCGCGCACCAAGGTGCGCGACTTGATCTGCCGGTCGATCGACTTCGGCAGCCGGGTTGCAACCACCCGAGCGAGATCATCCAGGGTCTTCGCCCCGAGGACTTCGTCGTCGCCGAGGGTCAGCCCGAGGGCCTCCTCGAGCACCATGGTGATCTCCACGATGGCCATGTGTCGAGCCCAGTCGTCCAATCCTGCGCGCATGTCCAGGCCAACATGGTCGAGCGCTGCTTCGCACCCGGGGCATCTTGCGCGCAATTCGAGCAGTTCATCCACGCGCAAATGCGATTGTTTTCCGCAATCTGGACAGATGACCTGGGAGGGATCCTCGTACTTCATTGCAGTCCGCGCATTTTGGCCCGGTCGGGCCACGATTCAAACAACTTCACCACCCAGTGGCGGAAGCCGGGGTGATTCGGGGAGTCTCGGCGGATGGCGTAGGCCAGGATGTTTACGTCAGGGATGAGAATCCTGCCGTTCCATCAGGTCGAGCAGCGGGGCGCTGTGGTCCAGATCGACCCCCGGTAGCAGTCCGCCCCTGCCGGAAATGGGCAGGCGGGTTCGATTGCGTCGATTCCGCCCTCGCTCCACCAGGACGCAGCAAAGCCCCTCCTCGACCAGGGCGGCCAGGCTCTTTCCCTGATCGGCAGCGAAACGCTTCGCGGTCGCCAGCAGATGATCGTCCAGCCTCAGTGTCGTTCGCATTCGTATGGGCATATCATGGGAGAAACACACATGTCAAGTCGCGCACGAAAGGCCGGAAGGCCGTCACAGGGCGCGCGACGCACGAGCCAGCCGACTTGCTGAGGGTCGATCAGGAAGGTCCCGGCCCGACCCAGGATCGCAAGCGCGGCAGCGACCAGGCCAATGCCGCAGACGATCGGCCCGGAAACTCCCACCCGTCGGGCGAAACCGCGGGTGGCAACCTCGGGTCGCCGAACCGGCGCAGATTCCGCCACGACTATTGCTGTCCCTGAAGCGCAAGGAAGGCGATCACCGCCGCCACGATCGCCATCACCGTCAGCGTGATCTTGATCCACGAGTATGGCGCTTCGCCGTAGACCTTGCCGGTCTGGCCGTTCACCATGTAGCGATAGGGCTTCTGTTGGTATCGGTACGAGGCGATCCAGATCGGCAACAGGCACAGCTTGTAGCGCCGGTTCTGGTACGACGTCCGCACCTGCAGGTTGCGCTGGGTGTCCCCAGGGACCATCCGCGAGCATTCCTGGCGGATCTGCTCGTCGATCTCCGCCTTGGCCTTGGGCCAGCACTCCTTCATGTCGAACTGGTAGTCCTCGGCGACCATCCCGGCGAGGTATTCCGACTTGTAACCGACCAGGGCCTTGGTGTCGAAGGGCTCCAACCCCTTGACCAGGCTTTCGTCCACCGACTTGGAAGCCGCCACCAGTACGTCGTCGAAATAGCCGGAGTGCCGGCCGCTCGCGGATTCCCAGCGGGTGTGCTGCTTTTGTCGCGTACGCGAGTGTCCCTGGGAGTCGGTGTAGCTCTCGGTGGTGTAGTAGTGGTACCCCGCCTCCGCGGTCCAAAAGGAGTGGGTCATCGAATCGTAGGTCCAATAGGGGATGTACACCCCATGGACCGCATCGGGCCGCGCCTGCTCCTTGAGCGCATTGGGACGGAACCAGAGCGAGCGAATCCACTCGCGGAATTGGTCGACGATCTTCTCGCGCGCGATCACGAACGGCACGAGCGACTCGGGCTTCATGAGCGCCTGGGTCTGCTCGCGCGGGATCACCTGGTTGGAGCCGCAGAAGGCGCAGGTGGACGCGGTGACCTGCGGCTCGATCTCGGTGAGCGCGCCGCATTGTTCGCATTTGACCGGCTTGAGCTCCTTGCCCCAGCCGACGCCCCGCTTGGTCGGGTCGAAAGTCTCGAAGTCGTATTCCCGGATCTGTTCCGCGCTCTGCGGGATCTCCTCGGCGTAGCCGCAGTAGCCGCACTTGAGCGCGGTCTGGCCGGGAGCGAAGTCGAGCTTGGCTCCGCATTGCTTGCAGGGGAACTGCAGCGGGTTGTTTTGCGCGGGTGACGGGGGCGGCTGCGGTGAGGGCGGGGGGGCGGGGGCGGCCATGACGGCTCCTCGTTGGGCGGCTTCGATGGTTCGCGGGGCAGGCGCCGGCCGCCGGTCAAGCGGCGCCCGCCCCGATCCGGGGATTCGCTAGCGGAGCGGCGGCGGGGCGGAGCCCATGCGGGTGGAGATCTCGGCTACCGTGGCGGCGTCACTCCAGCCGGCCATGCCTTCGCGCCAGACCTTGTGCGTGGCCCCGGAATTGGCCATCACCCGGGCGGCGATCTCAGAGGCGCGGAAAGGACCCTCCACGGGGCCGCCCGCGGAGTAGTGGAACATCGCCTCGGCTGCGGCCGTGGCCGGCGAAGGCGGGGGCGGCGGGGGGGGCGGAGCCATGGGTGGCGGCGGGGGCGTCGCGCCCGGCGGCGGGCCGACGTGGGCGGCGATCGCGGGCACCTGCTGCCAGGGCATCCAGCCCGACATTCCCTGGGCCCACACGGTCATGGGCGCGCCGCCCGCAGCGCGGATCGCGGCCGCGGCGGAAGCGGCGGGCATCGGGCCCTGCTGCCCGTTCGGCCCGCTCAGATGGAACTGCTCCCCGCCCGCGGGCGGCGGCGGCGGTGACGCCATCCCCTGCGCCATCGCCTGGCCGAAGACCTGGCCGATCCCCATTCCGGCTCCGATGCCCGCGAAGGTGCCCGCGCCTCCGGGATTCTGCGCGGCATCGCGCATCGCCTGTCCGGCCTGGAATTGGAGGAACTGGCCCATGTTTCCGACCGCGCCCATCGAGCTGCGCGTGTCGATCGCCTTCTCGACTTCGGGCGGCAGGGAGATGTTCTCGATGATGAACTTGGCGAGCGAGATCCCGCCCTTCTGGAACTCGGGGTCCATCTTGCTCGAGAGCTTGTCCGCGATCACGTCGTAATTGCCGGCGAGGTCGAGCACCGGGATCTTCGCCTGGCCGAGCGTGTTGGTGAAGGTGGAGACCAGGGTCTTGCGCAGTTGGCCCTCGATCTCCTCGGTGGTGAAGTGGCCGTCGGTGCCGACGTAGGTCTTGAAGAAGGTGAGCGGGTCGCTCACCTTGATCGCGTAGGTCCCGAAGGCGCGCACGCGGACGATGCCGAAATCGGCGTCGCGCATCGGGATCGGGTTCATCGTGCCCCATTTCATGTCGAGGTACTGGCGCGTGTTGATGAAGTAGACCTCGGCCTTGAACGGGGACTCGAAGCCGTACTTCCAGCTCTCGAGCGAGGTCATTATCGGGATGTTCTGGGTGGTGAGGGTATAGAGGCCGGGCTTGAACACATCGCCGACCTGGCCCTCGCTGATGAAGATCGCCACCTGCCCCTCGCGCACGGTCAGCTTGGCGCCGCGCTTGATCTCCTGGTCATTGTCGGGGAAGCGCCAGCAGAGGGTGTTGTTGCTGTCATCCAGCCAGGAGATGACGTCGATGAGCTGGCCCTTGATGAAGCCGAAGATTCCCATCCAAGGACTCCTTTGAGTCAGCGGGTCCAGATGCGCTTGTGTTCGGCCACGCGTTGCGAAAGCTGCTGCACTTCCTGCTCGACCTGGGCCGCCATGCGTTCGGCGGGCGCGTCGAGGGTCCGGCCCAAGGCGAAGACGTCTTCGCGGGCCTTGCGGGCGGTCTCGGCGAGGCGTCCGAGCGCGTCGGCGGCGGCCGCGTCCTTGGCGTCGCGCACGCGCTCGCCCGCCTCGACGGTTTCTTCGAGGAGGCGCACGGCGGCCTTGCCCATATTCCCCTCCCGCCCCCCGGAGGCAAGGGCGAAGGCGTCGTCGGCCGCGAGCCGTTCGAGCAGGTCGCGCACCGCGGAGGTCACGGCGGCGAAGCGCTCCCGCGCCGGCCCGTCGAGGGCGGCGAGGAGGTCGGCGGCGCGGCGCGCGACCGGACTCCAAGGCGCCCAGGCCTGGGGCGGGAACGGCGCATCCCCGAGCACCGGCATCCGTTCCTTGCGCACGGAGAAGGCGAGGCCGACGGCGGCGCCGATCCCGAGCAGGATCATCCACCAGCCGACGAACGGGGCGAGCGCGATGCCGACGATCGCGGCGAGCCACGGCCAAGGCTTGGCGAAGCCGCCGATGGCTCCGCGCTCGGGCGCGGCTCCGGTCACGACCTGGGCGTTGGATTCCTGGCGGCCGAGCTTCTTCGTGAGCGCCTCGGCGTACGGCTTCTCGAGATTCTGGCACACGCGCACGCGCTCGGCTGCCAGCCGTTGGACGGCTTCGGGCTTGAGCGGGCGATCGAGCACCTGGTCGAGCAGCGCCACGGTGGCGTCGCGGAAGCGTTGGCCGGCGATCGGCCCGGCTTCGACCGCGTACTCGCCTTCCTTCAGGGATTGGTAGAGCGGCCGTGCGCCGCAGGCGAGGCAGACGTCGAGCCCCGGGAGGACGGACTTGTCGCAGCCTAGGCAGGGAGCACCCTTGGGGTCGTCCGACATTTCTACAGCTTCTGCCCGGCGACGGAGGATTCGAGCTCTTCGATGGTGGCGTTCACGCCGAGCCCGCGCGAGAGCCAGGCGATGGCGTGGCGCTCGGTCTCCGAGATGCGGCCGTCGGCCTTGACCAAGAGCACGGCCGAGCGGAGGAAGGTTCTGCGCAGCCACTCGGTGTCGAGGGCCTGCATGAGGTGGACCGGATCGAAGGGCGCGTCGGCGAGCCTGGCGGCGAAATCGACGGCTCCGGCATCCTTCAGGAAATCGCGGATGACCTGGAGTTCGCGGTCCTCCACGCCGTCGGTCGCGGCGACATAGTAGAGACCGATGGCGAAGGCCTCGACCTGCTTGCGCGTCAGTCCGCCCTTGTCGGCCATGGCAGCTACCTCCCAAATGTGCGGAAGGAGAGCGTATCAAGGCGGGTCGGAGGAGTCAAGGCGTTGGTCAGTCAGTCAGGTTGGTCCGGTCTGCGCGGATCGCTGGGGCCGGGGGAATAGCGGGCCGTGGAGTCGCACCACGCTGGTCCCGGCTTATGAGGCCGGGGAGCACCTCGCGCTCGCACCCGCGGAAGAAGTACTCCCGGTGGGATTCGAACCCACACCGTTCCACGTTCTGAGCGTGGCGACTCTGCCGGGGTTGGTCTACGGGAGCAAGCGGTAGAACCGGCGCTCGCGGAAAAGGTTCACCGGCGGAGGCGCGGGTGCTAGGCTCTAGTCTTGCTGTAATCACTCCAGAAGCCGTCAGCCGGCTTCGCACCGTGTGCGGGAGCGGGAGCATGATGCGCTGCGGAATCGCCCTGGGGATCGCGCTCGCGTGGGCCTGCTGGGCGCGGGCCGACGAGGTGCCCGCGGGCTACAAGCTCGCTGCGGAAATCATCTACGCACGGGACCAGCAGATTCTGCGCGAGATCTGGATCCTCGAGCGCACGGATTCGACCCCTCTGGTCTGCCCGGAGCGGGAGACCGGGGTGGGCGACCCGAGCCTGAGCGGCAACGGCCAGCGCGTGGCGTACGCCTTCGGTCCCGAATCGCGCAGCGGAGTGGCGATCATCGGGGTGGACGGCAGCGACCACAAGGTGATCTTCGAAGGCAAGTCGACGGGCACGGAAGCCGAAGGGGAGGAGCGCGCGTTTCGGCGGCCGCGATTCAATCCTGCGGCCGACCGCTTGCTGGTGACCGAGCGGATCTCGTCGTGGAAGACCTCGATTGCGGAAAACAAGACTTCGGTAAAGCAGCGCTTGCACGTGGTCGACCTGCGCACGGGGGAGGCGAAGGAGCTCGTCTTCACGCCCGACGTCGATCCCGAGGGGCTCGACTGGGCGCGCGACGCCGGGCGCGTGCTGGTGCGGGGGACGGCGGAGGGGGGCGAGACGGCGCTCTGGTGGGCCAAGGCGGACGGGACGCAGGGGGCGTTGGGGGAGCCGCTCTGTCGTGGCGAGGCGGCGCGGGCGGCGGGAGTGGTCGGCTCGGGCAAGCTGGTGGTGGCGCAATTCGACGCGGCGCGCAGGACGCGGGTGCTGACCTCGCTGGGGAGCGGGCCGGGGGCCAAGCCGCAGCCGCTCTTCGATCTGATCCCGGGCGAGGAGGTACGGGCGATCGCGGGCGGGCCGAAGGACGACTGGATGGCGGTGACGATCACGAGCGGGAATCATACCGCGCTGATCTGGTGCAAGCCGGGAAGCAAGGTGCGCTACCAGACCACGGTGCAGAGGCGTCCGGACGCGCTGGGGTCGGCGGGCGGCAGCTGGGGGCGCGCGAACAGGTCCTTCACGCCGGGGATCGTGGCCGACGCCAAGGACCTGCAGCGGCTGGCGACCGGCTTGGGCCTCGAGAAGTGTCCCGAATGCAAGGGGAAGGGCGAACTGATCGGGCCGTGCAAGCGCTGTCAGGGTTCGGGATCGATGAAGTGCCCGAACTGCGAAGGCGCCGGCGCGTTCCCCTGCCGGGTGTGTGATGCGACGGGGCGCAAGAAGTCGATGGCCGGCGAAGTGGCGTGCCCCGGGTGCAGCGGGCGCGGCAAGATCGTCTGCGTCTGGTGCCAGGGAAAGCTGGAGGTGAGGTGCTACCTGTGCGAAGGGAAGAAGGAGGTGCCGGCTCCCTGCAAGCGCTGCCATGGCTTGGGCCAGGTGCGAGTCCAGGACGTCGTCGCCCGCGACGAGTGCAAGGCGTGCAAGAGCCACGGAGTGGTGGAGTGCGTGCGCTGCCAGGCCAAGCGGAACCGGCCCGGGCCGTGCCCGGAGTGCATCAAGGGCGTCCTGCCCTGCCCGTTATGCCGCGGCGCCTACAAAATCCCGTGCGAGAGGTGCTTCGGCAACGGCTACATCATCAAGCCCGGGGGCAAGGGCCAGGAGGGGTGCAAGGCCTGCGACGAGCTCGGCGTCATTGCCTGTCGGACCTGCGTGAAAGGCGTCGCGAAGTGCCCCAGTTGCCGCGGCACCAGCCGCGCCATGCTGATGTGCGATGCCTGCAATGCCACGGGCCAGGTCCTCTGCCCGCACTGCACGGAGGAGGAGCCCTCGGGCGGGTAGCCCGCCGCTGGTCCTCCGCCATCGACGCCGTCGACGCGGGCATTTCTCGCGTAGTTCTGTTTCTGCTCTTGACGCTGCCCGGGCCAAGCATTATAATTCGCGCAGATGCATGGGATATGTGTCGAACAGGTATGGGCGGGCAAGTGACATGGCCAAGAGAATCCTCGTCGTCGACGACAGCCGTGCCATGGCGATGAAGACCTGCATGGTCCTGAAGCGAGCAGGGTTCGAGACCGCCAGCCTGACCGAATCCCTCGATACTGCTGCGTACCTGCAACAGCACCCGGTGGACCTGTTGATCCTCGACGTCGAGATGCCGGGAAAGACCGGGTACCAGGTGTGCGACGAGTTGCGCAGCCAGCCCGAATTCGACAACCTGCCGGTGATGTTCCTGACCACTCGGGAGGACCACCTCGACCGCCTCAAGGGATACGCGGTCGGTGCGCAGGAATACGTCAACAAGGACTACGATGAGCAGACCCTGATCCAGCACGTGCGCAAGCTCATGGGGGTCCGCGCCGAGTCGTAGCCCGAAATGATTCACGACGCCGCGTCAGCGGATTCATGATCAGCGCCCGCGTCGTCCGGGCTGTGTTTGCAGCCAGACTGCGAGCGGCCCCGCGTAACCCACCGCAATAACCTGCAAGGCCGGTCGCAGCCGATTCGGTCGGCAACGGCGCAGCCGTTCGTGACTCACTCGGCCAGGCCGCGGCTCACGCCACCTGGGAAATCAGGTTCCGCAGCGCTTCCTTCTCCTCGTCCACCAGCCAGATCGCCAGGCCGATCTGGCGGATCCGGTGGTCGGGGGGCTCCTCGACGAAGGCGCGGCGGGCCGAGAGCTTCATTCCCGCGTGGCCGTCCACCGTCACGTCGACCGTGATCGGGCGCTTGTCGAGCCGCGCCCAGAAGTCCTGGAACGCCCGCAGATCCGCGGGGTCCCCTCCGTCCGGCTCGAGCATCACCCCGGAAAGAGTCAGGTTGGTCATCCGGCAAGGAATCGACTCCCCCGAGGGCTCGATCACTCGCACGGGCAGGCGGGCGGCGGTCTTGAGCCGGGTGCCCACGCTCGCCCGCTCGACTTGGACGGCCGCCATCCGCGCGACGTCGTTGACCCGCGCCACGCGAATCGGCCGGGCCACGTGCGCCAGGATCGTGCATCCCTCGAGCGCTTGTGCGCCTTCCCGGTGGATCACGATCACCGGCAGTTTCGGCTGGCCCGCCTGGAACTCGCGCACGAATTTCCCTTCCTCCCCCAAACCGTTCCCGACGTCGACGAACAGGATGTCGAACAGGCCCGTGGCCATCTTGGTCGAGGCATCCTCCAGCGTCGTAGCGATCGAGACCCCGAATCGCTGGCCCAACAGGATGCTCTTCACCAGCCAGCAGGAGCATTGCTCGCGGTCGACCACCAGGACGTTGGTCGCCGGTCCCCGCTTCGGCTCGGACTTCTTCCAGCGCTCGCGCGTTCCGATCAGGCGCCGCATCGGGGAGGGACCGCAAAGCTCCGGCCTAAGGACCTCTCCCGCGGGGCGCTGCCGAACGGGAAGCACCGCGGGCGCGGAAGGGAGGCGGAACTCACAGGTCGGCTCGCGGTCGACGTGCGCGCCCGCGTGCCGGGCGTGATCGGGCGCCACGATCTCGATCGCCGGCTCCGGCGCATCGGTCGGCTCCGCAGTCTCCAGGGACGCAAGCAGCGCGTGCAGCGACGCCACGGCGGGTTCCGGCTCGGGGCGCGGTGCCGGTTCCAGGTCGACCGCGAGGGCGATCTCGAGCTCCGCTTCTTCCCCGGCTGGAAGCGACAAGAGCGCCGAGCCGATCGGCGTGGACTCGGGGCGGAAGGCGGGCCCGGCCTCGGCGTCGACGCCGGGGCCGGCCGCCGGATTCTGCTCTTCCGGGGCCGGCGCGGGGAATTCCTGCGACTTGACGATCGGGTCGGCGGGCGCAGGGGGCGTGAACTCGCTGCCCATGCCTCTCAGTCTGCGTCGCAGTCGTTCGAACAGGCTCATGGTACCCTCCAGACCCCCTCGGCCGCGCCCCGGGGACTTCCCTGCGCGGATGGAAGGAGCGCGCTCCTCCGCAACGTGGGCGCCCGCCCCCACCCCTGTGCGAAACCGGGGCGGTTCGCGGCCCGGCGGCGCTCCACGGGGCAGGCAATCGGGACTTGCGCGCTCGCCGTGGAGCGCGACCCATACGATATATCGGCCCGCGGGAGGGGGGACTTGACGGAATGCCCGGTTCAGTACCGGCCCCCGCGGACAACTGGCCCATCTGCTCGCCGCTTTTGGCCGCCGGCTTCGTTGCCCCCCTCTTCTATCGCGCCGCCTCCGGACCGCCCGACTGGGCGCCCTCTTCTGTCGCGCTGCTTCCGGACCGCCCGCTTGGGCGGTCCTCGCAGCTTGCCTCTCGCGGCTTGATTCTCCGCGATGCTTCTTGGCATCGCGTCGTCGTCGCGCCTCGCCGGCGGCCGAAATCGCCTTCGGATATGGGCCACCTATCTGTGGGGACCGGTACTCAGATCGCCTTGCGCACCAGTCCGGCCAGCATGCGGATGAAGGCGGGATGGACGCCAACGGTCTTGGCGCGGCGGAACAGGAGGCCGATCTGCTTCGCAGCCGCGGCGGCCTCGTGGTCGAGATCGTAGAGCACCTCGACGTGGTCGCACACGAACCCGACCGGCATGAGCGCGACCGACCGCACCCCGCGCGCGTGCAGGTCCCGCAGGTGGTCCTTGACGTCCGGCTCGAGCCACGGGTCTTCCGGCCGACCGCTGCGGCTCTGCCAGGCCACGGTCCAGCGGTCGTGTCCGAGCCGGGCGGCCGCGAGGCGGGCCGTCTCGGTCACCTGCGCCGCGTACCCGGAGCGATCCGAAACCGGGCGCGGGACGCTGTGCGCGGTGAAGACGACGGTGGTCAGCTCGCGATCGCGCGCCGGCAGGCCGGCGAGGGATTCCTGGACCTGCTCTGCGACGGCCTCCACGAAACGCGGGTCGGCGTGCCAGGGCTCGTGGAACACGACCTCGAAGGGCGGGTTGCCCAGCGCCGCCCGGGCCTCGGCGACCGCGCGCAGGTACTTGTCCCAGCTCGCTTCGCTGCGGTGCGGGGCGAGTACCACGCCGACGGTGCGCTTCTCGCCGGATTCCACCATCCGCCGCATCGTGTCGACCAGGAAGGGGTGCCAGTGCGCCATTCCGACGTGCACGGGAAGCGGCGTCCCGCCCAGCGCCAGCTCGGCCTCGAGTTCGCGTGCCTGCCGGGATGTCAGCTCAGACAGCGGCGAGCCGCCGATTTGCTCGTAGTGCCGGGCGACCTCCTCGATCCGCGCCGGAGGCACAGGCCGCCCCTCGAGCAGGAGCTGCAGGAACGGACGGACGTCTTCGGTCCGGCCAGGCCCGCCGAACGCGATCATCAGCACGGAATCCACGCGCATGGGGTCATGCTACCACGGCCGCTGCGCGTGTGCTATCCTGCGACGCGGTTGTCGCATCGGGGTCGGCACCACGCACGGAGGATCCGTCATGACCGTTCGTTCGCCGCGCGCTCTCGCGCTCGCCGGTTTTCTGGTTGCCGCCGCCGCCCTCGCCGCCGAGCAGCGCTTGCGCTACACGTTCGAGAACAAGAAGCGCGGGGATTCGACCGTGCCCCACGAGATCCACCGCGGCGCACGCTCCGAGCTGGAGAGTCCCTTCGCCCCCAAGGGCAAGGAGCTCGAGACTTCCGAATACTCCAAGGTCGGCAACGAATCGGACGACAAGGCCGGGGCGAGCGCGGACGCGGACGCCAAGGACCGCGCGACCCTCCTCGTGGTGTTCAAGCTGGAGCAGGAGGTGGCCGAGGCGGTCAAGGCCTGGACGTCCGTCGATCTGGAAGTCGCCGCCCTGGCGGGCCCGGCGGGGGAGGAGCATGGCCCCGAGGTCGAGTGCGAATCGTACCGCGCCGACAAGAAGTCCTGGGCCGTGGTGCCGAACGACCTCCCCGAGGGCGTCGGCCATCACTACGCGACCCCCGGCCCCTTCCCCGGCCTCGTCGACCGCGAGGGGCGGATCGCCTACCGCATCTCCTGCAAGACCGCCGGCAAACCCAATCGCGTCACGCTCGGATTCGTACGCCTGGTGGTCAAGCTCGAGCAGGCGGGAGGCGGGGACTCGCTGACCTACAGCAGCCTCCCCGGCCGCTGCAAGCTGACCCGCCCCGACGACCCGCTCTGGCGCTTCGACGAGTCGGACGACTGGTTCATCCGCCTGGTGAAGGGGGACGACAACTCCGTCGACCTCACGGTCACGCGCTACGACAGCGAGTCCAATTACACGTTCGGCGATCGGACCCTGAGCGGCGACAACGCCAAGGGGCTCGCGGAGGCCAACCTCGAGAAGCTCATCGCCTCGTACAAGGTGAAGACCAGGCCCAAGGTGGCCAAGGGACAGGTGGGCGCCTACAAGACCCAGGAATTCTCGCTCACCGGCGAAGCGAAGGCCGACGGCGCGATCATGGAGATCCGCGAGATCTTCATCCGCGAGAAGGGGAACACCTACCGCATCAGCGTGTGGGGGAAGGCGCAGATCATGAAGCAGGAAAGGTTCCCCGTCGAGCGGGTGCTCGAGTCATTCACGATCACCGAGTGACGGATCGCCGGTCGCTCCCATCGCCGGGGAGCGGACGGCCGGCGCTCACGGATTTCGGGCTCCTGATCCAGTCCTGGGGCGGGTCGGCCGTCGCGCGAGGCCCGATCGCGCGGGTCACGGGTCCGAGCAGAGTGCGGCGATCACGGGCGGCCGGGCCAGCCCGGCATCGGCCTACCGGTCCGCGGGTTCGAGCATTCCGCGCCACGGGCTACTTCGGCAGCGCCACGTACAGCGTCTCGCGGACCGGCTCCTTGTCCGTCAGTTCGTCCTCCGGGATCTCATCGATCTCCGGGTGCAGCTCGATCTCGACCTTCACGCCCTGGGGCAGGCCCTTCTTCTCCTTGCTGTCCCACTCTTTCACCCAGTCCTTCCCATCGAAGTACTGGATGTCGAATGCAACCACCTTGTCGTGCAACTGGGTCAGCGTTCCGCCGGCGAGCGGGTCGTCGTCGAGCGAGGCGTCCTCGCGGCGCAAGAGCCGGTACCACTCGGTGTGGTCCGGGTTCTGCTTGAGCTGGTATCCCACCTCGGTCAGGTCGGAGACGTTCTGCGTCTCCGGATCGAACGAACTGCGCGCCGCCAGGAAGTCGACCCGGTCGACCGCGGTGGAGCCGTAGAACTTGTCCTGGCCGACGAAGAATTTCCCGTCCGGCACGGGCAGGAAGGCGGTCGAGAAATCCTCCTCGAGCACCTTGAAGAGCGCCGGTACCAGCTTCTGCTTCCCGGCCGCGTCATCGACCTTCTTGCGCGCCAGGAGCGTGGCGTAGAGCACGCCGTAGATCATCGCCAGGATCGAGGCGAGAATCCCCAGCGTCAGCAGCACTTCGAGCAGGGTGAATCCGCCGCGTCCGCGCTTCACGACCCGCCCCCCTTCTGGGCGCTGCCGCCTTGCTGCGCACTGGCGCCCTGCTGTCCGCCGGACTTGCCGCTCTGGGCTTCCTTGGGCGTCTCGTCCTCCGTCTTCAGGCGGTAGGAGAGGACGATGATCGACTCGGGCTGGTCGAGGTCGCGGCCGGTCCAGCTCACGGTGAGCGTGACCTTCCAGATCTCCAGCGGCTTCTCGGTGGATCCGGCTTGCGAGGTTTCGAGCACTTCGAGCTCGATCTCCTTGCTCCACCGGTATTCGGGGTAGTCCTCGAACGTGCCGGAGTCCGCCCGGTCCTCGACCGGCAGGACCTCCAGCTCGCCCATCTTCTGCTGGGCCAGGCGCGCACCGATCGCGAGCTCGCGCGCCTCCTGGGACTGGACCACGCTCTGGTTGCGGATGAGGACCAGCGTGATGATGGCGACCGCGAGGATCGCGAGCGAGACCATCACCTCGACCAGGGTGAAGCCCGCAGCGGAGCGCCTCATCGGGTCTAGTCCTCCTCGAGGGCCGGGGGTTCCCAATACTCCTCGTGGAAGCGGACGTGGCCGGTGAGCGGGTTGACGTCGAGGGTGTAGTCGCCTTTCCCGTCGGTCAGGTGGACGACGTGCCCCTGGGTGATGCCGAAGGGAGAGATCTCGACGTTCACCTCCTTCTCCTCGACCTTCTGGGTGCCGCCGAGGAGGATGTCGCGGAAGCGAATGCCATCAGGGAGATTCTCGGCGAACATGGGCTCCCAGTGGATCTGGGGAATGGGGGGAGCCGTGGAGGCGGTCTCGGTGTCGGTCGGGGGCGGAGCCTGGTCTTCGAAGGGGACCAGGAGGTAGTAGCGGGCGTCCTCGAGCTTGTACTTGAGGAAGTACGGGCGGCCCTGGACCGCGGCCTGGCTGCGCGCGAGAGTGAGGATGCGCGCGAGCCTCCGGGCGGCGGCGCGGAGGGAGTACTTCGGGGAGAAGCTTTCGATCCGGGTGAACGTGATGCTCAGGATGATCCCCAGGATGAGGATCACCATCACGAGCTCGATGAGCGTGTAGCCGCGGTCGGCGCGGCGCGCTCGGCGTAGGGCCTTCATCGTGGGGACGCGCCGCGGTCGGGATCCGGCCCGCTCCGCGGCGCGCGCTCCCTCTCTCTACTCGCCGGTGCCGACGATGTCGGCTTCGATGCCCTGGCCGCCGGGGGCCCCGTCGGCGCCGAGCGACATCACGTCGAACGGCTGGCCGTCCTCCCCGGGCTTGCGGTAGAGGAACGGTTTCCCCCAGGGGTCGACCGGGAGGGCCTTCGACTTCTTGAGGTACGGGCCGTTCCAGACCTTGACATCGGACGGCTGCGACAGGATGTCGCCCAGCTTCTCCGGGTACTTCCCGGTGTCGAGCTTGTACAGGTCGATCGCGTTCTCGATGTTGCTGATGCTGGTGCGGACGGCGGCGATCTTGGCCTGGTCGTCCTTGCCGCGCATGTTGAGCGCGACGATCCCGAGCATGATGCCGAGGATCACGACCACCACCATCAGTTCGATCAGGGTGAAGCCATCGCGGCAGCGGGCGGGTTCGCGCTTGCCGGTCCCGACCGCGGCCGGGTCGCCCGGCTTGGGCGCCCCGAGGTCGTCGGCGTCGTCGGGGAAAAGCAATTCGGAACGCATGGGCACCTCCACAGGCTACTTGACGTTGCTCAGTTCCAGGATCGGGAGCAGGATCGAGAGCACGATGAACCCGACCACGCCCGCCATGAGCACGATCATGATCGGCTCGAGGAGGGCGGTCATTTTCTGGGTAGCGATGTCGATCTCCTCGTCGTACATCTGGGCGATGCGTCGGAGGAGCACCTCGAGCTTTCCGGACTCCTCGCCGATCGCGATCATGTAGCTGACGACGGGCGGGAAGACCTTGGTGCGCTTGAGCGGCGTGGCGATGTCGGCACCTTCCATGATCTTGGTACGGACGATATCGATCGTCGCTGCCATCAGCATGTTGTCGACCACGGTCCGGGTGATGCTGAGAGCCTCGAGGGCCGGAATGCCGCTCTCGAGCAGGGTGGCGAAGGTGACGGAGAAGCGCGACACCGCCTGCTTCTTGAGCAGGGGCCCGAACAGCGGCACCTTGAGCACGAAGGTGTCCCAGGCCATGCGCCCGTTGGGAGTGGAGACCAGCGCCTTGAACAGGAGCCATGCGCCGAGGATCCCGCCGAGGATGGCCCACCAGTAGTAGCGCAGGAAGTCGGTGATCCCGATCAGGATCTCGGTGACCAGCGGCAGCGCCTTCTTCTGCTCGATGAGGATCGAGGTGATCTGCGGCACCACGTAGCCGAGGAGGAAAGTGACCACCCCGCCGGCGATCAGGCACATGATGATCGGGTAGGTCATCGCGGCCGAGACTTTCCCGCGCAGCCGGGCTTGCGAGTGGATGTAGTCCGCCAGCGAGAGCAGCACCCCGTCGAGGTTTCCCGCCGCCTCGCCCGCGCGCACCATGTTCACGTACAGGTCGCTGAAGATCCGCGGGTAGAGGGCGAGCGCGTCGCCGAAGGTGGAGCCGGACTGCACCCGCTCGCGGATGTCGCGGAAGGCGGTCTCGAGCGAGCGTGACTCCATCTGTTCGATGAGCGCGCTGAGGGATTGGGTCAGCGCGATGCCCGAATTCAGGAGCGTGCCGAGCTGGCGCGTCACCAGCGAGAGCTCGGCGAGGCGCCTGCCCTTGAAGATCTCGGGCAGCCGGAACGTCCCCTGCGGCGCCGAATCGCGCACGACCGCCTCGATCTCGGTCACCATCAGGTTCTGGGCGCGCAGCTTCGAGCGCGCCTCGCGCGGCGTGTCGGCGTCGACGATCCCCTCGGTCGACATTCCGTCGGCCTTGATCGCCCGATACTCGTAGACCGGCATCGAAGTCCGCCCCGCTGGCTAGCTGGCTAGGAAATGTCCATCTGGGTCACGCGCATCACCTCTTCCGCGGTGGTGAGCCCGTCAAGCACCTTCTGCGCCCCGTCCATGCGCAGCGTGCGCAGGCCGCGCACGACCGCTTCCTGCTTGATCGTGTTCGACCCGGAGCGCCCGATGATCTGCTCGCGCACCCGGTCGTTCACCAGCATGATCTCGTAGATCCCCGTGCGGTCGTGGTACCCGGTGCTGAAGCAATGGCCGCAGCCCCTGCCGTGGTAGAGCTTCTTCCCGCGCGCGCGCTCGGGATCGATCCCGATGCTCTCCAGCACCGAGGGGTCGGTGACCAGCGGCTCCTTGCACTCCATGCAGATCACCCGCACCAGGCGCTGGGCGATCGCGCAGATGAGCGAGGAGGCGACCAGGTACGGCTCCACCCCGAGGTCGAGGAGGCGCGTGACTGCGCCGGCGGAATCGTTGGTGTGGAGGGTGGAGAAGACCAGGTGGCCGGTGAGGGCGGACTGGATCGCGATCTCGGCGGTCTCGAGGTCGCGGACTTCGCCGACGAAGATGATGTCCGGGTCCTGGCGGACGATCGACCGGAGCCCGCGGGCGAAGGTGAGCCCCTTCTTGGTCGAGACCTCGATCTGGCTGACGCCCGGGAGCTGGTATTCGATCGGGTCCTCGATGGTGAGGACGTTGTTCTCCGTGGTATCGACCTTCTGCAGGGCGGCGTAGAGGGTGGTGGTCTTGCCGCTGCCCGTGGGGCCGGTGACGAAGATGATGCCGTGGGTGCAGTCGATGACCTTCTTGATGATGTCGAGGTTGTCCTGGTCGAGGCCGATCTGGGAAAGCTCGAGCAGGCGGGCGGTCTTGTCGAGGATGCGGAGGACGATGCGTTCCCCGTGGGAAGTCGGAACCGAGCTGATGCGCACGTCGACTTCGGAGTCGCCGACGCGGATGGTGGCGCGGCCGTCCTGGGGCAGGCGGCGCTCGGCGATGTCCATCTTGCCCATGACCTTGACGCGGCTGAGCACGCCCTCCTGGACCTTCTTGGGGATCGCTTCGCGATCGTAGAGGATGCCGTCGATGCGGTAGCGGACCTGGAGGCGGTCCTCGAACGGCTGCAGGTGGATGTCGCTCGCGCGCATGCGCAGGGCGTTGAACATGACCATGTTGACGAGCTTGATGATGGGCGCCTTGTTCGCCATCTCGAGGACGTCCGTCGACTGCTCGACCTCCTTGGCGATGCCGGCGAGCTCGTCGTCGTCGATCTCGTCGAGCATCTCGTCGACCATGCCGACCTTCTGCTGATACGAGCGGTTGATCAGCGAGGTGATCTCGGTCCGGGTCGAGAAGACCGGCTGGATCTCGCAGTCGAGCATCAGCGCGAGCTCGTCCATCGCGTGCGTCTCCAGCGGGGCGGCGGTGGCCACCTCCATCGTCCCGTTGTCCTGGCGAACCGCGCACAGGCAGTGGCTGCGGGCGAACTGGATCGGCACGCGCGCGAGGAATGGGTCGGGAGCGCGCTTTTCGACCAGCTTTTCGTGGTATGGATAGCCCATGCAGGCGGAGAAGAGCTTGAGCATCTGCACTTCGGTGAGGTAGCCGCGCTCGACCAGCACCTTGTCGAGCGAATCCCCCGTGGACATGCAGATGTCCATGCACTCGGTGAGCTTCTCGAGGGGCAGGATCTTGTCGGCCTGCAGGATTTGCAGCAGCTTGTTGCGGATGGACATGGTTCCCCCGAGCCAAGTGCGGAAAGCAGTCCCGACTCCACATCCTACCGGACCGGACCCGGCGGCGTCCAGACGGGATTCGTTCGCGGGCCCGAAAACGACGCGGGACGCGGGTCCGTCCCGCGCCCCGAATCCTTCGGCCTCCCGCGCCTACCCGCCGCCCTCGGTCCCACCTCCGCGCGCGCCTCCGGCCGGCGTCTTCGACGGCAGGTCGACTTCCTCGGAAGGCTGGGAGAACGGGGACTTGTACTCGATGGTCTCGAGCGAGCGGCTCTCGTCCTTGATCTCGGTCTTGACCCCGCGCCACTTGCCGAGCGTGCGCTCCTCCATCTCCCGGCTGCGCCGCTCGGTCTCGGCCATATAGTCGTCGAAGTTCGCGTCCTTGAGGATCTTCGCGGTGATGAAGAGGTAGAGCGTGCTCTTCGTGCTGGTCTTGGTGGTGCGCTTGAAGAACTCGCCGAACAGAGGCACGTCGCTCAGGAACGGGATCCGGCTCACCTGCTCGCGGCTCACGTCGCGCACCAACCCGCCGATCACCGCGGTGCGGCGATCCGGGATCGTCACGATGTTGGTGATCTCCCGGGTGGTTTTGGGCGGCGGCACGGCGGGGTTGGTCTGCACGCCTTCGAACTGCTCGATCTTCTGATTGATCTCGAGCCGCAGGTACTCGGCCTCGCTGATGTGCGGGGTGATGTTCAGCGTGATGCCGGCTTCCTGGAAGTTGTTGAACGTCTGGATGTTGTTCCCCGCCTGGGTCTGGATGAAGCTGACCGTGGGAGCGCTCTCGGTCACCCGGAGCGTGGCGCCCACGTTGTCGTTGGTGGTCACCTGCGGCAGCTGGAGCACGTTCGCGTCGCGGGTGCTCTTGAGCATGTTCACCACCGCGCCGATGTTCGGGAAGTCCGGGCCTTTGAACAGGCCGAAGGTCAGCCCCTGGCCCTCGACCAGCGCGCCCGTGCCCGGGTCGACCCGGAAGGGCAGCTTCACGTCGGGGATCGTGTCCCCGTTGGTGTCGGAGAGCGTCGTCAGGCCGAAGGCGGTGCCGCCGAATCCGCGCAGCTTGCCGCCCGGTCCGTCGGTGCTCGCCAGCTCGACGCCCAAGTCGAGGCTGCGGTCGCCGGAAACCTCGACCACCGCGCCCTCGA
>ORJL010130466.1_pt1 | contig 28097 bp, 27 predicted proteins | sample 1779941 | NCBI WGS metagenome assembly ORJL01 (sample SAMEA104232317, study PRJEB22302) | groundwater metagenome | biome: forest; feature: aquifer; material: groundwater | place: USA | collected 2011-08-07 | depth 5.8 m
ACCTCATAGGAGCTTTTTTTCCGTCCTTCGTCAATGTGCCGTTTGCGTATTGGTATCGTGATGATCGTCGGGCTCGTCTCATCGGGGACGATCCTTGTTTTCAGGATGGGAGCGTTGGCGCGCGATTCTCGGTGATTATTTGAAATTTTTTTTCTCGCTTTTTGCTTAACAACGAACATCATCTTTTAGCCACCAGAGAAATAGCGTAAAATGCGAATACTATGTGGCGGTCAACCAAATCCTCACACTCCACACAGACGGAATATTTTGAAGCGATCATACGTCGCGTGGTTGATAATGAAGTGTATCGTCAGCGGGCGGAAAAATTGATTGACACAGTTGCACAAGAGGAACCTCTGTTTGCCGAGTCGCTTTTGACTCCTCAATCCCCGTCGTATCATGGGGAAGGTCCTTTCCTGCGCGATCATTTACAGTCCATGTTGACGGCTCTTTTTGCCATAACAGAAGGGGACTTTCATTTATTGGAAGTGGAGGAATTTCGTCGTCTCAAAGGTTTTGAAGAAGAAATTTTGGAAGTAGAGGAAACCATTCGTGAATATGCAGCGCTTTTTGAAGTATTTATTTTGATGCATGATATTGGTAAATGGGCGAGTGTGTTTTTTACAGCTGAACCCGGTAGTCGCGGGGAAGCAGCTGGACTTACTATGCATCTTTCCGATCGTTTTTCTAAAGAAGGGATGGCAGAACAAGCAAAAATTCGTCGTCGTTATTTGGAAACCTATCGAGAGTTTTGTAAACAACATGCGCAAGAATCTCCCCAAGCGCAACAGATTCTTTTTGTAAAAGCCTATGGAGTCAAGGTGCATTATTCTGGACACGAGCATTTCATTCATGCTCCTGTGTACCGACAATTATTAGAACGGTTGGCTTCTGCGCGTCGTTTAAGTGATCGTGATTTCATTCTTCTCGAGGATCTGATTGTCCATCATATGCAACCTGTGCGTGGATATCGAAAAACAGTTGTTCCTTCTAGGATCGAAATTTCTTTTGGGATCGCTAAAGCCAGGGGGTATGATGCGGATAATTTTCTCGATCTCCAACAAGCAGGATTGTTTTTAGATCTCCCCTGTGGATCGCGCGCATATCGTCAAGGACGTTATGATCGGGATCTCCAAACTTTTATCCATTTTCTCCAAAGCGAACACGAGTATGCTCCTTGGAAGCGGGAGGAAAAACAGCAGGCATCTAAGGAACAAGAAAAAAGAAATAACAATTTTCTTTTTCAACAAGTAGGACTTGATGGGGTAGCGCTTATGGATTTGCTTCATCTGTCGCCAGGGCTGGCGTTCGGGAACATATTGCGAGAGATTCATGCGGCTATTTTAGGAGAAGAATCTATGCCGCGATTTACCAAAGGAGTGAATGAGGAACTCGATCGTCGCATGAGTCGATTTTATCAATTGAAACTTACCAAGGAGGTTTGAAATCTATGATTGCATCACTGCAAGGTATTGTGACCTATCGAGGAAAAGGATTTGTCATTGTAGAAAATGCCGGGGTGGGGTATCAAGTTTTTATTCCTGATGTTGCGACTCCGCATGAAGGAAGCAAGGTACTTTTGTATACGCATGAGGCCGTGCGAGAAGATGCGCGGGAGTTATTTGGATTTTTTTCTGTGGAAGCATTGGAACTTTTTTGGAACCTCTTATCTGTTTCTGGGGTCGGAGCGCGCAGTGGGCAAAAGATTGTTTATGCGACGACACCGCGCGAGGTGCGCGAGGCAATTCAAAAAGAGAACCTTTCTTTTTTTACGAGCGTCTCTGGTATAGGAAAAAAGACCGCACAAAAAATTATTTTGGAATTAAAAGGTGTGCTGATAAGCGGTGATCAAGGTTCTATTGTCGATCAAGATGCCGTAGAAGCGCTTGTGAGTTTGGGGTATACACGGCGGCAAGTGGAAGAAATTTTGGCTATGGTGGACGGGGATCAGACCGAGGATCGTGTGCGACGAGCATTACAATTATTGGGAGGAGCCCGTTAAATATGGAATGGCTCCCTTGGGAACATACACAATCTTGGAATGCATTTTTGATACAAAACGGCCCGCGATCCGGGGCGTTTTTGCAGTCGTGGGAATGGGGGAAGTATAAGGAGGCGCTTGGAGATCGGATCGTGCGTTACGCGTTTGTAAAAGAAGGGGAGATCAAAGGGGTGGCGATGTTGGTGGAAATTGAGCGACCACTTGGTGTTCGCTTTATGTATTGTCCGCGCGGGCCGGTTTTTTCTTTTGATATTTCTATCATAGACCGTTTGTCTGCGATCAAATTTTTAGGATCACTTTGTAAAGCGGATTTTTTACGTTTCGAACCTTCTTGGGAGGGGAGTGAGATAAAGGGGGCACATCGGAGTGTTACTATTCAACCGCCAGAAACTTTATTACTCGATCTTACACAATCAGAAGAAATACTGTTGTCCTCCATGCATCATAAGACGCGTTATAATATTCGGCTTGCGGAACGCAAAGGAGTGTCTGTAGAGGAGCGGCCAGTAGAAGATTGGAAAGAAGTTTGGCCACTTTTTGAAGAGACCGCAAAGCGTGATGGATTTCGTTTACATCCGCGCGAACATTATCAAAAATTGTTGGAGTGTGTGGATGGATCTTTGGGAGGGGCAGACGCACATCTTGTTGCAGCCTCATTTGAGGGGACATTGATTGCCGCTGCTTTGTTTGTAGATATGGCTGGCACACGCACCTATCTCCATGGTGCTACATCTCATCTTTATCGAGAAGCCATGTCTCCCTATTTTTTACACTGGCAAGAGATTTTGGAAGCTAAAAAATTGGGAATGCGCTGGTATGATTTTTGGGGGATCTCACACACCCATCCATCTTGGGCCGGATTTACGCGTTTCAAAAAAGGGTTTGGCGGGGAAGAAGTGCGTTATCCAGGGACCTATGACATGATTATTGATCACCCAAAATATTTCCTGTACGCTGTGACTCGCCGACTGTTATATGGTCGGAGACATGTGTAAGAGAAATTTCTAATATCCAATTCCTAATTTCCAATGATGGAGTCTAGCGATGATGTTCGAAATGGATGACCTCTTCCTTCATTAGAAATTGGAAATTAGAAATTGGAAATTTTTTTTTCTACCATATATGCGCTCGTAGCTTAGCTGGATAAAGCGTCAGCCTCCGGAGCTGAAGATCGCAGGTTCAAATCCCGCCGAGCGCACCATCCCCCGTCGCTCCAACAAAGTTGGAGCTATGGGGGATGTCCCACCGAAGTCCCGCCGATGGCGGGACGAAGGGGGACTCTGAATCTGTTTCCCCTTCGGAGCTTTCCGCCAGAGGCGGATCCGCCACAGTCTTATCTGGGCGGACGGGTGGCACAGCCACCCCTATCATTCAAGACAGAACAAGTGATTTGACCATCAGGGAGATACGATATATGATATTTTCATACTTAAATATAATATGTCAACATTATCCGTTCCACTTACCCATACTCTCGAAGTTTTTATTGATGAAATGATTCATCGAGGCATCGCTTCAAACAAAGCCGAAGTTGTCCGTCAAGCACTTATGAGTTATGCCGAAGATCAAGCGGTCGAAGCTGTTCTCCGATCCGAACAAGAACTGCGTGAAGGCAAAATTTTACGTGGCGACCTTCGTAAGATTGCTAAGCGACTTCCATAAAAGGAGTGTATGGAAGTTTTTTATTCACCCACTTTCGTAAAAATGTTTAAGGCGCTGCCAAATTCCTTGCAAGAAGAAGTTGTGGAAAAGATAAAACTTTTTAGGAACTCAACACATCATAAGTTGCTCAAACTTCATAAACTTTCTGGCCGACTGAAGGATCGTTACAGTTTTTCTGTCAATTACAAAACAAGAATTGTCTTTTGCTACTTGGCCACAAAGCCACGAGCATCTTATCTTCTCGCAGTGGGTGATCACAATGTGTATGATTAGTGGCAATCTATTCCCCTCACTTTGAGGCTTGAGCAGAACAAGAATCTCTTTTCCATAGACAGATGAAGCCGTGGCCCCTAGTCAGGGCTTTTTCTTTTAGCTCATCTTAGCCAAGCCTTGACGATCCCAGCTCTATCAGATATTCTTTTTGGTCTCGTTCTTTAGAGGTGCTTCATGAGTCTTGCTGCTTCTTCCCTTCACACACAGCCGACCTTGGCGGACTTCCTCGTCTACATCCTGCGCGATTGGGGATGTGGAAAGGTGGATCGCCGGTTGGATGTGAACGCCCTTGTAACTCATCTTCTTACGAACATTCTTTTTGTCGATTGCTCGGTCGTGCCATCTATGATGGTCATGGTGGATCGCAAAGAAGATGTGCTTCAAGCGCAACTCGCAGATACTCTCAATATCGAGACGCGAGGGATAATCTTTTACCTCCCCTTTGATCGGCCCGATTATCTGTACACAGTGAAGCTTGTCCGTGGAGTTCCTTGGGGCATGGCCTATCCTTTGCGCGAAGCGCGCGATGAATTTCAGCAGGTCGTTTTTTCCGATCCAGATGGATGCCGAGACTTTGCAAAGGCACGGGTATACACCTTGGGTCGCTATACATTCTCGATTCCTTCCGACTACGTTTCTCCTCGTCGTTCGGAAAATATCCGCAAGGAAGAAAAGCCGGCAGAGACATTCGATGTGAGTGAATCAACCAAGATGGGGTACTGGTCTTGGTGAGATCTATGGGATACCACAGGATAAACACGTTACGAAAAACCGCTCAAGCAAGAGCGGCTTTTTTTGTTCCCAACACGTAAGCGATGGTGATAGTTATTCCATGGTCGTTCGATCCACTTCTTCAAGTGTCGTAATTCCATCGAGAACTTTTAAGATGCCATCCTGACGCATGGTGATCATCCCTTGTTGTTTTGCTAATTCTTTCATTTGATATTCGGAGATGGTTTCTGAAAGCGCGGCTTTAATCACATCATCCATCACAATGATTTCATACAGCCCCACGCGTCCTTGAAAACCGGTGTGATTACACGCCTCACATCCTTTGCCATGATAGAATTTCCATGTTTCCGGCAGAGGAGAGGTTTCCCCGGATTTTTCTGGAAGATCAGCAAGAATTTGTTTTGCGGTTTTACGTTGTTCAGGTGTTAGAGTGATTTCTTCCTTGCACGCTTCATGAATGCGTCGCACTAAACGTTGCGCAATAATAGCATTGAGAGAAGGAGCAAGGAGAAAAGGCTTGACTCCCATGGCGATCAAACGAGGAATGGCCCCAGCAGCTTCATTGGTGTGCAAGGTTGAAAGCATGAGGTGTCCAGTCAACGCCGCATTGATCGCAATATCTGCCGTTTCTCCATCGCGAATTTCTCCGACCATAACAACATCAGGATCTTGACGCAAGACTGAACGCAGACCTGTGGCAAACGTATATTCACGTGTGTGATCGATTTGAGATTGATTAATACCCTCGAGCTTATACTCGATAGGATCTTCAAGAGTGATAATTTTGACATCTGGTTGATTGATAAGACATAACATGGCGTACAATGTGGTTGTTTTTCCAGATCCGGTTGGACCAGTTGTAAGAATCATTCCATGAGGTTTTTGTATTTCGGCCATTAACTTTTTTTCTACAAGAGGGCGGAATCCAAGACTTGAGAATTTCACTTGAATCGCATCAGATCGTAAGATACGCATGACGACCGATTCTCCCCAAGCAGTAGGAATCGTAGAAACACGCACATCGGTATTTCCTCCGGAAAGAAAGATAGTGAAGCGGCCATCTTGAGGTTTATTTGTGATATTGATTTTGAGTCCGCTAATCAGCTTGACACGCGAGACAATTTTTTTCCAAAGCTCATGATCAAGTTTTGCCACATCTTGGAGGACTCCATCGATACGAAACCGAACGACAAGGGCTTGCTCTTCGGCTTCAATGTGTACATCGCTTGAATTGAAATGAAGAGCCGCGGCCAAGGCGATCGTCATGATGTCAGTAACCGAAGAGGAACTCATCACCTGTTGGATGTCCGTATAAGAGGTAAAACGCGCTTCGTATTTTTTCAATTCTTCTTCCTGAATGGTTACACCTTTCACGATAGGCTTGATGACAGGGAGCGTATCATAAGCCACAAGTCCCACTCGGAGGCTTTCTTCGGAAATTTGATAGATGCCTCCATGAGCTTTGGTACGCTCTTCCAATTGGTAGAGAAGTTCTTTTACCGTTGTATCCGAAGGGTTTATCGCACCAATACGCACATCAGAACCTGTATTGATAAAAGCGATTACTTGGAGTTCTTTTGCTTGGGCAAAAGGAATCAGTCGCAATGCTTCAGGGCTGATGGGAAATCCTTTGAGATTGATATACGGAGTGCCAGAAGATTGCGCTTTGCTTTCAAGATTTTTTTCTTGTTCCTTGAGACGCAGTTCTCCCATTTTTTCTTCCAATTTTTCGGTGACCGTGGGTTCATGATCATCCTGGTCGTCTTTCATGCGTCCGAGCAAATCTTCGATACTTTGAGAAGTTGTCATAGAAAACAAAAGAGGGATAATGTCCCTCTAGTGTAGCTTGTTTTTATAAGGAAAAGCAATCACTTTTTCAACCAACGGAGAAATCGTGCGATTGGTTGACTCCCCAAAATTTCATGAGAAGCGCGTTTGTAAAAAGAAATCCAGACGGCGTATTGAAAGGTGGTAGAAGATCCTACAAACAAGAGGAGAGCAAAAATAATCGTCAAAAGACTCACTCCTTGGCACGTGATGAATCCTATCCAAGATCCTATGGAAAGGAAAAAAGAGGAAAGGAAAGCAACGGGGAGAAGAAGAAGGAAAAGTGCAGCACCGAGGATTCCTGCAGCCGCCGTGACAAGAAGGAAAACACTGATGCCAAGTTCTATCGTTGCCAACCAATGAGATCGAAAAAGAGCAAGAGCATACGCGACACAATGGAAAAAAGAGGTTTTCGTTTTTACTGCATGAATACTAGCGAGCATGGAAAGATTTTGGAGGATAATCAAGATGGGAACAAACAAACCAAACGCAATAAAAACAAAGAAGGCATGAAGCGCTTCCGGATCACTTAAGTAAAGCACCAAGACAAGCGTGGTAATAAGAGTTGTTAAGAAACCGCCAATTTTTGTAAAGACTTGAATACCCACAAGTCTTTCAAATACTTCCAAGTGTTCACAGAAGGAATGTTTCAAAGCCTTTTTTCCATGAGTATCTATTTTGCCAATAAGGATTTGCTGGGAAATAATCGAAAAAGCAAAGAGAGTCAAAAGCACAAAGAGAACCAGAGTAAACAACAAGGTGGTTTGCCAAGAAGGAAGGGTGGCAATATGGGAAAGATAAGTTCCAGCTGTACGGAGACCCATGACCGAGTCTTGGAGGGCGTTTGAAAACCATTCTCCGCGATATTCCACACGTCGTAGACCTCGCAAAAGTGTATCCCCAAGACCACCGCTTTGAAGAATAGCGGCAAAGATACCAAAAACCCACAGAGATTTATGCTGTAAGGTACAAGACCAAGCGTTTTTTAAAAACGCGCGATAAATCACCGTGGGTTGTTTTGTCTTCATATCCTCCTTAGAAGAGTTTTTATGTTGTGGTTTGGAAGAGAGCTTCGAACGCTTCTTTTTCAATGGTTTCTTTTTCAAGAAGAGTCATGGCAATTTTTTCAAGCATGGTTCGTTGCTCTTTTAGTATAACACGTGCTTTCTCTTGCGCACCATTCACCAGTTTTTCTACTTCCATATCAATAAGCTCGGCAGTTTTTTCGGAGTAGTTGCGATTCTCATGAATTTCTTTTCCAAGAAAGATCATATTTTCATCTTCTCCAAAGACGCGAGGGCCAAGTGCTTCACTCATTCCATAGCGAGTCACAACCTCCCGTGCCATGTGTGTGCATTTTTTAAGATCATCTGATGCCCCTGTGGTTACATCACCAAACACTTCTTTTTCCGCAAGAAATCCTCCAAGCATCGCAGCCATATCATCCAAAAATTCCATACGTTTGTAGAGTCTACGATCTTCGGTAGGAAGTTTGAGGGTATAACCTCCTGCAGATCCACGACTGATGATGGAAATTTTATGAACAGGATCGCAATGAGGGAGAGTATGAGCGACGAGAGCATGTCCAGCTTCGTGATAGGCTGTGATTTTCTTTTCTTCTTCAGAAAAGACCGCACTTCTACGCTCGGGACCTAGGAGGACTTTTTCAATAGATTCAAGAACATCTTCTTTGGTGATCTCTTTTTGATTTGCCTTAGCTGCACGAATAGCAGCTTCATTGAGGAGATTACTCAAGTCTGCTCCGGAAAATCCAGGAGTCCGTTCAGCCACTCGCCGAAGGTTCACATCTTTTGCACAAGGTTTATTTTGAATATGGATGTGAAGGATGGCCTCGCGCTCTTGGATATCAGGGAGATCAATAACCACACGACGATCGAAACGTCCTGGTCGAAGGAGAGCGGGATCAAGAACATCTGGGCGATTCGTAGCTGCAATCACAATAACGCCGATATGTGGATCAAATCCATCCATTTCTACCAAGATTTGATTGAGTGTTTGTTCGCGTTCATCATGGCTTCCTCCAAGTCCTGTGCCACGCTGACGTCCCACCGCATCAATTTCGTCAACGAAAATGATACAAGGGGCAGATTTTTTAGCGCGTTGAAATAAATCGCGTACGCGAGAAGCGCCAACACCTACAAACATTTCTACAAATTCAGATCCACTGATATGAAGAAAAGGAACATCTGCTTCTCCGGCAATAGCGCGAGCCATGAGAGTTTTTCCTGTTCCAGGACGTCCCATCAGAAGAACACCCTTAGGAAGTTTTGCTCCCATGTCCACAAACTTTTTTGGATTTTTGAGAAATTCAACAACTTCAATCAATTCTTCCTTTGCTTCTCTTGCTCCAGCAACATCTTTAAAAGTGACTTTCTGTTTTTGATCTTTTGTTTCTCTTGCCCCAGATTGACCAAAAGATAAGGCGCGGTTATTAGCTCCTTGCATTTGTCTGATCATAAACCAGAAGATCACGATAAACAGAAGAATGGGGATAAGAGACGGAAGAAGAATATTCATGAAATAAGCACTACCTCCTTGTTCTTTCACGGTGATATTAGCGGTTTTCAATTCTTCCGTACTCACGCCATAGTGAGTAAGCAATTCGGTGAAAGAAGTATCAGATTCTTTCCGGGACACTTCGGTAGATCCATCTTGGAGAGTTATGGAAATCTCGTTTCCTTCCACAATGACAGAAGAGACACTTTGCGATTGGATTTGTGTAACGATCGTAGCAAAAGAAACATCCTTAGGCTCATTGTTTTGCAAACTGTAAGTGGAAAAAATTACTAAGAGAGCCAAAAAGACGATCACCGAGAGGATGACATTTTTAGGCAATGGTTTCATAGGGTTTCCTCCTCAAGAATTAGGATTGAGTCTCCATGGGAGTTGTCTCTGGTTCGATGGGTGTTTCGGGGGCTATGGGAGTTTCCTCGGGAATTTTTTCTTCGCTTACAGCTTTTTTCTCAGAGCTTTTCGTCGTTTTAAGAGAAAGACCCAAACGATGTTCTTGTGGTTCCACAGAGACGACTTTGAAATCGAGAATGTCGCCGGGGTTTGCAAGGGTTTTGACATCAGTCACGGGCTTATCGGAAAGTTCGGACACATGGGCTAGGCCATGGATTTCAGGGTCGAGTTCTACAAAGAATCCAAATGGATTGACCTTGAGAACTTTTCCTTTGACCACATCACCCACTTTGTAGCGTTCCCCCACGCTTTTCCAAGGATCAGCAAGGAGTTTTTTCATGGAAAGGAAAATTTTGCTTCCTTCAATGCCGATGATTTCCGCGCGGACATGCTGACCGGTTTTGAGAACATCGCGTGGATGATCAATGCGCTGCCAAGCGATTTCACTGATGTGAACTAAACCTTCGAGCGCTTCAAATTTTACAAATGCTCCGAAGTCAGCAACGGCAGTCACTTCTCCTTCCACCACATTACCCACTTGGTATTTTGCAATGACATTTTTTTGCTGATCTTCCCAGACGGCTTTTTCAGAAACGATTAGTTTGTCTTCGTTTTCGTTGACATCAATCACACGCACCTTGATATTTTGTCCCACAAAAGTGCGGAGTTTTTCCAAGATTTTATTTTTGTCTCCACCACTTACGCGCGGGTAATTTTCCGGAGACAATTGAGACACAGGAAGGAACCCTGTGACATGATGAAGGCGAATAAGAAGACCACCTTTGTTGGCCTCTAAAACGCGTGCCTCCACAATGTCGCTAGAGGTAAAGAGTTGCTTGAGTTCTTCCCAAGCTTTTTTCTGGCCAGCAAAACGGAAAGAAAGTTCCATTTCACCGTTCTCGTTTTCGAGATCCACGACCGTTGCCTGGACTTCTTCGCCTGGTTGGAGATGGGTGTATTCTTCAGATTCCGCGAAGAGTTCGCGTCCACGAACCACACCTGTTGTAAATCCACCAATATTGATACGTACTTCCCGACGACTGGCGGAGACGACATGACCATTGATGACGTCACCCTCCTGGGGAAACTGCAGATAGGTACCTTCCTCGAGGAGTTTGGCTAACTCCGAAGGCTCTTTTGCTTGTGTCATAAAAAAATGATCCGGCAGACGGTAAAGAAATGTCTTTACGGTCCGACGGGGCTAAGAATAAAAGCGTGATCAGTGTAGCCAAAAAAGCCTTTTTTCGCAAGGGAAAAGTCTACAAAAGCTTTTTTTGGAATTGTGAACGAAAAAAGCACCCTGAGGGGGTGCTTTGCGTGGTTAAGACCTAGATCATATCCTGGAACATGATCATTTTTTTGCTCGACAGGCGGGCGTGTTTGAATCCGCTTCCCAAGGACAGGAGGATTTCCTGTTCCTCCGGGGTCAACGGGGTCGTCGGGGTGTAGAGCTTGGGGATGAGGAATTCCTCGAGCACGCGTTTATTGATGATCAACTTGCGGGTTTCCCAAGCGATAGGTGTCGCCCACCAGTACACGCCGTGGATGGAGATCACTCGGCGATCCGCGAGCCACGGTTCGAGTTCATCCCAGCCTTGGAGCGGCCGGGTCGGTTTGGAAAGCCAGATCGTCCCGCTTCCTTCCTGCAGGATGCCCTGCTCGTCGACATGGAAGTCAGCGCCGTGGAGGTGTCTATTCGTCAAGGATGGGTTGACCATCCAGGGCAGCAGTTCTTCTTTGAGCCACTTCTGGCTTTTCTTGTTGCCGAGCAAGCAGAGGATCTTTCGGTGCACTTGGGTCCACGGTTTGCCAACGCGGGATTGGAGCCAGCGGCGCAGGAGGTGAGTATCACCTCGGTTGCGCTCCTTTCTCCAGCACCTGGGGGAGGGGACGAAGATATCTTCTCTTTGTCCGAGTTGCATGTGAATCGCGCGTCGCTCACTTCTGTGTGAGAGTCGCCGGCATGCGCGCTCGGATCTGATTCCTTCGGTCAAGACTTTCGACAGGTGTCGGTTGGACATGTGGTCCTCCTGTTCAGGTTGGACAACACATGGCCACCTCTTTGTTGTTGAGGAAAAGAGCGAAAGACCAAGAAGAATAAAGAAAAAGATGTTTTTTGTCCAGGGTGACAGAGGGTCGCACATCGTTTCATGGCTATCTATTTGGCATTTTGATATCCTTGAAGGAGTTATGAACATTTTTCGTCCATCAGTTTTCACAAAAAGTGAAAACTGTCCCTCCGAAGTCCCGCCAACGGCGGGACGAAGGGGGACTCTGTCTTCTGAACCCCCTCCGTCTGCTACCCTCCACGAAGCCATCCTCGCTTCCTCTTCGAGTGTCCGCGATTCTTTACCTGAACAACATCGCGTACACTTTGAAACTTTGCGCCAGGAGATCATTGCTTTTGCACAGGATCACGAGATCCCCAAAGAAGCTCTTGCCAAACCCGATGCTCTTCGTGAGGCTGCACAAAAACTTTCCACTTCAGACCTTACTCAACTCGCCGACCTTCTTGAGCGCTTCCGATATCTACTCATTCACAAAGAGCCTCGTAGAGAGGTTTTTGAAGCTGTGGAGTATGCCGAGCGACTTTATCACCTCAAAGAGCAATACGATTCTCAAGTTAAGCTTCTTGAGGAAGCGGGAATTCTAGATAATGGAGCCGTGATGGGTATAGACGGTAAGACATATACCATCCCCACACTCGAACAAATTGCTGTTCGTATTTTCGAACGCCGCGAGACTCTTGAAACAAAGCACAAACAAGGATTCACCAAACTGCTCCTTGTTCCCTTTGGCATGAGTTTTAATACTCTTTGGAAAACATTCAAACAATTCCTTCTCTCCTACAAACAAAAACACCTATCCTTTGATCTTGATACTTATGATCCTCTCTGGACATCGAAAGGATATCAAGGGGGAGATATGGAAGAATTTCCCGAGCTCGTCTATCACCCACAGTCTTTTGAAAAAAGTGGTCATGGTGGAAAGACAAAAGCGCAGATACTTAAGGAACAAGAGACCATAGGTCAAGCCCAGGGTGACGATGATCGAACAAGTGACAATGGATGGAAAGGTTGGACTGTTCATCTTTTCCAACCTTCAGATCCAGGGGACCCATATTCCCCAGGCATTGCTCCCATTCCTCGTAAAGGCCAAGGAACACCCCAAGGAGACGAGAACCCCCGCCCTCCTCTTGAAGCAGGACAATCTCCCATTGATTACCTTTCTCTCCTTTTATCCTCCCAAAACAACAAAAACTCCCCTTATTTCCAAGAATCAAGTTTGACACCCGAAGACTGGGTCATCGCTTTCATCACCCACCTTACAGAAACAGGAGAACCCATTGATAGCTGGATACATGACACAGAAAGCATCTCCTATCTTTCAGGAGCTTTTTGTCCTTTCTCTGTCTCTGTACCGAGTGCGTGTTGGTACTGTGGTCGTCTGCCACTTTTGGAAAATTGTGGTCCTTACCATTTAGCTAAGGACATTGGTGTACGATCTTCGGTCATCCTATAAAATAATCATGATAAAAAATTTACAGAATTTTATGTCACATCCTCATCAATATCTTTTGGAAGAATTTCAAATCGCGATTCGATTATTTGAACCGACGATTCCTCTTGAGATCAAGAAAGAAGCTCAACAGCTTCACGATCAATATATCGCCGACCTTTCAGTTTCTCGGGAGGTCATTAAACAGGGGATGTATGAGATCGGAGTGAAAACTTTTGTGGATCGCAATGCTTATCACGCACTTATTGACGAGGTAGCCGGACAAAAACGCGATGAACTTGTGTTTCAAAAATTGCCAGCGGATTTAGCTGGGCGTGTAAAATCTCTGATTGGGCAGGGGCATACCTTGGACGATCTTCTTCATGGTAAAGAGCTTGAAGAAAAATTGAGCGCAGAGGATCGTGTGGCTTTGGAAGGAGTGATACTTGATGCAAAAACTCAAGTGCCCGAGCTCATGCGATCCATTGTGGAAGAACAAAAGGATCGGTATGCGGATTTGTGGGCAAAGTGGGAAGAACAAAAAAAGGAAATTTTGCGTGCGCTGGAACAATTGGAAGGTTTGAAAAATCAAAATAAAAAATGGGGGGCGGAGATTTCCGCACAGATCGATCAATTCAAAGAAGGGTTTTTGGTGACCGAACCAGACCCAAAACTCTATGATGTCAAACAAGCCGTGGAGTATTGGAAAGGAGTGATACAAGAGGGGCGTTAACGCTCCTTTTTTGTATGAGTTTTCCCTTGTTTCCTCCCAATTTCCATGCTATACTTTGAGCATCTTTTTTGAGATAAATATGGTCAAAGTATGAATATTTCTTGGCATGGGCTTTCCTGTTTTGAGATCACTTCCAAAGGATTAGACGGGGAAGCAACTCTTGTGATCGATCCCTATCAAAACAGTACGGGATTAAGATTCCCTCGTACCTTGGAAGCACAGGTTGTGGCGATCACTCATGATGCAGAGCACTCAAATAATGTGGAAAGCGTTTTAGGAAATCCATTTGTGATTCAGCATCCAGGTGAGTATGAGGTTAAAGGTATTTTTCTCTATGGCATCAGCGCTCCTCGAGCGCAAGAGACCAAGGAGGAGCCCAAGGCCAATGTGATATATCGGCTCGAAATCGAAGGAATCAGTTTGGCCCATTTAGGATCTTTAGATCGCGAGCTTACCGATGAAGAGCTCGAACATTTACAACATATCGATGTATTGATGCTTCCTGTGGGAGGAGGACGCGTGATGACGCCAAAAGTGGCCTCTGCGGTTATGGCGCAAGTGGAACCTCGTTTGGTAATCCCTATGACGCATGCGATCGCCAACATCAAAGAAAAATTGGAGAGCGTGGATGATTTTTGTAAAGAGATGGGACTTTGCCAAAGAGAGGAAACCACCAAACTTAAATTGACTCGCAAAGATCTGCCAGAGGAAGAAACAAAAATCGTGGTCCTGACGCGTTAGATATGCCGCAGGATCCGATTCCACAACATCCTCACACAAAACCCCCACACTTTTTGATGTGGGGGATTATGATTGGGCTTGTTGTGTTGGTATGTGTGGGTTGGTGGTGGAATATCCGTTCAACTCTTTTGGAAGGAGGGAGCGGTCTTCAAGAACTTTGGCAAGAAGTGCAGGGGACCAAGCAGGACATTTCAGAACAAACTCAATCCTCGCGCACACAATTATCCGAAACGTTTGATGCGATCAAAGACATGATCGGGGAGGCAGTGAGTGAAGAAGCAAAAGATCAAATCACCTCACAGGTGGTGGAAGACATGAAAGAGACACTAGAGGCGCCGAAAAAAGAGGTGAGTGATCCACTCATTCAAGAATAAACAAATCCGTAATATGAACAAGAAGAAAAAACTCACGATTAAACAACCTGAAGAGTCAGAACAAGAAAAGAAATCCAGGCTTCCCGATTCTGCGGTTGGGCAGGTGATTCCGATCAACATTACCGATGAGATGCAAACATCGTATTTGGATTATGCGATGTCCGTGATCGTAGGACGCGCGCTTCCTGATGTGCGTGACGGACTTAAGCCTGTACATCGCCGCATTTTATATTCCATGTGGCAGACAGGATTGCGCTCGAGTGCCAAGTTTAGAAAGTGTGCCACCGTTGTCGGAGACGTGCTTGGAAAATATCATCCTCACGGTGATAGTGCAGTGTATGATTCGCTTGTGCGTATGGCTCAAAGTTTTTCTTTGCGTTATCCGCTTGTGCGCGGGCAGGGAAACTTCGGGTCTCTTGATGGAGATGCGGCTGCTGCCTATCGTTACACCGAGGCAAAACTTGAAAATACAGCTGAAGAACTTTTGTTAGATATTGAAAAAGAGACTGTGGATTTTGTTCCAAACTTTGACGGTACACACAAGGAACCACGCGTTCTTCCGGCCAAACTTCCCAATTTACTGATTAACGGAACCGTGGGCATTGCCGTGGGAATGGCCTCCAGTATTCCCACCCATAATTTGGGCGAGGTCTGTCAGGCAGTACTCCATTTGATTAAACATCCCAAAGCAACCATTGATGAACTTGCCGAGTTTGTGCAAGGGCCAGATTTTCCCACAGGGGCCATTGCCTACAATATCAATGATATTAAGCAAGCATTTGCCACGGGTAGAGGGGGAGTGGTTGTGCGGGCCAAGACAGAGATTGTGGAAGATGCCAAAGGCAATTATGTGATTCTCGTGACCGAGATTCCACACCAGGTGAACAAGGCTGCTTTACTCGAGCGTATTGCCGAGCATGTGCATAATAAAAAAATCGAGGGGATTCGTGATTTGCGCGATGAGTCCACCGAGGACGGTGTGCGTATTGTGATTGAACTTAAAAAAGATGCTTTTCCCAAAAAGGTGCTCAATCGTTTATACCAAACCACTCAACTTCAAGAAACGTGTCATTATAATATGTTGGCTTTGATTGATGGTCTTCAGCCGCGCGTGCTCAATCTTAAGATGATTTTGGAGGAGTACATTAAACATCGACAAGAAGTCGTGTGTCGTCGTACTCAATTTGATTTGGATCACGCGCGTGATCGTGCTCATATTTTGGAAGGATTGCGCATAGCGATTCTCAAAATTGATCAAGTGATTCAAACGATTAAGAAATCAAAAGATAAAGATGATGCGCGGATTAATTTGATTGGCAAGTTTAAATTGACCGAGCGTCAGGCTGTGGCGATTTTGGAAATGCGCTTGCAACAACTAGCAAACCTCGAGCGATTGAAAGTGGAGCAGGAGTATGACGAAAAAATGAAGCTTATCAAAGAATTGGAAGCGATTTTGAGATCGCCGGAAAAAATAATGAGCATCATCGCGACAGAAGTAAAGGAACTTGGAGAAAAATATAATGAACCTCGTCGCACACAAATCATCAAACATGGCATCAAGGAATTTTCGATCGAAGATGTCATTCCCGACACTCCCACCATGGTCATGATCACCAAGGCAGGATATATCAAACGCATTCCACCCGATACGTTCCGTCAGCAAAAGCGTGGAGGCAAAGGAGTGATGGGGCTCACCACAAAAGAAGAGGATGCGGTGGAACAATTATTTTCCACAACAACACATAAAGATCTTTTATTCTTCACGTCGCGCGGACGTGTGTTCCAGCTTAAGGCCTATGATGTCCCCGAGGCTTCACGCATTGCCAAAGGTCAGGCTCTTGTTAATTTTCTTCAATTAGCCCCAGGAGAAACTGTTTCCGCAGCTTTGTCCATGGACGTTATCGAAACCTACAAACATTTGCTCATGGTGACCAATAAAGGAACGATTAAGAAAACGGATATTAGTCAGTTTGAAAATTTGCGTCGTTCTGGTTTGATTGCGATCAAACTGCGTGAAGGAGACAATCTGCAATGGGTGCATCCCACCACAGGCAAGGACAATATCATTCTCGTGTCTCAACAAGGACAAGCGATTCGATTTTCAGAAAAAAATGTGCGCAGCATGGGGCGTGTGGCTGCCGGGGTGCGCGGTATGCGACTCAAGGGGACTGATAGCATCGTGGGAATGGGAGTGATTCGTGATGGTCAAGCAAAGAAAACAGGAGCACTCGAACTTTTGGTGGTCATGAAAAACGGTTATGGAAAGCGCACCGATATTACCGAGTATAAACTGCAAGGTCGCGGAGGATCTGGAATTAAGACTGCAAATATCACCAAGAAGACCGGAGCGATTGTGGCCGCGCATATGTTAGAGGCAGGAGACGAACGAGATTTATTCGCCGTTTCTCATGCGGGCCAAGTGATTCGTTCATCGATCAAGTCCATTTCTGTTTTGGGTCGTGCAACTCAAGGTGTACGCATTATGCGCTTTAAGAGCGAGGGTGATACGGTCGCCAGCATCACCTTGGTCTAAATGCCATTTTGAAAGATAAACTAAAACACCACCCGATCTGGGTGGTGTTTGTTAAGGGTTGGATTCCATAATGACCCCGCTTTCAATATGCCAACCTCCTTCAGAGCAAGGTTCTTGAAAACAAACACAGACTAAAGGGGATTCCAATTGCGCATTTATGGTATGTCCTTTGGCGATTTGAATGGAGATGCAATGCTTTCCGCATGCGCAATGATAAATCGTATAAGAGGCAAGAGGATCGGTTGTGACATGATCGTTTCCACAGTGATGGATTTCGTGTGCGCCATTCTCATGATGCAGATGATGGAAAAGAAACAACAAATTAGAAAGTTCCATATGGTTCTACCGTAAACGAAAAAGCCGTCTTGTTCAAGACGGCAGGTCAGTGGGGAGAGCAAGTGCGCTGCAAAATCCCACCTTTTTACGTGCGATGATCGGTTCAGGCACACCAAGTTGTCGGGCAAGAGCGCGCAGAGGCATCTTGCTTTCCGCTCTGGAGGTACGCTCACAAAGAGGAATGCGACGGATGTACTCGATCACTTCTCTTTGAAGATAAGGGAACAGGACCTCTACCTTGCAGATATGTGCCTTGCGCTCCAATGGGAGAAGGTGGACATCAGCAAGACGTCCCCATTCCGCATGAAAGGCTTGACGTTGGAGATCCTCATTTCCCTCATGCTGACGGTGTGGCCAATATCCTCCCATGAGCTCATCGATGCCATCGTGAGAAATAATTTTTCTCACATCACAACCGTTCAAAAATTGGTAGAAGAGGAGGACGCCGGCATTTCCATCTGAGATGTCTTTTTCACACATCACAGTAAGTTCGATTTTTGCGCGATCGATCCATGATTGGCTTGGAATAAAGACAGAATGGGAGACACCGAACGCTTCTGCTGCCATTTTTGCATAACGCACATCCGGGTGATCTGGACGCGAACCGATCGTGCAAGCGATGATCCGTTTGGCGCCATAGAGCTTCACAAGAATCGCAAGGGACAAAGAGGAATCCAGTCCACCGGACAGACAAAGGGTGACATCATGATTCCACACAGCATTTCCACAACGGCGATGTGCCTGTTCCAGTACCTTGTGGAGATCATCCAAGTTCCAATCAGGTTCTCGATGAGAAGGGAGAATGGGAAGTTGGACAGCTTCACGCCAAGGAGTAAGAGGCATGGTTTGACTCCAAGAGGAGGGGGGGGAGCGAAAAGGTTTTGAAAGAACGCAGTACCATAGCCTTTTTTATCCTTTTTGTCCATCCTCCTTACGGCTATTTACAAAAAAACTCCGGGGAAAACCAGGAGTTCGTACGCTATTTGAGCGTGAGGATTGTCACCCATCGTAGAGCGTGACTCTCGTTGATGGGGTTATGGTAGTACTCGGGACCGATCACAAGCTTGTCAGAAAGAGCAAAGGTCAGATGTGGTCCGACCATGAAATCGAGATCTACCTGTTCCCCTTGGACGCCGATGCCAAGCCAGGAATTGGTCATCCATTCGGCATTGTAGTAGCCGTAGAAGACAAGGCTGTCTGCCATGGGGTAGAGCTCGAGATCCAGGAAGAAACGCAGGTCATCATTCGACACCTGGGCCCAGATGGCTCCCAGAGGCGCGATGTCACCTTCATTGTTCCAGTTCACAACCACGCCAATTTGCGGCGCGACCCAGAAGTGGTCGTTCATCGAGTAGATCACGCCCGTGTAGGCGAATGTCATGGCATGGTTGCCCGGAAGCCAGAACAGATGGGTTGAGGCGCGGACGGAAAGGTGGTTGGCGATCGGAGCATCTGCTCCGGCAACGACCAGCACCTGCGGGGTGATGTCGAGCGCCATGGCCGAGGTGGGAAAAAGACACAGGGAAAGAACGAGTGCGGAAAGTCGCATGGCTGAAGCCTCCATGGGTGAGCGACGCGCCATCTCATCAGGATCACCCATTTTTGTCAACAAAAAAACCCGCTTTCGCAGGTTTCGTTAGCAGAGCATCCTTCCTTCCCAAGTGGGACTGACAGACACAAGGGAGATCGGGGTATGAAGCCCTTTTGGCCCTTCAAGAACATTCAGAAATCGCCTGGCTTCTGTGGGGAGATCCTCAAGTTGTCGTGTGGATCGAATGTCTTGATGCCATCCGGGCATTTCCATCCATTCGAGTGGCTGACATTGTGCAAGGATAGACGTTCGTCGCGTATGATCGCACAAACAAAGATTGCTGATCGTACGAATTTCTGTGATGCGCGTGGCACCATGACCGGTGTCCCAGGTAAAGAATCGGTTCAACACTTCTGGTGTCTCTTCTCCCGAATATTTGTAGGACACACAGATGCGGATCGGATCAATTCCTGTGAGTTCATCAAGACAAGAGATCGCGAGCGTATCTACTCCATCATTGAGTGCAAGACCATAGCGCCAGAGGAGAAGATCAGGATGTCCAAATCGCATAGATCCTTGCCAAGGGTTTGGAGCATTGTTGAGGTCGTGCATCTTGGAAGCAAATTGAGAATCTTCTGTCACAAGCGGTCCTGCTCCATGGCGATGCATATAGGCTCGCAAAACTCCCATTTTTTCCACCCTGACATCTAGTTCGTTCAAAAATCGGAATGCTCCATGATAAGTGGTAGGGGTCTTGGTCACAAACGGGAAAAAGCCTTGCTTTCGATCAAGAAGCGCGCCTTGCGCTCCTTCAAAAAAAAGATCATGACCATCTCGGATAAGTTTGCGCACGCAAGCGGTTGTGTCCGTGATCCTACAGGGAGCTCTTTGCAAGATGTCCCCATAGATTCCCAGAAGATAAGAAGCATCCAAGTACTGGTGGAAAAAAGCAGTGGAAACATCACAAGCATCACCCAGATGAGGAAAATCTTTTTTCGTACAAGCGACCAATTCCTCCATTTGTTTTTGCCACTCCTTGAGCAATCCTCGCCCATCTCCTTCAAAGAGTTTTTGGATCGTGAGTTCTCGTTCGGTTTCCCGTTCGAAAACGCTTTGACCCACTCCCATTCCACAGGAACCATGCCGTTTTTCTCCGCGTCGCAGTTCCATGAGTTGCCCTATGATCGCATGAAACGGAGTGACAAGAGTGGAGGATGGATCGAGAACCATGCGTTCCCAAATAGGTTGACCGGTGAGTTTTTCAAGCACTCGGATTTCGCCTTGGAGGGCAATCAGATCCACAAGCATAGAAGAGGAGAGGATAGAGGAAGTGTCCGGTACAAACATGCCAGAGCAACATTGTGCGAATCCATGTACGACACCCTGGGGAGTTGTGACAAAATGGCGAGCTTGCGGTCCACCGGTATAACGCACGATAGGACGAAAGCCTTGGGAGCGTGTGAGAAAATCTATAGTCGCTCCTTTTGTTCCATCTCCAAAACCCAGATCACACAAGATAAGGGCGCGTGTCATGAGCGTTTTTCCAATCGATCGATATCGCGGGTTATCTGCTCCCATACGTGCATGGCCATACGGAAGGTTTCCGCATCATAGCAAAGTCCGTCGCTCAACATGAAGGTGCTATATCCCATTTTCCAAAGCCCCATGACCGTCAGGAGATCCTGGAAAGAGACATCAGATGTGTCCCGCGCTTGCTCCAGAGAAGTGAGAATACGTGAAGCGGCCACGGCCAAGGGATCACGTTTACGAATCGCGGCAAGATCTTGCAAAATACAAGGCCCTTGGTTGATGTAGAGATCATCCAGAGCGGCCATGAGTGGGATATATTTCTTTGCCCTGCGCAGTCCATAGACAAAATTCATTCCGCGAGTAGATTCGATTTTTGCCATCACACAGGATTTGGGATGAATCGCCAAGATATCCTGTTCGTCTGACCATTCCTCGAAAAACGAGGCCATGACGGCATTTATACCAAGTTCATGAGCAGCTTCGAGATACGCTCGGTCTTGATCGGTGAGATACCCTTCGATCACCAGAGATGGATCAAGAATATTGAGTGCTTCCCCTTTGCCCAGAGGACGACAAGGGCGACGGGTGAGGATGAGACGATCGCCTTCCACTTCGGTAATGTTTGCTTCCATCATGCGGCCCGGATGCTGATAGTCTTTGAAGAATACCGTGGCCGGGGTTTCGACTTGGACGCGATGGGAGACACGGACGGCTGCGTAGAGAGCATCGGTGTATTCGAGGACGCGCAGTTGGCGTCCTTTCACATCGATCCACAGAGGTTTGTCTTTGCACATATCGCGAAGTTTTTGGAGCACATCCCCAGGAGAGAGAGTTGTAGGAACAATGGTGTTAAACCTAAGTCCGCCGACGAAAGGATGGTCGGTAACTTCTTCGAGGTGGGAACAATGCGGATGAAGACTTGCGATAAGAAATGGTGTTCGCATGGTAAACCTCTTTGGTTGATTGTGTTTGAAAGAACGAAACCTTTCGGTGCGGAGCATATTTCTCCCCCTTTCAAAGGGGGAGATAGAGGGGGTTGCCGGAGCTTCGGCAACCACCCCTTACCCCTCCTTGGAAAGGAAGGGGATTTGCTGCGCGCAGAAAAGGGCGAGACATTGCGTCGTCTCACCCGCGTAAAGAACAGGTTCAAATATAGAGTTCAACTTCTTCCGGTGACAGTGTCCCGAGATTGGGACCACCAAAGTCGAGGACAGTGAAAGTGTATTTATTGTGTTCGCTCGGATCATTGTGTGTGCTCACCGTTAACTTTCGTCCATTTGGTGAGAGAGCCACACAACACACTTCTCTGCGATATCCTTCCAATTTCTTGATCTCCTCTCCTGTCTCTACATTCCAAATTCGCACGGTACAATCTCTGGAACCTGAGACAATCATTCTTCCACAAGGGGAAAAAATAACCTGAAATACCAAGTCCATATGTCCCTTCAAGAAAATGGTCGTTTTTCTCGTTTCTAAACTCAAGATTTGTACGGTGTTGTCATGTGGTATAGGCACAATCAATTTTCCATTCGGAGAAAATGCGATAGAACGCATAAAGTATGCTGGTTTTTTTACACATCCAATCTCTCTTCCAGTGTATACATCCCAAGTTCGTTCTGTATCATCATCCGATTTTGACACAATCAACTTTCCATCTATGGAAAAAGCGACATTAAGTACATAATTTTTATGTCCCCTAAACAGCATTCTTGTCGGATCTGGAATAACAAGAGGTGGAAGTCCAGTCATGAACCCTCCGTGTTTTTTTTTGAAAGAACGAAACCTTTCGGTGCGGAGCATATTCCTCCCCCTTTCAAAGGGGGAGATAGAGGGGGTTGCCGGAGCTTCGGCAACCACCCCTTACCCCTCCTTGGAAAGGAAGGGGATTTGCTGCGCGCAGAAAGGGGCGAGAGTGTTATCTCACCCGTGTTTGAAAAAGAAAAACCCGCTTTTAGACCCGAAGGTCTCCCAAGCGGGCCGTATCATATCTATACCAGTTTCCAATCGTCTCCACCGGAATCGGGTGTTCCTCCCGAGGGGGGAGGATCTTCCTTCTTCTTGCGACCGCGCTGCTTTGACGAGGCAGGAGGCGGCGGCGGAACAGGAAGTTCCTCGACTCGCTTTGGCGGAGCGATTGCAAGCAGGGGCTGCAGGGTTTCGCGAACCTCGGCACATCGCTCCTCATCTTGTCCGCGCTGGCGCATGTCCGCGATGTACTCATCGATCGTCCGCGATCCGGTCATGAGGGCAAAGATGCCCAAGGTCACATCGGCAACTGCGCGATCGGTTCCCAAAAACAGAACATTGTTTTTCCCTAGAGCTGATTGCCATTGGCGAACGATTCTTTCTTCAGCTTCTCTGTTATAGCGTCGGTGAATATGGAACACATTTCCATGGAATCTTGCTTTGAGATCACGGAAGACCCGATTTGATTCCACGTTTTTCTTTTCAGAACCAAATAGGGCATTCAGATTTGTGCCAGAGATTTCATCATAGAATCCTTCGTCCCCGAGAATGATCAAAAACGGGGTACATTCTTCCGGGAGATCACAACAATGGGCAAAATACCAGGCCATGGTTTCATAGGATTCGCGATCATTGCCACCACCATTACCTTCAAGCCACATACGTTCAAGCCATGTGTCCATTTCCCGTGGTTGACAGAATTCCGCCACCTGAATGGGGCCTCGATCATGAACAACGTCGCCGACAGCTGCGACACAAAATGCAGGATCTGGCAGATATCCTCTTTCCTTGGTCTGTCCTACGATCATGGGCGCCTTGTCCCAAAAGATCTTTGGCAAATTTCCCATGGACCCTGTGACGTCGGCGATGATGCACACAGGATTTCGCGCCGAGGTTCGGATTCTGCGATCCTTGGTAAGCATAGTGGGGTGAACCCTTGTGTTCCTCCCCAGCGCTTCTTCGGACGATGTAGTTGTTCCAGAGCTGGTTCGCTGGTTACGAGAAGTCGTGTCACGGTCGTAGAAAGACCCACCTCCGCCCATGGTTTCCTCCTTTGGAAACGGGTTGGAAAGAACAATATAAGTCCGCGTTTGCGGCAAAAGACCTTCCCATTTGGAAGGCCTTTTGTCAAGGGAATTACGCGCCTTTTAAAAGAAAAAACCCCATAAACAGGGGTTTTACGTCAGCAGGCCATGAGCCCGCAATTGGTTGACCATTCGATCCAGGTCAGGAACAAGCCCACGCGTACAAATATGCTCCACCATCTCTTTTGTGCACTTGGGGAGCAGTCGTTTGGAGCGGCAGGCCAAGAGCCCGGCCATGGTCATCATATCGATCTGTCCCTGATTGTCTCCGGGGATGAAGTCACTGATCGTATTTTGCAGGATTTCTCCTGTGACCATTCCGTCATTTTCTCGGCTTGCAAGGCGATGGGCACGCAGTACCACCTGTTCGATATCCGCCCCCGACATCCCGCTTGTGGCAAGGACAAAGGGAGTCAGATCCGTGACGTCAGTTTTCACCTGATGCCGCTTGAACATGACGCGGAAAATGGGATCGCGTTCTTCACGACTGGGCATGGGAAGCAGAATGATCTCATCACTGCGTCCGCTGCGCTTGAGCGCGGCGTCCATGCGATCGGGTCGGTTGGTGCAGTTGATGACGAGCACTTGTCCGCGAATCTTTGGGTCAGAGAGAAATTCCATCCACATCTTCATAAGTCGTTCCGAAACCCCGGAATCTCCATGAGGAGAATCACGCTGCGCCTCTGCAAGATCTGCTTCATCGTTCATGACAACGACCGGAGCCATATCTCGCAGAGCATAAACAAGTTTTTGCATCCTGGCTTCGGATTCGCCCAGCCACATCGAACGGATATTCTTGGTCTTTACAAAGTTGAATCCGGCCTCAAAGGCGAGGGCTTCGACAATCGCGGTTTTTCCCGTTCCCGGAGGTCCGGTCAAGGTGATGCCCATGGGGACCAACCGATGATCTCCTGAGGCAATGCCATGCAGGACTTCTGCCAGAAACGCCTTGATATGCACAAGCCCGCCAATATCCTCAAGCCCGCGAGCGGGCTCGACGATATCCATGAGATCGCCGTACTCATCCACGAGGACCTTACGCTTTGCCTTTTTGATGGCGGAAAGATTCAGCGCCTCATTATGACGCCTGGTTTCATCCAGGATTTCTTGCATCTGACGCAGACTCAATCCCTGGGTTGCATGTACAAGCATTTCCAAGGAGATGCCCTTGGGGAATGCGGGCGGATGATGGCAGGTCAGAAGAAAAGCACACCGTTCTTCGGATGTGGGTTTTGGAATGTAGATCTGATAGACCCCTGTATTGCCTTGGCGCAATTCTTCGGTCACCTTCGCCACTTCATCGGTGAGAAGGAATACGAGATTGCCGCGCGAGCGGATATCTTGATCCATGCTCCAATTGCGCAAGCGTTCGATGATCACACGTTCGTTCATCATTTGTGCTCCCTGTGAACCGACATGCGGAGCCAGGAAGTGTGCGGAACGGATCACGATCGTCACCTTGTCCGTGCTTTTGAGTACACGATCCATGAGTCGCAGACAGGCTTCGGGATCTTTGGGAAGTTCCTTTTCCTGTTGCAGCTCGGCGCGCGCAAGAGCAATGGGATCTCCACCGGCAGGAGCCGGTGTTTGAAATCCAGACTCTTGCTTAAAGACGGCTTCCATTTCCGGACGCAGGAATTGGATCCCGGAGGCAATATCATAGAAGAGAACCATGCGTCCGTTTTCGAGCGCCTTGCGTAGGAAGATCGGAAATTCAAGATAGGATTCTTTTTCCCCGGGACGAGAAGTGGGATTTGGCAAGAAGCAACGAACGTCTCCATGAAGGAGAACGACTTGCGCCTTGCGATCACGAAGAACGCCAACCAAATCCTTGAGGTACCAATGCGGAAACACAGGAAAGGGAAGAGGCCGTTTTTTGGCCATGAGAGCTCCTTTTTGGAAAGGGCGAGGAACGCATGGGTGTATCACAGTTTCTTTGGAGCGTCAATCCAAAACCCGCTAAAAACGCTCAAAATCCTTGACCTTTTTGGTTTTGGCTGGTACGCTTTTGCCACTTAAAGATAACGCTTTCTTCTATGGGTCTTCCCGGACATCGTCGGACAAGTTCAGATAAGCGACGCCGTGCAGCACAGGATTTTCTCGAGCGCCTGCAAATCGCCACCTGTCCAAATTGTAAAGCCGCGATCAAACCTCACCATGCTTGCAAGCAGTGTGGTATGTATAAGGGCCGACAAGTCCTGAACATCGATCGTCGCACTGCACGTCTTGTCAAAAAGGTGGAGAAGCGAGCTAAAGCAGTTCCTGCTCCCAAACAAACATCAAAGACTTAACCCTTTGATGTTTTCGATTGGGCGTGGTTGCGCTACAATAGGTCTGTTCATTCATGTTTCTTCCATGGTCAAAAAATAAAAATAGAAATCCCTCCGAAGCTCTGGGTCTATCGAGAGGCGAAGGGGGATTCATTGCTTATGTCTAACCGCCATCTTGCTCGCACCATTGCCATCCAATCCTTGTATCAATGGGATTTTCTCGGTCAGCCAAAAGAAAGGGTCGAAGAGATCCTTACGTTTAATCGAGAAGAGTTTGCTCCAAACTTTGATGATGGGGGATTTATCAATGAACTTTTCCAAGGAGTCATGGAACATTTGGCCGATATTGACGGACTCATTACGCGCTTTGCTCCTGATTGGCCGCTTGATTCCATGTCCATTATTGATCGCAATATCATCAGGGTGGGAGTTTATGAACTTAAGATGAATCCGCATATTCCTGCTAAGGTGGCGATCAATGAAGCGATTGAAATAGCGAAGACTTTTGGAGGAGAATCCTCTGGCAAGTTTGTCAACGGAGTCCTTGGAGCCATGTTTAAAGAAATGGTGGTGCATGGTGAGATAAAAGAAGTGGATAAAAAGAAAGAGGAAGAAGAAAAACAAAAAGCGCAGGAAGCGGCGGAAACTCCCGCGACGCCTCCGGCTGCATCATAAATTATGCCCGCACGTATAAAAGAGCCCATCGAAAAAACGATTGGCGTCACATTCAAAAACAAAGATCTCATCCGACAAGCGGTTGTTCATCGTTCTTATTTGAATGAACATCCAGATTTTCCTTTGGGGCACAATGAGCGCCTCGAGTTTTTGGGAGATGCAGTATTGGAGTTGATCGTCACAGAATATCTGTACGAGAAATATGAGAATCCCGAAGGAGAACTGACGAATTGGCGCGCAGCGCTTGTAAATGCAGATATGCTTTCGAGTATTTGTTCCGAGATGGAAGTTGAGGAATTTCTGTTTCTTTCCAAAGGTGAGGCGAAAGATAAAAACACAAAAGCACGACGGTATATTTTAGCCAATGCGTTTGAGGCGATTATCGGCGCGATTTATTTGGATCAGGGATGGGACAAATCCAAAGAGTTCATTCACGCTCATGTGCTTTGCAAGCTTCCACATATTTTAGAGCATCGTTTGTACATTGATCCTAAGAGCCGATTTCAAGAGGCATCACAAGAGCGAGCCGGGATCACGCCTTCTTACAAAGTATTGTCCGAGGAGGGTCCTGATCATGAAAAGATTTTCGAGGTCGGGGTGTATATTGGCAAAGAACAGGTGGCGACAGGGAAGGGGATGAGCAAACAAGAAGCCCAAGTCGCTGCGGCAGAAAAAGGATTGGAAGTGAAGGATTGGAAATAAGAAATCAAAAACCGAGGGGCGTACCTCTCGGTTTTTTGGTTGTCTTTTAAGCTCGTAATTTTGATTTACAATAAGGAGAAACTAAACTTAGCGTGCGCAAAAATGTTCTAAAATCATCTCTATTCCAGTGCGGATAATATGCTTTTCGTAAAGAAAAGAGATTTCTCATTGAATTTAATTCATCGTACCTCTTAATTTTTTTACATTCTTCCTCATCGTCACTCCAACGTAATTCTTGAAGATCAGAAAAATCCAATTTTTTATAAATTTCGTCTAATGTGCTTAATTCATTTTTCTGTTCTTCGCTCATTTCATTTCCATCGAGCTCTGCAAAGCGACTCCAATCCCTTAATGGTAATTGACTTAATGCTGCCATATCACTCGTCGTTTCAAGTTCTTTTACTCTATTAATCATTTCATCCATAAGCTTTTCTACACCAGCTCTTTCGGATGCGGTATCTTTTGTATCACCTCCCTGCTCTCTTGGTTTCTCAGTGCATGCTCCAGTTTTGTGAGCCCCTCCACATACTTTGCATGATGTTTCCATAGATTTTTATATTAGTTATTTCCTTCTCATGATATGTCTCTTCCCCCCCCCTTCTCACAAGCAAGGTATGTGGATAGATTTGCAAGAACAAAAAACCACCGAAAAAATTTCGATGGATTTTTATTCTGGCTGTGCCAAGCCGAAGTCTTGATGAAG
>ORJL010172943.1_pt1 | contig 28097 bp, 21 predicted proteins | sample 1779941 | NCBI WGS metagenome assembly ORJL01 (sample SAMEA104232317, study PRJEB22302) | groundwater metagenome | biome: forest; feature: aquifer; material: groundwater | place: USA | collected 2011-08-07 | depth 5.8 m
CGCCTTGGGATTGGGCAAGAAGGATCGATCCGCTCAGCGGGCTGGTTTGTCGCCCGCGCCGGAAACGGCGCAAGTGCGGGCGAGAATCGCGCGCTTGCGGCAATACCGGTGGAGTTCGTACCGGGCCTACATCGGCCTGACACAAGCTCCGCCCTGGTTGAGCTGCGAGGAGTTGCTGGCCTTGGGGGGGGGACGCAAGGGAGAGCAACAAAGGCATTACCGCGAGTATGTGGAGAGTGCGGCGCGCGAAGGCTTGGAGAAAAGCCCGTGGGAATCATTGAAAGAACAGGTGGTGTTGGGCGGGGCGGACTTTTTGGAGGCGCTCAGGAAGCATGTTCGTGGGGATGAGCAGGAACAGCGGGGAGCCAAACGGTTGGTGGAGGAGAAGCGACCGGGACTTGCGGCAGTGATTGCCGCGGTGGAGAAAATTAAGGGCGAGAAGTGGAATGCCTTTCGCGACCGACACGGGGACCGTGGCCGGGAGATGGTGTTGTATTTGGGCCGGCGGGTGTGCGGCATGAAGTTGGCGGAATTGGCGGCAGCGGTGAGGGTGAGGAACTACGCTGTCGTAGCCACCTCCGTCAAACGCTACGAACAGTGGTTGCAGACAAACGCCACCGAACAGGCCTCGATGAAACGCATTGCCAGATTGTTGAATTATAAGATGTGAGCCTTGCCCCCCTTGCCAGTTCCTCCAAAACTGACCCGATCACTTCGCGGGGAGGTGCTCTTCATGCTTCGCCCGACAAAAGGTCAGAAAGATTTCAGTGTTGAGGAGCTTTGATTTGCATTTCTCATCGATCATCTTGCCGTTGTCGGAGAATTGTTTCAGCACTTCGGCCCGGATTTCACTGATTGGCATGCAGACCTTGTTTTCTGGCAGAGGAAAAAAAGGAAATAGGTAGTTGATCACCAGCCGAGATTGCTCTCCTTGTTTTAGCGGAGCCGGGTAGCGCAAAAGAATTTTTTTGAGGTGATCGGCATACCCATCCGATCGTTCGATGAGTATTTGGACTTCTTCTGCCGCCTCCGAGCTGAAAACGCAGCCGCTCCAATCATGCCTGTTGGCATCTTCGTAGGCCGCTATGATTCCAGCGCCCGCACAAACGCGGTCTCTGATGTTCGGCACATTCCCGACAAAATACTCGCCAAGATGGATCGCGCCCCGTAGCGGTAATCCTCGAACGAACATCTTTGCCAAAAAGCATGACGAGAAATGAACGAGGAACGTTAAATTCTCAGCGTCCACTCGACTCGGATTCGAAGCGAAAGGACAGGCTATGATCGCTGTGTCGGAGAAAACGAGGTAATCAAAATCGTTTGACAGCCGCTGAGCCGTAGTCCGTTCACGAGAACCGTCCTTACAATTCTCCCCGAAATTCTCAGCTTCCTTAATCGCTTCGCCGATGCTTGTATCCAGCAAGTTTAGAACTGTTCTGACATCATTGTGCTTCAAAACCTCTTTGTAACCGAGGATGTCGAAGCAGGCGATCAGTCCGCATTTAATGGCCAAGTTGTCGTTCACATAATGAACAGGTCGTGACGCGCGTCTGTTTAGACCCACACGCAGGGAAGCGGAACACGAAATCGGTCTTGATTCCAGCCGATTCGGGAGCAGAACCTCAATCCACTTTCCGGACGCCGAGTGGAGAGCCTAATAGGTGACCCTTGACCCTCCAGAAAAGCCGGAACGGAGCACTCAGGCTCGCGGAAAGATGGCCGAAAAAGAGCCAGTTTCAAATGAGTTTCCATCGGGGGAGCGCAACATTCTTGTCCCCGGGCTCCGGGCGGCTCGCGGGTAAGCTCGCCCCACCTGCACGGCCTCGAGGCAGCAAGTTCATGGTCCCCATGCGAGTTCGGCTACCCAAATTCTCCAACGGTTCTCAGAGAAATTTTAACTTCGTCGTTGGCGCCTCCGGGTCCCAGCTCCGCGGCGGTTTGCTGTTCACTGATGAAACCTCCTTGATCGAGATTTGGTTTCCCCGGGCTTTAACATTCTTGACCATGATCTCCGAGGGATTCGCTGTCTGCTGGTTGACCTTCTGGTACGGAGCCGGTTTGTATTTGATATAGAGTTCGGCCGGCGTGTCGGGCTCGAAGAACAGAATTTTTGATTTGGGCGGGATGCAAAAATATTCCTTGTCCAGAATCGCTCCGCCGAAGGTGAACCGCTTCAAATAGGTCGCCTCGCGATTCGTATAAACAAGCGTCATCACGCGGTCGCGCTGCGGAATCGAGCAATAAATCAGGTCCGGGCCGACGAATAGCTTCTCGGGCAGCTCGATGACTTTGTAATGGCCGTCCCGGAAAACCAAAGTCAGCTTGTCGAACTTCGAGCAGTCCATCGCGAATTCCTCGCCCGAGACTTTGTAGCCGATGTAGCCCTTCTCCCGGTCATACGCGACCTTGAACGCTTTGAAGGCGACTTCCTTCGCGTCGATCTCTTCGTGCCGGCTCGACCTTGTCAACCGCGGGTATTGCGGGCCGTATTTCTCGAACAGCGCTTCCAGATGGCCGATCGCAAATTTCACGACGTTCTTGAGGTATTTCCGCGTCTCTTCGAGTTCGGCTTTCGTTTTTTCGAATTCCTCGCGGTGCTTGTTGATGTCGAAAAGCGAAATGCGCCGGATCCGGATTTGGAGCAAACGCTCGATGTCAGGCTCGGTCAACTCACGCAGCAGCTGGCGTTGAAACGGCTTGAACCCATCGCGCACCGCCGCAACCACGGCTTCGTTCGTTTTGCACTGCTCGATCTTTTTGTAAATCCGTTCCTCGATAAAAATCCGCTCGAGCGTCCGGAAATGAAGTTCGTCTTCGAGATTCTTGCGCTTCAGTTCCAGCTCGCGTCCGAGCAGATCCACCAGTTGCGCGGTGTTTTCCTTGAGGACCTCGCTGACGGTTAATTCGACCGGCCGATTGTTTCTGATGACAATGATCCGGCTGGCGATGGTGACCTCGCAATCGGTGAAGGCGTAAAGCGCATCCACGAGCTGGTCGGCGCTGACGCCGTTGGGCGCTTTGAGCTCGATCTCGACTTCTTCGGACGTGAAATCGTTAATCGACTTCACCTTGATTTTGCCTTTGCGGGCGGCGTCCTCGATCGAACCGATGAGCGAGTCGGTCGTCGTCATCGGGGGAATCTCTTTGATGACCACGGTCGATTCGTCTTTGGTTTTGATTTTGGCGCGAACTTTAACGGTGCCTTTGCCGTCGGCGTATTCGCGGGCATCCATCAAACCGCCGGTGGGAAAATCGGGCAGGCACTTGAACGGCTGCTTTTTCAGAATGGCAATCTGCGCCTGGAGCAATTCGGGGAAATTGTGCGGCAGAATCTTGCAAGCCATGCCGACCGCGATGCCTTCAGTGCCGAGCATCAGCAGCAGCGGCAGCTTGGCCGGGAGAATGACAGGTTCTTTGTTTCGGCCGTCGTAACTCGGCACGAATTCGGTCAGGTCCTGGTTGAAGATTTCGGTGCGGGCGAGTTCAGTCAGCCGGCATTCGATGTAGCGGGGGGCGGCCGCGGGGTCGCCGGTGAAAATGTTTCCAAAGTTCCCCTGGCCTTCGATCAAATAGCGTTTGTTCGTCAGAACAACCAACGCATCGCCGATGGCCGCTTCGCCGTGGGGATGGTACTGCGCGCAGTGGCCAGAGATCGTGGCGACCTTGATGAAACGCCCATCGTCCTTTTCGTGGAGCGACCAAAGAATGCGCCGTTGCACCGGCTTGAGGCCGTCCACGAGATGCGGGATGGCGCGATCGCGAATGACATACGAGGCGTACTGCATGAAGCTCGTATTGACGCGCTGGTGCAGCGGCAGCTCGATTTTTCCTGGGGCAAACTCGTGCGCGGCCGTTTCGACTTTTTCGGCGAGGACATGGGCTTCGCCGTTGCCGTTTCGTGCGGGTTGAGTCGGCTCGATCGGCAATTCGGGTTGCTCCGGATTATTTTTGCGTTGGTCAGGCATGGGTCACTCCTCCACCGGCACGACAAGGTTTTCCATGATGTAATCTTTTCGTTCGGGCGTGTTCTTGCCCATATAAAATCCAAGGATGTTCGCGGCATCAGGTTTGGGCGCGTATTCCACCTGGCTGAGGCGCATTTCTTTTCCAATGAACTGCTTGAACTCGGCCGGAGAGATTTCGCCGAGTCCTTTGAACCGCGTGATTTCGGCGCTTTTGCCGAGCCGTGCGGCGGCGGCATCGCGTTCGGCTTCGCTGTAGCAATAAACCGTTTGATCCTTATTCCGGACGCGAAACAGCGGCGTCTCGAGCACGAACAAATGGCCGTCGTGAACCACCTGCTCGAAGAACTTGAAAAAGTAAGTGATGATCAAATTCCGGATGTGCAGCCCGTCGACATCGGCGTCGGTGGCCAGAATGACTTTCTCGTAGCGCAACCGCTCGATGTTGTCCTCGATGTCCAGAGCCCGCATGAGGTTGTACATCTCGTCGTTTTTATAAACGATGTCGCGTTTGAGATCCCACGCGTTGAGCGGCTTTCCTTTCAGGACGAAAATCGCTTGGGTGTTCACGTCACGGCAACTGACGATCGATCCCGCGGCGGATTGGCCTTCCGTCAGAAAAACCATCGACCCTTTCCCCTTGCCCTTGGCTTTGTCGAAATGAACTTTGCAATCCTTCAATTGCGGGATGCGCAAGCTGACAGCTTTAGCCCGCTCGCGGGCGAGCTTTTTCACTTCCTGCATCTCTTTGCGGAGCTGTTTGGTGTCTTCGACTTTCGCAAGGATTTGCTGGCCCACCTCCTTGTTGCGGTTGAAAAAGTGGAGCAGCTCCTCGCGGATTTTGTTGACCAATTCAGATCGGATTTCGGTGTTTCCCAGTTTGTTTTTGGTTTGCGATTCGAACACCGGATCCTTCAGGCGGATCGATACCGCGCCCACCATGCACTCACGAACGTCATCTCCTTCGTAGCCGCCCTTGGAATATTCGTTGACGGCTTTGAGCAGCCCTTCGCGAAACGCGCTCAGGTGAGTGCCGCCATCGGAGGTGTACTGGCCGTTGACGAACGAATAAAAAGTCTCGCCGTAACGGCTGTTCGTGTGGGTGAAACAAAACTCGAGCGTTTTGCTGCTGTAATGGAGCGGCGGATAGATCGGCTCGCTCTGATCGGCGGCCAGATCTTCCAGCACCAGATCGAGCAACCCGCGACGGGACTGAAAAACCTGGTCGTTGTAGAGCAGCTTCAACCCGGCATTGAGATACGTGTAATGCCGCAGGCGCCGTTCGATGTGCTCCGGCTTGAAAACAAAATCCTTGAAAATGGACGGATCCGGCTCGAAGCGGATGAGCGTCCCATCAGGTTCGGCGGGGGCTTTGCCTGATTTTTCCTTTTTGAGGCGGCCTTGGTTGAAGGAGGCTTCGACGAACTCTCCCCCGCGATGGCTGCGCACGATGAAGTCTTTCGAAAGCGCATTGACGGCTTTAGTTCCAACGCCGTTCAGGCCGACGCTGAATTGGAAGACATCGTCGTTGTACTTTGCGCCGGTGTTAATCTTGGAAACGCAATCGACCACTTTCCCGAGGGGAATGCCGCGGCCGAAATCCCGCACGGAAACGGTTTTGTTGTCGATCGTGAGCCGCACTTCTTTGCCGTAGCCCATGATGAATTCGTCGATGGCATTGTCGATGACCTCCTTGAGCAGGATGTAGCAGCCGTCATCGTAATGAGAGCCGTCGCCAATCCGGCCGATGTACATGCCGGTCCGCAGCCGGATGTGCTCGAGCGAGGAGAGCGTCTTGATTTTGCTTTCGTCGTAAACGTGTTGTTTCTGGTCCGCCATAACGCTCTTGTATCATGTGAAACATCCCGCGCGGCGCAACACGTAAATTCGAAAGGCCTGCATCGGAAACGCTCGCGAGCTCGTCATCAGCCAATCAAATGGCAGAACATGGCGTCGCGCAATTTCGGCTCGAACCAGGTGCTCTTCGGCGGCATCACCCCGCCTTGATCCGCGATCGCCATCAAATCCTCCAGCCGCGTTGGGAACATCGAAAACGCGCAAGCGAACTCGCCCTGGTTCACCAGCCGTTCGAGCTCGCCCGTCCCACGAATCCCCCCGACGAACGCAACGCGCTGACTCGTGCGCGGGTTGTCGATTCCGAAGATCGGCCCGAGCACGAATTTCTGAAGGAGCGTGACGTCGAGTTTTTCCAGCGGGTCCGTGGCAGCGGCGAAATGCGGCCTAAAATGGAGCGTGTGCCATTGGCCGGCCAGGAATAATCCGATCTCGTGTTTTCGCTCGGGCTGCGGCTTGCCGTTGGGCTGGATGATGAAAACGCCGTCGAACTTCTCGATCAATTGCGCGGGAGAGAGGCCGTTGAGATCTTTGGTGAGCCGATTGTAAGGGAGAATCTGAAGCTGATTGTCCGGGAAGATAACGCTTAAAAAATGGCTGCTCCGGCCGGCGCCGCCGCGCTTCTCAAACACTCGCGCGGCCGCCGCGCTGCGATGATGGCCGTCGGCAATGTAAAGGGCGCCGATTTGTTCGAACTCGCGCCGGATGGTTTGAATCTCGTCCGGCCGATCAACGCGCCACGAGGTGTGCCGGATGCCGTCCGCCGCGGTGAAATCGACGAGCGTCCGGCCCGCGGTGATCCGTTCCGCCAGCGCGGTGATGCTTGGCCGCGCGCGATAGGTTAGAAAAGCAGGCCCGGTTTGCGCGTTTAACGCTTCAATGTGCCGGACGCGGTCGTCTTCTTTGTCAGGCCGGGTGTGCTCGTGCTTTTTGATTGCGCCGGCGAGGTACTCTTCGCAGCTGGCCGCAGCCACCAGACCCGTTTGCGCGTGGGCGCCCATGACCTGGCGGTAGAAATAAAAGCATTCGCGTGAATCGTGGTAAAGCGCGCCTTGCCGGATGAGCCGGTCGAAATTGTCTTTGCCTTTGGCGTAAACGGCGGGCGAATAGAGATCCGTTCCCGGGGGCAGGTCGATTTCTGGCTTGCTGACGTGCAGGAAACTCAGCGGATTCCCCGAAGCGATTTGGCGGGCTTCCTCCGACGACATCACGTCGTACGGAAGTTCGCAAATCCGCGGAGCGAGCTCTGGCTTGGGCAAGAGCGCGGCGAATGATTTGACTCGGGCCATAAATGCTTCGGGAAAATACGCCGGGCTGAAAAACTGCCAAGGACAAACTTACTCCAAACGGTGGATCGCCGCGCGCAAGCGATTTTGGATCAGGTGTTGGTCTTCGTCAGCGAGGATTTTCCCGCCATTCGCATGATGCACGTAAAACGCATCGATGGCCGCGCCCTTTTCCGTGCAGATTTTTGCCAGGCAAATGTCGATGTCCGCCTCTGACAACGCTTGGGAAAGCGCATAGAGCAGCCCGACGCGGTCCTCCGTTTCGATTTCGACCACTGTATAATCCTGCGAGATCTCGTTATCGAACGAAATGCGCGTCGGCAGCCGATCGGCCTCGGAAACTTTGTGGACCGGCCCGGGGGCGCGCGCCTTCGCAATCAGCGCCGGCAGATCGATGGCGCCGCCGGCGAGGACCAAGCCGAGGTAATGCTCGAATTTTTCCTTCTCGGCGCGATTGGCGATCAAACCAGTTTTTGCGTCGGTGACAAAAAAATCATCCAGGATGATCCCATCCGCGCGGGTATGGATTTGGGCGCTGAGAATGTTCAGCCCGGCCGCGGTGAAAGACCCGGCGATTTTGCTGAACAGCCCCGCGCGGTCCCAAGTGCAAACGCTCACCGCGGTGTAGGCCCGGTCCCTTTCATCATGCCAATTGACCACCGGCTCGAGCGCGCGGTCTTCTTCCGCGACCTGCAGGTGCATGAACCGGTGCGCCATCGTCAGGTGCGAGGTGATTTGCCGCGCGTTATGAATCTGAAAATAGCGCAGTGGCAAATGTTCGAAATGGGCCAGCACTTCGTCCTGGCAGAAACTGGCGGGGAGCAATCGACGCACTTCCTCGACCAACAGATCGCGGTGCAGTTTCTCGGCGCGAATGAACGTCGTCGCGCCCGAGAGCGTCTGCATGGCTTTGGCATGAAGGGTCCAGAGCAGGGAATCTTTGAAGCCATTCCAAAGCTGGCTGCTCGTGCCGAGCGAATCGGCCAGCGTGTGCAAGGTCAGCATCGACAGATTTTCGGGCGTTTGAATCTGGGCGGCGAAATGGCGAATGACGCTCTGATCCTCGAGGTCGCGCCGCTGGGAAATCTGCGCCATGAGCAAATGGTGCTCGATCAACAGACAGAGGACGTGAGAGGTGGCGCCGTCAAGCCCGAGCCGCTTGGCCACTTTGAGCGCGAGCTGCCGGCCGATTTCGGCATGATCTCCAGTTCGGTAAGCTTTCCCGGCGTCGTGGAGCAGCAGCGCGAGATACAGAATGAAGGGCCGTTCGAGGCTTTGAAAAATCGGCGCGTAGGCCTTGAAAGGCTGTTCGGTCGCGCCCCAGACTTGGTCGAGTTTCTCGATGCAGACCAAGGTGTGTTCGTCCGCGGTGTATTGGTGATAAAACTCGTGCTGGACAAGACAAGTCAACCGGCCGAACTCAGGCAGGAATTTGCCGAGGAAACCGACGTCGTGCATCGCGTGAAGGATGGGGGCGACGTTGCCGCGCTGATTCAGGATTTCGAGGAATGTCTCGTGCGCGTGGGGATCACGCAGAAAGCTGCGGTCGACCAGGTTCAGCTGCTGGCGGATGAGCTGGGCCAGGTCCGGATGAAATTTCAAGCCGCGTTGCTGGGCGTAGAGGAACACGCGCATCATCCGGCGGGGCTGGTCGCGGAAGACGCGATTTGAGGCGGCGTAGATCTCGTCTTTGCTGATTTTAAAGCCATCGACCAACTGCGGCGCTGCGGAGGCGCGCGGGCGGCGGAATAAGTTTCGCCATGACCGAGGGCGTTCTCCCTCCGGCAAAAGGGCCAGGCGCTGCTCGACCGTGCGGGTGATCAAATAGATGTTCCGCATGTGTGTGTAGACATCGCGCATGAAACGCTCCAGGCGTTTGCGCGGCGAACGATCCAGGTAACCCAGGTTGTGAGCGAGGGTCGGCTGAATTGCTTTCGTCAAAACATCCACCGGCCGTTTCATTTCATACTGAAGCTCCGTGCGAACGCGGAGCAGGAAGTCGTACGCGCCATCGAGCTTTTTTAATTCGCCTTCGTTGATCAATTCGCGCTGCTGCAAATCATCGAGCGTCCGAACGCGATACTTGAAGTAAGCCATCCAGAAGAGATTCTGGTAATCCCTCAAGCCGCCGCAGCCATTCTTCACGTTCGGCTCTTGCATCAGCGCCGAATTCCCGAATTTCGCGCGCCGCGCCTCCTGATCCGCGATGCGGGCCTGAATGTATTCATCCTCGAAACCACCCACGCATTTGGCGAGCACCGAGCTTTGCATCTGCTCGAAAAGCGATTTGTTGCCGGCGATCAGGCGCGCTTCGATCAGCGATGTTTTCGATTGCATGTTCGAGTTGGCGACTTTCACGCAATCATGAATGCTGCGCACGGAATGGCCCACCTTCAGTCCGATGTCCCAAAGAATGCAAATGAACGAGTCGGTGACCGCGGCGAAATAGGGATTGGCTTTATCCAGCGCGACGAGATTTCCATCGTGGAGAAGCATGAGATCGATGTCGCTGTGCGGATTGAGCTCTTTGCGGCCATATCCGCCGATCGCGACCAGCGCCAGAGCGGGTTTCGCGGCGTTCGTGGGCGGAATGCTCTCGAGCACTGCTTGGAAGAGAAATTGAAGGAGCAGATCGAGAATCCCGGCGCGAGCCTGGCAAATAGCGCGCCCGCCGCCGCCGGCGCGATGCAACATTTTCAACCGGTGGCTCTCGACCTTTAAAAAATCCTTGTACCGCCGCAGTTCCTGCGTCGGCAGCTGGCCGGGCGGCAACGGAAGCCGTTGCTCCGCGTCGGCAGCGATTTTTTCCATGAGACTCCTCATTTTGCCCTGGGAAGGTGGACAGGAATTTCAGGAAAGGCAAGACCTTGTGGCAGGTCCGGTGTTTGTTAGTATGAAGAATGATGGAAGGGCAAATGGACGCGGACGCGGCGCTCATGCTTCAGGTGAAGCAGGGTGACTTGGCGGCTTTCGAAGTCCTGGTCGAAAAATACAAACAGCCCGTGTTCAACCTGATTTTCCGGACGCTTCCTGATGCGGCGGAAGCGGAGGATTTGGCCCAGATGGCGTTCGTGCAGGTCTTTAAGTCCGCAGGGCGTTACCAGGCCAGAGCTAAGTTTTCCACCTGGTTGTTCACGATTGCCCGAAACCTCTGCTTGAATGAACTCCGCCGGCGCGCGAGGCACCCGGCCGATTCTTTGGACGCCCAATTGCCCGACCACGACGACTTGCCCCCGCGGCAAATTCACGACACCCGCAGCTTTGCGCCGCCTGACCTGCTGCTGCAGCAGGAGCTCCAACAAAAAATCGCCGAGGCGCTGGCTGGCCTCCCGGAAAATCAGCGAACTGCCCTGTTGCTGTTTCGCGAAGAGGAAATCTCGTATGAAGACATTTCCGAGATTCTGGGCTGTTCGCTTTCGGCCACGAAATCGTTGATCCATCGGGCCCGGGAAACCTTGAAGGCACGATTGAAGCCGTACCTTCGTTCCGGCGCTTGGAGTGAAACCAATTTCTAGCGAAACTTTATGAAACCTTCTCCCGAGCAACTTTCCGCTTCACGCGGTTTTCAATTCGCAACCGCATGAATGGACCGAATCGAGATGAACTTCTGGCCGCAGGACTGAAACGGCCGTGGACCAACGAGGAGGAGGCCCAACTGGCTTCGCTGTCGCCGAGTGATGCGGAAGAGAAGGCCCGCTTGCAGGAAGAGTCAAATCTGAATCGCCTGATCCGCGAGCTCCCGTCTCCTGCTGTTTCGTCCAATTTCACCGCTCAAGTCTTGCAAGCTGCGACGGCGCAGCCACCCCGCCCGCGCCCCTGGGGTTGGGCCTTGCCGATGCGGCGCTGGCTGCCGGCAACAGCCGGTTTGGCCGCGATTTTTCTAGCCGGTATTTTTGTTCAAACACAGATTCAGCTCGCGCACCGGCAGAACAGCGCCAAACAATTGGCCACGTTTTCACAGACTGCGCCGATGCCCGCGCTGGAATTGCTGCAGGATTTCGACGCCATTCACAACCTGAGCCAAGCCCCTCGCCAAAACGAGGACGATCGGGTCCTCGCGGCTCTCCAATAAACTCGCCATGCGCTCATTGGTTTTCATTCTGACGGTTGTCCCGGCTTTCGCAGCGGCTCCACGCGATGCCAAAGAGGCTGACGCCGCCAAGCCGGTTCCCTTTCAGTCAGCCACCAATCCGCCTGAGGCGCCTCGGCCCAAGTCCCCGGTTGAGAATTTCCGCGAGTTGCTGGCCGCCACGCCTGCACAACGGGCGCAACAACTCGCTGCCAAACCTCAGCGTGAATTTCTGCTGGCGAAACTGCGCGAGTATGACCGCTTATCTCCGGCGGAACGCGAGCGGCGCTTGCAGCAAATGCAGCTGCGGTATTACCTCCGTCCCTTGATGGAATCGCCGCCAGCCGTGCGCAAACGGTTCATGGCATTCGTCCCCGCGGAAATGCAACAGCAAGTCACCGCCCGGCTCGAACAATGGGACTTGCTCCCGGAAGATCTGCGGAAGGAAGTCCTTGAAAACGCGTGGATGACTCAATATGTGCTGCGGTTCTCCGAGCTCAGCCCTAATCCCCCCTCGCCTCAGCCGGAACCCGAGCGCCAAGCGCTGGCTGTTCGATTCCAGCGCTGGCAAGCCATTCCCCAACAGCACCGGCTCGAAATGTCGAAGCAGTTCGAAAGCTTTTTCGAGATGACCCCGGTCGAAAAACAAAAGACACTCGACCTGATCCCGTCGTCCGACCGCGCCGCCATTGAAACGAACCTGGTGAAATTCGAAAAACTTCCCGCTGAGCAGCGGCGAGCTTCGCTACAGTCCTGGGAAAAATTCTCGGGAATGTCAGCCCCGGATCGCGATGCTTTTCTTCAGAACGCACGGAGATGGGCCGATATGTCCGAACACGAGCGGGACACCTGGCGGAAACTCGTCAAGCAAATCCCTCCGTTGCCACCCGGTTATCATCCGCAGTTTCCAAAGCCCCCTGGCCAACTCCTTAGCACCGGCCAAACACCGCCGCCCGGCCTGTCCGGGTCATCCGTTCAGATCAATCCGACTCCGTCGCTGCCGGGTGAAAAGGCTGTTCGGCAGCCGCCCGCTCCGCCCGGGTTGCCCACGAATGCGATGCCCAAGGGTGGAGTCAAAGAGCCTTAAAAACCGTCCTTTGTCCCGCCACGCTGGAGGATCCAGCTCGCTTGTGCTTTGCCCAGTCTTATTCGATCGAACAAGACCAAGAGCAAGAGCAGAAAAGGACGATCTACTCTCTTGGGCTTAATTGGCACCCAACTGCTGGCACAAACTGAAGTTGTGGCAGCTTCCCATCGAGGCCGGATAAAATCGCCTGCTCCAAATCGTGCTCCGTGATTACCGCTCGTTCCTGCCCGAGTGCCACATAGCGGTTGTCAACTCGGCCGTGGTAAATTAATTCCCCGCTGCTGCGGAAAACCGCAGCTTCAGGTGTGACCGTGGCTTTGGCCCGCTTGACCAAGTCCAACCCCGGATCCCGCAGCACTGGGAACGAATAATGAAATTCCTCGGCATGGCGGCGAATCGACTCGGGCGTTTCGTCTTTATTCGCGTGGACGGCGAAAAAGGAAACTCCTTTGGAAGAGTAGAGCCGGTGCAATCGGATCAACTCGGGGGTGTACCGGTTGGAGATGGGACAATCGTTGCTGACAAACAGCAACACGACGAGCTTATTGGTCCCGGCAAAAACATCGACGGCATGGCCGTCCAAATCTTTCGCGCCGATTTGGGGTTTGCCCGCGGCTTTGTCGCAGCTGAGAGAGCCGATGACGATTCCGAGGACGACCTGGAAAAGCAGTTGGGATTTAAAACGGAAGCTCACGTGCTTCTTCTCTACAACCGTTCCAGCCGTGCGACAAGCCATTCGATGGATCGCTCGTGCAGCGCAGGCTTTCTAGCCGGCGGGTGAAGGGCGATTTTCCAATCCATGATCAAGAGCAAGAGAGCCGTTCCTGGCTGCGCTCTCACCGCCTCATGGGAAGCCTCCACGTCCAACGTTTTCGCGCGCATTGGGAGCATGAACTTCGTGCCAAATCTGGATGCACGTGCGCCTGGATTTGGCAGCGCTCGATTGTGAGGGTTCATGAAGAGAAAATCAGGCGGACCTTAGTGCGCGCAAGCTTGAGGCATCTTCCCTGAGCTGATATCAACCCACGATGAAGCAGAAACGGGCACGTCAGCCCGAATCATCCACAGTCGCCAAACCGCGACGCTCAGGAGTTGCGCGTCAGCTCCAGTGGCTTTGGGCGCTGCTGCTCGCGGGCGCCCTGGGAGTCCCACTGCTGCTCCAATTCCGCGCCCAGAGTCGCGGCAGCAACCCTCAGACTGCTTCGCCGGAAACGCGTCTCACTTTTCACAAAGACATCGCGCCGATTGTTTTCACGCGCTGCGCTTATTGTCATCGGCCTGGTCAAGCGGCCCCGTTCACTCTGCTGAGTTACGCGGACGTCAAGAAGCGGGCGAAAGAAATCGCCGACGTGACGGCCCGCCGGTACATGCCGCCCTGGCTTCCGGAACCTGGTTACGGCGAATTTGCCAACGACCGTCGATTGACCGCGGACGAGTTCGCGAAATTGCAGCGATGGATTGGTGAAGGGTTGCTCGAAGGCGATGCCGCCGACTCGCCGCGCCCGCCGAACTGGACGGAAGGCTGGCAGTTGGGGGAGCCGGACCTTGTCGTTCAGGTTCCGCAGCCTTACGCGCTCGGGGCCGAGGGAAAAGACGTTTATCGAAATTTAGTCGTGCCGATTCCGCTGGCAGCTCGGCGTTTTGTCCGTGCGGTTGATTTTCGCCCTGGCAATCCAAAAGTCATTCACCACGCCTTTATCAATATTGATCAAACTCGCGAGTCGCGGCGTCTGGCAGAGAAACAAAATCCGGCGGGGTTTGATGGCATGCAGTTGCCCGAAACGGCGGTGATGGTCGCTGGCCAGATGCTCGGCTGGCAACCGGGCAAGAGGGCCGAACCGACCGGGGAAGGTTTGTCCTGGCCGCTGGAGAAAAACAGCGACCTGGTGCTCCAACTGCATCTCCATCCCAGCGGCAAACCCGAGCAGGTTCAGCCTGCGGTGGGATTTTATTTTACCGAGGCGGCGCCCACGAATACGCCCTTCCGGTTGTACCTCCCGCAATGGCGCATTGATATTCCTGCCGGCGCGAAGAATTACGCTGTCGAGAACTCGTATGTGTTGCCGATCGACGTGGATGTCTTGCGCGTCAGCCCGCACGCTCATTATCTCGCCAAGGAAATGCAAGGCTACGCGATTTTGCCGGATGGAACGAAGCGATGGCTGTTGCTGATCAAGAATTGGGACTTCAACTGGCAAGGGGATTACCGCTATGCCACGCCGGTGTTCCTCCCGAAAGGCAGCAAGGTGGTGATGCGGTTCAGCTACGATAACTCTGCCGAGAACCCGCACAATCCCAATCACCCCCCGAAGCGCGTGCGGTATGGCTTGGCCGCCACTGACGAAATGGCGGAGCTGACGTATCAAGTCGTGCCCCGCAAGCCGCAAGAGTTGTCGTTGCTGCGGGCGGATTATTTGAAAAAAGCAACCCTCGACGTGATCGCATTCAATGAAAACGTTTTGAAGGATCATCCGGAGGACGAACAGGCCCATGCGAAACTCGGCGAGGCGCTTCTTCAATTCGCCCGGTTTGCCGAAGCGCGCGATCATCTCCAGCGCGCCGTGCAGTTGAATCCATCGAATCATCAAGCGCACTACGATTTGGGCGCGCTGTACCTGGCAGAAAAACAATTGGGCGACGCTCAAGTCGAATTCGAAACTGTGGTGCGGCTGAACCCGGACGATTACCAGGCGCATGGAAGTCTCGGGAGCGTTTACTATCGCAAACGCGAGTTCGATCGCGCCGAGTCAGAATTCGCGATCGCCGTGCAATTAAATCCCGACGATGCAATTGCCCGGCGAAACTTGGAGCTCGTCCGCGGCGTGAAGCGCCAACTGCCTGGCTCGCGTTAAGGTCAACGTCCAACTCTCAACGCTCAGCACTCATTTAACCGGCATGAACACCACGCAAACCGGCATCGGAGCTGGGATCGGTTCGCCTATCGGGGATAACCGGCCGCTGGCCTGATCGATCGCGAACAAACTCAGAGAATTCGAATCTTGATTGGCGGCGACGAGGAACCGGCCTGAAGGATCGACATCAAATCCGCGCGGCGTTTTCCCGCGCGTCGATTCGTGCTGCACCAACTGGACACGCCCGCTCTTTTGATCGATCGAGAACACAGCAATGCTGTTGTGTCCGCGATTCGACCCATAAATGAACTTGCCGGAAGGATGCATTTGCACTTCCGCAGTTGAGTTGTTCCCGGAAAAACCTTTCGGCAGCGTCGGCACCGTCTCGATTTTCTCGAGCCGGCCTTGTTTGGAATCGTAGGTGAATGTGGTGAGGGTTGAGGCTAATTCGTTAATCACATAAACAAACCGGCCGTTCGGATGAAAGGCGAGATGGCGCGGACCCGCGCCCGGTTCGACCGTTCCGTAAGGTGGATCGTTCGGCGTCAGGAGCGCTTTCTTTGCATCGAGGTGATAAACGAGGATTTCGTCCAGGCCAAGATCGCACGCGAGGGCGTGCCGGTTCGGTTTATCCATCGTAATGAAATGGCCGTGGGGTGTGGATTGACGCTGGGAATTCACGCCTGAACCGCGGTGCTGAATGAACGTGCCGGCCGCGCCGAGGCCGCCATTTTTTTCAATCGGATAAGCGGCGACGCTGCCGCCGGCGTAATTCGCGACGAGCACGACCTTTCCGGCATGATCGACCGAGACATGGCACGGGCCGGGACCGCCGGAAGATTGTTCGTTGATGGCAGTCAGCAGGCCGGTGCTTCGATCAATGGCAAACGCGGAGACGGCGCCACTTTTTTGTCCTTTGAAATTGTCCACCTCATTGACGGCGTAGAGGAATTTGTGGTTCGGGTGGATGGCGAGAAACGAGGGGCTGGGCGTTTCGGCGGCCACGCCGACCTGAACGAGCGCCGGTTTGCCGGTTTCGAGCCGGTACAAATAAATGCCTTTGCTTTTGGGTCCGGTGTAGGTGCCGATGTAAACGTAATAATCCTTCCCGGAAGATCCGTGCTCGGCGGCAGGCACAACGACCTGGAGAAGGAACGCGCACGCGATAATGGCGGACAATAACCCTGCGGACCAGTTGGTGGAATTCATGCGCGGAGCTTACCCAACTGGAAAAATTTGATCTACGGAAAAGAGGCCGGTCCGATTTTGAATTCGATTGGTTTTTACGGAAGCCGATGCAATAGTTTCTCCCAAATTGCTTTTCCACTGAATGTCGTTTGCCTCGCTCATTTTCTTTTTGTTTCTGCCGGTGGTTTTCGCCGTGCATTGGCTCGTGCCACGGAGGCGCTGGCAGAATGCGGTGTTGCTCGCAGCCAGTTACGTGTTTTATGGCTGGTGGGATTGGCGCTTTTGTTTTCTGATGCTCGCCTCGTCGCTGATCGATTACGCCGCCGGCCTCGGCCTCGCTTCTTCCACCTCGTCTGCTAATCGAAAACGAATCCTGGCCGCCGCTGTCGCCTCGAATCTCTTGATTCTGGCATTCTTCAAATACTTCAATTTTTTCGTCGACAGTTTCGTGCTCGCGCTGGCCGCAGTCGGAGTGGATGTGCCGACTTCCACCCTGAACATTATTCTGCCCGTAGGCATCAGCTTTTACACGTTTCAGACGCTCAGCTACACGATCGATATTTATCGCGGAGAGTTTCGGGCCCGCCGAAGTCTGCTCGATTACCTGACATTCGTTTCGTTCTTCCCGCAGTTGGTGGCCGGGCCGATCGAACGGGCGCGCGATCTCCTGCCGCAATTTGAATCGGCCCGAAAATTTTCGTCAGACGCCGCCCGCGAAGGCTGCCGGAGAATCATTTGGGGCCTGGCCAAAAAAATGATTATCGCCGACAGCCTAAGCACAATTGTGGATGCCGCGTTTAATTCACCGGCGCTGATGAACGGGGCGGAATTGGCCGTGGCCACGGTCGCGTTCGCGTTCCAAATTTATTGCGATTTCTCGGGCTATTCCGATGTCGCCGTCGGCACGGCCGAGCTCTTTGGCATCCGGCTGATGCGGAACTTTGCCTTTCCTTACTTCTCCCAAAGCATCACGGAATTCTGGCGCCGCTGGCACATTTCACTTTCCACCTGGTTCCGTGATTATGTTTACGTTCCGCTCGGCGGGAACCGAACGTCGCGCGGCCGGCAAGCGCGCACCTTAATGACCACCGCGGTCCTGAGCGGGCTTTGGCACGGCGCCGCGTGGCACTTTGTGTTTTGGGGTGGCTTGCACGGAACACTTCTCACGGCCGAACGCTTTCTGCGGAAGCGGCCTGCTCTGAAAGCCGCGGACATTCCCGGTGGCGAATCTTTTGTGCCGCACCCGATGGCCGTCGTTCGCATCGCGATCACGTTCGGGTTGGTTTGTCTGGGCTGGATATTCTTTCGAGCGAAAACTCTGCCGGACGCGCTGACGATTTGCGGGCGGATCAGCGCGGCGGCAATCGATCCGCGGTTTCTGCCAAGCGTGTTCGAGCAACTGAACCTTCACGCGCGAACGTTCGGTTTTCTTGGCCTGTTCGTGTTGATCGAATGGTGGCAGCGCCGCCGTTGGAACCCATTCGCGGTCGGCGTGCTGCCCTGGCCGATTCGCTGGGCGGCTTACACGGCGTTCTTTTGGGCGATCCTGCTCTTTGGCACACATCACACCGAGGAATTCATTTATTTTCGGTTTTGATCCGATGCGAACGTTTTGTCTTAAAGCGGCTGCCTTTGTTTTCCTGCAAGCGCTCATTCTTTATGCATGCTGGGAAAGCGGCTTGCCCTCGGAAACCAACTACCTGGCGGCTGCGATCGACAAACACAACCGCCTCGCCCAAACACAAGCGCCTCGAATCATTCTGGTCGGCGGGTCCAATGTCGCGTTGGGAATCCAATCCGCCCGCCTCGAAAGCGCCTTCGGCCGACCGGTGGTTAATATGAGCTTGGTCGCGCGGCTCGGGATTGAATTCATGCTCAATGAAGTCGAGCCGTTTGTTCAGCGCGGCGACCTGGTCCTGCTGAGCTTCGAATATGATTTGATGGCTGGAGGCCACAATCCACTCACGGATCGCCAGCTGTTGGAGTTTCGTCCCGCGAGCGCCCGTTTTCTGCCGCTCGATCGCTGGAATAAACTCGTGACTGACTCCGGCTTTTCGATTCTGGGCGGCATCGTGAGGCGAGGAACTCTCCGGGGCATTGACGATCAGCCCGTCACCGGAAGCGCGGGCTACGATCGGCGCGGCTTTGATTCGCGCGGAGATTATGTCGCTCATTACCGTTCGACCCAAAATCTCAGCCAGGTTCCCCCAGACAGCGCCCTGCTCAGTCCGCCGAAAATCTCTCCGATCAGCCCGCGCGTGGCGCGGCGCATCGAACGGTTCGCTCGCGTTTGTTTCGAGCGCGGCGCCCAGTGCGTTTATTCGTGTCCGCCAAATCCGGCTTCGCTGTTGGAACCGCGTTTGCCCGTGATCACGAGCAACCTGGTGACACTCGCGGCCATTCCTCATTTGATTCTGCTCGATCGACCGCGCGACCAGATTTACCCGCTCAACGAGTTTTATGATTCAGGCTATCATTTAACTGGAATGGCCGCGGCAGAGCGGACGCGAAAACTAATCACGGAACTCAGGATGATTCATTCCCGGCGCGAGCCCGAGAAGCTTTCACGCGTGCAGCGAGGCGAATCGGCAAACTGAAAGCCTCCTTGGAAAATCGCAAGCGTAGCTGAAGACGTGAGTCTTCAGCCGCGGCGTTGCCGCGTGAGAATCTGATGACGAGTTCAGCGACGCGTGCTCAGTTTACTTGTTGGCAGTGACGCGAGGTGATTCCCCCAAATTGGAAACGGTGTCAAAGACGCCCGTGTAAACTTTGCCGCCGCTTTTCATTTGAACCCACAATCGGTACGCGCCCGGCTTTGGAAATTCGTACGGAAACGAAACGGATTGCGGGCCGGCGCCAACTGGAAAAGCTTCATGCTGCATCATTGCCGTTGCCCCGCTCATTGCTTCATTCGTCGATGCGTGCCATCGCGAGCGATTGTTGGCCCCTTTTGAAAAGAGCATTTGCGACCCCATTGAAAACGTGCCGCCGGGGTGCAAGTGCGCAAACACTGTCCCATCGCGGTGACGCACGGCCGCGTGGCCGAACATTCCCAGGTACAGTTCGAGCGGCGCGGGCTCTCCGTTGGCCAAAACCAATTTAAAGTCCAAGTGAGCTTCGGGTGAATCGGACGCCGGCTTTTCCCAGACCATCGTCAAACTATCGTCGAGAGCGCTGGCAACAGCGGCGGAAATTGCGGCATCTTTACCGCTGATTCGCCATGAATCATCACGGTCAGGAACAAAAAACAAATTCGTGCTGCCTCCCAGCCAGCCTGTGGGCGAACAGATCGGGTCAGCTTCCTTCAACGGACGAGCGAGCTGCTCGAACCTTTTAGGAATGGCGGGCAACTGGACTTTCGTGAGGAGCGTTTCCGAAAAACCAGTCTCGTGCGTCACGTCAGCGTAGATGTCGTATTCGCCCGCGGGCAATGGCGGGAGAGCGGCATCAAATGTTCTGGGGTTCTTTTGCACCGGGTGCAAGTGAGCGAACACATCGAGTTGCGGCTCGCGCACCAGGAACAGGTGCATCAGTTTTCCGTGATCAGGAATGAGCGGCGCCCAATGGCGCGTCTCTTCGACGACCGTGAGATTCAATATGGGCTGTTCGTTCTCCGAGCGCACGCTGGCTGAAACCTGGACCGGTTGGTAGAGCCGATTATTTCGGTAATCGCGGTCCACGAAATTCCACCAAACCCTGCCCAGCAGCAAAAGCGCGCCGAAAAAAATTGCGCCGGCCACGGTTGCGATCCGCGCCAACCAGCGGCGCCTTCGCGAGGGTTCGATCCCTGGGTTCCAAGTGCTCTGACCGAAAGCGGCTCCTGTCAGCGTCACGGCGCCGGCAAACAAGACCAATCCGAGACCAACGAGCATGGCGCCGAACCATGCTGGCATCGCATTCCGGGTGGTCGCCACCGAATTGACTGGCACGATCGCGGCGCCGCGGCCGTCGTTTCCTTGCACGGTCACATTCACGGTGTAAGCGCCGGGCTTCATCAGCCAGAGCGTTGCCGAGTAAAGATTCGTGTCGCCAGGGTTCGGTTTTGCGAGGTCAGGAGGCGGCGAGCCTTCCTTGCCTGCGTCCCAAAAAACGGGAAACACCGTCACTTGACTGGCGTGGCCGTGCAACACGCGAACGTTTATCTCCGCCAAGCCTGGCACAACTCCGGGCGGCCGAATCACGACCCGGATTGGGTATGGCCCGGCTGACCCTTCGAAATAGACATTGGGGCTGCCGATGTGGGCGGACGCGGAAAAAACCAGAAGCAACAGGCCAATGGCGTAAGAAAATGCTTTCATCGCTTCACCTGCAACATCCAGTTGCCGCACCAAAGGCCAAGCCGCGCGGAAATAACCGCGGCGAGCGCGGCATACTTCAGACTTTTCAGCGTGACCGGATCGCGCGTGAGCTCCCAAAATTGCCGGCGGAATGGGCCAGGCGCTTCGTAGTACGGCCAGATATGTCCGGCGCCGAAGAACCAATTGTCCGCCGAAGGGCTGATCAGAAATTTCGCGAAGTGCCATTGAACCATAAGCGCGATCGTTAGGAAAACCACCCCGACAGCGAGAGCCAGCGCCCAGTCCTCGAGCCAGAACCAAAGCCCGCGCGGAATTCGTTGCGAATTTGCGCTGGCTTCGGATGCGCCGGAAGCGTCCGCGCGGCCCGGGCGGCGCTTGAACAAACTCGCCAGCAAATCGACCGCGACAGCAGGAAGAATTAAAAGCATCGGGAATGGCGGCGGCGCCATGCGATCGAGCGGATTGTAAATGGGGGCAAGCTTTGGTTGCGCGGGAAACAACGGCAGAATCCAAATCACCAGGAGCATGATCGCCATGTAGGTGGCCGAGGCGATGGTCGCTCCCCAGCGCAATCCCGAAGCCCGGGCTGTCATGATCAATAGAAACGGATAAATTTCCGACACGACTCGATAGTAATGCGCGGAATGTTGGAAATTCGGCCAGGTGAATTCGGTCGCGTACACGGAAAGCATCGTCACCATCAAGCCGCAGGAAAGGGTGAACAGCCACGCGGCCTTCCCTTTTTCATTTCCGGCAGAACGGTTCTGCCACGAGAGAACCGAAAGCAGAACGCCCAATTCCACCGCGAACATCCCGAGCCCGAGCAGCGCATGGGGCGGGCTGACGATCTTCACATCGAGCCCGTAGGTGTTGTGCCACCAATCGTCGAACGGCGCCGAGGTGACCATCGCAACTGCTCCCCACATCGTGACCCATGCGCCGAAAGGAGCGTAACCGCCCCAAAAGCGAACGGAGGCCGCGCGCTTCCCAGGCGCTTCTATGAACGTGACTTTCATCGCCAGCCAGGCGGCGAGCAGAGCGGGAATGACCCCGCCAAGCTGAATGACGATATGCGCGGGAGTCCAAAACGTGTCGCGGCCGATGCTGATGTGCCAGGAGATGTCCCAAATCAATCCCACGGGAAGGCCGGCGACCGCGACGACGCTCAGCCAATTTCGCCAGCGGTTTGAAGAACAAACGACGGCGTGCTGCTCGAGCGTGATTGGAGTTGGTAACCAGGTCATCCTCGTTTTAACAATCTTTTGGCTGTTGCTAACTGGTGCCGGAATTCCTGAATTGATGATTAACATTTGCGCAAATGTCGAGCAACCTCATCGCGGCTGATTTCCTTGGCGACACGCAGTGCGGCGGCAATAACGGGGTTCAGCAATAACAATCACCTGAAAGGACCGAGCAAATGAACAGACGAACATTTCTAGGAACCATGAGCAGTTTGCCGGCTTTAAACGCAGGCCCGCTGCTCGCTGCGAAAACTCCGGAGAAAATAAGGACCACCTCGAACGGTCCGCCGCGCAAAGTTGTCGTCGGCACTGCCATGCAATCCTTTTGGGGCCAGTATCCGGGCCTGCGGAATCGCTTGGATCAATTGGCCGGAATCGTGGACCAGATGGCGGCTCAGGCCAAAATGAAATACGGGCGCGGTCTCGATCTGGCGATTCTGCCAGAAACGGCCATCACCGGTGAGGCGGGGAACGACGCTTTGGCGTGCTCAGTTCCATTCGAAGGCCCGGTGCAGGATGTTTTCGCCAGCAAGGCGCGCGAGCTCAGTTGCTACATCGTGGTTCCAACCTACTTGCTCGATTCGAAAAAGAAAAAGCTCTGTTCGAATGCGGCAGTGTTGCTCGATCGCAAGGGTGAAGTGATGGGAACTTACCGAAAAATTCACCTGGTCGTTTCGCTCGAACGCGGAATGATGGAAGGCGGCGCCACGCCTGGCGATGCGTTGCCGGTCTTCGATTGCGACTTTGGCAAGCTGGGAATTCAGATCTGTTACGACATGGACTTCGACGACGGCTGGACCGAGCTGTCGCGGCGCGGCGCCGAACTGATCGCCTGGCCGACGCAATCGCCGCAGACCTCTCAGCCCGCCTTCCGCGCGAGACGAGAACGCTGTTACATCGTCTCGAGCACGTGGCGGCATAATGCATCAGTCTTCGAGCCGACAGGCAAGATCACCACGCAGATCACCCCGCCCCAAAACATTCTCGTGCACGAACTCGACCTCAGTTACGCGATCCTTCCTTGGAGTTCAAAATTGCAAAACGGCCAGGCGCTGAAAAAAGCTTACGGTGACAAAGTCGGTTTTCGTTACTACGAAGACGAGGACTGCGGCATCTTCTGGTCGAACGATCCTAAAGTGTCAATCGGCGAAATGGCGCGCTCGCTCGGCCTGCTGGAACTCGAGGAGGAAATGGACCGCGTCCGGCGATTTTATCAGAAAGCAGGGGTGAAAATCTCCCCGCCGAAGCGATAGGATTCAGAAAACACTTGCTCCCGTGCCGGATAGCGCGACGGGATGAATTAATGCGGCTTGAAATCCCGCTCTGCGCCTGCGCGAAATGCGCAGAAAAATTGTGAACGCACCTGGCTCGAACCCATTTCCTTTTCCTCTGCCGGAACGGTTGCCGGTGAGAATCGATCCGTGTCCAATCGTTGAAGCAATTTTTGAACTGCGGTTTGCCAGCGCCCAACCATGGGCGACGATGCCGGGGCTGCTCTATGCCCAAATCCGGCAGCGATATGCCGAACAACGCTTGCTGCCTTTGGCGCAGGTCCCCGAGGAGGTGCGACGGCAGGAGCCGGCGTTCGCTAACCTGCCGCTGATGCAGTTCCTCAGTCCGACGTTTCTGGTTCAAGCCGGACCGCGCGTCGTGAGTGTCGTCACAAAGCCCAACGACTATCCAGGTTGGTCGATCATTGCGAGCGAGCTGCAATGGTTCCTGGACCGACTAGATCGAGCCGGAATCGTCGGCGAGGGCGAACGTCTGGGTGTCCGTTACATTGACTTTTTTCCCTTGGATATTTTTTCGAATTTGCACCTCGAACTCCGGGTCGGCGGTGAGGCGTTGCATGACCAAGAGCGTCAGATCACCACAGTTTTTCGGCAGGGGCCGCTAACGATGCGCTTGAGGGTGTCCAATAGCGCGATCGTGGCAAGCCCGAGTGGCGAACCACGCCGCGGCAGTGTGCTGGATGTGGATGCGTGGTTCGGTGCGCTGGACTTTGATGTCTTCACGGGTGGATTGGAGCGCTTTGATGAGGCGCATCTGGCTATTAAGCGCCTTTTCTTCGGCTTGCTCCGTGCCGATTACTTGGGTACGTTAAACCCGATTTACAAATGACGACAACGCTGCCAATTCCCCACTCTGACACCTACCAGCTCAGCGAACGGCTCGCCAACAGCGCGCCTCTGCCGGCGATACACACTCCCCCACCCAATGAGGTGGATCGCGAGGAAGTGTTGCTGAAAAAGCTGGGCGCGCGCGGCTGGGGGCGCATGCAGCACTTTCGTAATTTTTATCAGCCAGGTTGGGGTGAAATGGGTGGCAAGCCGCTATCGCCGCGTGCAACTGAGGCGTTCTTCCGCTTCCTTGAACTTGTGCAGTTCCCGGTGGACTGCACGCCAAGTTTATTTCTCACGGACCAAGGCGGACTTGAGTTGCGCTGGGAATGCAACGGGATCGACGTGCAGGTGGAGTTCTCCTCTGAAGGAATCGAGTTATATTCGGCTGCCGAGGAAATCGAATCATTCGTGCCGCACGCCGAAGCCGTTAGTCTAGCAGGACAGTTGTCTTCGCGATAAATGCCCGTCGCACCAGGTGAACATGTAGTTCGGGCCATTTGTTCGGACAAGTGGGACGGGCAGCGGCTCTCCCCAAGTCTGTTCAAGGGCAAGCGAACATCTGTTGGCCGTCTTACTGTCACCTCGCTAGCTGATCATTGGGACGTGTTCCGCCGATTCGTGGAAAAACCACCTGAACGAAAGCTGGAATTAATTGGCCAAATCAACGTCGGGAAACTTCAGGAACTTGGAAGAGCACACAAGGATGCTCCTGTCGAACTGACGGTCGAGCCAGATCCACTCAACGGATTTCCTTCGCATGCCGTGATTCCTCAGAACATCACCCGGGGCTTGGCGAGCCGGATTTTGGATGCCCTCGTAATTCATCGACCACCGCGCAGTGATTGACTTTGGCTCGGGAGACGAGTGCCTACGGCCGAAGCATTGGCGCCCGTGCGACGAATCTATGGGCGCGTTCGGATTGAATGATGCCGAAAATTTTGTACCGTTCCTCCTTCAATCCTGACAGACCAATCAGTGTGCGATGAGCACAAGCGAAAGGCGACGATGACTTTGGCCGAGTATCAGCAGCTTCTACTCGGAATCGCTTACGGCAAACGACTCCCCGGGGCTCTCTACGTCTTTCGCGACGAAACGTCAGATTTTGGCGAACACCTGAACGAATTGATGGCGCGGTGGTCGGCGCTCTACGCCGTGGGCACTGAATTCAACGTCGTGAAGTTTCGGACCAATCAACTCGGCGTTTCGTTTCTCTCTTACCCGGAGTTCTTTAAAGTTGCTCATCCTGAGCTCCGGCTCGCGGTGACGATTGACCTCGCGCGAGGCAAAGTTCGCCGAACCGATTACTCAGGAAATGTTAATCCTCCGATTTTGCATCGCAAGGAGGCGTTCTTGCCCGATGACCACCCGTTTCACGGCCAATTCGGAGCGCTCACTGCTGAAGAAGAAGCAGCCGGACTCTATGCTGAAACAGCAACGATCGGATTCAAGCTCAACTGGGAAAGACTACTGGCAGAAAAAGGGCTAGTCATCGCAGGTCATCGCGTGAAGAAAGCAGGAAGCGCTGATGAAAAGCTGGAGAAATTTTTGGCAGCTCCGATGGTGGAACGTCACAAGACCGCTCTTACGCGATACGAATTATCCAAACCAGTTCGCACTTTGTTGGAGTACGGTCAACTTCGGACCAACACGACCTTCTTCGATTATGGATGCGGGCAAGGAGCGGACGTCGATGGTCTCCGCGAGCTTGGGCATTCAGCAAGCGGTTGGGATCCGGTTCATCGGAGCGATGAAAAAAAGGACGAAGCCGACATCGTAAACCTAGGATATGTCCTCAACGTCATCGAAGATCCTGCCGAACGCCTCGAAACTCTCCTGGACGCTTTCCGTCACGCGCGGCAGTTGCTCGTTGTTTCGGCATTGATCCGGGAAACAGTCGAAACCAGTAATGCAACGGCGTTTCGGGATGGTGTGTTAACGAAGCGAAATACGTTTCAGAAATTCTTCGAGCAGCACGACCTGCAACAATACATTGAAGATGCTCTGGACGTGGCGGCGGTCCCGGTTGCACTCGGAATTTTCTATGTCTTCCGCGATCCAGCCGATCAGCAGGATTTCATTTCGTCACGGACGCGGCGGGTCATCGATTGGACCCAGATCGCATCGCGACTCGGGAGGCGGCGGCGAACAGAGCGAAGATCGCGCTGGGAAATTCTTTACGAGGCGCACAGAGATCTGCTGGATTCATTTTGGGCATCGATGCTTCAACTCGGCCGCCTTCCCGCTCCAGAAGAGTTCCCGCGATATGGAGAGCTACGCGAAGCGTTCGGGTCACCCAGGCGCGCCTTGCGGATCTTCATTCAACGCGCAGGCGGCGAAGAGTTACAGCGGGCCATCGAGAACCGCCGACACGATTTGCACGTTTATCTCGCGATGTCGAACCTGCGGAAACGAGTGCCGTTCGGCCATCTGTCGGCCACTCTTCGGCTGGATATCCGGGCCTTCTTTCGGAATCACAGCCGCGCTCTGGAGAAGGGGCTAGAATTGCTCTACGCCGCAGGTGATCCAGGCGAGATCGAGATCGCGTGTGAGGATGTAAAGGTTGGCTGGCAGAATGAACAGGCGCTGTACTTCCATCGCAGTTTGCTCAATCAGTTACCACCGGTGCTCCGGGCCTACGTAGGCTGCGCCACCACGTTGTTCGGGGATGTTGCACAAGCGGATGTGATCAAGCTGCACAAACTGTCAGGTAAAGTGACGTTTCTAGTTTACGATGATTTCGAGAACAAGCGCCTGCCGCAACTGAAGCAACGAATCAAGGTGAACTTGCGAACCCGATGGGTGCAAGTGTTCGATCATTTCGCCGAACGGCAATTGCTGTGTTTCAAGGAACGCTTTATGGCGGTAGATCATCCGAGACGCGCAGAGATGGAGGCGTTCAGCAGCAAGCTGCGGAAACTTGGTTTTGAAGAAGCCATCATTGACCGCGGCCCGCTCCGTGCCGAACTGGAGTCGCTGCTGGAAAGCAAAGGTTTGAATCAGAATCTAAATCGACGACGATGTGTGCGGAACGGAGGCAAGGTGTGATTTACTTGGACCACAACGCCACGACGCCGGTCTTGCCTGAAGTTTTCGAGGCGATGCGGCCGTATTTCACGGAGCAATGGGGAAATCCTTCCAGCACCTACAAGTTCGGGGCGAAGTTGAAAACAGTCATCGAGACGGCGCGGGCACAGGTGGCGGAATTGATCGGGGCGCAGTCGCGTGACGTGATGTTTACGTCGTGCGCGACGGAGAGCAACAATGCGGCGATTCATGCGGCGCTCAAGGCCAATCCCGGCAAGCGGCACATCGTCACGTCGGCAGTGGAACATTCGTCGGTCCTGAATTTTTGCATGGCGCTGGAGAAGGACGGCTGCCGCGTGACGTATCTGCCGGTGGATCGCGACGGCTTGCTGAAGCTGGCGGACCTGGAAAACGCCATCGCGGATGAAACGGCGGTCGTGTCGCTGATGTGGGCGAACAACGAAACGGGCGTGTTGTTTCCGGTGAAGGAGATTGCGGTGATCTGCCGCGCGCGAGGTGTGCTCTATCACTGCGACGCGGTGCAGGCAGCAGGCAAGGTGGAGATTGACGTGTCCCGCGACGGCGGGTTGCAGGCGGACTACCTTTCGCTCGCGGGCCACAAATTTCATGCGCCAAAAGGTGTCGGCGCGCTTTACGTCCGACGGAAAGCGCCGTTCTCACCGCTGATTCACGGCGGACACCAAGAACGCAGTTTGCGCGGCGGCACGGAGAATGTGGCGTTGATTGTCGGCATGGGCAAGGCGGCAGAACTGGCGCAAAAACATTTGCCGGGTTACGAGAAGAAAGTCCGCCCGTTGCGCGATGCGCTGGAGGAAGGCATCCTGAATTCGATTCCTAACACTGAATTGAACGGGCACAAATCGAAGCGACTCGCCAACACGACCAACATCACTTTCCACGGCATCGAAGCCGAAGCGCTGCTCATCCTTCTCGATCAGGAAGGCATCTGCGCGTCGTCCGGCTCCGCGGGTCGGGCGGACTCCGACGAGCCGTCGCCCGTTGGCAAAGCGATGAAACCGGAATCATTAGCGTCCTGGCAGATGATCCGCTTGCCGTTGGGCCTGGCCACGACGGCGACGGAAATCGAGGCCA
>ORJL010716193.1_pt1 | contig 28031 bp, 20 predicted proteins | sample 1779941 | NCBI WGS metagenome assembly ORJL01 (sample SAMEA104232317, study PRJEB22302) | groundwater metagenome | biome: forest; feature: aquifer; material: groundwater | place: USA | collected 2011-08-07 | depth 5.8 m
CAAGAAATTGGGCAAATCAATCACGTCTATCTCTAAGGAGACGATGAAAACACTGCAGGATTACCCGTGGCCCGGCAACGTCCGGGAGCTGGAAAACATCATTGAACGGGCCGTGATCCTGTGCCCCGGCCCGGTTTTGCAACTGACGGATAAACTGGATATTCCCTCCCCCGCACTTTTATCCACCGTGAGGACCTTGGAAGAGGCGGAACGAAGCCAAATTCTTAAAATCCTTTCTGAAACCCGCTGGCGCATCGAGGGGAAGGACGGGGCCGCAGCGATCCTGGGCCTCCACCCGAGTACCTTAAGAGCGCGAATGCATAAGATCGGGATAGTTCGGTCGGAGACAAAAGAAGCAGATTAGACGGTGTCCCTCCCGGCAATGCATCCCTCAACATATTGAGGTTCCACCAGATCTTGAGGCCAAACGGATCTGTTCATACTTTTCCGCTGTTCCCTAATCTTAATCTAACCGCCTGTTATTAAATGATTAATCAACTTATGATTTTTCTTCAACTTTTGGCCTGCCGATTGCTTTACAGGAAATATCAAAGAAATATCAAAGAGAAAAGGCGATAGGTTTTCATACGCATCGGACGGCGCAGTATGAGGGTTGTACCTGTATCCATCAAACATATCCTTAACCGCCTGCTGGTCCTGAGTCTCTTGGCAAACCTGGGCTGTGCTGCCCTTCTTTGCTGGATCTCCCCGGCAATGGCCGCAACTGCGCCACTACTGGGCGCAGCAGGCAGCTTTGCGGTACTGGGCAGCTCAACGGTGACCAATATCGGCCCGACCACCATTAACGGAGATCTCGGTCTCTACTCAGGGACTTCGATCACCGGTATGGGGAGCATCAACCTCACAGGAACATTACACCAAACTGATGCGGTCGCGGCAAACGCCCAGGCGGCTGTCACCTCTGCGGTCAGTGCTATGGCATCCCAAGCGTGCACTCAGGACTTGACTGGTCAGGACCTGGCTACTGTAAGCACGCTCGGGCCCGGCGTCTATTGTTTTGATACGACGGCGGGGTTGACGGGAGCCCTGACTCTCAACGGCTCGGGGGTCTATATTTTTAAGATAGGGAGCACGCTGGCGACCGCCGCCGCCTCGCATGTCGCCCTGAGCAATGGCGCTGATAGCGGCAATGTGTTTTGGCAGGTTGGCAGCGCCGCGACTCTCGGTGCCAGCAGTACGTTCAGAGGAACTATTTTCGCGGGCACGAGCATCGGCCTGGGGAACAACGCAAACCTGGTCGGTAGGGCTGTGGCGCAAACCGGTGCCGTGTCGTTGGATACCAACACCGTTTCATTGCCACCCCTGCCGAGCCTCACCATTATCAAATCGGCGCTTGCCTATTCCGACCCTGTAAACGGCCTATCCGGCCCCAAGGCAATACCCGGTTCATTCATGCTCTACACAATCCTGGTAACCAACACGGGGCAGGGAACGGTTGACAATAATACGACGGTGCTTACCGACCCGCTACCGGCCAATACCGAGCTTTTTGTCGGAGACGTAAACGGAGCCGGTTCAGGGCCGGCGCTCTTTACCAATGGCGCAACAGCAAGTGGACTCAGCTACAGTTTCACAAGCCTCGCCAGCGCGGCGGACAATCTTTCCTTTTCAAACAACGGCTCAACATCATACGGATATTCCCCTACCGCCGATGCAAATCAATGCGATGCAGCTGTTACGCATTTAAAGATTTCTTTAAGCGGCATATTCGGCGCCTCGGACGGGTCAAACCATCCCTCGTTCAGTGTGAAGTTCAGGGTTAGGGTGAAGTAAAAAGGGTGATTTAAATGAAAAGGAAGATAGCCATATTAGCTGTACTGGCGCTGATTTATCTTCCAGTGAAATCGGCAGTGGGTGCCGGGACTGCTTCCGGAACCCCGATAATCAGTACAGCGACGGTGACCTATGACGTCGGTACAACCAGCGGTCTGAAAGCAACGACTACAACAACTGTCGTCGTGGACAACAAGGTCAACTTGAGGGTGACGAAAAATGCGGATGCAGCGGTAACGCCTGGTGCAACGAACAAAACGCTCGTCTTCGTTGTCAGGAACGAGGGCAACACAACCCAGCGGTATGCGCTGTCAGCGGCGAACGGGGCAGGTATCGTGATGAACAACGTCCGCATTTACAGGGACAACGGCGCCACGCTAAATACATGGGATGCCGCGGATACGCTCTATGTTGACGCAGGCACTTGCGGCGATATGGCGGCCGATGGAACACTGAACCTCCTGATCGTTGCGGATACCCCGGGAGGAGCTGTAGACGGACAGGCCCCGGATTACAACCTTGTGGCAACTACGGTGAATGCAGGCACGACAGCCGTAACTGCGCAAACAGCCGGCGCGAACACGGCCGGGGTAGACGTGGTGTTTGCCGACATAGCGGGAAGCGCTGCGGGTGATGGCGCACGGGACGGAAAACATTCGGCATCAGGGAGATACACTGTCAGTTCCATAACCCTTACGGTGGGCAAGACCGTTTTGGTTTACTCAGACCCGTCTACCGGCGTAATTAACGGTACACCTCCGAACTATGCTGACTGTACGGTCTGTCCCAAGGCGATACGGACCGCCACGCTCCGCTATGCCATCACGGTAACGGCAACCGGGAGCGGCACGGCAGTCGGCGTTGTCATCACCGACCCCCTTCCCGCAAATACGACATACAGGGCCGGAACATTGAAGTTAAACGGTACAGCGCAGAGCGATGCCCGGGACGGTGATGCCGGAGACGTGGGCGGGACAACTTCTGTAACCGTTACCGTGAACCTGGGGAATATAACGAGTGCGTCTGCTGCGCAGACGATAGTATTTGAGGTAACGATTAATTAGTAACCATCTCCATCCATTTCAAGGGGAGGGTTGGGGCGGGGATGGGTAGGAGAGTCAGTAACCCACCTTCTCCCTGCGGGAGAGGTAAAAAATGCCTAGGAGGTGTTTAAATGAGAAAAAGTATAGTGACTGTTTTATCAATGCTGTTATTTCTTTTTTCACAGGCGATGGCTGCTGACAATGGGGTCATCGAGCTTAAATCCGTCAGCGAGGTCGAAGTTGCGATCAAGAACGACCCGGGTGAGAAGGAAATCAAAAGGGTGGAGGCGGCGACGACGCAAGTGATGCCGGGGGATGCCGTCATCTTCACGACATATTACTCCAACAATGGCCAGGAACCGGCTGCCGACATTATCATTAATAACCCCCTGCCCGCATATATGCTCTATATGGACGGCACTGCGGAGGGGAGTGGAACGGAGATCGAATTCTCGGTAGACAAAGGGGAAAGCTTCGGCGCTCCGGATAAGCTCACGATAAAGAGAGAGGATGGAAAGGAAAGGCCCGCCGGCCCATCCGACTACACCCATATCCGGTGGACCCTGTCCAAGCCTCTGCCTTCGGGAGGGAAGGGAAGCGTGTCATACAGGGCAAAGGTGAAGTAAGGGATAACAAAAAACTTAAACAATACACGATAAAGGAGGAAGAAATGAAAACGAACAGTAAAAACAGATTATTGCTGATGTTCCTGATCGGAGCATTGGCGGTCATGGCGCCGCAGTGGGCCATGGCCTTGACACCGGCCTGTACGCCTATCGATAATACGGTTGCCCTTACGTATAGCGTGGGCGGCGTATCCCAAACAGGGATCAACTCCACGACATCCTTTACTGTGGGTAACAAGGTTAATCTCACCGCGACCCGCACTGACGCGAGCTATGTGTCTGTTCCCCCAGGTGCAACCAATCAGGCGCTGACTTTTATGGTTACCAACACCGGTAACGCAAATCAGCGGTATGTCATTTCCTATACGGAACCAGTTGGCGGAGCAGATCCTTTCGGCGGTACGGACAATTTTAATGCGACCACTCCGGGAATAGGAGCTGTCAGCGTTACGAGCGTCACGACCGGCATTATTGTCCCGGGCGGAACCTATTCGGCAACGGTAGTCTCCACTATTCCAGTAGGCCAGGTTAACGGCGATATTGCCGTGTATGGTCTGTTGGCTAAAACCTACAAGGTGGATGGCACGACCATTGAAACCGGGAGTGCCGGTTCCATAACCAGCAGCTACGGCACTTGTTCTGCCGATATCGTGCTGGCCGATGCCGCAGGCACTGATGATCCTACCGGTGCCAGGGATGGCGCAGACTCCATAAGAGGCGCATACAAGGTCTCATCGTCAGTCCTGTCCTTCTCCAAGACGGCAACGACCATCTGGGACCCTGTGAACTATAACATCATTCCCAAAGCCATTCCGGGTGCTTTGATCAAGTATACGATCACCGTTACCAATAGTGCTGCGGCCACGTCGTCGGCCGTTCTTACGACCGTCACTGACGGACTGAACGCCAATACGGCGATGGATTCTAACTTGAAGGTCGCGGCGCTTACCGGCCCCCTGACAGCCCTGGTTAATGAGTCGGGCTCTGCGGGAAAGGGTTTCAAGGTTGTGGTAACCGGTTCTACGCGTGCCGCCAACGGCGCAAATCAGTATTTCACCACCAGCGGTGACTTAGACGGGGTTGATATCGTCGGACAAAACATCACGGCAACTATGGCGAAGGTGCTGCCTGCGGAAGGCACTTACGCAACCGGCGAGTTGAAGGCGGGTGAATCCGTAACACTTACCTTTAATGTTGTTATCCAGTAGCAGGTTGGGGCTGAAGCATGAAGCCCCAACAAAGTGGTTAATGATTCATAGGAAGTCATGGAGAGATTTGTTTCGCACAAATCGGCCCCAGCGCTGCGCATCTGTTCCGGGCTCGTGCCCGGAGCCTGCGCCCCGTTGCGTGCCCTTCTTCCCTGCCTCTTTGCTGCCCTTTGCACCCTGTTGTTTATTACCTCAGCCTTCAGCGCCGAAACCGTCACCAATACCGCCAGGGCCGATTATCTGGTTGGAACAGTGCCGGCGACTTCTTATTCAAGCGCCCTTTCCCTTATCCTGCGGACCCCCTCGACTCTGGAGTATCTGAAATACGCACCCTTGTCTCCTGACGCGGAAAGGGTAAAGGTATCCAGAACAAAGTACCGGGACACCTCAGGGTCATATGGCACCATACCAGACCCGGTTCCCCTAGGTTCCGCATCTCCGCTGGACATCAGTAACCCCGTTCCGTTCATAAAAGCGAATGTATATCATGGAAACGAGCCACTTTTCCTCAGGCTTTCCGATAGGGATCAGAACATTGACCGGGCAGTTGCGGAAACGATTTTACTGACCCTGGAGATTAAAGACAACGGCGAAAAAGAGGTGCTTGTTCTTACGGAGACAGGTCCGGATACCGGAGTCTTTGCCGGATATGTCTGGTCCGTCACTACGCCTGTTATCAAGGGAAATGGTGTGCTCAGCGTAAACGCGGATGCCAGCATCGTTGCCGCCTACGTGGATCCGGAAGACAGCTCCGACAACGTTAAGGCGACGGCCCTGATAGATCCGTCGGGTATCGTTTTTGACAGCAAAACCGGCCAGCCTGTGAATGGGATAACTGTTACCATGATTGATACTTCCTCCGGCCGTCCGGCCGTTGTCCATGGCGATGACGGAGTAAGTATTTATCCCGCAACCGTTGTTAGTGGCGGAACCGTTTCGGACAGCAGTGGCGTGGTCTACACCTTTAAACCCGGAGGCTACAGATTTCCCTTTGTGCAACTTGGAAAATACCGCCTCGATGTTACGCCATTGCCGGCATACCGGGCGCCGTCAATAGTTTCCACACCGGAACTCCTGGCCCTTGGGCCATTCGCGATAGCGCCCGGATCGAGGGGCGAGGCGTTCGTTGTTGACGCCGGACCGGCCTTGCAGATAGATATCCCGATAGACCCCGTACTAACCTCCTTGTATCTGACCAAGGCGGCCTCTAAGAATATGGTTGCCATCGGCGACTTCCTTCAGTTCAAAATTACGGTGGAAAATACCACCGACAGCGATATTGACGCTGTCCTGGTTAGCGACAGATTGCCGCTCGGATTCAGGTATCGCATAGGATCGACAAAGATCAGCGGAGGGGGAACAGCTCCTGATCCTTCAGTTTCCACGGACGGGAGATCGCTGACGTTTAATCTCGGCCGTTTGGCGCCCCATGAAACTGGGCAGATAACTTATGTGGTGGAGATAGCGGCCGGCGCAAAGACCGGCAAGGCGATCAACCTGGCGGCAGCGACCGGTAGCGGAGGGGCGGTGTCCAATATTGCCAGGGCTGAGGTGCTGGTCCAGGAAGATCTCTTCGGGAGCAAAACCATTATCCTAGGCCGGGTGTTTCCGGGCTGCGAAAACCGCCCTGCCCCTCAAGCCTCTGCCCCTCCAGGCATGAATCCCGCTGCGGGCAGCGGAGATTTAAGTAAAAGTGACGGTGTGGCGGGGGTACGTATCTACCTTGAGGACGGCACCTATGCGGTGACGGACAAGAAGGGGATGTACCACTTCGAGGGCCTCCAGCCGGGAACACATGTCGTTCAACTTGACATTGCTACCATCCCCAAGGATTACGAATTAATCTCCTGTGAAGAGAACAACCGGTTTGCCGGGACCCCCTATTCCCAGTTTGTGGACCTTCAGGGAGGGACCATGTGGCGCGCCGATTTCTACACAATCCGGAAGCCTGAAGCGACTGTCGAAATGTCTTCTGCAAAAAAGGAAAGAGAGAAAATTATCAAAGCCGGGACCATGCCTGAATTTAACAACGCCTGGCTGGGCAAGGCGGAACCCGGTCTTGATTTTGTGTGGCCCTACGATGGCTTCCACCCCCCTATTCCGAGCGTGAAGATAGCCGTCAAGCACGACCCGGGAAAGAAGCTCATACTCCTTCTGAACGGAAAAGAGGTGGACCCTCTTTATCTCGACGGGACGACGAAGAGGGGTGATAACCAGATAGCGGTAAGCCTGTGGATAGGCATTCATGTAAAGGACGGGGACAACCTGTTTGAGGCCGTAGAATATGGCCCGAACGGCAGCGAAGAGAAGCGGAAGGGGCGTACCATCCATTATTCGGGTCCGCCAGTCAAAGCGGAGCTGGTTACTGCACAGTCAAGGCTTACAGCAGATGGGCGAACGCCCTCCGTAATTGCCGTCCGCCTGACGGATAAGGAAGGCCACCCGGCAAGGGAGGGAGTAATCGGTGCATACAAGGTCGATCCGCCCTATTTGCCTTTGCAGAAATTTGAGGACTTGCAGCATGACCCGCTGACGATGTCGAAGAGCGAGAGATTGAAATACGTGGTGGGTGAGGACGGCATTGTTCTTATTGAGCTTCTGCCTACCTCCCGTACCGGCGAGGCCGTGCTTAGATTCAATCTCGTCAGCGGCGAACAGGAGGTTCACCCCTGGCTCACCCCGGGGGAGCGCGACTGGATCATCGTAGGCCTCGCGGAGGGGACCGCAGGCTACAATACGCTATCGGGCAACATGGAGAGCCTGGGAAGCGATATCGATGATAAGTACTATCAGGACGGAAGGCTGGCCTTCTTTGCCAAGGGGATGATAAAGGGGAAGTGGCTCCTCACCCTGGCTTATGACAGCGACAAGAACGGGAACGCAAGGAATAATGACAGTCTGCACCAGATAATCAATCCCCACAAATACTACACCCTTTACGGAGATGCTACACAGCAAGGTTACGAAGCGGCCAGTGCCAGGAGTCTCTATGTTAAGCTGGAAAGAGATAAATTTTATGCCCTCTTCGGTGATTTCGCGACCGGGCTTAACGTGACGGAATTGTCGCGTTACAGCCGCAATTTAAATGGTCTGAAATCGGAAATGAAGGGCGAAAGGTTCGACTTCAACGTCTTTGCCAGCGACACGAACCAGGCCTTCGTGAAAGATGAGATCCGGGGTGACGGCACATCGGGCCTGTACAGGCTTTCCAGAAAAAATATCGTAATGAATTCGGAGTCTCTGACCATAGAGACGAGGGACCGCTTCCGGAGCGAGGTCATCATATCATCCCAGAAGCTCAGCCGGTACATAGACTACAGCATAGACTATGAAGCCGGGAGCATTTTTTTCAAGTCCCCTGTTTTCAGCCGTGATGAGAACTTTAACCCAATCACGATCGTCGTGGACTACGAGTCTTTTGACGGGACGGATATGTCCTACAATTTCGGCGGCAGGGGCGCTGTCAGGTTTATGGATAACAGGCTTGAGGTTGGCGTCACCCATGTTCATGAGGGAAGCGCCGGGGGAGAGGGCAACCTGGAAGGCATCGACGCCACCCTGATGATCAATGACAAGACGAGCGTAAAGACGGAGATTGCTGCGACGGATACGGACTTGAAAGGTTCGGGACGAGCCTACCTCGGTGAACTGTCCCACCGGTCGGAAAAACTGGAAGGCAAGGCCTATTTTCGGGAACAGGAGGGGAAGTTCGGCCTGGGCCAGCAAAGGGGAAGCGAGACAGGGACCCGGAAGCTCGGTTTTGACGGCCTGTACCGGTTAAACGAGAGGGTAAGCGTCAAAAGTGAATTATACAGGCAGTATAATTTATCTGTCGATGCGGTGCGAGACATGGCTGAGGCACGGGTACGGTATGCGGAAAAAAAATACGATCTCCATGGTGGCCTGAGACATGCAGAAGACAAGCTTGGCAACGGAGAGGTGAACAGTTCCGAACAGATCACAGCAGGCGGCACTTTACGTCTTAGGGACCGCCTTACACTCCGTCTGGACCATGATCAATCGCTGCTGAGTAACGCCAACAGCGACCTTCCAACCCGCACGACCCTGGGAGCCGATTACAAGGTCAACGATACCGCGGCGCTGTTCGTGGCCCAGGAGTTTACCTGGGGAGAGAATGAGGACACGGCAACGTCCAGGATAGGCATGAAGGCCTCGCCCTGGTCCGGGGGGCAGGTCAGCACTTCCCTGGGGCAGCAGTACAGCGAAAATGGCGCCCGGGTCTTCGCTGCTGCCGGGCTGCAACAGGCCTATAAGATTAGCAGCAAGTGGAGCGTAGATGCAGGAATGGAACGCAGTTCTACTCTGAAGCACCCCGGCAACGATCGGTTTAACTTCAATGTACCGCCGTCCTCCGGCGGCGAAGATTTTACCGCCATCTCACTGGGCACCGCCTATAAGGAAGCAAAATGGTCCTGGACAGGCAGGATGGAGACGAGAAACTCCGAAAATGAAGACAGGATAGGGGTGTTTTCCGGGTTATATGGGGAATTTAATGAAAACCTGGGACTGGCTGCTGCCTTACAGGCCTTTAAAACAGGATACTCGTCCGGGGCGGAAAAGGAAAGCGGTGATCTCCGCTTCGGCCTGGCGTACAGGCCCAAGGAGAGCAGTTGGATCATCCTCGATCGCCTGGATTTCCTCGTTGATAAGCAGAACGGGGCTGGCTTCGATTTCAGCAGCCGGCGGATCATCAATAACATGAACGCCAATTACCAGGCAAACAGCAAGATGCAGCTTTCGCTGCAATACGCTTCTAAGTATGTGCAAGAAAGCATAGACAACAACGATTATTGCGGTTACACCGACCTGACGGGACTGGAGGGACGATACGACGTAACAAAAAAATGGGATATCGGGCTCAGGGCAAAGGCCCTGCACTCGTGGTCTGTGGACCAGTTCAAATACGGCACAGGCGTCTCTGTCGGATATAGCTTTGTAAAGAACGTCTGGTTAAGTGTTGGGTACAATTTGACGGGATTCCGGGACAGAGACTTTTCACGGGCAGATTTCACCGCCGAGGGGCCTTTCATAAAGTTCAGGATGAAATTTGACCAGGTATCGGCCCGCGACGCGGTAAAACAGTTTACCGGTCAATAAGTCGGTCTGCCCCGCCCTTTTCTGGCAGGCTTGCGACAACCTCCTTTCCGCCAGCCTTCTCCTGCCTCGCCCCTCTCTGCAAATATCCCTCACTATGTTGAGGTTCCACCAGATATTGAGGCCAAACGCCTCACTGCATCTTTTCCGCTGTCCTGGCCCATTAATCTAACCAATTGTTATCAAAGGATTAAGCAAAATTGTCTTACTTTTCTGCTGCGCTTGGCAAGCCCTTTGCTATAACTAATAGTGTCCATTTGGACGGGAGCTCCCGAGCGACGCTAAATTGATTGCGATCAAAGCGGGAATGATAAAGGAGACTGAAAAATGAGAAGATTATTGTTGGGAACGATGCTGTTGGCGCTGGCATTTGTATTTCCCATGAAAGCGACGGCCGGCGTAGATGTAGGCGTCAGCATTTCTCTGCCACCCCTCGTTGTATTTTCCGGACCACCGGAAGTGGTAGTGCTGCCTGAGACGAATGTTTATGTTGTTCCTGATTTGGATGTGGACGTCTTTTTTTATGGTGGCTGGTGGTGGCGTCCCTGGGAAGGGCGCTGGTATCGCTCGCGTAGCTATGATTCAGGTTGGGGTCGCTATGGCGGCGTACCATCTTTTTATAGAGGGATACCATCAGGGTGGAGAAATGACTATCGGGAGCGTCGCTGGAAAGGACATGAATGGAGCCACAAACGCGTACCCCACCAGCAGGTCCAACGGAACTGGCGCAGCTGGGAAAAGAGCAGACATTGGGAGAAACAGGATTCTTGGGGTGTCAAAGGTTTGAAGCCCAGGACGCAATCCCGGCAACAAAATCGGAAAGCTGTCCAACCACAACGATCTCAGCAGCGACAGGAAAAACCGGAAAGAGGCAACGACGATAGACATGATAGAAGGTAAGATGACAACAATATCCATATTGACTTTGTGCTCGGTCTTGCTTTATGTTTTGCTTGTTTAATTAGCCGTTTATCAATAATAATGTAAGAAAGGAGAATAGACATGGGATTCCTCATCGCCGTTTTGGTTGTGATTATTTTAGTGGTCGTGATCATGCGTATAACATGAACATGAGAATATCATGGAAGACATTTCATGTTACGCCATGGCCTTCTCAAGGATGGCAACGTTTGATGATGTCAGACGTTGCCATCCTGCCATTCCAATATTCCTGGTTGCCGCATTGCCGGGAAATGAAACCAGGAGGGCCATTTTTACTGCTGCCGCTGGCAGCGCCGGTCAAAGGTAGCACAGGGTTATCTGGATAACGGAACAGTATTTTATGCAGATCGAGATTCATAATCTTACAAAGGTTTATCAGGAAAAAAGAGGGCTGCTACCAGTTAGTCTGGAGATAGAAAAAGGGGAGCTGATTGCCGTCATCGGGCACAACGGTGCGGGGAAATCTACTCTCTTGAAAATGTTAGCCAGTTGGCTTCTGCCCGACAGTGGGCAAGTATATGTGGACGGTATCAATCTAAGAAATAGACTGGCTGTTGTGAGGAAAATTGGTTTTGTCCCCGAAACCCCGAATCTTTTTGAATTTTTTTCCGTTGAATACAATCTCAAAATATTTGCGCGTCTTTTTTCCGTCCCCTTCTTGCGGATAGATGAAATTCTGAAGGAATTCGCTTTGCTGCCTTTTCGTAAAAATAAGATAGAGGTTTTGTCAAAAGGGTTAAGGCAAAGGGTAAGCATCGGGCGCGCCCTTTTGGCCGATCCGCCGGTGCTCCTTTTTGATGAACCTACCTCGGGCATAGACTTTGAGATGACGAAAGAGATTTATAAACTGTTGAAAGATTTCCATGCCCTGGGAAAAACGATCATTTTTACCTCCCATCGGCCGGAAGAAATAAAGACCCTGGCCACACGCATCATTGTGCTCCATCAAGGACAATTGGTCTTTGACGGTTCGCCCGAGAAATATTTCCAATCAGAAATTCATGAGCAGCTGTACCAATGATGATCAGAAATATCATTACCTTAACTTTGAATGATTTAGCCATTGCCTTTAAGAATAAGACCATCTATCTGATTATTTTTATACCTTTCTTTGTTTTTTTCACTTTAAAACTAGTAGACAGGGAAGACGCAGACTTCAGGAAAATCAATATCGGGCTAATTCAAAAAGAATTATATGCTCGCGTTATCCTGCAAACCATGGAATCAACCGACAGAGTGTTCACCCTTTCTCGCGTTGCCAACGAAGAGGAAGGTAACAGACGGTTAAAGGAAAAAAAAATAGACGGCCTGCTATTAAGATCGGAAAAAGATCCAAACGGTTTAGTGCTGGTCGTTTTAAGAAAAGAGTCTTTACAAACCCTGGCAATTGTGGAGGGCTTGGCTGCCTTGCAAAAAGCAGTGGAAGGAAAGTGCGTAAACTGGATTACCGACATAAAGCCTCTTCAGGAAGGGGGGATGCAAAAACTAACGCTGCCTACCTGGATCCTCATGTTGGTTTTACTGGTCAGTTTCATTATCATGCCTGCGCAAGTTGCTGAAGAAAAGGAAAAGAAATTACTGCTTGCTCTTTTGCAGACTCCCATGCGCGAAATTGAATGGCTGATGGCCAAATTGTTATCGGGTATGGTTTTAATATGCATCGCAGTCCTCTTCCTCCATCTGCTGGGCAACTTTGATTTTGGCCATGCCTTGAGTTATTTGGCATTTATAGGGCTTGGCAGTTTCTGTTTTAGCTCTTACGGAATATTATTGGGTTTTTTATGCCGCAATCAGGCCAGTGCCAGAACTTTGGGCGTGATTTTCTATCTGCCCCATCTGCTCCCTTCGGCGTTATCGGAGTTTTCACAAAAATTAACGGCCTTTGCTCCTTTTTTGCCTTCCTACCAGTTTTATGAGCCCGTTAAATCAATCCTCTTGGATGGCGGCAGACTGTCAAATTTATCTCTGGAATGGATATATTTGCTTTCATTCGGGCTGTTGGCCTTTTTCTGCGCCTATCTGTTAATGAAAAAACGCTGGCTAATGTAAAAAGAGCCAGATTAAACCCTGTTTCTTTACCGTTGTTCCGCTTTATAAAACTTTCCCGATTTGTCTCCGCTGGCATCACTGAACGCTTGCTGTCTGGTTGGCCCCGAAGTATCCCTCAATATGCTGAGGTTCCACCAAGTATTGAGGCCAGGCGAATCCTTTCCTGCTTCCCGGGCATTATGTCCGATTGACCTAATGCTTTATTATTAAAAGGTTAATTAAAACTTCTGTTTGTTTCCAGTTATTGGCGCGCCCCTTGCTAATTGAATAGTATGATGCCTATCAACTGGTCATTTCCCGGGAGTACCGGACAGGGAGGATGTAACTGCGGCCCATTAACCACTTACGCCTAACAAAAGGAGAACATTATGAAACTCAGAAATCACTCATCAACTTTTTTTTTCATGTTGCTGCTCGGCGCCGCCGCTTTCCTGAGCGGTTGCGCAACTACCGGCATGGATCGATCCGTCAAGACCTCCAAATCAATACAGGAAGTGGACAGCGAGCTCAGGAAAATCGTTGTCCAGGGTGATGCCACTGCTGCATCACTCGACTCCCTTGTCAAGGCAGGGCAACCGGATCTCAAAAAATCCTTTAACGCTTATTCCCATAATCTTAATAAGTTTGATAGCGATGGTAAACATTTGCTTAAAAGCATAGAGGAAATGAAGACACGAAAAACGGAGTATTTTGCCGAGTGGGAAAAGCAGGGGGACGCTTATAAAAATCCTCAGATCCGCCAGCTCAGCGAAGAGCGCCGCGTAAAATTAGCAGAAAGCTATGCTAAAGTACATACAGCAGGCGCAGGAATCACAATTGGATACAATGCTTACCTTACTGACTTAAGGGAAATCCAGAAGTACCTGTCTAACGACTTAACGCCGAAGGGAGTCGACGCTATCGCCCCCGTCGTTAATCAGTCCTTTCAGGATCTGGACGTTTTGAAGGCATCCGTTACGCCGGTACTAGCCGCTTTAGAGGAAATAAAGGCTGAATTATACGGAGGAGCGAAATAGGTACTGATTGTTCCATGGATGCTGGAGTATGGGATGCGCAAGATCTTTGAAGGGCTGTTCCTGGCGGCGTTTTTTCCCTTTATCGTAGGATTTGGCGACCTGCCGCCAGATAGGAATAGCGAGCAGGCCACCGTCAAAACAACTATGCTCTTCCCCCAGGGCCAGCTGTTTTACCCTCCGATGGCGGACCCCAGGGAGCCGCGCACCCATGCCACCTACCTCCGCCTCAACCTCCCTGGTGACAGTATCAAGATCGCCTCGGTCGGGTTCGGTGATAGCTTCGGTTTGGTGCGCCGGCCGGGTTGGGGCGAGGAGGGCGCCTGGCAGCTCAGTATCAGCGGGGCAGTCCTCGCCCAGTTCAATCTGGACTCCAGTTCCTCGGACTTGATCAACGCCGACTACATCATCGGCTTTCCGCTGAGCTACCGGAACGATCGCTGGTCAGCCCGGGTGCGTCTCTACCACCAGTCCTCCCACCTGGGGGACGAGTTCCTCCTCATCCCCCAGCGCCCGGAGCTGAAGGCAACGCGCATCAATCTCAGCTTCGAAACCATTGAACTGCTAGGGGCCTGGGAAGGAAGGGGGTTCCAGTTTACCGCCGGTCCTTCATACATCCTCCGTACCGACTCCGACCTCCAGCGTTCCAGTGTCCGGGCAGGCATTGATTATCAAAGCCGGGAGCCGGTCTTCAAGCCGACGATACGCCTGTTCGCCAGCGTCCTGGGCCACGCCTGGGAGGAAACAGCTTGGAGCCCCGACTATAATATCAAAGCCGGCGTCAACCTCCGTAGCCCCTATGCTGAAAAACGGGCCATTCAGGTTTTCGGCGAGTATTTCCACGGCAATCTCCCCTTCGGCCAGTTCTACAAATTGCGGGCAGAGTACTACGGCGCAGGAATCAATGTATCCTTTTGAGTCCAGAGAATCATCCGCAACGCATCCCTCAACATATTGAGGTTCCACCAAATATTGAGGCAAACTAATCATTCCCCGCTTTAATGCTGTTCGCTTCTATTTATCTAACCAACTGTTATAACGGATGAATAAAACTTCTTCTGATCTTTCTGCGGTTGTGGCAGGCCCCTTGCTAATACACTTCATTGATACCTTCGTCATCAGGCGAACGAAGATTTTTTCTGAGCAGCGCCTCAAGTTGTCCCTGGCCGATTGTTCACGGTCCGGTTACTTATAATGAAAGGAAGCCTAAGGATGCAGGCAACAGAAGCAGTGAGAGTTCTCATAATTGAAGCAGCAGCAGAAAAGGAGGAATGTTTATGAATATATATAAAGTTCGACAAATTCATCTCGTGCTTATCTTAATCTTGAGTGTTTTTTTTATTGCAGGATGCGGGGGACAGGGGCACTGGCTACCATCCTCAAACGCCATCGCGCCCACCGTGAGTTCCACAGTTGCTGCCAATGCCGCCACAGGTGTACCGATCGGCAACAAACTCACCGCTACCTTCAGTGAAGTCATGGACTCCGCAACGATCACTACTGCCACCTTTTCCTTAGCGCAGGGGGTGACGCCTGTTGCCGGTGCGGTGACTTACACTGGCGTCACGGCGGTCTTTACACCGGCAGCCAATCTCGCAGCCAACACCCTATTTACGGCCACGATTACCACCGGGGCCAAGAACCTGGCAGGCAACGCCCTGGCAAGTAATTATGTGTGGACCTTTACCACAGGCGCCGCCCCGGACACCACCGCACCTACGGTGAGTTCCACCATCCCGGTGAATGCCGCCACGGCTGTGGCGATCAACAGTGCCATGACCGCCACCTTCAGTGAGGCGATGGACCCCTTAACCATCACTGCCGCCACCTTTACCTTAGCGCAGGGGGTGACACCTGTGGCTGGAACGGTGACCTACACCGGCGTCACGGCGACCTTTACGCCGGCAGCCAATCTCGCCGCCAGCACCCTATATACGGCCACGATTACCACCGGGGCCAAGGACCTGGCAGGCAACGCCCTGGTAGTGAACAAAGTCTGGTCCTTTACCACCGGCGCATTACCGGACACCACCGCACCCACGGTGAGTTCCACCATCCCGGTGAATGCCGCCACGGGTGTGGCGATCAACAGTGCCATGACCGCCACCTTCAGTGAGGCGATGGCCCCCTTAACAATCACTGCCACCACCTTTACCTTAGCGCAGGGGATCACGCCTGTTGCCGGAGTGGTGACCTACGCCGGCGTCACGGCGACCTTTACGCCGGCAGCCAATCTCGCCTTCAGCACCGTCTACACGGCCACGATTACTACCGGAGCCAAGGACCTGGCAGGCAACGCCCTGGCAGTGAACAGAGTCTGGACCTTTACCACGGGCGCTGCTCCGGACACTACCGCACCCACGGTGAGTTCCACCATCCCGGTGAATGCCGCCACGGGTGTGGCGATCAACAGTGCCATGACCGCCGTGTTCAGTGAGGCGATGGCCCCCTTAACCATCACTACCGCCACCTTTACCTTAGCGCAGGGGATCACGCCTGTTGCCGGAGCGGTGACCTATGCCGGCGTCACGGCGACCTTTACGCCGGCAGCCAATCTTGCCGTCAGCACCGTCTACACGGCCACGATTACCACCGGGGCCAAGGACCTGGCGGGCAATGCCCTGGCAGTGAACAAAGTCTGGTCCTTTACCACCGGCGCCGCTCCGGACATCCCTGCCCCCCCCGTCATTCTCGTAAATCCCGCTGATCTTGCCACGGGTGTGGCGATCAACAGCGCCGTCCACGCCACGTTCAGCGAAGCGATGAACCCGCTGACGATCAGCACGGCTAACTTTAAGGTGGCAGGCGTCATCGGACTGGTCACCTATAATGCCATAACAAAGATTGCGACCTTCACACCAGCAACTGATCTAGCGGTCAACACGACATATACGGCCACGATTACCACCGGGGTCGCAGACCTGGCGGGCAATACAATGGCAGTCGACAAGGTTTGGAGCTTTACTACGGCAGCTGCACCGATAGTCCTCCCGGTGGTGAATCTTCGCACTGTAGCACCCTTCGGGACTTTTGGCGGTACCGCCGGGATGACCAATCAGGGGATTGGGACGGTCATCAATGGCGATATCGGGACCATAGCCACAACCACTTCTACGGTAACCGGATTCCACGATACGGAAGGAGATATCTTTACGGAAACGGGATCCAATATTGGAGCAGTGAACGGGACGATCTACACCTGTACGAATTCCATCACCGGACCAAATTCAACCGGTGTAAATGCCGCTTATTGCGCACTGGCAACTCAAGCCCGTCTCGATGCGGAAACCGCCTATCTGTTCTTAGCGACAATGCCTTCTACCGGAGTTCTGGCCGGCAATCTGGCCGGGACAACCATTAATCCCGGCGTCTATACAAATGCCTCTTCGGTCTTGATCCAGGGAGGAGATCTCACCCTCGACGCCCTGGGGGATGCCAATGCAGTCTTTGTCTTCCAGATAGGCAGTACACTCACCCTGGGCGGTCCGGGAGCGGCATTCCCGCAGAGCATCATCCTGGCCGGCGGCGCCCAGGCCAAGAACGTCTTCTGGCAGGTCGGCACTTTCGCGACAATTAACGCCGGAGGCGGCGGCACCATGGTAGGAACCATCATTACTCAGGCAGGAGTCTCGTTCTCCACGGTCGGTAACGTCGCGTTAGTGACGCTGAACGGCAGAGCGTTGTCCCTGGGTGCTTCAGTTACGATGGTAAACACCGTCGTTAATGTACCTGAACCGTAAGGCGTGGGGATTGGGCATGCAAGCAGGCAAAAGGGAAGACAGACAATTTTTCATAATTCACCTGTCTCCCTTTTGCCCTCACCAGCGCCTCGTCTTTGAGCACAGAAATAATCCGCAGGGCTTTTTTTCAAGAGCCGGAAAGGCAACAACAAAATGAAACAGTATAAAGGAGGACTAAAAATGAAAACAACATATCGTGCAGTGCTGACAGTAGCTGCCTTTGTTTTTCTCCTCCCCTTGTCTGCTCGTTCCGAGATAAGGGCAGGAAGCTTTGAAGTTGGTCCGTTTGGAGGTTACAATTTCTTCGAAAAGGACCAGAATCTGAAAGACCGACCCGTATTTGGTGGACGGCTCGGCTACAATTTCACGAGCCATTTTGGTCTTGAAGCTGCTTTGGAATTTATTGGTAGCCGTGTTGACGACAAGACTATAACGGGTAGCCGGGAAGGACAGTTCCGAAGTCCCATGGATGGGGTGGACCTCACCCTTTATCATCTCGATGCCGTCTATCACTTTATACCCGATGGCAAATTCAACCCCTTTGTCGTTGCCGGTTTGGGGGGAGCCCACTATAGTCCAGAGATATCGACTAAGGACATGGCTGCTTTTAATATCGGCATGGGAGCGAAATACTGGGTGACGGACAATATTGCCCTCAGAGTCGATGTCAGAGATTATATGGTTACCGAGATCATGCAGGAGAGCTTCCATAATCTTGGCGCTACGATTGGAATAACTTTTGCCTTCGGTGGTAAGGCCAAGCCCACACTGACTCCGGTTGCTAGGTATGAACCAATCCCCCAACCCCAGCCGGAAACGAAGCCTGAGCCAAGACCAACGCCGCCACCGGAACCAAGAGCTGAGGAGAAGGTAATTATCATTGCAGCGGAGCCGCAGGTTGAGGAAAAGGTCGTGGCCGTTGTGTCGGCAACGCAAGCTGAAGAAAAAGTCATTATCCTGGCCTTTGAGGATGTGCATTTCGATTTTGCCAAGTCGACCCTTAAGCCGGAAGCGCAGGCGATCCTGAAAAGGAATATCCAGCTGCTGAAAGATAACCCTAAAGCTAAGGTCCGTATTGCCGGGTATACCTCTGCCTCCGGCACTGAAGCCTACAACCAAAAATTGAGTGAAAGAAGGGCAACCGGCGTCCAGGAATACCTCATTAGCGAAGGCATTATTACACGGGACAGGCTTTCCACAATCGGCTATGGTGAGACAAGCCCGGCCATGTACGAAGCAGCGCCAAAGGAGATTTACTCAACAGAGGCAAAGGCGAACATGAGGGTTCTTTTTGAGATCATCGTGCAATAAGAGCTTGAGTGCCAGGGGCCGGAAAAGGTTCTAATTTGATTCCGGTCCTTTATCCTGGAAAATAGTTATCCGGAACAGAATAAGGATTCCGGGAATGACAATGTATGGGTTGACGCAGTAACAGAATGAATTACACAGCCAAAGGAGGAATGACATGAAATCCAGCACGCAGGACCAGGCGGAAGGCAAGTTTCACCAAGTAAAAGGTAAACTCAAGGAGGTAGCGGGGGAATTAAGCGATAATCCGCAGTTGGAAGCGGAAGGTATCGCTGAAAAAATGGCCGGCAAAGTTCAGGAAAAGATCGGTCAGGTGAAGAAGGTTTTGGATAAATAGGATAAGGTACCATTATGGCAATATATTCATAATGGACGGCGATGTCGATGTCACGAAAGCTTCAATAATCTATAACAATAAGTGAAGGAAGGGTGAGAAAGATGAAAAGCAAGCTTATTAAACAGATTTCCCGGTGTCTTGTGGTGGCCATGTTCATTATTGGCATTGTCCCCAACGTTGATGCGGCATTTGCCCCTTCGGATATAATAGCACTCTCACCGGGCGATCGGACTGCGGACCTGGTAGCAATTCAGAAAGTACTGGAAACGAAAATGGTCGGGGAAAGGCTGGGAACTCTGGGATATACGCAGGAAGAGATTAACAGCAGGTTTGCCCAGCTTAGCGACCAGCAGTTGCACCAGCTGGCGCTCCAGGTAGACGAGCTGACGGTCGGGGGCGACGGCGGACTCGGCATAGTGATCGCCCTGCTGGTAATAGCCATCCTTGTCGTGTTGTTCATCCAGCTTTCCGGCCACCGGGTAATAGTAACAAAATAGAATGACGCTATGTTTTCCTCAGTCGTTAATAAGCAGGTATGCTCAACATTCATACCTGCTTATTTATTTTACCTGCTGCTAAAAGATAAGGCGGCGGACCGGGAAAATAAGATCGAAAGCATATTCACCGGTGCGACTGGCTACCAGGAAAGGGCGGGAGGCTCTTAGCAATATCTGGCGTTTGCGTAAAACATAGACCGGCCGCATATTGACATATGCCAATAATATTCTTATAATTTCCCGCCGGAAAGTAATTATTTTAGCAAGCAAATTCAAGCAAGCCAAGCGTCCGCAGCACCGGGAACCCCGGCGGTGAGATCAGCGGCCTGCTCCTGCGCCCACGATCAGCAAGCACGGCCGTTGTCCGGCCGGAGGGCAGAACACTTTGACGGAAGGGTGGTGACAATTCCTGGTTCTTCCGGCAGCTACGCCGAATCCGCCAACGGCATGCCGGCGTCGGGCGTTCAGCGGTAATTGCGTTGAAGGGGGAAGATGAAGACGTGCAGCGGAAGAATGTTTTCCTGTATTGCGGCGGCCCTGCTGTGCCTGCTGCTGGCCGCTATGCCGGCCCGGACCGCCGAATCGCTCTCCCTCAGCCAGGTGCCGGTCCCCGAGCCGCACAATCTCTTCCGGTTCGTCAGCGACAAGACCGCTGCCATCCGCCTGGGCAAAGCCCTTTACTGGGACATGCAGCTCGGCAGTGACGGCCTCACCGCGTGCGCCACTTGCCACTTCCACGCCGGAACGGACAACCGGACCCGCAATACCCTGCATGCAGGACCTAACGGCACCTTCGACGGCGGGAAAAGGCCCAATGCAGATCTTGCGGTGAAAGATTTCCCCATGATCGACTTTGCCGATCCCGAAAACAGAGCCACGGCCCGGTTCGGGCGCGACGACACCATCGGCGCCCAGGGGGTAAACCGGACCCGGCTGACCGGTGTGGCCGCGGGGCAGGAGAAGGACCGGGGATATCATGTGCGCGATCGCGTCTTTACCAGGAACGGCCGGAACGTGCGCCAGGCGGGGCAGCGCAACGCTCCCACGGTCATCAACGCCGTTTTCAACTTCACGAACTTCTGGGATGGCCGGGCTAACCATTTCTTCAACGGCGTCACCCCTTTCGGCATCATGGACTCCCAGGCGAGGGTCTATATCAACAACACCGGTACGCCGGAGGCCATCAGCTTAGTTGAGAATCTGGCCACGAACCCCTTTGCCCTGGACAACGCGAGCCTCGCTTCCCAGGCAGTAGGGCCGCCTCTCAACGACGTAGAGATGTCGTGGATCGGCCGCACCTGGCCCGACATCGGCCGGAAGATGCTGCCCATGAGGCCCCTAGCCAAGCAGGCGGTCCATCCCCAGGACAGCCGGCTCGCGAGCCTGCGCCATGCCGGCGGCAAGGGCCTCGCCACGACCTACGCCGCCATGGTCCAGGCCGCCTTTCGGCCCGAGTTCTGGAACAGCTCCGTCCCGGTCGACAAATTTACGCAAATGGAGAAGAACTTCTCCCTCTTCTTTGGTCTGGCAGTCCAGCTCTACGAGGCAACCCTCATCGCCGATCAGACTCCCTTCGACCACTTTCTCCGGGGTGATCCCACGGCCATGAGTGAAAGCGCCGACCGAGGCCGGGGCATCTTCTTCTCCGGCGGGGCGGGCTGCACCAACTGCCACCTGGGACCGGAACTTACGGGCGCCTCGGTGACCCAGGCCCGAGCCCCCGGCGAGGCGGGTCTGATCGAGTTGATGGCCATGGGCGATAACGTCCTGGCCAACTACGACATCGGCTTCTACAACATCTCCGTTACCCGTTCCAGCGACGATCTCGGGCGCGGCGGCACGGCCCCCCTCAAGATGGCCGACGGACGGAACATGTCCCTATCTTTCGCCCGGCAGCATTTCGAAGGCGCGGCCAACCTCGGTTTCATCCCCGTCGCTCAGCCGGGCTGCTTGAACAACTTTCTGGGCAATCCGCCGACGATTTGTCCAACCATTGCCAATACAGTTACCCGGACGGCCGTGGACGGGGCCTTCAAGACGCCGGGACTGCGCAATGTCGAACTGACGGGGCCTTACCAGCACAATGGAGGCCAGCTCACCCTGAAGCATGTGGTCCACTTTTACCTGCGCGGCGGCAACTTCCCCGCGGAGAACATCGCGAACCTCGATCCCTTCATCAATCCCATTGGGCAACTGCAAGGGAACGAACCGGCCCAGGAAGATTTGATCAACTTCCTGATAGCCCTGACCGATGAGCGGGTCCGCCAGGAGAGCGCCCCTTTCGACCATCCACAACTCTTTGTTCCCCTCGGGCATGAGGAACGGATTGCCGGCAACCCGAAGCGGACCCGGGAGCTTCCCGATAACCTGCGGGAAGTGCCCGCTGTGGGCGCCGGTGGCCGGGCGGCCCAGGGGCTGCCGCCACTCAAGCCGTTCCTCGCCGACGACCTGACCGGAGATGCCTTGACGGACTTTCATCACCGCTTCTAACCTGGAGGGAGTTGTGAGGGACAGAAAGTTGTCTTTACTTGTTCCTTAGTTTTGGAGTGAAGGCTTCTGGATTTTTTACGGTATCGACCTGATATCAATACAACCATAGAGGGATTCATAAGGAGTTCCCATGCACGCCTTCCTTATTTTAGCTCTTCTCGTCACCCTGCTGGCCATTGTGTTCACGCTTCAGAACATGGCGCCTGTTACCGTGGTATTTCTGATCTGGACTTTTCATGGTTCGCTGGCCCTCGTCCTGTTCCTGGCGCTGGCGGCGGGCGCCATGATCTGTTTCTTCGCTTCCCTGCCGCAGCTGATAAAAAGGAAATGGATGATCGCAGACCAGAAAAAGAAGCTCGTACAGCTTGAAGACAGCCTGGAGGAATATAAACACAAGCTGTATGAGGCACAGAAGAAGGCATCAGGCGAAGTGAAATTGCCGCCGCCATCAGGTGGGCAGCCATCCCCAGGCACCGAGTGACAGTGATTCCGGGACATCCGGTCCCCGGCATTCGCCGCCTACTACCGGTCGAATTTTGCCGCCAGGTCTTCCAGGTCATTCCAGCGTTGATAGGCCTCCGCCAGTTCCTTCTCCAGGGCTTCCAACCGGTCGTTTACCGCTCTGACCTTCGCCGCGTCCTTGCCGGTATAGAATGCGGGGTCGTTGATGCTTTTCCAGAGAAGCTTCTGCTCATCTTCCAGCGCTGCTATTATCTGCGGCAATTCCGTCAAGGTCTGGGCCTCTTTGAAGGAGAGCTTGCGTTTTTCCTGCGGCGGCCGTTCCCTCTTCTCTTTTGGCGCTTTGGTTGGTGTCCCGGCCGGTTCCGGCAGCACCGGGCGCTGCCGCAGCCAGTCGTCGTAGCCGCCCACATATTCCTGAAGCCGCCCATCTCCTTCAAAGACGATTGTTGAAGTCACTACATTGTTGAGAAAGGCCCGGTCGTGGCTCACCAGCAAGACCGTCCCGCTGTAGGCCAGCAGCCGGTCTTCCAGTAATTCCAAGGTTTCCACGTCGAGGTCGTTCGTAGGTTCGTCCAGGACCAGGACGTTGGAAGGCAGGCAGAATAGCCTGGCTAAAAGCAGGCGGTTGCGTTCACCGCCCGAAAGGGACTTGAGGGGCGCCATAATCTGCTCCGGGGGAAAAAGAAAATCCCGCAGATAGCCGACGATGTGCCGGGGTGCGCCATTAACGAACACCGTGTCGCTGCCGCCGGCGATGTTCTCCTTGAGGGTCTTGTTTTCATCGAGCTGTGCCCGGAGTTGATCGAAATAGGCAATCTCCAATCCCGTCCCCCGGCGCAGCGTGCCGGCGAGCGGTGGAAGCTGGCCCAGCAGGATCCTGAGGAGGGTGGTCTTCCCCGAGCCGTTGGGGCCGATGATGCCCACCTTGTCGCCGCGGAGGATGGTGGTGGAGAAGGCATCGATGATCTTCTGATCGTCATAGGCGAAGGCGATCTTTTCGGCCTCGATGACCAGCTTGCCGCTCCGCTTGGCCTCCTGAATCAGGAGCCGGGCGCTGCCCGTCTGCTCGCGCCGCTGCGCCCGCTCCTGACGCAGTTGCTGCAACGCCCGTACGCGGCCTTCATTCCGGGTACGGCGCGCTTGCACGCCCTGGCGGATCCAGCGCTCCTCCTCGGCCAACTTCTTGTCGAAATTCTGCCGTTGCTTCTCTTCCGCCTCCAGCATGGCCTCCCGGCGTTCAAGATAAGTGCCGTAATCACAGGCAAAGGAGAGCAGGGCGCCGCGGTCGATCTCCACGATACGCGTGGCTAAATCCTGGAGAAACACCCGGTCGTGGGTTACGAACATGATCGTCTTTTCATACTTCTTGAGGAATTCTTCAAGCCAGAGGATGGCGTTCAAATCGAGATGGTTCGTCGGCTCATCCAGCAGCAGGAGGTCCGGTTCGTTTACCAGCGCTTTGGCCAGAAAAACGCGGCGCTTCAGGCCTGCCGACAGAAACCGGAAGGTAGCGTTTTCATCCAGCCCGGTCCGGGTGATGATCCGCTTGACTGCCTGATGCTGCTGCCAGCCGCCCGCCGTCTCCAGTTCCTGCTGGGTCTGCGCGAGCCGGCCCAGGAGGTCGCTATCGCCTGGCTGGGCGAGACGGAGGGTGAGCTCGTGGTAGGCCCGGAGGAGTTCCGCATGGTTCCTGTCGCCCGCGGCCACCACGTCATAGACCGTGCCGGGCAGATCTTCGGGGACATCCTGGGGCAGCAGGGCAATCTTCACGTCGCCGTTTTTCCTGATCTCGCCCTGATCCGCGGCAATGTCGCCGGCCAGTGCCTTCAGGAGGGTGGTCTTGCCAGAGCCGTTCCGGCCCACCAGCCCGATTCTTTCGCCCGCCTCGACCTGGAGTTTGGCGCCCGCCAGCAGCAGCGGCCCGCCAAAACTGATGGAAACATCATTAATCCATATCAATGCCATGTTAGTTCTTTTGCTTTCCAACGGCTAAAGTATTTTCCGGGGCGAATGATGAACGAGAGCTGTGGGAAAATCAAGGGAAAGAAAATCATCCCGATAAATTATGTGCGCTACTTCACAGATAAAGAGGAGAAAAGAATAGGATTATGCGGCTGGAAGTGTTATACTTACTGGACGTCAGGAAATTTCGTAGGTCCCTTCAGTAACTTAATCAGAAAGGAGATGCAGATTATGAAAAAGGTCATTCTTGGTATTATGGCAATGATCATTGTGACGGCTTTTGCCACAGCCGTTCACGCGGAAATGAAGGCAGGAGCTATTTCAGTCAGCCCTTTCATCGGCGGTTACACCTTTGAGGGTAATGAGGACCTCAAGACGGCACCGGCTTATGGGCTGCGAGCCGGCTATAACTTCACGGAAAACTGCAGTTTGGAATATTTTTTCCACTATGTGCCCACAGAAACTGAATTCCGGGCCGGAAGCCCCGAGGTGAAAGTGTACGGGTACGGGATGGAAGGTCTTTACCACTTCCGGCCGGGGAGCCGGTTCGTCCCCTTCCTGGCGGCGGGAGTCGGCGGTATCCGTTACAACGGCGCGGCGGGGGCCGAGATGGACACGCGTAACAAACTGGCTCTCGATTACGGCGCCGGCTTGAAGTATTTTCTCTGGAACAATATTGCCCTTAGAGCGGACGTCCGCCACATCATCCCTTTTAACGACCGGTACAACAATCTGCTTTACACGGTGGGCATCGATTTCTCCTTTGGCGGCAAGAAAAAAGCCAAGGCTGAACCGGTGGTTGAGGTAGTAAGGGAGGATTCCGACAGGGACGGCGTCTACGATGCCGTCGATAAATGTCCGGGAACACCGGCGGGTGTGAGGGTGGATAAGGACGGCTGTCCTCTCGATACCGACCGCGACGGCGTTTATGACTATCTTGACAAGTGCCCGGGAACGCCGGCAGGTGTAAGAGTGGATAAGGATGGCTGTCCTCTCGATGCCGACGGAGACGGCGTTTATGACTACCTCGACAAGTGCCCGGGAACGCCGGCAGGTGTAAGAGTGGATAAGGATGGCTGTCCTCTCGATGCCGACGGAGACGGCGTTTATGACTACCTCGACAAGTGCCCGGGAACACCGGCGGGCGTCAAGGTGGATAAGGACGGCTGTCCTCTCGATACCGACCGCGACGGCGTTTATGACTACCTCGACAAGTGCCCGGGAACACCGGCGGGCGTAAAAGTGGATAAGGACGGCTGCCCTCCGCCTCCGCCGGCCAGGAAGCCCGAGCCGCCGAAGCCACCAATGGAAAGCGCTATTATGGAAAAAGGCCGTGCCACCCTGAATGTGGAATTCGACACGAATAAAGCGGCAGTCAAGCCGAAATACGATGAAGAGATTGGCAACTTGGCGGCAGTAATGAAGAAATATCCTGACGTTAAGATCGAGATCGCCGGGCATACCGATAATGTCGGCGCGGCGAAGTTTAATGAGCAGCTCTCCCAGCGCCGTGCCGATGCCATCAAGAAGTATCTGACGGATAAGTTCGGCATTGATGCCTCCCGGCTGAGCGCGAAGGGTTACGGTCTCACCAAACCTATCGCCTCCAACGCCACGAAAGAGGGCCGTCAGAAGAACCGAAGAGTGGAAGCAGTAGCCGAATACATGATGATCAAGAAGTAGAGTGGTTTTTCCAGGGAGGCCGTATCGTGGGATCGTACGGCCTCCCTTTTTTCCTTTATCATCCATCCGTCCTGAGTAAGAAAAGGGGCCGCCGAATTAAATCGATCTGAACAACGGATATCCTGGCAGTCGGCTATTCTGCGGTTGTACCGGGCGGTTCCGCCAGTGCCCCGGCGCAGGAGGAACCACCGCCGGCGGTGCAGCCGAAGCAGTGATCGCCCGTCACGATGTTCCTGCCGGCGAGTTTCCCCTTGTCGAAGGCCGATATCCGGTTCGGTGCATTGTGGTTGACAGGCAACCCCAGGGCGAGATTGAAATCACAGTCATACACCGTTCCATCCCAATCAATGCTAAGCTGATGGCGGCACATGAGGCCGGGCAGCGTAGCGGGATTGAAAGCCCCCCTGAGCACCGCCAAATAGTCCTCCAGCCTGCCTGCTTCTACCAGTTGTTGCCGGAACCTCCCCAGAGGCATGTTAGTAAGAACCAGGAGATGATTGAAGGAAATACCATAGCGCTTTGTAAGTTCCTCCCGGTAGGTCTCTTCCAGGGCTGATTGCCGGGGAGGCAGGAAAGAACTGCCCGGGTTGTAGACCAGGTTCAAGGTGAGCCCTTCCTCCCGCCCGTAGCCCGCCTGGTTCAGGAGGCGCAACGCCGCGATGCTTCGGGCATGCACCCCGTTGCCCCGCTGGGCATCGACGTTTTCTTCCAGGAAACAGGGCAGCGAGCCCACCAGCGAGACGCCGCAGCTCCGGAAGAGACCGATCAGGTCCCGGGTGGACGGTTCCAGCAGCGCCGTCAGATTGGTTCTCACCTGGACGGCCTGTTGCCGGGAACACAGAACCTCCAGGAAATAACGCAAGCGGGGATGCAATTCGGGAGAACCGCCGGTTACATCGATTAGTGGAAATAGGTCGCGCCCGATCAGGGAGAGGAGGTCTTCCATCACGGCGCCGGACATATGTTCGCTGCGGCTGGGCGAACACTCCAGGTGGCAATGGTTGCAGGCCAGGTTGCAGGCCCGGCCCAGGTTGACCTGCAAAGTTCGGATTTCCGCCGCTCGCAGCCCCTCAGGCAGGAAATCATGGATATGTGCGTCAAATTCGTTCATTGTTCCCTTGGGTTATCTCCGTTTTAATGGCGTTCGGCCTTATCTCGACCCGTTTTTGATTTTATACCATTCTTCGTGAGATATCCACAGGAGGTTTGCGACGATAAAAAAGCCCGCGAGCAGGGACCCCGCGCTGTCCAGCCCCCAGTTGGTGCAGCCGATTCCTTCCCGGAAAAGGCAGACCGGGATGGTTCGGAAAGCGCCCGGATCAAATCCGCAACGGGCCAGAAGGGCCGCGCCGAGGAGGCACTGCGTTGCGGCAAACAGGAGATAGGAAGGGGCTTTTCGTTTGGCGGCGGCCAAAGCTCCACCGAAAAAGGCAGCCAGGGGGATCAGCAACCCCAGATTGACGCGCATTTCCAGCCAGACCCAGGTTGAGGCAACGGAGGCCAGACCGAGTCCCAGGGTGAAACCCACCAGGGCGCCTTTAAAGAGGAGTACCGGTATCCCCGGAGGTTTTATTGCGCTATCGGCGGTTGGTCCGGCTGAGGGCTGCCTCATGCTGTCCAATTACCCTTTGGCCTTTATCGTGATGACGACCAGCGATCCGTCGGGAGGCAGGAGCTTGCTGTTTCCCTTGAAAACCACCTCGTTTCTTTTTTCCACGGCGCCCATTGTATAATTGGCATTGCTCGTGATGCCCACCGCGCA
>ORJL010656517.1_pt1 | contig 28019 bp, 9 predicted proteins | sample 1779941 | NCBI WGS metagenome assembly ORJL01 (sample SAMEA104232317, study PRJEB22302) | groundwater metagenome | biome: forest; feature: aquifer; material: groundwater | place: USA | collected 2011-08-07 | depth 5.8 m
CAACGAGCGGCGCTTGTCCTGGCTGGGCGCGCCGGGAATCCGGCTTCAAAGGGCGACGGGTCTGTCGGACCGGGATTGGCAGGACGTCCCCAACTCCGAAGGGGTCAGCAGTCTCCAGTTGTCGCAGACCAATCGTGCAGCGTTTTTCCGACTCGCAAAACCATGAAAACACACTCCCGTCTGTTGCTCGTGGCAGCAACCAGGCGCCCGGCTATTCGGTTGGGCCGAATCCTGACGGAAACCGCCACAGCCACCGTCCTAGCCGCGATGGCCTTACTCTGCGTTGTGACTACTTCACTGGCCGCAGGCAGTGCGTCGCGGCCGGTTGAGTTATTGGGCCCTCCAAGCCGTCGGACGCCGCTCGCCATTTCCGAGATCATGTACGCCCCCTCGCCGCGCAGCGATGGGCGCAACCTCGAGTTCATCGAGATCTACAATTCCCAACCGTGGTTTCATGACCTCGGGGGATACCGGTTGACGGGGGCCATCGAGTTCACCTTCCCTCCGGGCACTCAGCTTGCCTCCAATGCCATCATCGTCGTCGCCAAAATCCCCGCCGACCTCCAGGCAGTCCACGGCATTACCAACGTCTTCGGCCCTTACGCTCGAACCCTTCCGGATGATTCGGGCACGATCCGGCTCGAACACCGGAACGGCGGGGTGTTGCTGGAAGTGAAATACACGAATCAATCGCCGTGGCCGGGGCCGGCGACAACGGCGGGTCATTCGCTGGTATTGTCGCGGCCTTCGTTCGGCGAAGGCGATCCCCAGTCCTGGTCGGCCAGTGCGCGGATCGGCGGTTCGCCGGGAACTTTCGAGCCGCCGGCTAACGACCCGCTCCGTGCCGTGCTGATCAACGAACTGCTGGCGAACGGAAATACTGGCACACCGGATTTCGTCGAACTCTTCAACCACAGCCCGAGTTCGGTCGATGTGTCCGGTTGCATTCTCACGGATGATCCCTGGCTGATCAAATGCGTCCTGCCGGCGGGCACGATGATTGCGCCCGGCGGGTTCATATCGTTTGAGGCAGATCAACTGGGTTTTGGCCTGAGCCGTTCCGGTGAGACGGTTTACCTGTTCAATCCGGATCGGACCGCGGTGTTGGATGCGGTGCGTTTTGGCCCTCAAGCCAAAGGGGAAGCTTATGGGCGGTTTCCCAATGGAGGCGATTCGTTTCGCCCGCTGGTCCATCCCACACCAGGTGCAGCCAACAGCGCCGTGCTGGTGTCCGACGTGGTCATCAACGAAATCATGTATGCTCCCATATCGAGGGAGGATGACGACGAATACGTCGAGCTTTACAACCAAGGTTCCAGCGTGGTGGACGTGAGCGGCTGGCGTCTTGTGGACGGAATCGATTTCGAGTTACCATCGAACACGGTCATCGCCGCCAGAGGGTACTTGGTCGTGGCGCGGAACACAGCCCGTCTCTTGACGAATTACACGCACTTGAATTCCGCCAACACGGTCGGCAGTTTTCGCGGCTCACTGGCCAACGGTGGCGAGCGTCTTGCCCTGGCTCGTTCCGATGGCGTGGTGGTGGACGAAGTCACTTATTCCACGGGGGGCCGGTGGGGACAATGGGCACATGGCGGCGGGAGCAGCTTGGAATTGATCGATCCGCGCGGCGATCATACCTTGGCCGCGAATTGGGCGGACAGCGACGAGAGTGCCAAGGCCCCGTGGACCACCGTGGAAATCACGGGAAAACTGGTCAACAACGGCTTCGCGTTCAGCTATCCGGTGGACATGTTGCACGTGATCCTGCTCGGGGCCGGGGAATGTTCGATTGACAACGTCGAAGTCTTCAAGGCCGGGCAAGCGAACCTGGTTATCAACTCGACGTTCCAGACCGGACTGAAAGGTTGGACGGGTCAGGGCAACCACCAACGCGTCAGCCTTGAATCCACCGGGTATGACGATGCGTCCTGCCTGCGCCTGCAAACGACTGGCGGTGGGGATACTCTCCCAAACAGGTTGCTAGTCGGATTGAGCCAGCCCTTGAAGCTTGGGGATACTGTGACGTTGCGCGCGCGAGTGCGCTGGTTGCATGGCTCTCCCGAAATTCTGGTACGGTTGGTGGATAATTACCTTGAGGCCTATGGGTGTTTGCGCCTGCCCGTCAACCTGGGCACGCCCGGCAAACCGAACAGCCGAGCGGTTTCTAATGCCGGTCCGGCTATTGCGGACGTGTCGCACCACCCTCTGCTGCCGGCCGCCGGAGAACCCATCACCGTTTCAGCCAGGGTGCACGACCCGGATGGGCTTGCCACCGTCACCCTCCTCTACCGCCTCGATCCGCAGACGAATTGGGTAGCCGTGCCGATGCGCGACGACGGAACGGATGGCGACCAAGTCGCTGGGGACGGAGTATTCAGCGGCATCATCCCTGGACCGGCAGCCGCCACGATGGTCGCATTCCAGGTGATCGCCATAGACCAGGGAAATCCGCCAGCAAGCACCCGATTCCCAAGTGACGCTCCAGTCCGCGAATGCCTTGTCAGGGTGGGAGAAACAAAGATCTCCGATCAGTTTGGCGCCTATCGAATCTGGATGACCAAACAAACCCTGTACACATGGAGCAAACGCCAAGCGGCCAGCAGTGACCCCCTGGACGTCACGTTCGTCTATAACGATGCGCGGGTGATTTATAACGTGGGGGCAACGTTTGCCGGAAGCAGGTATATCTCACAATTCCTGAACAGCCCGATCGGCAATCCATGCGACTACGACTTAGTCTTTCCGGACGATGACCGGCTGCTGGGTGAGTCCGATGTGCGCCTGACCTGGCCGGGATCCGTGGTCAACTATCTCGACGCCTCCCTGCAAAGCGAACAGTCCGCTTTCTGGTTGGCGGAGCAAATGGGGTTGCCCTTCAGCCATCGCCGCCACACCCGTGTGATTATCAATGGCACGCGGCGTGGCGAGTTGATGGAGGATTCCCAGAAACCCAATGGCACCTACGTCGATGAGTGGTTTCCGAACGCACCGGATGGAGAACTTTACAAGTTGCAGTTCCACGTTGAAGGCGATCAGGCCGGGAGAACGGGTGAAGGGGCGCTGGCCATGGCGCTTTTCAAATACAGCACGCCTACTAACACCCCGCCGGAAACGGCGTACCGTTGGGCTTGGAGCAGGCGGGCTGCCCGGGGCGCGAGCAACGATTACCGAAGCGTGTTCGATCTGTTGGATGCCTTCAACCGAAAGGACAATCAGGAATTCACGACCCAGGTGACGGCCCAGATCGAGATCGACCAATGGATGCGCACCCTGGCGGTAGAGCGCGCGGTCGGCAACTGGGACAGCTTCGGCTATGCGAACGATCAAAACATGTATTTCTACAAACCGCCCCACGGCCGATGGCAGTTGTGCATCTGGGACATGGACATGCCCATGGGCACCGCGGGTGCTTACCCAGCAACCGACAGCGTTCTTTCCAGCGGCGACGTGAGCGCACCGGAACAGCGGTTTCTGAAACATCCCCCTTTCTGTCGTGCTTACCTCCGGGCCTTGCAGGAGGTGATGAACGGCCCGGCGCAACAGATCGGCCCTCTGCTGACCGCGAAGGCGGCGGCGTTCGCCGCCAGCGGCGTCAAGGCCGCATCGCCGCAAGGCATCAAGAATTACCTGGCCGCCCGGACCGATTCCATTAACAAGCAACTGGCGCGATACCGCGCGCCGTTCGCCCTCAGCAGTCCGGCCAACCAGGAAAGCAGCGAACAACAGGTCAAATTGACCGGAACCGCTTCGTTCGAGGTCGAAGCCCTCCAGGTTAATGACGCCCGATTACCGGTTGTTTGGACGACGGCAACTAACTGGTCCGTTACGGTGCCACTGACCGCGTTGACCAACCGGTTGGTTGTCACTGGACATGACAGCGCGGGCAAAGCGATGCCGGACGCCACCGTTGCCGTGACCGCGGTCTATGTTGGAACCGCGCCATTGAGCCAGCCGCCGCTCTACATCAACGAGTGGATGGCCGCCAACACGCGCACGCTGGCAGATCCCGACGCGGGCCGCTACGAGGACTGGTTCGAGATCTACAATCCTGGCGAAGTCGCGGTGGACCTGTTCGGGTACCGGCTCACCGACGATCCGACCAACACTTTCAAGTTCGTGGTCCCAGTCGGCTGGAGCATTCCGGCTGGTGGGTATCTCCTGGTCTGGGCGGATGAAGAAAGCTATCGGAACCTGACCGGCACGAACCTCCATGTAAACTTCAAGCTGTCGCGCGATGGCGAGCGGATCGCCCTCTACCGTCCGGATGGCTCATTGGCGGACGCAATCGAATTTGGCCCGCAAACCAACGATGTAAGCCAGGGCCGCTGGCCGAACGGCGACAGGGGTCCCTTCTCGTTCTTCACTGTCCCTACTCCGGGCGCCGCGAACGCGGGCGGCGACTTGGGCCGACTATTGCGGATCACGTCGATAGTCCGGCAACAACCGAATCAGTTGGTCCTGACCTGGACGACCATTCCGGGAACGAGTTGCCGTCTTCAAAAAGCGACGAGCCTGTCGGATCAGGATTGGCAGGACGTGCCCAACCCCGCAGGGGTGAGCAGCCTCCAGGTGTCCCAGACCAATCGTACAGCGTTTTTCCGACTCGTAACACCATGAAACCCTCAGCGCCACATCCAGGTGCTGCGGGCGAAGGCCGGCCGCTATGGAGTTCTGCTCACCGCGGACAGCAGCCGTCTGATCCCCTCTCACCGAACGACTCCGTGATCGTCTGGGATGTAGCGACCGCCGACGAACTCCATTTGCCGGCCAAAACCTGCTGACAAGATAACAACCATCAACGAAGCGTTCAACCTCATGAAAACACGGCCCATAATGACAAAGTCCATCGTCCTCGCCATCGGGTGTCTTGTAGCGATACTGGAGGGTAGCATCATCGCTGCGCCACCACAGATCAAACCCACGACCTCACTCCAGCACAAAGCTGTTGAACTTGGTAAGAAAACTACTTTTACGGTTAACGTTGTCGGAGATCAGCCCCTCTCGTTCCAATGGCGGCTGGACGATCGCGATCTTCCCGGCCAGACCAACACAACCCTATCCATCAGCACGGCCCAACGAATTGACGAAGGCGACTACACCGTGTCGGTCACCAATGCGTTTGGCGCCGCGACCAGTGCCGCCGCCAGGCTCTGGGTGGTGCCGCCCGCAACCAGCTTTGTCAAGGCCACCTCCACGAACGAGGCAGGCCTGCCCCTGCCGTATTTCTACATCGTGCCCGAGAACTACAACCCGGCACTGAGCTATCCGCTAGTCTGCTTGTTGCACGGAGCGCCAGGGGGTGAAGCCACTTTCCCAGGATTTGCGGCGAGTTACCCTGCGACGCGGGGATTTGCTTCCTACAGACAACAGGCAACCGATCCGGCGATTCTGGTCTGGCCGAGCCGCCGGGCCGGGGATGATTCGTGGACCGACGGGTATCTGCGCCAAGTGTCAGGGTTGCTGGATCGCCTGATCATCGAGTTCAACATCAACACCAATCGAATGTACGTCGGCGGAGGCTCGGAAGGAGTGCACGCCGCTTGGGATCTCATGGGGCTGCGGCCCGGGTTCATGACCGCTGCCCTGGTCGCGGCGGGCTGGCAGGGAAGCACTCGCACCTCCTCGCTCAAAGATGTGCCGCTTTGGGCCGTTTGCGCCGCAGATGACGGGTTGGTGACAGATACGCGAACGTTGGTTCGTGGGCTCCGCCAGGCTGGAGGAAGCCCCATTTACACCGAATACAACTCCGGCGGCCATTACGACGGCATCTTCATGGCGTTAAGCACTCCCGCGATAGTTGACTGGCTGCTCGCGCAGCGGAGAAGTCAGTCCTCTACGATCGAACCGCTCCTCTCGATCACTAGGCCGACAGAGCAAGCGAACTACGTCACAGGGCGGCCACGCTCAATCTCACCGGGTCCGCCAGCGCGTTGGGTCAGCCTGTAACCCGCGTATCTTGGACGAACATTGCCAACCGCGCCAATGGCGACGCCTTGGGGGTGAACTCTTGGAGTGCGAATGGCATTCCACTGCAACCGGACAAGACCAACCTCATCACCTTGACCGCGACGACGACGAGTTGGGCGGCGGGGTTTGGAGGAAACACGACTTTCAACGACACCCTGACTGTCATTTGTTCGCCGATCCGCGCCGCCCTAACGATGCAAGGGGGCGGCACGGTTCTGAACTGGACTGGGGGGGCGCCGCCCTACGCCGTCCAACGGGCGACCGATTTAGGCAAGAGCGATTGGGCGGACCTGCTGCCCGAAGCCATACCACCAGTGAGTCTGCCCATGGAGAGCGGAGCAGGATTCTACCGCGTGCGTGGAAAATAATCATGCGAGAACACCAGTCAACGAAGTGACGGATAATTGAATCGTAGGGATCAGCCTCATCCGCACCCTCATCGTGGCACCCGTCCTTTTCGCCTGGCGGCGAGAGCAGGAACCGCCTACACTCGGGGGTCCAAGCACTCCTTCACGGCCTTGACGAGGTTTGACGGATCGAAGGGTTTGGTTAACAGCCGCGCGCCACGGACCCAGTCCGAATCCGCTCCTATCAAATCGAGGCTGTAGCCGCTGGTGTAAATCACTTCGAGGGATGGCTTCTCACTTAGCAGCTTCCGAGCCAGGTCCCGTCCGCTCATTCCGCCGGGCATGACCATGTCCGTGAAGAGGAGGTCGATCTCTTCTTTGTGGTCCGCCCATACCCTCAGAGCCTCCGCTCCCGAGGCCGCGTCGAAGACCCGGTAGCCAGCCCGTTGGAGCGTTCTCCGGCTCATGATGCGCAGCGCCTTCTCGTCCTCCGCCACCAGCACGGTCCCCGTGCCCGGTTGGATGGGGATGAGGGAGGTGGCGGCCTGGATTGCCTGAACGGGGCGACCGCACACGGGAAGGAAGACCTTGAACGTGGTGCCAGAGCCCACGTGGCTCTCCACCTCGATCCACCCGGAGTGCTGCTTGACGATGCCGAAGGCGGTGGCCAAACCGAGCCCGGTGCCTTTGCCGACCGCTTTGGTGGTGAAAAACGGTTCGAAGATGTGTCCCAGGACTGTGGCATCCATGCCGGAGCCGGTGTCGGTGACGGTGAGGCAAACGTGATCGCCTGAGTGCGCCTCGGAGTTGCGGCGCTGATGCGCCTCGCCCACTCTGAGGACGATGGTGCTGATCGTCAGTCGGCCGCCGTTGGTCATGGCGTCGCGAGCGTTCACCGCGAAGTTGAGGATGACCTGCTCGATCATCCCGGGGTCGGCCTCGATGGCAGGGAGGCGCTCCTGGAGGTCCAGGTGGAGGACGATGGTCTCGCCCAGGAGGCGGTGGAGCATGCGGGCGAGGTTTGTCACCAGGGCGTTCATGTCCAGAACCCGCGGTTGGATGACCTGGCGGCGGCTAAACGCCAGCAATTGCCGAGTCAGGTTGGCCGCCCGGTCCGTCGCGGTGGAGATCTCCTCCAGGGCCTCCCGTATGTCCGGGGAGCCCTTGAAGGCTGGCTCCAGGAAGCCGAGGTTCCCCTTCACGACCGTCAGAATGTTGTTGTAGTCGTGGGCGATACCTGCCGTCAATTGGCCGATGGACTCCATCTTTTGAGCGTGGCGGAGTTGGACCTCGAGGTTCCGCTGCTCCGTGACGTCACGGCCAATCCCCTGCACCGCCACTGGCTGGCTCGCCTGCCAGAGCAGGCTGGTCGAGATTTCCAACGTCCGCTGGGAGCCGTGCTTCCCGAGGATGACGACCTCGATGGGCGGAAGTTTCTCACCGGCGAGGTGAGCGGCCACGCGCGCGCGCATCCGGTCGAAGTCGGCTGGAGCGATGAGCTGGGCGAGCTTCATGTCCAATGCTTCCGCCAGGCTATAGCCCGTGAGCCGCTCGGCCGCTGTGTTGAAGGAGGTGAAACGGCTCTCCAGATCGGTGGTATAGATGAGATCCTGGGCATTCTCCACTAGATCGCGATACCGCTGTTCGAGAGCCGCTTCTCGCTTCAGCTTCTCTTCGATCACTTTGGTCTGCTCGCCCACGCGCCGACGCAGCAAGACGGCCCAACCCGCTGTTCCCAAGGCTCCCCCAGCCGCGAGTCCCAGCAGCACCAAGACTCGCCTAAGAGACCACCAGGGCGGACTTTTCAGAACCTTCACGTCCGTGGACGACCGGAGAAGGATCCGGAAGGAGCGGACTTCCCGCCACGCATTCGCCTTCACTTCGCAAATGCCCTGTAGTTCGAGCAGGCTCCCGGCTTGAAGATCGCGGAGTTTGCCTCCGGCTCCCACCTTGTCGAGGATTGCGTCGAAGACGACATCCTCGGCCCGCAGGGCCAACTCCACCCTATCCACGCCGGTGGGACGTTCCAAGAGACAGGCCTTGATGGAAACCAATTCGGCATCGTTGGTTCCCAGCATCAGGCCGTTGGCCGTGGTGGGGATTGGCGGTGGAGGGGCCTGCCTGCCCGTGATCCGCGTCCGCACTCTTTCGAGCACCGGATTGTACGCGCCAGGCGCGGGGAATCCCAGCGCCTCCACCTGATCTCCGACTCGGGCTTGATTGGTGGAGCCAGCCTGAAGCGCCAGCCCACCCGTCTCATCTTGGATGAACAACGCCCCCCCGGGCCTCGCGAGCGTAACCGCCCCTCTTACTTTCACCCGCCGTCCCGGACTGTCCTGAGCCTTGAACAGGAGAAGCTCGCGAATGGGCCTTGCGGCCACAGCGAACGGATCGGTCGGCCCGGCCTCGAGAACGTCCGCCTCGGACCACTGGGGGACATGGATGAGGATGCCGACTAACTGCCGGTTGGCGTTGATCCGCACGCCGCAGACCCCGCGGAGCCGCACCTTGGAATCGACCAACTGCGCCGGTTCTCGACCATTCAACGGCACGGGAATCAAGGCATTGAACTCACGTCCGTCGGCTGCCAAGTCCAATTCGAGATGGTTGCCGTTGAGCCGGACCGACCGCACTACTCCCTCCACCTCGACCCACTGGCTGTCGTCCCGGCCTGAGGAGAGCTGTTCCAATGCGGCTCGCTTGGCCTCGGGCAGTTTCCCGCGGTTAAGAAACGTCACCATGGGCTTGGTGATCATGGGCGCATAACCGCCCGGGTCGCTAATGCCGCGGACCTGAACTCGGTCCCCGACTGTGACTTCGAATTCCTGCTCCCCGGAACTCACATACACGCCGTTGGCTCCGTCGTGGATGAACATCCCTGGCCATTCCCGATCAAAGAAGGTCACGACGCCGGAGATCTCCACGGGGTAACCCCGTCGGCTCTCATCGGGAGAGAGCGCCCGGAGTTCCGCCACAGTCCGCAGGGTGGGCAGCGCCGCCTCGGCCCCGGACGTGTTCCCCACCGATCTGGCGACCGAGTTCGTGCCGCGATCGACCGCCCGGAAGACCGCGTCCGCCAGCACCGGCCTCTTTTGGTCGTCCAAGGCGGGGAAACCGACGACCTCGACCACATCCCCCGCTTCCACGCGGGTTTTGAGGGGAGTGGCCACGCGGAGAGTGCCCAGGGCGTCGCGCACGACGAGCGACTCGCCTAGTTTTTGTTCTGCCACGGAGGCTCGCAGGCGCATCCGGCGGGCGTCTGTGGCGCCGAGGGCGAGCGCCATCACGTTCGTGGTTGTTCCCAGCGGTGTTGCGAACGGGTCGCTATAGCCCGGTTCAAGAACGAGGACTCCTTCCATGCTCGGAACGAAAAGCTGGACCCGTCCCACCACCTCAGGAGTCTCCTTGTTCACGGAACAGACGCCTTTGACCTGAACCTTCGCACCGGCCAATTCGGTGGTGTTTGTCGGGGCGTATTCCAGCACCGTGGCCCTGATCCGATGGCCTCCACACACCATTTCCATTCGCAGACGCCCACCGATCTCCTTGATACTTCGCACCATGCACGGAAGCGAAACCGTGCTTCCTACTTTTTCGCCCGAGAATACCTCCGCAGGGAGCGTGTCGGCTGGTTGCGGCAGGTTTCCTTTGCCTACGGTGCGTGGGCGCACGCCGACGAGGACAGGAATGCCCCCCTCCGCGCTGGAACTGCCCTCCACCTCTGCCAGATCGCCAGCGCGACCTTTCCACTCGGTGTCAGGCAGCCGGATGAACATCGGTGCTGTGGAATCCTCGAGAAAGAGGAGGCGCCACTCGGGGTCGCAATAAGTCACCAATCCGCGCAGACGGACTGGGTAGCCGCGCCTGGCCTCCTCGGCGGACAGGGTCAAGAACTGACGCGCGGTCGAAATAGGAGGCAGGCTGTTGGACTTCGGGAGGGGTTGCTCTCCAGCCAAACAAGTACGGAATGGGGTGAGTGCCAGCGCCAGCGCCAGCAACCTCGCCGCAGACCAGATCGAGAGTGTCTTCCCGCATGGGGGGGAGGCATTGCGGTCCGAATAGTGGATGGACCACGTCGTCATTCAGTGCTGATCATGGGTTGTATGCAGTCATGTCGCTTCATTCTACATCGGTCAAGCCGAGCTTCTGCTTGAGGAGTATCATGGAAGTTACTCAGTGACAACGCGAAAGCGCGATCCTATGTTGGGGAATCATGACTGCTGAGCCCGCGAATCAAGCCCGGTTTGATTACCAACCGCGCACCCGCATCGTTTTTGGCGAGAACCAGGCCGATCGAGTCGGTGAGTTGGCCGCCGATCTGGGCGGAACCAGGGTGGTGCTGGTGACTGACGCGGGTATCCTGGCCGCCGGGCATGCCGACCGGGTGCGGCAGAGCCTGGCTGAGCGGGTTGCCACGGTCATGGTTTTCAGCGAGGTCCGGGAGAATCCTACCACGCTGGATGTTGAACGTTGCGTGGTGATGGCCCGGGAGATGAGGGCCGACCTCATCGTGGGTCTCGGCGGAGGGAGCAGCATGGATACGGCTAAGGGCTGCAACTTCCTGCTAACCAATGGTGGGCGGATGCGGGATTACTGGGGGGTGGGCAAGGCGTCCAAACCCATGCTCCCCTTTATCGCCATTCCCACAACCGCCGGTACGGGGAGTGAATGCCAGTCCGCGGCATTGATTGCCGACGAAGAGACCCACCAGAAGATGGCTTGTCTGGATCCCAAGGCGGCCGCGCGGATCGCCATTCTTGATCCGCTCCTTACCCTCTCGCAGCCCCCCCGCGTGACGGCCCTTACTGGTATCGACGCCATCGCCCACGCGGTCGAGACTGCGGTGACGACGCGCCGGAACCCTCTCTCACTGATGCATTCCCGCGAAGCGTTCCGGCTGCTCATGCCAGCTTTTGAGCGGGTCCTAAGCCACCCCGGGGACATCATCGCGCGGGGACGCATGCTCTTAGGCGCCGCGCTGGCCGGCAGTGCGATCGAGCAGAGCATGCTCGGAGCCGCGCATGCCGCAGCCAACCCGCTGACCGCCCGCTACGGCATGGCGCACGGTCAGGCGGTGGGCATGATGCTGCCTCTGGTGGTCCAGTTCAACGCGCGGGATCAGGCCGCGCGCTTGGCCTACGCTGAGCTGGTTTCGGACCCGCAAGCAGCCTCCTTGAAGGGCTCCGCGGAGGAGGTAGCCTCGAAGCTGATTGCCCGACTACAATACCTCCTGCGCCTGGCCGGACTGCCCCAGTCGCTGGCCGGGTGTGGAATTACCGGCGCGGATATCAACGGCCTCGCGGAAGATGCCGCGCGTCAGTGGACGGCCACTTTCAATCCCCGGCCCACCACTTCCGCCGACTTTGCGGCCCTCTACACCGCAGCCTGCGAGCCCCGTGGCGATGGCTGTTGGTAGGCTGGCGAGAAGGGCGGACATGCCGGTGGGTGAAGAGTGTCCCCACCACGCGGACGCGAACGTTCGATGACGTATGCGGCAGTCTGAGGACGCTAGGCCATTTGGTCGTGTTCAATTAATTCTGTACAGCCAAAAGAAATAAGCTTGCAGCCGATGCTCCATGCGGCTACTCTGCGCAAACACGAAGTAGTCACATGAAACCTATTGTCATGGGCTGGTTATGTTCACATTGGCGGAGATTCCTTACAGCGGTTATGATTGGAGGGTTTTGCGCTGTCGCCCCCGTTGGCATGCCTGCCGGCACCTTGCCTACGGGACGCATTGATTACGCCGCCAACTACTTTGCGCCACTGAAAGGCATCCTTATGCATGGAGGGTGGGGGGAGAGCAGCAAATGGGAGCCGATGTCGGAGACTTGGAAGCTGGATGCCACGGGTTGGCAGCTTTTGACCGTCCAAAACGCCCCGGCCCTGGCGCATCACAGCATGACTTGCGATGAAGCGCGCCAAGTCTTGGTGATCTGCGGTCAGGCCGTGATGGGTCAGGGCTCTCACCAGGTCTGGGAATTCAACGGGACGGTTTGGACCCGGACGGCCGAGCTGAGCGGGAGCGACTGGTGGGACGCGGAGATCACCTACGATCGCGATCGCCAGCGGTTGGTTCTTTACCGGGCCTCCATGAGCGGACAGGAGGAGACTTGGGAAAACGCCGGTGCCGCCTGGGAGAAGAAGGAATATGCCCAAAAGCCGGTCGTATGCGGGGATGGCGCTCTGTTCAAGTATGACGCGGGATTGAAGAAAGTAGTGTTGGTCGGCAGCCCGGGTTTCGAGGCGCCCTCCGAGACCTGGTTGTGGGATGGGACGAACTGGGCCAAAGCCGGAGGATCCCAACCGACGAACGCCAGCTTCGGTGGTATGACCTACGATGGCGCGCGGGGCCAGATGGTGCTGTTGGCCACCGATATGAAGACCTATGTCTTGGATGGCAGTGGCTGGACGCCACGCAGTCCTACGCATTCGCCGACCCCGAGTCCCATGGGCTTTTTCAACCTGGCTTACGATACCCAGCGGCAAGTCAGCGTGTTCTTCGGAGGCGAAGCCTCGGCCACCGGCGGGGGGGCTCCCACCTATCCCACCGCCACCTGGGAGTGGAATGGGGCCGAGTGGACGGAGTTCGAACCCGGGGTATCCCCGCCGCCACTGGTGCGATTGAGCCTCAGCAAAATCGGCGTTGATCAAGTGCGCCTGAGCTGGCCGACGGTCGCAAGCAATTGGGTGTTGTTGGCCCAAGAGAGGTTGGATCCGGCTTTGGATTGGCAGCCGGTTTCGGCGACGGTGGTGGTGGCGGGCGAGGAATGTTCAACGACTCTCGGCGCTTCGAATCCGCACCGGTTTTTCCGTTTGAAACAGCCTTGACCGGTCGGGAGCGTTCCATGCTGCGGTAAGGCAGTCGGCGGTGCCGGGACCCAGCGCCAGGCAGCGGCGGGTTTTAGTGACGGTAGAAGGGGCGGCTATGCCCTGGATCAGACGGTTCAAACCTTGTTGAGAACGTTATGAAAACGACTCTTATACCCGTTAGGTTTCTGGTAATAGCCGCCTGGCTGGGCCTGACCTCCGTTGGGGCTTGGGCGGCGGCGGAGTTGCACGGTCGGATCACGGCCCAGGATACTGGATACGGCATCGAGGCCGCCACCGTGCAGGTTTTTGCCGCCACCAACGCCAATGTGGCCCAACTTACCGCCCGCACGGACGGTTTTGGTTTTTTTTCGTTGCGGGATTTACCGTCCGGCAGCTATCGGTTTGAGGCTTCTCATGCGGCGTATCACCCGCACGAAACCAACACGTTGGTGTTAGCCGACGGCCAGCGCCAGCACTATTCCGCGGCGCTGGTTCCTTTGAAGCCGGGGGCTATCCGCTTTGATCTCTACCCTTTTGTCGCCTGTGCCAAAACGGGCCTGGAGCTGCGCGGCGTGCCGGTGACCATCGACGTCACCCCGCAGGAGGACATGGATCCCTTCGATGAAACACTGTACACGGACACGACTGGCTCGGGCCAGTTCGTCGGACTGCCCCGCGGGTTTTACCGATTCGCCATCAATAGCGGTGAGTTCCGAGTTCCAGGGTGGGATTATCATATCGAAACCGTCAGCCATAACCTGACGGGTCCTTACTCGGTGACGGCCCTGCTCAAGCCCGAAGAACGCACCCTGATGGTATCGGTCTATGGCTTCGATCCGGTGACCCAGCAGGAGAACGCTCCGTTGGGCGGTATCATCGTCGAAGCGACCGGGGTGAGTCCCTGGGATCCGCAGCGTGTGTTGCTGCCGCCGCAGGTCGGCGTGAGCGGGATTCGCAAGGATGCTGACTCCTATTGGAACAACGCCATGGCGGCCAAGGTGAAATTCACCGGCTTGCCTCCCATTCACTATCTCATCGAAGGCAAGCGGTTGGGCTATCATTTGAGCACGGTCCAGGTGACAACCGATGCGAACGCGCAGTTGGTGCCGAGCGATCTGCGCCTGGACATGCAGCTCATGGACACCCGGATCACCGCCGTCTTCAACTCCCCTTATCAGGATCCTGAGATGTTGGTGGGTTTGAAGGCCCGCTTGCAGGGCATGAAGAACTCCAATACCGAGGGGATCGATCGGTTAGGAACCATCACCTATCAGGCCGCGCGGAGCCGGGCTGTGGCCGTGTTCGACAAAATCCTTCCGGGCAACTACCGGCTGACGGTGAATGACAGCGTCGAGAAACAGGTCCCCATCATCGTCCAAGGCCAGGACATCTACGCGGGTTCGTGGAATGGGCCAAAGTCATTCACGGTCCGGTTCCTGGCCGAGGATTCTGTGGATGCGGTTGCCGATTGGAACCAGGACGTCGAGGTGAAGTTGCAGCCGCAACCAATGAAGTTTTTCGGCCAGATCATCATGGTGGATGAGGAAACATCCAACTTCGAATATCTGCACTACACCAAAGCGCTCTCCGGGATCGAGATACACGGGTCGGAGTACCTCCGGGACCACCAGCCGACAAATACTCTGTTTCAAGCCGTCAACTCGGACACCAACGGCCAGTTCGTGGCGGTTCTGATGCCGGGTCTCTATGGCGTTCGCGTTCCGAACCTGGACGACTACTGGGGCGAGTCCATCGAGTCCATCGACCTCAAGACGCAGAAGCGCGCCTTCGAACCGTGGCCGTATTACCAGCTCTGGCCGTACGGCGCCGAGTCGGCCAAAACGGGTGTCTATGGGGTCGGCGGGTTCGCCGTGAGTTCGGACGACGACGTGCAAGCCCAGCTCTTCATCCGGCGCGATCACGTCAATATTGACTTCCGCTTGATCGCCATCAACGACGACCCCACGGAAAGCCAGGTGGTCGCCATTTCCTGGAGCGGGTCGAACGTCGTCTATTACGGGTGGAACTACTATCAACTCCAGGAGGAACCGGCCAATGTGTCCTTGCGCGGCGGGACGACCGCCCAACAACATTCGCTCGGTTGGACCTCCGGCACTCCCGAGTGCCGTTTCGAGCAGGTCCTGCCGGGGAACGGCTACTACTTCCACCTGGACCACAGCCGGTATGCGTTAAGTTCCGCCTCGGCCAACTACCGATTCGATTACTACGACCACAATCCCCCCGGGTACCTGCCCACCTTCGAGCCGCCCGGCTCCAATTACGACGGGCCGCATCCGATGTTGCCGTTCATGGCGCAGATGTTCGGTGATTACAAGAACCCCGGGGAAGCGAAATTCACTCTGAAGCAGCTTGACTCGGAGGGGAGATACCAAGACGTGGCCACCGAGGTACCCCCGCTTTTCCTCAAGACCAGCTACACGGGCGATCGCCTTTTCCACTACGGTGGGCACACGCCGCCCACAAGCTACGAAGTGTGGCTGGAGCTGAGCAGGTATTTTACCAACCACCAGGAACACTGGTACCACTACGTCTCTCCGGGCGGGGATCTCAACGGCACCATCTACCTGGATGGCCCCGCACGGACTACGGCAAGTATCGCGGAACCGTTGCGCGTGGAATACGATCTCCGCATCGTGGCTCTCAACGCGCGGGGAAAACCCAACGAACCTCCCATCAACGGCGTGCGGGTCAGATTCAAGGACGGCACTTCGGCCTTTTCGGGCTCCACAACCCTGGCCCAGCGAACCGAGAGTTTTGAGTATGATCACAATTCCGTCACCCACCCCAACTGGCGTTTTTCCGGCAACGACGAGATTCGCATTCGCAACGGTCCGATGGGGCCGGAGGTGGATGTCGTGCTATTCATGGAACAGGCGGTGGCGATTCGCGGGCAGGTGGCGAATGCGCGCACTAACTCGCCGATTCCCGGAGCCCGCGTGAACGTCACTCACGCCCAGGGCAACGTGCCCATCATGGGCCCGCCCAGTCGGGCCGACGGCACCTTCAGCTATCCCTACGCCTTCGGACGGCAGGTCTATTTCCTCGAAGTCGATGCCCTAGGCTACAAACCTTTCCGCCTGCGGCTCGATCCGCAAGCCGCGACCCCTGATCCGCAGGACCCCCGCACGCTCGCTTTCATTTTTGAAGGGGCAAACGCGGTGAAGCTGGAGCCCTTGGAGCCGCCGGTGGTTCTGAAAGAAACAGTCAGCTTGGACCGTTTTGGCGCCTTCTTGCCCAGCGTCAAGAAGGGCGGGAATCAGGACTTGTTGAACGATCTGGTAGCGGATGAAAACCTGACCCTGACCTGGCGGCTTCAAGCCCAACGCCCGCCCGACCAAACCGTTCAACTGCCTGGGTATGACGACCGCAATGGCAACCCCGCCCCACCCGTGACCCTCACCCTCCTGGACGATTTGAAGGAGGTCTGGCTGGTTGACCTCCGGGGCTTTACCAACCATACCTACGCGGATCCCGCCGTGCCCCTCAGGCCGCCTGATCGCCAAGTGCCCCACCTTTTCCACGACTGGCTCGCACGCATCAGCCAACGGGACGCCAGCACTCCCAATGTTTTTCATCAGCGTATCATTCGGATCAATCCCACCGCCGATCCCACCATCTCCCAAGCCACTGGCCAGGTGAAACTGTGGCAGTTGCCGCCGGACGAATTCAAACCGGCCTTCGTGGCCGTCAGCCGCCTGGGCGCCGTGGCCCTTTACCCTTTTGAATACACCGGCGCGTACACCAACAAGCAACTCGTGGGGTTCCGCATGCCCCAGTGGATGGCGTCCTTCGCCGACGCTCTCGGGATGATCGCCGGTTCACAGGTCGCCCAGGGAGATCGCTGGAAGGAGTTGAAAAACGCCTTTCCGACCGGGCGTTTGATTCCCATGCCCCAGTTCACGGCCGACATCAATCTGCGGGCGGGCAACTACCTTGACTATTCCTACAAGATGGATGTGAATCTGAACGAGGGCATGAATACGCCGGCCAGCGGCCTGTTGACCACCGCCCCCGGCATCCTCGGCATGAGCCTTTTTGCGGGCGTCAAGGTTTCTCTCAAGGGAGAAAGCAAAGAATTCTCGATTCAGCTCAAGGAAGGCGCTGGACAGCCGGAATCGAAACCCAAACCTCCCGGCACCGGTACGCCGGCGGCCCCAGAGTCGAAAACCCCGGTCACTCCGGACCGGGTCAACAAAGAGGCCCTCAAACCGGCGCCGCTCAAAGGCGCGCTGACCAAAGTGAAATTGGATCCACTGCCTTCCGGCGAAATCCAGCACGTCTTCTCGGAGAAGTTCACCACCCAAAACGAGATCAACGAAATCCGCGTCATGCACGGCGTCGCGACGCAAGTCGGCATCAGGGCGACCGCCAGCTTCATGCCCATCATGCAGAACATCCCCTATGCCGGTCCGGTCCTGCTCATGCTGCACCGGACCGCCGACTTCGATCTGGGCGCCTTGGTCAAGGGCTTGATTGGCCTGCGGACCCTGGCCGGTTGGAGCACGACGTTTCCCCAGCAAATCGAACACTACACCACGATGCCGGTCGAAACCGGCCAGTACCAAAGACATTTCCTGGGAGGTTATGAGGAACCTGTGAGCCGGTTCACTAACACCTTCGATCTTTGCTTCAACTTCGGGGTCGGCCTCTACGCCAAAGTGGGCGAGCACGCTGGCGCCAGCGGCACCATCGAGTTGTCCGGCGACGATTGCTGGACCCGCAATCCCGCGCTCCTCTGCGATCTCAACTCCAGGCCCACCTGGCCCATGCTGCGGCGGGTGCGCGGAGACGTCCGCGCCGTGGTCGAAGCCTACCTGGACGCCTGGGTCGTCAAGTACCAGCGCAAATGGTATTGGAAAGCGCTGAAGATTGATCAGCAGTTTGGCACAGAAACCAAATTCTACCTGGGCGAGATGGAGGTGCTGGTCTCCGAAACCTCTCGCAACCACTATGGCCCCGCCACTTTCGACGGACGTCGTCCCCAGCTCGTTCGCAACTTTTACCCGCTTGGGACCTATGCTCTGGCCAGTGGAGCCACCGAGGCGCTGGCGTTCACCGATGTGTTGTCGGTCGGTGGCGACGTGGGTCTCAAGGTCACGCTCCGGACGGGTCCGACGAACTGGAGCCAGCCCCGGCTCGTGAGCCAATCGCGCGGGGCCATCATCGCCGCCCAGGTCGCCTCCCAACCCGTGGGTGGCGGCTGGATGGCCGTTTGGACCGAGATCGACGCCAGCCATGTCGATGATTTCTATCCCCCTTCACAGATCCGGTATGCGACATCGGACGCGACCGGCGCCACATGGACGGCCCCTTTGACCGTGGCGAGTATGGATGAGGTAGCGGCCAACTTGCGCTTGGTGCCCTTTGGCTCGGGATTGGCCCTGGTCTTCACCAGGACCAGCGATGGACCGGTCGCAAAGAACTACTCGATCCACGCCACCCGTTGGGACGGCACGCAATGGACCCCCTCGCAAACCTTGATGGAATCCACCCCGGTGTCCGGTCTGGATGCCATCGGCACGCCTGATCCCGACCGACTCCCCCTCCAACTGGCACTAGTGGACGATTCCCAAAAGCTCTGGGCGCTCTCCTGGAATGGCGTCTCTAATACCGTGCCTCGGGTGATCGTTGACCAGGCCGGGAACGACATCAGCCTCGTCCTGGGTGCCGACCAAACGCAGTACCTGGCCTGGCGTGGCGCGTCCGAAGGCCTGGGCTTGTTCCGCTACGAGGCTGCCAGCCAGTCATGGACTAACCAGGGCATCCCCTTCCCGGCCGCGCAGCCGCACGAACTGCGCCTCTCCTTCCTCAACGCTACCAACGGTCCGTTGCTGTTAGCCAGTTGGACCGAGGGCGGAAACCACGCGGCGCTGCATTATGGCTTTATGACGACCCAGGGAACCAACGTCCTGGGGCCCGTCAACCTGACTTTGAACACTTCCGGACGTTATTACCATCCCGACATCCTCGTGCGGGATGGATTCGAGGCATCGCTGCTCGCCCTGTTCGAAAACGGCCTGAACCAGGTCGAATTGCGCCAGTTTGATGTGGCGTTCCCCGGGGGCAGCATCGGGAACGATCGCGATGCGGACGGGATGAACGACCTTGCCGAACTGCTCGTTGTGGATGCCGATCCTACCGATGCCATCGTGACCATCGACCAGGTGACCCCCAACGATGATTTCGACAAGGACGGTTTCAGCAACCAGCAGGAAATCGCCTGGAACCTCGATCCGGCGGATACTAATAGCTTTCCCGCCTTGCGCATGCTGATTGAACCCAGCGCAGCCATCACTGCGGGGGCGCAGTGGCGGGTGGCCGGCGGCGAATGGATGAACAGCGGCGATGCCTTGGCCTTGAGAGCCGGTCTGTACCGCCTCGAATTCAAACCGGTCAACGGCTGGAATACGCCCCCGGACCAGGACCTTACCGTTGAGGCCGGCGTGCCGGTGCTGTTGACCCGGACCTTTTCGCGGACAGGCACCGGCGGCTTTTCGGCCTGGGTCGCCGGGCTGAATCCCCCGCTCCCTGCCGACAAACAGAGCCCGGCCGATCCGAATGGGCTCCTGCAACTGCCCAATATCGTGGCCTACGCCTTGGGGATCAATCCCTTGACCGCCGCTTGGTCGGATCTGCCCCAGGCGCGGATCGAAAACCAACAGTGCATTTACAGCTACCGCCGATCAAAAACCGCCACCGGTGTCGGTTTTCAAGTGCTTCAAGCGTCCCAGCTCTCGCCCGACCAGTGGCATACCACTGGCATTAACTTCGTAAAGCTCAGCGAAACCGAGACTCACGAGTTTTGGCAAGCGAGCTGGCCGGTTTCGGCTGCGACCGTCCAACTGTTCTTGCAGCTCCAGATCACCACTGAACCTTAGCCCAACTTCGTTTCTTGCTCTATAAATCCTTGGTAGTTGTAGTCCATCCTCGCAGCCCAAGCAGTAATCACAGTGCGGTCATGGCAGCGGAGCGGGGCCTGCTCTCCGGTTGATTGATGTATCCCTCTTCTCAGTTTTGAGAATGAGGAGCCAAAGGTGCGCTCAGGGCTGTCATGGCGACAGGGTGGAAGTTGTCCTCTCCACTCCCTCGCAGGCTCATCGTGCTGGGTCCATTGTCTCAGTGCGGGCGGACGTCGCAGTTGCGGTGTCGCGGGTTTTAGCCCCTTTCACGGCCAGCCTGACCGCATAGAGAGAGGTCCGAGCCGTAACGAAGAGAGTGTGGTAGTCCTTGCCACCAAAGGCCAGATTCGCTGGAGTCTCCGGCATGATCAATTTGGCAATCAAGATGCCCCCGGGGCCGAAAATGTGGATCCCGTCGCCCGCCGTGCAATAAACGCGCCCTGTGGCATCGCAGCGGATGCCATCCGGAACGCCATTCTCAATTCTGCAAAAAACCTCGCCACCGGTGAGTTGTCCATCAGATTGGACGTCGAATACGCGGACATGACGTTTGCCCGAATCGGCGATGAACAGCCGCTTCTCGTCCGGAGAAAAGCAAAGTCCGTTGGGACGCTCGAAATCCGTCGCCACCGGATGGATTTCCTCGCTCTTGGGCTCAAAACGGAAGACCAGATTGCCTTCCTGCTCTTTGGGAGCAGCGCCGAGGCCGTAGTCGGGGTCCGTGAACCAGACGGTTCCGTCGGACTTGACCACCACGTCGTTTGGTGAGTTGAACTTCTTCCCTTTGTATTGATCCACGAGGGTTCGGACGGTGCCATCGAGTTCCATGATCGAGAGACGGCGTCCGCTGTGTTCGGCGGTGATGAGGCGGCCCTGGCGGTCCAGGCAGTTGCCGTTAGCGTTGTTGCTCGGCTGCCGGAAAGTGGCCAATTCGTCATGAACGGACCATTTCTTGAGTTCGTTGGCGGGGATGTCGCTGAAAAGAAGAAACCCTCCATCCCGCGGGACCCAAACCGGGCCCTCGACAAACTTCATGCCAGTGGCAAGTTGAGTAATCCGGGAACTCTGATCGACAATGAAGTCGAACTCCTTCGTATCGTGAATGACAAAGTACTGGCAGCGGGCAGGCAGGAGGCCCGCCAACGCCGCAACTGCGATGACGAATAGCGTTCTCATACTGTTTACATTCAACCACACAAGAGGGTGGTGGACTTATGGAAGCAGTTTTGGGACCTTTCGCAGTTTTGAGAATCGGACGTTTCCTTTGTTGGGTGAGTTTTGTGCTCCCGACAGACGACGCATGCCTGATCACAGCGCCTCAGCGCGAGAAGAATGCCTGGGAAGCGGACCGATCGCCTGCCGTCTCTCTCCTAACGCCACAGTTCAAACTGGGCCACTTTTGTAACATTGTCGGACCGACCCTTTGATTCGGACCGACCTTTTGAGATCGTACAACAGCCGGTGGGCCCGCAGTTCACAGGCCCACCGGGCGGGAAGTGTGCCGACCTAGGCGGCACTCATGGGAAGCCCCTATTTGAGCTGAATCCACGCCTCATGTTGACTACCATCCGACAGGGTGGCGACCAGCAGCCAAATCCCGTTGCTCATCCCCGTTCCTTTGGTATCCAGGTTGAAGTGCCATTGCCCGTCAGAGAGACGGAACTGATTGCCTGAAGTCGCTCCGTCCTGTGGAGTGGCATCGATCGGTTCACCCGCCGTCGTCTGGTCGGCGTATTTGGTCACTTGCAGGCGGTGGACGCCGCCAAGCACGGGTTGGCCACCACACGCGGAGGTAAACTTGACGGGAATGCTGCTGCCCATCTTGAACGTGCGTAAGGGGGCTGCGAAAGACCCCCCGGTGGCGTCTGCGCCACCGATTGGGGGTAGGAACCCGGTGAATTGTAGCGGGGCGCGGGTCACAGTAAATGAGTTGGTGGAGGTTTTGCCGCTGGAGTCCGTTGCGGCACAGGTCACGACCGTCGTCCCGATCGGAAAACCAGACCCAGAGGGCGGTGTGCATACCACGGGGACTTGGCCGTCACAATTGTCGGAAGCTGTCACGGTGAACTGGACCGGCACCAGAAGCGCCGGGTCGCAGGAGACCGTGATGTCGGCAGGACATGCCAGTTGCGGTTTCTCGTTGTCATGGACGGTCACCGGGAAGGATGCGGTTGTGGAATTGCCCGCCGCGTCGGTTGCCACACACACCACGGTGGTAGTCCCCTTCTGGAACACGGATCCGGATGGCGGCGTGCAAACCAGATCCACCCCAGGACATTCGTCTGTTGCCGTTACTGTGTAGAACACCGTGGCGGAGCACTGACCTGGAGCGGTGTCCTCATCGACCTCCGTCGGGCAGGTAATGATGGTGGGCGGGGTGGTGTCCTTTACGGTCACGGTGGCGGTGCAGGTGCTGGACGCGCCGAAGCTGTCGGTCACGGTCAGGGTTACCTCCGTGGCGCCGAGTGGATAAGGCCCGGCGGGTGTTTGCGTGAGGGTGATCGTATCGCCGCTGTCGGGATCAAAGGAGCCGTCGTCAATGGACGCGTCGGCAGTGCAGCCCGCGCCAGCCGACACGCTCTGATTCTTGCACTTGACCACCGGCGGGTCGTTCACTGGCGTGACGTTGATAGAGACGGTGGCCGGGACCGAATCCACCGTGCCGTCGTTGACCTTGAAGGTGAAACTATCGGGGCCGTTGTAGTTGGCAGCCGGCGTGTAGGTCAGGCTGGGCGGCGTGCCGCTGAGGGAACCATGCGACGGGCCGCTCACGACCAAGAAGGTCAGCGAGTCGCCGTCGAGGTCCGAACCGGTGAGCGTGATGGCAACCGCAGCATCCTCCGCGGCAGCGCCGGACTGGGCGTTGGCAATCGGTACGGCATTGACCGTGGCGGTGGCGACGTTTCCAAACCGGTTGGAATATTCCTCGTTGTTCTTGAAACGGTTGATGGCATCGTCGTTACTGGTCACCCAGTAGGCCCGGTAGCGCAGCGTGTAGGTGCCCACGCTGGCCGGCACCGCGTGCGAGGGGATGTTGGCCGTTCCGTTGTCTCCCGCTTGGGAGGGAATCCCGCTGTAAACCACCCACGGCTCCGTCCCGCTTACCCAGTGGTTGTCCGCGTTCACGTAGCCCACGACACCAATCGCAATCGCGTTGGGATTGGGACCGTTCGCCACCCGGAACGGGAAGCTGCCCGCCAGCGCCTCCCCAACGTTGAGCGTGATCACGTCCCGCGCCTGCCCGTTGAGGGTGGGTTGACCAGTCTTGACGAAGGACTCCGCATAGGCAAGCTGTTGAATCTCCGCGCCCGGGAGCGGCCGGTTGTAGATTCGCAGTTCGTCCACGATTCCCTTTAGGTATGAGAAGCCGGCGGCCTGGGCCTCGCCGACCTGGAGTGGCTCTCCCGCTGGCCACATCCCCCTGGTCTCGCTGATCTCACCAGCGCCTTGTCCATCAATGAAGAACCTGATCCACTGCCCATCGTAGGTGACGGCAACATGGTGCCAGGCGGTGTCGGCCACCACGCCCGTGGCCTCCCCACCCGCCCACGCCCCGATGTAGAAGTAAAAGGCCAGCCGACCGTTGGTGTTGATCCGAAAATGGAAGTGGGAGGTCCCGTTGGGCTGATGATCCTCCTTGCAGAGAATCGGGTCGAAGTGCCCCACCTCACCTCGTTTCACCCACGCGCTGATGCTGATGTTGGTCCGCAGTTCAAAGGCCGGTGATGCCGGGATGACGATGCGCTCGGAAACGCCAGCAAACTCGTAGGCCCGGTTGGCCTCTCCAAACCGGTCGGAGGCCAGGATCGCACCCTCCACAGTACCGCTGTGACCGTTCCCCGAAGCGTCCCTGGCATCCCCATCGAACGGGTAATATGCCAACAATCCCAGGTTCGGATCGAAAGGAGCCGCGACGATGAGAGTGCCGACCATGCCAAACCGGTTGGAGTATTCCTCGTTGTTCTTGAAGCGGCTGACGGCCTCGTCGTTGCCGGTCACCCAGTAGGCGCGGTAGCGCAGCGTGTAGATGCCCGCGCTGGCCGGGACCGTGTGCGAGGGGATGCTGGCCGTCCTGCTCTCTCCTGCCTGCGAGGGAATCCCACTGTAAACCACCCACGGCTCCGTCCCGCTTACCCAGTGGTTGTCCGCGTTCACATAGCCCACAACGCCAATCGCAATCGCGTCGGGATTAGGACCGTTGGCCACACGGAAAGGGAAGCTGCCCGCCAGCGTCTCCCCAACACTGAGCGTGATCGCGTCCCGTGCCTGCCCGTTGAGGGTGGGTTGGCCGGTCTTGACGAAGGTCTCCGTGTAAGCAAAGGGAACGAAGGACGGAGCTGACAGATAGGCCGCACCACCGGATATCAGCTTCTGCCGACTCGTCCCATCGGGACGCATCACCCACACGCCACTGTCTCCATCGTGGTTGGACGTGAAAAGGAGGTACTGCCCATCCGGTGTCCAAGACTGTCCATGCTCGTCTGAAGTCCAATCCAAAGTCAGGTTCGTGATTCTCGTCCCGTCCGGGTTCAGCACCACAATGTCATGCTGCCCATTATGAGCGAAGACAGCGGCGATCTTTGAGCCGTCCGGCGACCATGCGGGCCAGACGTAGGCCGTGCCGTCCGGACGGCTGGTGATCTTCGTCAACCCCCCGCCCGCAAGGTCTCGAATGAACAGGTCGCTGTTGTAGCCCCCGCCTGCAATTGCCCAGTTACAGCCCACCATCTTCGTCCCATCGGGCGAAAAACCGACCATGTCGATGCCATACCCTGTGTCAATTCGGCCGCTCCCGTCGAAGTTGGATATGTAAACGTTGCCATACACCTGCTGATAGGCGACCTTTGTCCCGTCGGCTGAGACGGCGGGGTTGACCAAGTCGCCCGATCCGTCGGTGATGCGACGGAGACCGCTGCCATCAGGCCTCACGGTGTAGATCTGCGAGTTCAGAGAGAAGCCGCCTTCGAACACGATCCACTCACCGTCCGGCCGCCACACGGTGGTGCCAACGGAGGGCACGATATTCCGATCTAGCGGGACTTGCGCCGAAGTCATGCTATCGGTGTCGAAGACCCAAAGGGTATTGGGGGAGGATACGACGTAAGCAATCCTGCCATGAAGGGGGGAGGGGCTGGTGCTCCGACTGTGGTAGTTGTAGAGAAAGACGGAGTTGTCACCCGCCGGAAAGCCGGAGCTGGTCGCGTCGTTCTGGATGAAGTTGATGAACCATGGCTGGCTGGCCGCAAGTGGCTTCTGGCCGATGATGCTCCCCCCCAGGTCCGCCGCGCTGTACAACGTCGCCTGCCGAGATGCTGCGTCGATGTAAATGGACCACGTAGTGGGTGGGGTGTCCTGCAAACCGGTTCCGAAAGGAACGCTTAGCGCGCCGTTAACATAGAAGAGTTTTTTTAACCCCTCCGTGTCGTCGTTGAACCACATGTAGTCGCTTCCGGCGTATGTTTCGCCGTTCCAGATCTGGATGGCGAAAAGATCAAGGTGCCAAGCATTTACGTCCGCGCCCCACGTGAAGTTGACGATGTGGTTTAAGCCATCGTTGTAGTTGTGCTGGGTCCTTATCCAAACCTCGGACCCATAGCTGAGGCCTGATTCTGGTCCCCACACTCGGGTCTGAAGGTAGCCATCGTGCTCGTTCACACTCCATTGCCACCAGTTTGCCGAAGTGAAGCATCGGAGGGCTCCACCATAGGCCCAAATCGCGGGATCAACGACGTTGTCGCTGAAATCATCCGTTATTTCAACGGCGGAGGCCGGGATGCCCACGAGCATCGACAAGGCGATCGTTGCGAGGAATTGGGAAACTCTCTTGCTCATGTTGATTCTCCTGTTCTCTGGTTGTTAGCTGGCCGATCTAGGTCATAGGTTCTTCCAAATGGTTCCTTCGGCTCTGCGAAACCAAAGCAACCAGGATGACACTGCGGCCCCTGCATGCCCGCAAGCGCGCGGCTGGCGGCTTGTCAATCCGCCCTCTATACGTCGGCTGGGACCTGTTTCTTTCACCACCACGGGAGAATCGACCTTGGAGCCTGTTTGAAAAAGCCGGCCTGGGCGCCCTATGGGGTCTGCGGCCTGATATAGGAGACGGGCAAGATCTCCCTGGCGTAGCGCAGACTTCCAAGTCTGCCGTGTCGCAGGTTTCCTAACCTGCAGGCCGTGCGAAGGGTGTGCGGCGCGGGAAAGTCCGAACGTCGCAGCGAGGTGGCACGCCTTGCCGACTGGGAAGTCGGCGACACAGCAGGCTTCGAAGCCTGCGCTACAAGGCGGGCGTCTGCGTCCGGTCCCCCTGGCCGGGCGAGTTTTCAAACAGACTTTTAGAAGTGCGCGTCCCGAGGCTTCTACTCCGCCAAGTGGATTTTGCAGATCCGCCGTCGGTCCGTATCCAAGCCCCAAAGCGAGCCCTCGCCAAAGGCCAGACTTCGGTAATTGCCACGGAAATCCTCGCCTGTCATTCCGAAGGCAAGCGATCTCTTCTCGAGGGCCTTCTCACGGTTTACCGCAAAGACCGTCCCCTTCTCACTGGACACCCAGAACTGCTTTCCATCCCAAGCCAGCCCTCGAATCAGACGATCACCTGATTTAAGGGAATGGACTATCGTCTTCTTCTCAAGATCCAGCCCGTGCAGAAAGAACCTCTCGTCGTTGCAGTCCGCTTCGACAAACCAGAGCAGACTGCCATCGTAGGCACAATCATACGGCCAACTCATCCGAGCGTCGCCCTCCGGGCGCATGAGCGGGAATGGCTCCTCTGCGGACTGGCTTGTCAGATCATACATGCGCCCCGGCCACCAATTCAGGCCGATGAGGCGTTGACCGCACTCAGCAAAGCACACGATCGTGGTCCGGATCAGGAAAGGGGGCGAAGCCGCGTCTATCTGCTTTCGTTGAGCATCCACCGCGACTAACTTGCAGCCAATCTCATCACTTCCCCCGCAAATCCAGAGACGATTCCCCCAGAACCCGATGCCTGAAGCAGGCAGATTGCCGTAAGGGATCACCGCAATTGGATCACCGACCTTGAGGCTGATCTTTCGCAGCGGGAATTCGAGCGTCGGAGAGCGTGCGCTTGCCAGGGGCAAGGCGAGCTTCCCGGGCTGGAATCCGGTCTTTCCCACAGTGATCTCTCCCCCAGCGAGGTTCGTGAACAGGATCGCACCGTGCGATGCGGATTTCGCCAGCGTCCGCCCGCTTTCGTCGCTCACGATTGCGTCCGACACCTCCCAACCACTTATGCTTTCTACAACCCGGCCGACCATCGTTGGTCCCCCGGGGTGAGAGGTGATGTCGAACCCGCCGACCCGGAGGGTACTGTGACCGGAGATGAACCCACTGGAGGTGCTGGCGCTGCAAAAAAACCGCAAATGCCAATGCGCCAGCGCCTCCAGGCCCACCACATCAAACTCGTCCAAACGGTCCGCATCAGGGTAAACAACGGCCGCTTGGGAACCTGCGGGCAGATCGATCCTGATCTTCCTGGGAGCCCATCCGTTGGCCGAAATCCGGGCGGATGCCTGGTAGGCGTTCAATCGCACTAGAGCCACACCGGCAGGGTCATGATGTGAATTGGGCGAGGTGCCATCCGAGATCGCTACGGCCAGCAGGCCGCCCTCCGATTCCCCACGGAGGTCGAGCGTGATGCTGCACGGCGCCAACGGCTTCAAGTCCATTTTCAGGTCCGCCCAGACGCATCCTACGATGGTCAGTCCGTCTTCGGATGTGGCTTCAGCGGCCGTCTTGATGACCAACTGGCCAGCCAAGGCTTCAACTTCATGAGTCCGTTTTCCAGTGGACATGATCCCGAGGTCAACGTGCGACCAATTCCAGAGGTTCGTGTCGAGTCCGGGGCCTTCGAATCGCACCGGCTGAAGCAGGCGCGGCTTCATGGCGTAGCGCATCACGGCAGCACGGATCGCAAGACCGCCAAAGACGATCAGAATGGCGAGAACAGCAATCG
>ORJL010390332.1_pt1 | contig 27995 bp, 23 predicted proteins | sample 1779941 | NCBI WGS metagenome assembly ORJL01 (sample SAMEA104232317, study PRJEB22302) | groundwater metagenome | biome: forest; feature: aquifer; material: groundwater | place: USA | collected 2011-08-07 | depth 5.8 m
CTTCGACGACGCAGTGATGTTCGCCAGCTCGCGCCACGAGTCTCCCGAGTCGCCGGAACGGCAGCGGCGATTCGAGCGCATGGTCCGAGGCTGCGAGGTCCTGATTGCCGGCAGCGACTACCTGAAGGGGCTGGTCGCCCGCCTCCACTCCCGCGTCCAGGTGGTGCCGACCTCGATCGACACGGCGAAGTACCCGGTGCGCGAGCATCGCAACGGGACCGGCCCGGTGGTGCTCGGGTGGATCGGCGGGCGCAAGTCGCTCGTGTTTCTCGAGGCGCTGGCGCCGGTGTTCACGCGGATCGCCGGCGACTTTCCCGGGACCTCGCTCAAGATCGTGTGCAACGCCTTCTTCCGGCCCGAGGAGATGCCGGTGATCGAGAAGCCGTGGAGCGAGGCGGAGGAGGCCGCGGACGTGGCGAGCTTCGACGTGGGGCTGTCGCCGCTGCCCGACGACCCGTGGTCGCGCGGCAAGTGCGCGACCAAGCTCCTTCAGTGCATGGCGGCGGGGGTGCCCGTGGTGGCGTCGCCGGTGGGCTCGCACCTCGAGATCGTGGCCGACGGGCGGAACGGGTTGCTGGCCACGACCCACAATGAATGGTACGATCGCCTCTCGCGCCTGATCCGGGATCCCGCGTTGAGGCGCGCATTGGGCGCCGCGGGCCGCGGCCGGGTGGAGGAAGCGTACAGCGTCGAGGCGAGCGCCCCGAAGCTGCTCGAGGCCGTACGCTCCGTGATGGCGGTGCCGCGATGAGGATCGCCGCGATTCTGCCTCACGTCGGCGTGTTCGGCGGCGTGCGCCGCTTCATCGAGCTCGGGAACGAGCTGGTGCGGCGGGGACACGAGTACCGGATCCTGCACCCGGAAGGCACGGCCCCGGACTGGATCCCATTCGCGGGAGGCGTCGCGCGGCTCGAGGATGGGTTGGCCGAACGCTGGGACCTCGCGTTCTGCGGCGATCCCGGAGTGTTCGACGCGTTCGCGCGGGTCCGCGCGGACCGTCGCGTGATGTTCGTGCTCGGCCAGCGCTACGGGCCGAAGTACCAGGCGTTCTGGACCCCCGAGGTGACCGTTGTCGGTGTGAACGAGGACTGGCGGGAGTGGGTCCCGGGGATCCCGGGGCACACCGTGGCCGGCGGGATCGATTTGGCGAGGTTCCGGCCCGCGGAACTCCGTCCGGACGACCCGGGCCGGCCGTTCCGGGTGCTCGGCTTCGGCCGGCTCGACAAGAAGGTCAAGGGGGTGAAGTACCTTTTCGCCGGGATGCGCCGGCTCGGACGGGGCGCGCAATTGGCGCTTTACGACAACGCGCCGATCGACTTGCCTTGGACCGCGCGCTGGTTTCTCGAGGTGGAGCTGTACGTAGGTTTGGACCAGGAGGCGCTCGCGGCGCTCTATCGCTCGGCGGACGTGGTTGCGAGTCCGGAAGTGAGCGCGGGCTGGAGCAATTCGGTGGCGGAGGCGATGGCGAGCCGGGTTGCGGTGGTGTGCACGCCGGCGGGCACCGCGGCGCTGGCGAGCGACGGCGAGACCGCGCTGGTGGTGCCGCGCGGGGACGGTCGTGCGCTCGGCGACGCCTTGCGCCGCCTGCGCGCCGATCCCACTTTGCGGCAACGGATCGCCGGGAACGGCTGGCGCCGGGTGCAGGACTATTCCTGGTCGAAGACCTGCGATCGGCTCCTGGGGGCGATCGCGGCCGCCGACCGTTCTCGCGGGGACGTGCTGGCGACCCGTCCAGTCTGAGTACTTCGTTTCACCCGAGGGACGAACGCGTGCTCCAACGATATGTGCTCCGCGAGCTTACGCTCACGTTTCTGCTCTGCTTCGTGGCCTTCTCCGGGGTCATCTTCCTCGGCTTCGGATTGCACCAGTTCCACCTCAACCGGGAGCTCGGGCTCTCCTTCCTGGTGCAGGTGCTGCCGAATTTCCTGCCCATGGTGATCGGCTTCACGATGCCGGTGGCGCTCCTGACCGCATGCACCTTCACCTATGGCAGAATGGCGGGCGACCACGAACTCGACGCGATCCGCAGCTGCGGCATTTCGCTCGGCCGGATGGTCTGGCCGGCGATCGTCCTCGGCATCGTCGGCAGCATGTCCTGCCTGTACATTTACCAGAACTGGATCCCGGAAAGCCGATTGAACGGTCGCAAAGTCGCGCGCAACGTGCTCCAGCGCATCAGCTCGGCGCCGAGCTCGGGGGTCCGCCAGATCAAGATCGGCTCCAGCCACCTCCACTTCGAAGGGGTCGAGGGGGGCGAATTCCGCAAAGTCGTGCTGGTGAAATTCGAAGGCCACGGAGCCGCGGAAATCCTGCTCGCCGAGAGCTGCCGGTTCGCGCTCGACCCGCAGGACGGAACCTTGGTCGCAGTGCTCCACGACTGCACCGGCGAGCGACGCAAGCTGGTCGGCGACACGTACAAGACCGAGGCCGGCTTCTTCGGCACCGTGATCCGGCCCGTCGAGGTCGGCCGCTCGATCAACCTGGCCAAAGGGATCGCCGACCTGACCACCATGGACATCGAACTCATGCTGGACGTCCCGTTTGCCACCCGCTACACCCCCTACGATCTGCTGTGCGAGTACCATCGGCGGTTCGCGATGGCGTTCGCGCCGTTCGTCTTCGCCCTCATCGGCGCTTCGCTCGGGATCGCCATCCGCGGCCGGTCCAAGCTCGCCGGCCTCGGCGCCACCACCGTGCCGGTGCTCCTGCTCTACTACCCGCTCGTGATGCTGGGAAACGCGCTCGGTCAGCCGGGCACGATTCCTCCCATGCTCGCGGTGTGGCTCCCCAATCTCGTGGTGTCGGGCGTCGCGCTCCTGATCCTCTGGTGGACCCTGAGGAGGTAGCGGGATGCTCGACGCGTCGCTGGTGATCCCCTGCTTCTGCCGGCCGCACCTCCTCGACGAGGGGCTGAAGTGGCTGACCCGGCAAACCTGGCCGCACGACCGATTCGAGGTGATCGTGGTCGACGACAGCGGGCCGGAGAATTACCCGCCGAATCGGCAGGTGATCGAGGCAGCGAAGGTCGGCTTCCGCCTCCGCTACCTCAGCACCGGCCTGCCCAAGGAAGTGTACGGCGTGACCGTGGCGCGCAACCTGGGCATGCGTGAGGCGGAATCTCCGCTCGTGATCTACACCGACGACGACTGCTTCTGCCACCCGAACATGATCGAGCAGCACGTCCTCCCGCACCGGGAGAGCGACCGCCTGATGCTCACGGGATATCGGGCCGACACCGAGGAGGTGCTGCACGAGCCGATTCCGGTGAAGCTGACGCGCGAGAAGTGCGCACGCGAATTCGCGAAGAGCCGGAAGGGCGAGCTGGGGCCCGGCGACTTCAAGACGGGCAATGCCTCGGTGAAGAAGGCGCACCTGCTCGAGGTCGGCGGATTCAACGAGGCCATGGCCCGGCCGTACGAGTACGGCTACACCGACCGGGAGTTGGCCATGCGGCTGCTCGACAACCGGATGACGTTCCGCGTCAATCCGGACGCGGTGGTGTACGTGATCCCCACCGACCAGGCGACGCTCGAGTATCGGGAGAAGCACGGCGTGCAGGAGAAGGCGCGCACGCGCTTCCAGACGATCGAACGCGATTGGAAGCGCCGGCGATTCTTCAACAGGATCCGCAGCTTTCTCGGCATGGATCGGAGCGAACCGTGAGAATCCTCGACCGCTACGTCGCGACCCAGTACGTGCTTTCGCTCCTCTCCTGCACGGTCACGATGACCGTGCTTTACGTCGTGATCGACCTGTTCACCAACCTCTCGAAGTTTATGGAGGTCGACGGGGTGGCGGGATTCGCCCTGCGCTACTACGCCTACCAGGTGCCCCAGTTCATGCTTCACCTGGCCCCAGTGATGACCCTGATCGCCGCGATGCTGCTCCTGGTCCGACTGGTGCGGCAGAACGAGCTCGTGCCGATGATCATCTCGGGGACGAGCATGGTGCGCATCCTCGCTCCGGTGCTGGGAATCGCCTGCGTCGTGGGCGCGGGGATGATGGCGATGGAAGAGTACGTACTGCCGGAGATTCAGGGGCCGGTGCGCGATGCGAAGGACGTGCTCGAGGGCCACAACCTCCGAGACCAGGTGATTCTGCGCGACCAGCTCAACAACGTGCTGGTGGTGGGCAAGTACGACCCGAAAGACCGGCGAATGGAGAACCTGGTGCTGCTCCAGACCGCCGAGTCGCGCGGGCTGATCCAGGAAGTGACCGCGAAGAGCGCGCGCTGGACTACCGAAGACGGGGGCGGCTGGGTCGCCTCGGACGGCGTCGAGTGGGTCTTCGACGGCGAGGGAAAACGTCTGGCGCAACGGCGGTTCGCCGTCGACGGCAAGCGGTTGGTGACCGAGATCACTCCGGAAGTGATCAGCCGTCGGCGCAACGAGGGCGACTACCTCACCTTCTCGCAACTCGCGAGCCAGGTGAAGGCCCGGCCGCACGAGGGCAATCTCAAGGTCCGGCTGCAGGAAAAATTGACGTTTCCACTGTTCAACGTGATCCTGCTCGCGCTCGGCATCCCCTTTGTGCTCCGGCGCGACGTGCGGAACATGTTCATCGGGGGCGGCATCTGCATGATCGTCTGCGCGATTTTCTTCGCCTCCTACTTCTTCCTCTCCGATCTGGCGAGCAAGGGTGAGATCGACCCGGTGCTGGCGGCGTGGCTCCCCGTGGTGGTGTTCGGCGGCCTGGGGATCTGGCTGCTGGACACGATCCCGACGTGATTGCGGCGCGGTTCCACCGCAATCCGGGCGCGGGGCGGCTGTCCGCGCAATGTCGCCAACCAAGCATGGGCGGTGCCTCCCCCAACATCGTCGGATTTGCGACGATGTCGCGGATGTGCAATACGGTGCGCACGCGCCTCCGACTGCGGACGCGGAGCGCCGACGCCCGCGCGCTCGCGCAGAGCCCCACCCGACCCGGATCCCCGGGTTCCCGCGTCCGTATTCTCCGCGCGTCGCGGGGGTCCGAATTCGCCGAGGCCGGGCCGTGAGCCGCGCGCTCCGCGACCGCTCCGTGCTGATCGTGGGCGCCGGCGGCCTGGGATCACCTGCGGCGCTGACGCTCGCCGCTGCGGGTGTGGGCCGCATCGGGATCGTCGACTCCGACGTGGTCGACCTCTCGAATCTGCACCGGCAAACCCTGCACCGCACCGCCGACCTCGGCCGGCCCAAGGTCGAGTCGGCGCGCGACCGACTCGCGGCGTGGCCTGGCACCCGCGTGGAGACCCATGCCGAGCGGCTTTCCGAGGCGCGGGCGCTCGAGCTCTTCCCACGGTACGACTTCGTGCTCGACGGGTCGGACAACTTCGCCACGAAGTACCTGGTGAACGCCGCCTCGATCCGCACCGGCGTGCCCTACACCTTCGGCGGCGTGCTCCGATTCGAAGGGCAGCTGCTCACCGTGCTGCCCGGGCGCACCGCCTGCTACCGCTGCCTGTTCCGCGACCCTCCGCCCCCCGGCGTGGTTCCGAGCTGCCAGGAGGCGGGCGTGCTCGGCGCGGTGGCGGGTGTGATCGGCGCCCTGCAGGCCGCGGAGGCTCTGCGTTGGCTCGAGGAGGGGATGGACGCGCGGCTCGTGACCGACCGCATCCTGATCTATCAGGCGCTGGAGGGTCGCTTCCGCAGCGTCGCCTTCCGGCGCGACCCGGGCTGTCCGGCGTGCGGAGCCTGAGTACCGGCCCCCGCAGGTCACGCGCCCATCTGGTCGGCGCTCGTGGTCGCCGGATTCGATGCTCCCCTCTTCTGTCGCGCCGCCCCCGGGCCGGCCGCCCGGGCCTCTTCTGCCGCGCCGCTTCCGGACGGCCCGCCCGGGCCGTCCTCGCGGCCTGCCTCTCCGCGATGCCTCTTGGCATCGCGCCTCGCCGGCAGCCAAGTTCGCCTTCTGACTGGGCCACCGTTCCACGGGGACCGGTACGGAGAGCGGCGCCCACGTGGTCCGCGCCCGGTCAATCGAACTTGGGCCGCGCGCGCGTGCGGATGGGCAGGCGGACGGTGAACACGGAGCCGCCCCCGGGGTTGTCGGTCACCCGGATCGAGCCGTCGTGCGCCTCCACCACCTTCTTCACGATCGCCAGACCGAGTCCGGTGCCGCTCACCTTGTACGTGAGCGAGCTGTCGATGCGGTAGAAGCGGTCGAAGATCTTTTCCTTGTGTTCGTCGCCGATCCCCGGCCCGCGGTCGGCCACGCCGATGCGAAGGTTCTGGTCCTCGACCGACATCGACACGGTGATCGCTCCTCCGTCCGGCGAGTATTTGATTGCGTTGCCGATCAGGTTGACCATCACCTCCTTCATGCGGGGCTTGTCCATCAAGGTCTTGGGCAGCTCGGGCGCCAACTCGATCGCGATCGAATGCTTGTCGGACTTGAGCTTGGAGAGGTGCTGGATCTCGGTGACGATCTCGGGCGGATGGACGATCTGGAGGTCGAGGGTGAAGCGCCCGGAGGCCATGAGCGACACGTCGAGCAGGTTCTGGATCAGCGCGATCAGCCGGTCCGACTCCATGTCGATCACGCCGAGGAACTTGTGCGCCTGAGTTTCTTTCTCGACCATATCGAAGAGGGCTTCGGTGTAGGCCTTGATGCAGGTGAGCGGCGTGCGCAGCTCATGGGAGACGTTGGCGACGAACTCGTCCTTCATCTGGTCGATCTGGCGCAGGCGCTCGAGCTCCATGCTGGCGGTCATGTCTCGCAAAGTGACCACGACGCCGTTGGTGGCGCCCGCGTCGTCGACCAGGGTCGAGGTGGACACTGCGATCCGGATTTGCGGGCCGCTGCCGAGGTGGATCACCGCCTGGCGCTCGAGGGCGAAGCCGTTTGCGAGGGTCTCGTCGATGATGCCGTGAACGATGTCGAGAACGTCCGGGGGCATCACCTGATCGAGCTTCTTGCCGATCGCGTCCATCCCCCACGGGACGTCGAGCATGGCGAGCGCGTTGCGGTTGACGTGCTCGATGGTCAGGTCGCGGCTCACCGTGATCACGCCGTGGTGGATGCTCTCGAGGATGTTGCCGAGGAGGGTGGTGGAGCGGGACACGGCCGCGAGCTGCTGCTGCAATTGGTCGTAGAGGCGGAGCGCGAGCAGAACGCTGGCGGCCTGGTTGGCCAGGAAGGTGAGCATCTCCTGCACCTGGCGGGTGATCACCTCGTCCTCGGCCTGGCTGTCGATGTAGACGATGCCGACGAGCTGGGACTGGGCGAGCAGCGGGACGATGGTCATGAGCCGGTGCGGGCCGAGGGGGAGGGTGGTGGGTCGGCCCCAGCGGGTGATCCAGCGGATGACCTCGTTGTCGAGCAGGCCGGCCTGAATGGGGGCGGGAAAGACGTGGCCCTTTTCCGGATTGCGGCAGACGCGGAATTCGGTCTTGTCGCGATCGACCAGGCAGAGCATGATCTCGTGCGTCCGGACGATCGTCGAGATCTGCCGCATCAGGATCCGCAGCACTTCGTCGGCGCTGCGCGCGCTGCCGATGCGGCGTTGGACCTCCTTCAGGCCGATCAGCTCTTCGACCGAGAGGACGAGATCGTCCTGGAAGTCCCGAATCTCGCTCATGGGCCACCCTGGCGCCGCGGCGACACCGTGGCCGGGCCCGCGCCCCGGGCGCGCCGCCGGCCCAGCTCGACGTCATCGCGCAAAATCGAGGAACACCATCGCCCGCTCCACCTCCTCGTCCGCCTCCTCGACGATCGACTCCAGCTTGGAGATCGGGATCTCGATGAGCTCCCACGCATGGCTGCTCACCACCGGGATCATGGGGTCGCCGCCATTGCCGATCCCCATCGCGCGCGCGATGACGTCCGCGATGTGGATCACCGCCGCGTGTTCGGGGAGCTCCTTGGCGATCGCCGGGTTGTGATGGGCCGTGATGCACTCCACCAGGCCCTTGGAGAGGTTCCACCTTTCGAACAGCCAGCCGCCCAGCTCCGCGTGGGTCACCCCCAGCACGTCCTCCTCGGCCTCGATCATCAGCTTGCCGCCCTTGTTCCATACCCGGTCGAGGATCTCGAGAAACTCCTCGTGGAGGTGCTGGTCGATGATGATCTTCCCGACGTCGTGGAGCAGGCCGGCGATGAAGAATTCCTCGGTCGAGGTGTAGCCACGCCGGCGTCCGAGCACCTTGGCGACCGCCCCGACCCCGATCGAGTGCTTCCAGAAGTCCATCCGGTTGAAGCGTTTCTCCAGCCCGTCCCCCTTGAAGGTGTCGAAGATCGACGAGCTGAGCACGATGCTCTTGATGGTGTTGAAGCCCAGGATCACGATGGCGTGGGTGATCGTGGTGATGCGGTTGGGGAAGCCGTAAAACGACGAATTCACCACCCGCAGGATCTTGGAGGTGATCGCGGGATCGCTCGAGATGAGCTGGCCCACCTCTTTCGCCGAGGTGCGCGGGTTGACCATCAGCCGGTTGATCTGGCTGAGCATCACCGGCAACGTGGGCAGGCCGACGATGCGGTCGACGACCTTCTTCAGTCTCTCGCGGTTCGGCTCCGTCATGTCACCTCAGCTTGCGCTTGCGATATAGCTTGGCGACTTCCGCGAGGGCGGCCATGACGGGGTTCTCCATGTGTTTGGCGAACATCTCATCGACCGCGCGGTCGATCTCGGCTTCCCTGTGCTCGAGCTCCGAGGCGGTGACCGGGACGCCGTCGGACTTGTCCTCCTCGACGTGAACGAATTCGACTCGGCGGCTCTTCATGCGCTCGATCATCCCCTCCGTCAGCTCGAGGCCGGCGGCGGCGAGGGTGGCCCCCTGGCGGTCGGTGATCGCCTTGGCGGCGCGCATGCCCGGCTTGACCTGGGAAATGCTGAGCAGCTTCATCAGGCTACTTCTTGTCGACGACGTCCACGGCGCCGGTCTTCGGATCGTAGGAAAACTCGAGATTGTCGGGCAGGACCGGCAGTGGCGCCTGATGGGCCAGCTCTGCGAGGCTTTGGGGCTTGCGATCGTTGATCGCCTCGAACGCCTGGATCCGCTGGCCCATGTCGACGAGCCAGATCTTCCGCTTCGCTTCGTAGCGGGCGCCGACCACGGCCGCGAGGTAGGCTCCCGGGGCCTCGAGGATGCCGGTGTGCTCCTGGACCGGCGGAGAGCCGGAAGGGCCTGCGGCCGGCTCGGTCCGCGTCGAGGCCGGCGGAGTCTCCGGAGTCGTGCTCGACGGGACGGACGTCGTGCCGGCGCCGGGAGGATCGGAAGCCGGGGAATCGGCGACCTTCTCGGTGACGCGCCGGAGCCTGGGCGATTCCTCGTCGCGGGAGCAACCGGGGAAGACGACGACGCTTGCGATGACGAGCGAGACCGGAAGAATGAGATCCCGCATGGGGGAAGCCTCCCGAAGACGGACAAATTGCATTATAGAGGAGCGCTGACCGAGGGACAGGAAAAAAAGGTAGTGTCCCGATTTGCTCCGGATCTGGGTCCGGAGCGGGCAAGTCAGGACCCGACCGGAAAAAAGCGGGCCGCCGGACCGCGGGCCTGCTATGCTCGCGTCCGGCATGCCTGTTCCCGCAACTGGACCGCGGGCCTGCCATGCTCGCTTCCGGGATGCCGCAACCGGATCGCGGGCCTGACGTGCTCGCTTCCGGCATGCCTGTTCCCGCAACCAGACCGCGATGGCGCATGACCGTCCGCTCCGCCGCCCTGTCGATCGCCGTGCTCGGGCTGCTGGCCTACGCCCCATTTCTCTCGCGCACGGACCTGCTGAATCCCGACGAGCCGCGCTATGCGCTGGTGGCGCGAGAGATGTTGGAATCCGGGAATTGGCTGGTGCCCACGCTTCGCGGGAAGACCTACGGGCAAAAGCCCCCGGTATTCTTTTGGAGCATCGCCGCGCTGGGGGCGTTGCGGGGGGGAGTGGACGAGACGGCCGCGCGGTTGCCGTCGGTGATCTCGGCGATCGTGACCCTGCTCGCCGTGTTCATGGCGGCGCGGCGGATGGTGCCGGATCCGGAGCGCGGGGTGCGCGTGGGCCTGATGGCCGCCGCGGTGTTGGGGACGACCACCCGGTTCCTGGTTCTGGCGAGCCGGGCCAACATCGACGGCATGTTGACGATGTGGACCACGCTGGCGTTCTGGGCGTTTCTCGCAGGCTATCCGCTCCACGGCGGGCCGGCGCGTCCGCGTTGGATGGCGCTTGGGTTCGCGCTCGCCGGCCTGTCGGTGATCACGAAGGGCACGGGCGGTCTCCTGTTTCTGCTGGGGATCGTCGCGTTCCTGGTGCTGGCGCGGGAGCGCGCGGGTTGGCGCACCGTGCCGTGGGTTCGGGGGATCGCGGTGCTGCTCGCCGTGGCCGCGGCTTGGGCGCTGCCCGCGTTGATCGCGGGGGGAGCGGAGGATCGCCACACGCTGCTCTATCAGCAGATGGGGACCCGGGTGGTCGACCCGTGGACCCACGCGCGGCCGTGGTACTTCTACTCCCAGACCCTGCCGCAGAATTTCCTGCCCTGGACCCTGTTCGTTCCGGTCGCGGCCTGGGCGCTGGGGGCGGCGCTGCTCGGGAAGGAGGAGGCATCCGCAGGGGAGCGTCGCGGGCTGTGGTTCTGTCTCGCGGTGTTCGGCTCTGCGTTTCTCTTTTTCTCGTCGGCCCCATCGAAGCGCGACTACTACCTGCTGCCGGCGCTGCCCTGGTTGAGCGCGGCGGTGGCCTGGGGGATGGAGCGGGAGATGGCCAAGGCCACCCTCGGCTGGCGCGTCTCCTGCTGGGCCACGGTCGCCCTGGCGGCGGTCGCGGGGCTGGGGCAGGCGTGCTGGACGCTGTGTCCCCGGGAGAAACTTCCGGAATTCGCGTACGGCGGGGCGCCCGCGGAGGTGATCGACGCGCTGGTCTGGCCGGTGCGGGCGATGGGGATCGTGCTGGTGAGCGGGGCGGTCGCTTCGGGGGCGTTGCTGGCGCGACGGAAGCTTTGGCCGGCCTGGGCCGCGCTGGTCCTGGCGATGGTCTCGTGGTGGTTCGTCTACCGGGGCTGGATGAAGCCGGCCGCAAATCCCGCGCTCTCCGGCCGCGCGTTCGCCGAGCGGATCGCCGCGCTGACGACGCCGCAGGACCGCATCCTGGTGTATGGGCCGCTCGAGGAGACGTTGGTCTTCTACTCGCGGCGGAGCATGGAGTGGACCGACCAGCCGCAGGCGGCGCTCGACGCATTGGCCGCTCCCGAACGCGTCGTGGTGGTCACGACCGCGAACGGTTGGGCCCAGCTCAAGGAGGGCAGGCCTGAACCGGCTGCAACCAAGCAGGGGGAAGGTACCGTGGGGGACGAGACCTTCGTGGTGGTGACGAACCGGCCGTAGGGAGGGAATCGCGCGCCGAGGAGAACTGTGTGCGGGGCAAAGGGTATCGGGGACGGCCCTGCGCGGGTTCGGCCGCAACCGACCCGACTACGGATTTCGCGGATTTCCCATCACGGCCTCCGACGCAACCGACGGAACTACGGATTATACGGATTGTCTGGATTGCACGGATTGTCCGACGGCAAGAGGTGTGATTCCTCGCAGGATCGTCGAGAATGCGACGATAGGGCCGGTGTGTAATACGGATGGTCCAGCGGCGGATCGGGGATCCTCCGAACATCGTCGCAATTGCGAAGATCTTGCCGGTGCGCGCCGATCCGCTCGGATGGGGGCGCCGCGTGGCCCTGCGCGCGGAAGAAGTCGAGCGATCGAGCGAAACCCGCGGACGACGGAGCGGACGCCGCCGCACGATGAGAGGAGTGGACCATGACCCAGGAAGCCGAGGAAGACCTGGGGGCCTATCTGGCGCCCACGTCCTTCATCGAATCGGAGCACTCGGCGATCCGTGCGGTGGCCGAGCGGCTGGGGCTTGCGGCGCTCGAGCCGCGCGCGCGTGCCGCGGCGGCGTTCCACTTCGTGCGCGACGAAGTCCGCTACGAGTTCGTGGCCAAGCTCGCGCCGGAGTACTACAAGGCCTCGCGGGTGCTGGCGGACGGACGTGGGTTCTGCGTGCAAAAGGCCGTGTTGCTCTGCGCCCTCGGACGCACGGCGGGGCTGCCCACCGCCCTCGTCGTCTCGGACCTGCGCGATCGCACCCTGCCCGAGTCGCTCGTTCAGGCGCTCAAGACCGACGTCTTCTACCACCACGGCCTGAACGCCTTCCACCTCGACGGGCGGTGGATCCAGGCGGACGCGTCCCTCTCCTCCGACCTGGCCGAACGCCGGGGATACCTGCTGCCTTCGTTCGACGGGGTCTCGGAGGCGCTCCTGTCGCCGGTCACCCGCACCGGCGAGCCCCACACGGAGTACGTGGCCTTTCACGGCCGATATCCGGACCTGTCGTTCGAGGGGATGATGCGGGCCTTCGCCGTGGGCTACGCCCAGTGCGATTTCGCGGCGCTGGGCCGAATGGTGGTCAGAATGTAGGCGGCGGATCGACCGGGCGGTCCGCGGCCTCCGCTGCGGCCTCGTCGGGTGCGATCCGATCGGCGCTACCCTCGGGTGGCGTGGTTCGTGTCTGCAATCCCCGGACGAACGCCGTCGCTGCCCCCATGATGGCGAGGCAGGCCGCGAGCAGCGCATAGGCCGAGGGATGATCCTCAAAGTAGGCTGTGGCCTGGAAGGGCCTGCTCCACAGGTCCCGCGGGTGCCAGACTGGGTATCCGAGGTTGCAAGACACCTTCCGCCATTGCTCTATAACCATGGGTGGAACCGTTACATTCGGCGGGCTCGGCGGAGGCGGCGGCTTGCTTTCGCGGCGCCATAATTCCGATCCCACCGCGATCAGGAGGAGGCACGCGACTGCGACGGCGAGCAAGCCGTGGAATACGTTCTTGAACGACAACGCCGCGGGCCCTGGAGGGCGTGCGGAAGTTGCTTGCGCGATCATCGGCTTCTCCCGGCCCGGTCGTAGTCAATCGCATCCCCAGGCACCACGATCGTACGACTCAGCAGATCGGGCGGCAAGGGCAACATTCACCCGGCGAGCCGACCGAGCAAATCGAAGCGAGGCGTATGATTGGCACACCGCGCTTGACTACGCCGGTGATCGTGCCTGCCGCTCTGTTCCCATTCGCCACGGGCAATCGCCTGCCCACCACATCCTGCTCTGCTCTTCCGGCGGGAAGCCGGAAGCCGCTACGGGCGGACGGGGGCGGCTCTTCGGGTTCGCGGTACATCCGTGCGCACACGGCCGCGAACACGAGCTGGATCGTGGTAGTTGCGCTCCGGGTCCTCAAGCCAGCGGACCCAGTCGCGGTGCCCAGGACCAGCTCGCGGAGGCGGACGAAGGCGCGGGCGAGGTACACCTCCGATCATCCCCCCATCTTCCTCCGAATCCGCGCCTCCCTGTGCTCCAGCTCCGGCAGGTCTCCCGCCGCGCGCTTCGCCCGCTGCACCCACTCGAGCGCCTGCTCGAGGTCGCCGGTGCGGTGCTCGTGGTGCTTGGCCAGCTCGACACAGGCCGAGGGATCCTCGGGCATCAGGTCGACCAGCCGCCGCCAGACCTCGGCCGCGCGGTCGTGCTCCCCTGCCATGCGGTGCGCCTTGGCCATGTGCCAGAGCGCCTGCGCCTCCTGGTTCTCCTCCATCCCCGAATCGACCGCGCGCGACATGATCTCGCGGCCGGTCTCGCGGTCGCCGTGGCCATGATGCAGCCGCCCGAGCGAGAACAGGTCCGGCGCGGGCAGGTCGTCCGGCGCGTCGTGATACAGCGTCACGGCGTGCGCGAGCAGCGCGAACATGCTCAGGATGTCGAAGCGGTTGTGCTCGACCACCCGCGCCAGCTCGCGCGCGTCGCCGCTTCGGAGATAGTCGAAGTACACCTGCGGGATCTGTGCGCCGTCGATGTCGTTCTCCCGCTCGACCCCGAGCACGCCCGCTTCCAACCGCGCGAGCGCGCACTGGACCAGGCGCAATTTCCAGATCCGTCGCGACGGATGCAGCAGGTCGAAGTGCGGCAGATCGAGCCACGCCCCGTCCGCGCGGTTCATCACCCGCCGCGTCTCCAGCAGCGGCAGGTCGAAGGACTTGCCGTTGAACGTGACCAGCCCGGCAGGCGGCTCCAGGTGGCCCGCGAAGGCGCTCAGCACCGCCGGTTCCTCGTCGAAGTCGCGCAGCAGGTACTGCGTGACCGTCACGGAATCGTCCTTCCACTCGCCGACTCCGATCAGGAAGGCGTAGGTGCCGGTCCCGCCCGCGAGGCCGGTGGTCTCCGTGTCGATGAAGCGGAGCGACTCGGGCGCGAGCCCGCTCAGCCGGGGATCGCCTCCCAGCCGCGCCAGGGCGGTGCGATCCAGCCCGAGGTAATCCCCGAGCCGTACCCGGCCCCAGGGCGTGTCGGGCGCGTAGCTGCGCACGATGCGGAAGGCCGGTCCGGCCGGCGTGTCGACGACTTCGCCGGGCAACGCGCGCTCGATCGGCACGGGGTCGGCGGTCGCCCACTCCGACCCTTCCGGGCGCGTCACGCGCAGCAGCCGTTCCAGCTTCAATCGGGTCCGGGAGTCACCCTCGTGCGGCGGTTCCGGCGGCACGTCGTCGGGGTTCTTCTTGAAATGGGCGTTCAGGCGATCGCGCAGGTTCATGACGGTGCTCCCGCCTCGGCCGTCGCCGCCGGCGCGGTGGGCGGTGCGGAAGCCGCGACCGAAGCGAGCATCGCGTCGAGCAACTCGCGGGCGATCTCCTTGCTGCGCGCGCCGGACTCGTTGATCGGGCCGACGCACGACGGGCAGCCGTGCGCGCAGGAGCACGACTCGAGCAACTCCGTCGCGCGGGCGATCAGGAAGTCGTGCGAATCGTAGAGTTGGGTCGAAAGCCCGATCCCGCCGGGCACCTTGTCGTACAGGAACACCACGGGGTCGAAGCGCTCGAGCGCCTCGAGGGCGACCTCGGCGCCGCTCCCGTCGACCACGGTGGAGCGGCCGAACCCTGCGCGCGACTCGCGGTCGGCCGGGGCGAACCATTCCGCGGATCGGTCCCCCACGCAGCGGGCGAGGTCGCGCACGTCGCACAGGAGGATCAGGGGCGCAATGTGGTGGAGCAGGTAGGCCACGCCCATGGCGCCGTCGAGCAGGTCGGCGCGGGTCCAGGTCCGCCCTTCGCCGTGGAGGAGGGCGAGGGGGAGCTGGAACCAGTAGGCGGTGGTGTTCATCTTCTGGTCAGGCAGATTCACGTCGCCGAAGCCGACGTTCTCGCGCGTGTGGAACTTGAGCTTCTTGAAGCCGCTCACCCGCCAGGCGACGTGGACCTCGCCGTGCTCGACCGGTACCGCGGCTTCGGCGCGACGGCCCTCGAAGACGTCGAGCACGCGCACCGAGGTGTTGGTGATCGCCTCCGTGAAGTAGTCGGTCTCGACCTTTTTCACGTAGGCGCGGCGTTGCTCGTAGTCGAGCTTGCGCACGTGATAGACCTGCGATTCGCAGAGGTAAATGGCCTCCTCGTGGATGGTGGAGGGGGCGCTTTCGTAGTTCACCTCGGCGATCACCCGGTTGGCGTCGGTCTCGTCCATGATCACGAAGTTTTCGTTCCCCGCCGAGCGCAGATCCACGCCGTCGGCCGGATAGACTTCCCGGGTCCAATGCCAGCGGTCCCCGACGCGCTTGAGGATCTTCTCCTCCTCGAGGTAGCGCAGCAGCTCGCCCAGGTCTTCGCCGCCGAAGCGCTCGCCCTTCTCGAATGGCATCTCGAAGGCGGCGCACTTCACGTGGGCGACCAGGACCAGCAGGTTGTCGGGGTTGATCAGGCCGTGCTCGGGAGACTTGCCGAAGAAGTACTCCGGATGGGTCACGAGAAACTGATCAATCGGCTCGCTGCGGGCGACGAAGACGGCGGCCGAGGAGTCGGAGCATCGCCCGGCCCGCCCGGCCTGCTGCCAGACGCTGGCGATGGAGCCCGGATAGCCGGCGATGACGCAGGCGTCGAGCGAGCCGATGTCGATGCCCAGTTCGAGGGCGTTGGTCGAGACGACGCCGCGGATGTGCCCGTCGCGCAGGCCGCGCTCGATCTCACGGCGGGGGTTGGGCAGGTAGCCGCCGCGGTAGCTGCGGATGCGCCCCTCGGGCACCGGTCCGCGCTCGTGGTCCTCCTTGAGGTAGCGGGTGAGCACTTCGACGTTGAGGCGGCTGGTGGCGAAGACGATGGTCGAGACGTCGGCGCGCAGGAAGTCGCTCGCGATCCGTCGCGCGGTCGCGAGGCAGCTCCGGCGGATGCCCAGTTCGCGGTTGACGATCGGCGGATTGACCAGGACGAAGGTCTTGCCTCCGCTCGGCGCCCCGTTGTCGTTCACATGCTCGACGGGGGCTTCGATGAGCTTTTCCGCCAACTCGCGCGGGTTGGCGATGGTCGCGGAGCAGGTGATGAAGACAGGATTGGAGCCGTGAAAGCGGCAGACGCGTTTGAGGCGGCGGACCAGGTTGCAGACGTGGCTGCCGAAAATGCCCCGATAGGTGTGGAGCTCGTCGATGACCACGTAGCGCAGGTTCTGGAAGAGCTTGGCCCACTTGGCGTGATGGGGCAGGATGCCCTGGTGGAGCATGTCCGGGTTGGTGACGACGACGTGTCCCTGGGCGCGGATGGCGCGGCGGGCGTCGTCCGGGGTATCGCCGTCGTACGTGAAGGTCTTGATCGGCTCGCCGAGGGCGTCGACGAGCTGCTGCAGTTCGTTCATCTGGTCCTGGGCGAGCGCCTTGGTCGGGAACATGTAGAGGGCGCGCGCGCCGGGGTCGCGCAGGATGCGCGCGACCACGGGGACGTTGTAGCAGAGCGTCTTGCCCGACGCCGTGGGGGTCTCGACGACCACGTTGCGGCCGGCGAGGACGTGGCCGATGGCGGCCGCCTGGTGGCTCCACGGAGCGGCGATGCCGCGCGAGCGCAGGGCCTCGACGAGGCGGATGGGGACCTCCGCAGGCCACTCGCCGAAGCGGGCGGGACGGGCCGGGGTCTCGCGGATGGCGGTGACGACCCCCGCGGGGTCGGGGTCCCGGCGGGTGAAGCGACGAAGGACGCTCTGGACGCGATCGGGGGAGGACATGGCGGGCACTCCGGCGTGATGGACGGGTTCCAGTATACGGAATGAACTCGTATCCGCAATGGGGAAGTCCTCCCCTCCTCTCCCCATCTCCTCCTCCGCCGGGATACAGCAGAGCGCCGGATCGGCGCCGCGTGCCATTCGCGCGGGGGACGGGCTGCAAGTGCCGGGAGCGTGGCGCCCGGGGCTTGTGCAGCGGTGCCGGGTGGGGCAGGATATGTGGGTCGCGCGTGCCGTGTCGATTCGGGGACGCCCCGGCAAACCAAGGCGCGCCCGAGACGGTCTGGGCGGAGACCCGAATCGACGCGGGAGCGACGCGACCCCGGAGTCTCTCCGAAGGAGGCGACGATGCGCAAGGGTGCATGGGTGATTGCGGCGATCCTGGGTAGCGTGGCCGTATCGTGGGCCGCGGAGTGGTGTGGGAGGCTGCGCCTCGCTTGCTCTGCGGACGGCCGCGTGCGGATTGCGGTCAGCTGCAGTGGAGAATCCGACGGGTCCTGGCAGGCGCGACTTTTCACCCGCGACGATTCCGGCGGATGGGCTCGGCTGTGGGAGCTCAGCATCGAGAACAACCGTCCCCGCTCCGGGATCTTCGAACGCATCTGGGTCGAGGGGCCCGGGGGAGTTCGTCTGCGAACCTACCACGGACTTGCGGCGGCCCGCCCAGCGGGGGATGCGAGCCGGGCGCGGGCGCCGCAGGCCGCCTACGAGATCTCCAGCAACACGCGGTTTCGCCTGTACCCGGACCGCCTCTATCTGGAGACGAGTTGGGGCGAGCGCATTTGCCTGGCGATACCCTCCGGCAAGGAGATTGAACCGGCCGACGGCGACGGGTTGGCGGCGACGTCCTTGGACGATCTCGCCGTGGACCCGGCCTGGCTGACCGGGCGGCGGCTCTTGGTGGCCGCGAGGCTCGAGCGAGGGCCGACGAGGAAAACGAAGGCGGTCAAGGGGTGGATCGCCGCCGAACCCGCACCGAAGGGAGGCAGCGCGGAGCACTCGATTTGGTTCGCCGAAGGTGTGGCGGAAGTGGAAAAGCCGGGGTTGTATCAGCTCGAGGTCGAGAGCGACACGGACCGCCAGGGGTTGGTAGTGCGGAACTGGAAGCCGCTTGCCGAGGCGGACCTCGGTCGGCCCGAACCGGAGACCGGGACAAGAAAGTGAGGCACGCCGGCGCCCCTCGCTCCCCCGCCGATCCCGGTCCACTCGTGGGCCACGAGCAGTATCGCTCGGGCTACTTGTTCGCACCCGCCACGGGCCCGAACACATCCTCGAACAGCCCCAGCATCGCCGCCCACGAACGCCGGTCCGAATCGGCATGGTAGGCGACGCCGCGCGACGGATCGGCGCCCGCATCGGGATTGGTGAACGAGTGCACGGTCCCGCCGAAGGAGATCATCTGCCAGTCGACCTTGCCGTCGCGCATCTCCTTCTGGAAGGCGGCGATGTCCGCGTCCGGGATGAACCGGTCGTCGGCGCCGTGGCACACGAGCACCTTCGCCTTGATGTTCGCGCCCTCGTCGCGGCGCGGGGCGTCGAGCGCGCCGTGGAAACTCACCGCGGCGCGGATGTCCGCGCCGCTGCGGGCGACTTCGAGCGCGGTCAACCCGCCGAAGCAGTAGCCGATCACGGCGAGCTTCGCCTTGTCGACGTGCTCGTCGGCCGCGAGCCGGTCGAGCGCGGCCTTGGCCCGGGCACGAAGGAGAGCGCGGTCGTTCTTGTAGCGGCCCATCTCATTCGCGCAGTCCTCCGGCTTCCCCGGCCGCACGCCCTTGCCGTAGATGTCCGCGGCAAAGGCGACGTAGCCAAGCCCGGCGAGCTGCTCGACGCGCTGCTTCACGTACGCGCCGACACCCGTCCATTCGTGGACTACGAGGACCCCCGGCCGTGGGCCCGCCTTCGCATTGTCGTAGGCGAGGTAGCCTTCCAGGACTGCGTCGCCGTGCTGGTACTCCACCACTTGGGTAACCACCTCGGCCTGTGCGACGGCCGCCGCGGCAACCAGCATTGCGAATCCTCCGAACCACGTTCTCATGACCAGGTCCTCCTCGAATGCCACGAAGCTCAACGTCACATTGTGAGCAGAAACCAGACGATCACCGCTGCCAGCAGCGCGATCCGGACCGCGGTCGCAAACGGCGAATAGCCCGGAGTTGCGGTCTCGCGCCGCACCGGGAACGGCAGCTCCCCCTTCCAGAAACGGCCGGGATTGAGCCCGAATTGCCAGGTCCTACCCGCGGATCTCACCCAGAGGACGTACCCCGGGATCAGCAGCGCCGAGCGGATCGAGAAGAGCACCGCCTCGTCGATCTCGGCATACGGGATCCGCCAATCCCCGCACTCGAGCGCGTCGGGCATGACCTTCAGCCAACCGCGCCGCGCCGTTACCCAATGGAAGGAGTGTCGGATCTCCTCCCCCTCCGCGGTCGTGGCCTTGGTGAAACAGCGATGGATCGGCCCGGTCACGGCTGGTCCGTTCAGGGAATGCGCAGCACGATCTTCCCGATCGTGTGCTGGGTCTCGATCTGCTCGTGCGCCTGCTTTACCTCCGACCAGTCCATCCCCCGGGTCGCGACCGTCTGGAGCGACTTGCCGTTGTAGAGGTGGGCGACCCGGTCGAGCAACGCTCCTTGCCGCTCCGGCTCCCAATCGAGCCGGGGCCGGGAGAACATCGCCTCGAAGTGCACGGAAGCCCGCTTCATGAAAAGAGCGCTCAGATCGGCCGCCGCCGCCGGCAGGATGCAACCGATCCGGCCGCCCGGCTTGAGCGTCGCCGCGAGCGCCCCGAAGTCGTTCTTCTCGGCATTCGAATGCACCCAGTCGACCGCCCCGATCCCTCGATCCGCGAGCTGCGGCGCCAGATCCTTGGCGTGATCGATCACCTCGTCCGCACCCAGCCGTCGGCAGAACTCCGCCGACTCGGGCCGCGAAGCGGTCGCCACCACGCGGACGCCGGCCACCACCTTCGCCAATTGGATCGCGATCGAGCCCACGCCGCCTGCGCCCCCGATGACGAGCAGCGTCCGGCTCGAGCCGGCGTTCTCGGGGATCTGCAGATTCTCGAAAAGCGACTCCCAGGCGGTGATCGCCACCAGCGGCACCGCGGCAGCCTCTTCGAACGAGAGCGAATGTGGCTTGTGCCCGACGATCCGCTCGTCCACCGCGCAGCGCTCGGCATACGATCCGGCACGGCCGATGTCGCCGGCGAACCAGACCTCGTCCCCCTTGCGGAACCGCTTCGCCTCCGCGCCCGCCTCCTCCACGACACCCGCGGCGTCCCAGCCCAGGATCTGCGGCGTCACCGGAGGGCGGGCGCCGCCGAACGCTCCGCGCCGGACTTTGGCGTCGACCGGATTCACTCCTGCGGCCTTGACGCGCACCACCAGGTCGCGTGGACCCGGCACCGGGTCGGGCACCGTGACCGATTGCAGAACCCCCGGAGCGCCGTACTCGTGGATGCCGATCGCCTTCATGGGCGTCTCTCCGTCATCGGATTCTCGCGGTCGAACCGGTTCCCATCATCGCTCCAGGCAATTCGTCGACCATGTCACGGCCCCCGTCAGGCGGTGTCTCGGCAGCAGCTCACCGACTCAGCGAATGCACCCCGCCCTTGGTCGACCGCGCCGTCACCGTGTACGGCCCATTCCCCCGCACCAGCCAGCGCACGTATACCGGCCGCAGCCCCGCGATCGAGTCGATCCGCAACTCGTGCGGTCGCCGCTTCTGCTCCTGCGCGCGGTCGAACCAGGGCGTGTCCGAGACCAGCCCGGCGACCACCTCCAGGCCTTCCCCGGTAAGCACCACCTGGTCCTGCGGCGTGATGCGGTTCTGCACGTCCACCGCCAAACGCGTCGGAATCAGCCGCCGGTTCGCCACCACCGCGGTCACCTGCGTCAGCCCGTCCGCCAGCGGCTTCGCCTCCACCGATTGGACTTCCACCATCGGCATCTGGTCCGCATGGTAGAGCGTGAAGGCCATGTTACGGTGGCATTCCTCTTCGAGCAGGAAGGACGGGGGCTGCCGGGTCCACTGCTTGACGAAGCCGCCGATTTCGACCTTGCCGTACTGCGGGTGGTCGTACTCCTTCCACGGTCGGATCCCCTCGCCGAATAGCAGATAGCGGTCGAACAGGTGAAGATCGTCTTGTTTGCCGAAGAACCCCTCGGAGGGCTTGCGAAAGTAGTTGAACGGCGTGAACAGCTCGTTGGTGAACGTCAGCGCGCCCTGCATCGAATAGAACCAGTCGAATTCGCCGCCGAACACCTCGTACAGGTCGTTGGCGACGTTCATGTACCGGTAGCCGGGGAGCATGGCTTCGCCCTTGCGGCCGATCAGGTCGAAGACGCCGAGGTCCGGCCCGGGAACCTGCGCGCCGCGGACCCCCGGACTGCGCAGGATCATCCCGCCCGCGTTGTGGTAGCTCTGCGCCCCCGCGATGTTCGCGTGCGCCATCACGAAGTCCGCCGCCATCCGGTTCTCGGGGATCGAGAAGGGATACCGGTAGGCGCCCCCCTGCACGTACGCCGGCTGCCACGACCACGCCCAGTCGCGATTCGGATCGTAGAAGCCGTCGCCGTCCTCGTTCACTTCCCCGTCGCCGTCGTCGTCGATCCCCTCGGTGCCGAGCAACGTATACTCGCCCACCACCTCCTCCGCGCCCACCTCGCGCATCAAGTTCGGGTACTCGCGATCGGGCCGCCAACGGCCGTGCGGGTCGCGTACCCGCATCTGCGAGATCGAGCCGTCCCCGTCCAGGTCATTCGGCCCGTCCTCGTCCGCCTGCCCGTCCTGATCGTCGTCGATCGGGCGCTGGCCGGAACGCGGCGAGTGCGTCGTGTTCGGCTCCCGCATGTGGGCGTCGCGCGAGTCGGGGCTCAACATCGGCAGCAGGTAGAAGACCCGCTCCGCGAGCAACCGCGCGACGACCGGGTTGCGACCGTGGCTTTCCAGCAGGAACCATGCGGTGTAGAGCACCACCTCGGGCCCCTGCAGCTCGTTGGCGTGGATCCCGCCGTCGATCCAGAAGCCGGCCTTCTCCGACTCCGCGCCGCGGTCGAGGTCGGTGATGATCGACACCCACATTTCGCGGCCGCCGTAGGATTCGCCCAGGCTCTCGAGCCGGCACAGGCGCGGGTGGGCGCGGGCGAGCTGCTCGAGCAGCGCGGTCGCTTCGGCGTAGTCGTGGTAGCGGTTCCACTGTGCGGGCACCGCCGGGTTCACCGGCGCGCCCATCGGCTGGTACGTATCCTGGGCCACGGCGAAACGGGGTGCGAGGGCGAAGAGGAGCGCCAAGGCGATCCCCAATCCCAACCAACTCCAAAATCCCAATTCCCAACATCGCTTGCAGCGTCCGCCCCGGGAATCTTCGCGCGCTGCGAAGAAATGGCGGGAGAGTGGTACAGGGAGGCAGCGGCCGGTGCGCACGCCGGATCGCGGCGGCCGCGCGCCGGGGTTTCCGCCGTCGGAATGAGGTGTGGATACAGGAAGGATCCCGAGTCGCATTTCACTTCACCTCGACTTCGGCGCGGTCGCGGCCGGTGGCGGGGCTGCCGATCTCGACGGCGAGCCGGGCGCCGGCCGGGGCGCGCAGGACCCAGGAGATGTCGGTCTTGCCGCCGTTCCCCTCGAGCGGGTCGATGCGGCGCCGCGCGTTCCCCGTGACGAGCGACGCGCCCGCGGGCAGCTCGAGCCGCGCCCAGAGCGGGTGAGGCGCACCGGTGATCTTGCCCATCGCGGGCATCGAGGGCAGGTAGCCGCGGTTGGCGAAGACCGCGGTCAGGCGCCAGACCCCGCCGCCCATCGCCTCGACGCGGGTCTCGTGCACGCGCACGTCGGGCAGCAGGGAGGCGAGCCGCCGCAGGAAGGCGAAGTGCTTTTCCGCGAGTGGATCGAGCTCGCCGACCGGCGGGTTGAGGAGGACGAACGGACGGACGCCGCCGACCTCGACCACCCGGCCGGGGAAGTCCGGGTGCTGCACCGGCTTCCACTCCGCGAAGCCGTCGATCTTCTCCCGGGCGAGCCAGCGAAGCGCGTTGATCTGGTCCTGGCCGCGCGCGTCCTCGGGCTTGATCGGCGTGCCGGGAGCGGGGTTGACCGGCGGCTGGGCGCCTTCCGCGGGCTTCTCTTCCGGTTTTTTTCCCGGCGGTGGCACTTTGGGGATCCACCACCCGCGGGCGGCGAACGACCAGCGGCCGAACTGGAAGTAGGCCCACTCGGAGATCGAGCCGGATCCGTCGGGCGCGGCGGGCGGGTCGGCGGCTCCCAGCGTCTCGCGGTAGATCCGGGCGACGAAGTGGTGGTAGGGCGCGTCGGGCGACTGCAGGGTGGACTTGATGCGCTCGCCCTCGGCCTGGGGATTGGGCTGCCACGGGTTCATGAGGTTGTCTTCGGGGGTGAAGGCGAAGACTGCGGCGATGTTCGGATGGTCGAAGAGGAAGTCTGCGACCGCGCGCGATTCGGCCTCCGAGACCGGGTGTGCGCCGGCGCCCTTCTGGAAGTAGGGGTACTGGAACGGGAAATTGCGATTGAAGGCGACGCCGCCGGATGCGTCCTCGTTCCAGGCTCCGTCCTGGTCGTTGTCGGAGCCCTCGGGTTGGAGGGACCAGCGGCCGCGTTCGTCCTCGCGCGCATTGACTTCGATGAGGATGCGTGGATCGGCGGGGTGGGGGACGAAGCGGCCGGATTCGTCGGCGACGCGCAGGAGGGTGATGGAGCCGTCGCCGTCGAGGTCCTCGGGCCCGTCTTCGCCGGTGGCGCCGTCGCGGTCGTCGTTGGTCCAGCGCGCGTTTCCCTCGCGTTCGATCCAGGGCTTGCGGAAGAAGGCTTCGCTGGCGTCGGGGTTGGGCCGGGGGACGATGTAGAAGGTGACGCGTTCGAGGAGCTTCTTGACCTCCGGATCCACGGCGGCTTTCTCGACCAGGAGCCGGGCGAGGCGAAGGGACAACTCGCTGCCGAGGAGGTGGGGGGCGTGGACGCTGCCGAAAACGGCGATGGCGGGCTTGGCGTCGAGCGGGGACGTGCCGACGGCGATGGCGAAGATCTCCCTGCCGCCGAGGGTGGTGTCGAGCGTGGTGACGGCGGCGAGGTCGGAGGTGTCGAGCCGGGCGACCTGGGCGCGGAACTCGGCCCAATCGGAGTAGCCTGGGACGGCGGGCTGGGCGGAGGCTGCGGCGGCCCCGCAGGCGAGCAGGGAGAGCGCGAGAGCGAGGCGCATGGCGGGCGGCACCCGAATGAGGGTCACCGCAACGGCGCGGAACGGGGCGGGCAAGCTACGCGCGAGGGGAAACGGAGGGGAAGAATGCCGGGGGCGGGACTCGAACCCGCACGGATTTCTCCATACGCCCCTCAAACGTACGTGTCTGCCAATTTCACCACCCCGGCGGGCGAGGAAATGTTGTTCGAGGGAAAGGGGATGCTACGCGGGGATGGGGGCGGGGTCAAGGGAAAAGGTGATCGCGCCATGTACTGAGCGAGACTGGCGGTCTGGCGCCCGGCGAGTTCTCCCGCGAGCCGGCTCCCGATCCAGCGCGCGACATCGTAGTGTCGGTTGCGGGAATGTCCACGTGCTCGAAGACCACGCGACCCCGGGGTGCACCGGCGCCGCATCATCTCTGCCACGGCACGTCCGGCACGCCCAGCCGTCGATTCGCCGCGCGCGCCATGACGAAGAGCAGGTCCGACAGTCGGTTCAAGTACACCAGCACGGTCGACGGGATCGGGCCCAGCTTCCCCAGGGTGACCACGCGCCGCTCGGCGCGACGGGAGACGGTGCGCGCGGTGTGCAACGCGGACGCGCCGGGAGAGCCGCCGGGCAGGATGAACTGCCGCAGCGGCTCCAGCCCCAGCTCGAGCTGGTCGATCGTGGCTTCGAGGAACTGCACGTCGTCGCCGGTGATGACCGGAGGCGACTTCTGTTTGGCCAGCGCCTCCTCGGGAGTCGCCAGGATCGCCCCAATGGTGAAGAGGTCGGCCTGAATCCGGGCCAGCACCGCGTCCAGGTCGGCCGGGAGTGCGCATGCCCGGGCCACTCCGAGGAAGGCGTTGGTCTCGTCGACCGAGCCGTACGCCTCGATGCGCAGGTCGTCCTTGGACACCCGTGCGCCGCCGAACAAGCCGGTCTCGCCACTGTCGCCGGTCTTCGTGTAGATCTTCACGATGTCCCTCCCCGCTCGGCCCGGATCCGTGTCCCCTCCTGTGTGAATAGCAGGTCGGTCGGGCGCTCCCGGCCCGACGGGCGATTCTATCGCAGTCGTCTTGAACCGGTCAACGCGTGGCAAACAGCCAAACGGCCGAGCACGCACTCACCCGGGTCGTAACGGAACCCGATCTCATGACCAGGCGGCCGGGGTGCACAGTCACCGACTCCTCGCGGTGGGGGCCGTGGGCGGCCGGCACTTCCGCTTGCCCGCGTCGGGCGGGACCGGTTACACTGATCGATCACTCTCCGCGGGTCCCGAGTCCAGCCCTAGGCGTCGCCCATGAGCCTGCGCGCCAAGTTCAGCCTGACGGCCGCCCTGCTCCTGGCCATCCTCGGGCTGCTCCTCCCTCAGTGGTTCGTCGACCATGAGCGCGAGCAGTACACGGACGGACTGGTCGACCGAGGCTCTTCGCTCACCCGAACCCTGGCTTACAATTCGGTCCTTCCCCTCACCTTCGGGGAGGACCAGCGGCTGGAGCGGCTGGTCGACATCGTGGTGCGGGAACCCGAAGTTCGCTACGTGCTGATCCTGGATTCCCGCGGGGCGATCCAGGCCTCGGGGGGCCGCGTTCCCCGCGAGGTCATGTCCCGCGTGCTCGAGTTCTCGCTCCTGGCCGAGAACCGCGAGAGCGTATTCTCCACCTACGACTGTATGCACCTGATCCAAAGCGTGGTGGCCCCCGCGACGGGCCAGGGCTCGCCGCTTTGGCTCGGATCCGTTGTGGTGGGCGTGTCCACCGTGGCGAACGAGAATCGCATCCGCGAAGGGGCGAACTGGGCGATCTTCGTCATGTGCGTCGTCGTCCTCTCGGCGATCTTCATCTTCAACTTCCTTGCGCGGATTCTGGTGCGGCCCCTGGAGGAGCTCACCCGTGGGACCGAGCGGGTCGCGGCCGGTGACCTCGGCTGGCGCGTGCAGCTCGGGCGTACGGACGAACTCGGGGCGCTCGCAACCTCGTTCAACCAGATGGCTCAGTCGCTCAAGAACTCGCGGGACGATCTCACCCGGATGAACCAGGAATTGTCGCGGGCCAACGAGGAGCTCAAGAACTGGGGCGGTCGGCTCGAACGCGAAGTCGCCTCACGAACCCAGGACCTGAGCGAAGCCAACCAGAAGCTCGAGCACCTCATGCGGGAGAAAGAGGACTTTCTCCGGGCGGTCAGCCACGACCTGAACGCCCCGCTGCGCAACATCGCCGGCATGGCGAACCTGATACTCCGGCGCGCGGGGGACGGGCTCGACCCCACCATCTCAGACCGGGTGAAGCGGATCCAGGCCAACGTCGAGCGCGAAATGGAAATGATCCAAGCCCTGCTCGACCTGTCGCGCATCCGTTTCGAGCGCAAGACGCTCGTGCCGGTTTCCCTCACGCAGGTCGTCGAGGGCGTGCGCAGCCAACTGCTCTGGCAGATCGAGGAACGGCGAGTGCGATTCGAGGTCGAGACTCCCCTCCCGATCCTCCACGGGGACCCGCACCGGGTCAGGCAGATCTTTCAGAACCTGATCGAGAACGCGATCAAGTACGGCGCCGCACCCTCCCCGCTGGTGCGCATCGGCGCGGTCCTGCGCGACGGCTCCTGGCACTTCTGGATCACCGACAACGGGATCGGGATCCCGCCCGAAGACCACGAGCGCATCTTCTACATGTTCCGCCGCGGGCGCGACCCGAGAATGGCGCAAATCCCGGGACGCGGAGTCGGACTCGCGCACGTCCGCTCGATCGTCGAGACCTACGGCGGCCGCATCCGAGTGGAATCGGAGCCGGGACGGGGAAGCACGTTTCGCGTCGAGATCCCCGAAGCCGCGTTCGCGCCGCCTCCGGCGATCGGGCCCGTGACCGCGGCGACCGCGCCGGGAGAAAAACCACCCTGCGCTTCCCCCGCAGCGGAGCCCGCGATCGTTCCTGCCTCCAACGCGAGACCTGGGTCGGTGGCGCCCGTTCCCGCCGGCGTGCCGGCGAGGTTACCCGCAGTCACATCGGCGCCCCCCACCGAATCTGAATCCCCTGCTGCTCCGGGATCCCTGGCCTCCCCATCGGGGGGTACCTTCCCGGATCTGCCCGGGAGCGAGTGCGCCCGGATTCCGGTCTTGGGCACGACCGCGGCGGCACCGCCCGGAGTTTCCTTCGAAACGCCGGCGGACTGCACGGCTACCGGTTCCGCCCGGTCGCCCGCGGAGGCGTCACCCTCTCCCGCCAAGCCTGTCGGGGTGTCCGGATGATCACGGTGCTCCTGGTCGACGACGACGCAGACTGTCGTCTCATGGTTCGCGAGGCGATGCAAGACGGGGGCTTCGAGCATCGGGTCTTCGAGGCCGCATCGGGCGAGGAGGCGCTCGATTTCTTCTTCCGCCGCGGCCCGCATCGCGATGCGCCGGTCCCGGACCTGGTCTACCTCGACATCGACATGCCCGGGATGAGCGGTCTCGACGTGCTCAAGGAGATCCGTTCGCACGAGGAGTTTCGCGCGATCCCGGTGGTGATCATGACCAACCTGGACGACGACCGGGAGAAGAGCCTCGCCGCCCAGTACGGGGCGAACAGCTACACCCTCAAGCCCAACGACCCGCTTCAATTCGTCCAGACGGTGATCGAGGCGACTCACTACTGGACCCACGTGCACCGACGACCCGAGGACGGCGCGCAGGAGAAGGAGTGAGGTCTCGATTCCCCCGGGGGATCTCCGGCAGGTGATCGCATGCCTATCCGGTTGCTTGCCAAACTGCGTTGGCCGGTTGTCGGACCAGTGCTGTTCGACGCGCGGGCGTCCTCGTGCTCGTAATCGTTCTCGTTCTCGACGGAGCACCCACGAAGCGATACGACCACGA
>ORJL010331701.1_pt1 | contig 27992 bp, 8 predicted proteins | sample 1779941 | NCBI WGS metagenome assembly ORJL01 (sample SAMEA104232317, study PRJEB22302) | groundwater metagenome | biome: forest; feature: aquifer; material: groundwater | place: USA | collected 2011-08-07 | depth 5.8 m
AAGGCCATCATGGCGGTGACAAAGTCCGCGTATGCGACCTTCCATGAACCGCCGTGATGCGCGCCTTTTTTCGACATGGGGAAAGCGTCGGGTCCGATCTACTTGCCCTTGGGGATGGCCTTCAGGGTTTCCTCAAGCTCATCCGCCGAGGGGCGCACGTCGCTGGTGAGACCGCGGCGGGCCACTTCCACGGCCATGATGGGAGCCATGCCGTGAGCGAAGCCGACAACCGAATCCGCGATGCATTTGGTGTACGCCAGTTCGGCCTTGCCGAGGAATTCGATGTTTAACGCCAGGGGGCCCAGATATCCATACGAAATGAGAATCCCGAGAAAGGTGCCCACCAGGGCGGCCGCCACGTGCTTGCCGATCATGTCCACCGGGCCGCCAATCGAGCCCATGGTGATGACAATGCCCAACACGGCGGCAACGATCCCGAACCCGGGCATCGAGTCCGAGGTCTTGTTCAGCACCATGACCGGGGCCTCGTGTTCCTCTTCCTTGCAGTGGAGTTCGATCTCGAGGATCAGCTTCAACTGGTCGGGCTTGATCTTGCCGTCGATGATCGGCCTCAAACTGCCGCAGAGGAACTCGACCGAGTGGTGGTTTTTCAAGAACGAGGGATACTTTGTGAAGATGCTGCTGGTCTCGGGGTTGATGACGTGCTCCTCGAGGGCGATCATCCCGTTGCGCCGGCCCAGCATGAACAACTCGTAAAGCGCTTTGAGAAGGTCCATGTACGCCCCTTTGTTGTAGGGGGCCCCTTTCAGCGCCGCGATCAACATTTTCGTGAGGTCCACGAGCACTTTCTTGGGCGACATGGTGATCATCGATCCGAGTGCGGCCCCGCAGATCACCACAAATTCGGACCACTGCACCAGTGTGCCGAGCTGGCCGTGTCCCAGGACGAAGCCGCCCAGCACCGAGGCTGTGACGATGATGGCACCGAGAAGGATGATCATGAGCGATAGCCAAAATCGGCCATTTAATCGGGCATTGTGTCCAACCGTTGGAGGTAGGACTTGATGGCGAGGATGGCCTGGGCGTGGATTTGGCAGATGCGCGATTCGGTCAGGCCGAAGACCTCCGCAATCTCGCGCAGGCGCAGGTCTTCGAAATAGTAAAGTGCCAGCACTTTGCGCTGCATCTCCGGCAATTGCTCCAGGCGAGCCGCGATTAGCCTGGCCATCTCCCGCCGGGCCGTGTCTTCCACCGGATCCTGCTGCGAGGGGTCGGGGATGGCCTCATACTGCGTGGCGTTGCTGTCGCCGTCGGTGTTCTGCGCGGAGTCCAGGCACAGGAAGCAGGCAGGTCGGATCTCCTCCAGCAGTTCTTCATAGTCGGACAGCGGCATCTTTAGGGCGCGGGCCATTTCAAGGTTCGAGGGTACCTCGCCCTTTTGCTGCTCCAACTGCTGCATCATTGCCTGCACCTTCCGCGCCTTGGCGTGCACCGAGCGAGGCACCCAGTCCATACGGCGCAGCTCGTCAAAGGCCGCGCCACGGATGCGTACCCGCGCGTAGGTTTCGAACGATGTGCCGTTGTTTGGGTCGTATTGCCTCACCGCGTTGAGCAGACCCACGAGCCCCGCGCTGTGGAGGTCGTCGATATCGACGTGGGTCGGCAAGGTCATGGCAAGCCGTCCCACTACGTGCTTCACCAACGGCAGGTGTTGCTTGACGATTTCCTCCTCTGCCGCGCTGCCGGCGACGACTTTTCCGTAACGGCGACGCCATTCCGTGGGCTTGGATGGGCTTTCCTGTTCCAGGATTGCGGTTTCTTCAGTGGGAAATACCTGTGCGGTCATAGGTTAGTTCTTGTTGGGGGAGTTGGGTGGTTTGGCAGTACTGACCTCCGCGGTTCGTTGCAGCGATACCTCCTTGAGGCTCTTGACCCACATGCGGCCCCACCACCGCATCATTAACCCTGACAAATAGGCCGCAATGCTGGCGCGCCAAAGCACCGAAGGCCACTCGGCTTGCTGGGATAGAGCCAGGACAAGCCCCATCACGAATCCCAACAACCCGCCCAGTAACATCATCGCTTTCATTTTTGCTTTGCACACGCGGCCACACCCTCTAGCAAGAGACCTGCCATGCCGGTTCCGCGCGTTGAAATCGCAGCGGTTTGGCCCGTTTCAAGGGATTACGCGAGCCAGAAGCGCCTCTGGAGTCGCGGCGGCGAGGTCACCCGGTATATTTTGCCCGGCACTCAGGAAACGAAGAGTGTAATTTGTGCCTAGCACTAAGTTCCACAGTTTCCCCCACCGCGTCTCCTCATCCAAGTGGGTCAGAATCAGATCGCTGATCGGCAGAACCGAGTAAGCCCTTGTCTGGGCCAGAAGCGTGGACGCCTCATAGGCCGCGTTGAGTACCAGGTGCACCTCCGCCGGCGGCAGTTCCCGGATGCGCCGCCCCAGTTCCTCCAGCGCCCCCTCTTCGCCGCTCCCCACCCCTGGAAGGTCCACGAACACCAGTTCGTCCTCCGCCAACTCCGCAAGACCCGTGGCGAGGCGATCCACCGGCACCTGCAAGATCTCCCCATAGACACTGAGCAGTTCCGCCGTGTTCGCCACCTGGCCATCCAGCCGCCACACCCGCGCGGGCCTGCTTTCCACCAGCGCTCTGTGCGCCAGCCATTTGCAGAGGCACGTCGTCTTGCCGGCCCCCGGCGGCCCCACGAAGATATGGACCGTTGGCGCCGCACCGGCCAGGCCCGGTCCGGGCTTCTCCCACATGCGCGCAAGGGTGGCTCGCGCCATTGCGAGTTCCTCGGAGAGCCGTGACGGTGGCGCGTCCCCGTGCCGGGATTGGAGGTGCTCGACCACCTGTTGAGCGTAGATGGGCAGAACCCCCACAGACTCGAGCATGGCGCCCGTGCGCCATCCTCCCGCGGAATGGCTCCTCCGGGTGCCTGCCAACGGGGGCGGGCAGGGCCCCTCCAGCGTGGCAGGGACTGGCGGCGAAAGCGAGGGGAGCGGTTCTGACACGGTGGAACTCTGTGGCGAGCGAAGCTGGCGCCGCAACTCGGCGAGATCCGCTTTGAGTTCATCCAACGGAGTGACGGCGGAAGGCTCCGGTTCAGGAACATAGGCCAGCACCTCGATGCGAGGGTTCTGCCAGAGCCGCGCCAAGCCTGTTGGAGGGAGCTTGCGCACATTCAACACCACGGCATCTGGACCCAGCCTGTCGCGAATTTGAGCGACGGCGTCGGCGGCGGAGTCGGCGACGAACGGTACGATTTTCATGGCAATGGCCTAGTCGGCGTCACAAGCGCCAGCAATTACCTTGCCGGGAACTTTCGATCGCCCTCATCGAGCCACTTACCCGGGGTAGCTCGTTCCTCGCAACCCCGCGCTTGAGAACCGAATCCCCGTGGGATTCCCTGCCGGGACATGACGGCGTCGAGCGTCCGGTGAGTGGGGCAGGTCTCCGACCTGCCGGTTCGGGCCTGCTCTGAAGGCCCGTTCTCACCGACGCCGCCAGAGCAGGAGCATCCTCGGAGCCGGAGGCTCCGGAACCGTCAGACCAGAGGTCTGCCCCACGCCTTCCGCATTCTGCATTCTGCATTTTGCATTTTGCATTTTGCATTCTTGTCGGGCCAGGGATTTGAATTCTGCGAATTTGGTGGAGACAAAATGAAAAAAAAGTGATGTGGCGCAACAAAACCATTGACGTGAATCGGGTGGAGGAGCAAAGTCAGGTCCCCTAAACCGGGAAAAGCCCCGAAGAGGGGAGCGGCCTATAAGCGGCGCTATCTTTCTCATTATCAGCAGGATAAGTCGCAGCGGGCATCTCCGTTCACACCCAAAAAGCTCCCTTTCCCACGTCAAGCGCGCCCGGACTGCGGCTTGGGCGGGCCACGATGCGATTTTTAGCTTGCTCTGCCGCAGCAGGTTGCGTATCGTGGTGCGCATGACGACCTGCGATTAGTTATTCTGTGAATAATTTGCGGTTAGTGAAATTATGCATTTGACATTTGCGGCTGAGCTTATAAAGTCGCAACGATTTGATACGACCACTGAGTAACTAAAGCAGCAGGAGCAATCAGGCGATGACATTTATGAAGAGTAACTCAAGAGACATCAAACGTTTCAGCGTTTGGGCAGTTGGCGGCTTGGTATCGTTAATGATGGCTATACCGGGCTTTGGTCAGGTCAGCCCTCCCCCATCGGCGGGCCCGATCACAATTAAGGATGCCACGTACGATGGCACAACCACCACTCCCAGCAAGGCGGACCCTTACCCGTCCGAAATCACGGTTACGGGTGTGGCGGGGAACCTCGAGAAGGTGACCGTGACCCTGAACGGACTCACGCACCCTTACCCGGATGACGTCAATGTTCTCCTGGTGACCCCCGCCGGCAAGAAGGTCCTCCTCATGAGCCACGCGGGTGGCTCAAGCCCGCTCAGCGGAGCAACTGTGACCTTCGAGGCTGGGAAGGGGTCGTTGCCGAATGACACCCAGATCAGCTCCGGCAGCTACGCCCCGACCGGGTACGGCACGCCGCTCGACTTCTCGACTGTCGGCGGAGGTCCCGGCGGAGCGCCGTATACCGACGCGCTCGGCTCTTTGGCGGGGGTTTCGCCGAACGGGAAGTGGCAATTGTATGTCGTGGACGATTCGTACACGAGTTCTGGATCGATCGATTCGTGGCAGCTCAACTTCTGGGTGACGCCAACGATCCAGGTCGAGGGCCTGGTTGCGGGCGCGACCAACATGTTGGAGAACATCGCCAAGCAGTTGACAGTGACCGTGGGGTCCCCTTCCACGCCGCTGAACACCCTGAAAGTGACGGCGGTGTCTGATACCCAGTTGGTGGTCAATAACACGAACCTCGTTGTCACCGGCACCGGTGCAACGCGGACGTTGACGATCCTTAACCAACTGAATCAGTATGGTCCACTCAATCTGACCGTCACGGTTGACGATACCCAAGGCGCCGCGAATAGCACTAAGAGCGTGGTCGTCCCCTTCACCGTGATTCATACAAACCAGCCGCCGACCATTGCGCTCGAAACAGACGCATTCAAGGACGCGGCTAAGGGTAAAACGAACACCGTCGCGGGCGTGCCAGTGAATGTCACCGCGACTCTCGCTGACGTCGATGACGTGTTTGCTGCCCAAACGCTGACCCTCAGCGCCACGTCCTCGAACCCGAGCGTTATCGCCGCCAAGGACGTCTTCTTTAGCAGCACCACAGGGCCGTCAGGGACCCGCACCGTCACGATCGCGCCTAGTGGGGCGGCGACAGGCGTTGCCGTAGTCACCGTCACGGTGACCGACCAAGGTAGTTGGAACGGCACGGCTTGGATCGAGACGAAGTCGGCCACAGCGACGGTCGAGGTCACGGTCACACAGAGTTACGAACCGCTGTTCGCCAACACAGGCACGATCACGGTCGCCGACAACACCTCTGCGGATCCGTATCCGTCCACGATTACTGTGAGCGGGTTGAGTGGAGGTATCGCACGGATGCACGTAACGCTGGCGAATGTCACCCACCCGAGCCCGCAGGATCTCGGCGTGCTGCTGGTTGGACCCAAGGGCCAGAAAGTGGTCCTCATGAACGCTTCGAGTGGAACGGCGGCGGTCTCGCACGCTCGCCTCGACTTTGCGGATGAGCTCTCCGGCAAGCCGCTGATTACTACCGCTCCCGCGATTGTATCTGGTACTTACAGCGCCGGGAATAACCTTCCCGCATATAATTTCCCCGGCTCAGCCCCGGCTGGTCCTTACTCGGCGGCTGGTCTTCAGTCGTTCTTCGGCACCGACCCGAACGGCACGTGGTCTCTCTACGTGGTGGACCGCGCCGCACCTGGTGCCGGCTTGATTGAGAGCGGTTGGTTTCTGAGCCTGTGGCCCGCACCCTCGATTTCGCCTTCGACCCTCCCTGCTCTGGAAACGGACGAGGACGTGTCCAAGTCGGTGACCGTTACCGTGGCCGATTACATGGATCCTTCTTATACGCCGGTGGTGACCGCGTCTTCGGACAACCCTGGCTTGGTGGTCGTAACCGTGACCACGAATTTGAATAACGCGACGATACAACTCGCGCCGAAGCTCAACCAGAATGGCACCGCAAACATCACCGTGAGCGCCGTGAATAAGGGAGGCAACATCGCCACCAGCACGTTCGTCCTGACCGTCAAGCCAGTGAATGACGCACCGACGATCACCTTTATTCCCAAGCAGATCACACGCGCCGGCACTCCCACTGCCCCGGTGCCGTTTACGGTCGGGGATGTCGAGACCCCTGCGGGTTCGTTGACCGTGACGGCCACTTCGAACAATCCGAAGCTGCTGCCGGACGGCAACATCATACTCACGCATGTGGGCGGAGCGTACACGATGAACCTGTTCCCCGTTGGGATCCTGAAGGATGCTGCGGTAGTCACGGTCACCGTTACTGACAATGGAGCCGACTCAAGCGCTGGCGCCGCCTCCCAGACAGTCACGCAACAGTTCACTGTGACCGCTGAGGATCCGTCCGTGCCTACTTTTGCCAACGCGAACTTCATCCTCCAGACGACCAACAACGCACCAGCCGACACTTACCCGTCAAAGATCAACGTGGCCGGTCTCGTTGGAAAGGTGATCGACGTTAGCGTCACAGTATCGGGAATAGCGTGGCCTACCAACACGGTCCAGGATCTCGCCATGCTCCTTGTTGGACCCAAAGGCCAAAAGGTGGTGCTGATGAGCAACACGGGTGCCGGCGCCGGAAGCGCGTTAAACAACGGCCAGTTGTTGTTCCAGGACGCGGCGGCGGCCTCTTTGCCTGCGGCCGGTCCTATTGCATCAGGGGCGTATAAACCGACGGCTCTTGCCCCGGTGCCCGCGTTCCCCTCTACGCCTTCAGGGCTGATTGACCCGACACTTGCGACCTTCGCTGGGACTGATCCGAACGGGGATTGGTCTCTCTACGTGATGGATGCCCCGGATGGCCTCGGCAACAACACCCACGGCGCGCAGATCACGGGCGGTTGGATGCTTTCGATCCACACGACCCCGAAAATTGGCGCTGTCCCAGACCAGATCACGGATGAGGACGTGCCGCTCCGCGTGGGTCTGACGATTGGTGACTCCCAGCCAGGGAAGACGGCTAGCATCATCGTCACCGCAACCAGCAGCAACCCAACTCTGGTGCCGAACACGGCCGCGAATCTTGCCATATCGGGAAGTGGGTCGAGCCGAAGCCTTGTCATCACGCCCGCGTTGAATCAGAATTCGACGCTGTCTGGAACGGCGAACATCACCGTGTCCGTGACGGACACCACCACGGAGACGGTCACCTTCAAGCTGACCGTCAATGCTGTTAATGATCCTCCAACGATCACTGACATCGCGGACCAGAGCACTTTTCTGACCGTACCCGTCGGGCCGATTCCCTTCACGGTCGCTGACGTCGAAAGCGCCGCCACGGCGATCACCGTAACAGCGAGCACGGATAATCCTTCCGTGGTGCCGCTCGGCAACATAACACTCGGCGGGACTGGGGGCGCTCGGACCATTACGATCCAACCCGCGGGAATTGCGCGAGGCGTAGCGAGAATTACGCTGACTGCGGACGATGGAGCGTTGAAGACCAGTAAGAGCTTCAACGTTACTGTTAATGCCAATCTCTCGTTCGCCAACTTGGACCCTATCGTCATCGTAGACCGCGGCGGGACGGATAGCGCGCCCGCACCAGGCAGACCGTATCCCTCCACAATCAACGTGTCCGGCGTGGATGGGTTCTTGGGCAGCGCCACAGTGACGCTGGTCGGCTTCCGACATGGTTTTCCCTCTGACGTGGACATCGTCCTGGTTTCACCTGACAACAAAGCAGTCAAACTCATGGGTGGAGCAGGTGGCGGGAATAGTGTCAGTAATCTGCGCTTGACCTTCAGTTCTGCGGCGGCCGCCGATATTCCGAACGCAGGCCCGCTGACGAGTGGAACTTACAAGCCGGCAAAGTACGGGACCAGCACGGCGCCCGTGAATGCCTCGATGCCAAGCCCCGCTCCAGCGGGACCCTACTCTGTGGACTTGACGTCGCTAAGGGGGATTAATCCAAACGGCGTTTGGAGCCTATTTGTGGATGACAATACTTACACGCTGGATGGCGCAATCGACGGCGGATGGATAGTGACCTTCGAGATGGGTCCGGTTATCCCCGCGATCCCGGCACAGCTCCTCTCTGAAAACATCGAGAAGATTGTTCCGTTCACGATCTTGGATTCGAGCGATTCAGCAACGAATCTCACTGTCCTCGCAACGTCCCTGCCTGGTACAGCCGCCAACCAGATTCCGCTGACTCTCCTGACCAATAACGACACCAATGGATACACCAGGACCGTCAAGATTACGCCGGCCTTGAATAAGTTCGGAACCAACCTGGTCACCCTCCGGGTTACGGATTCGAAGATTCCGGGTAATTGGAGCGAGACCTCCTTCCCAGTCACCGTCGGCTACGTTGACCAAGTGCCGATCGTCGGAACGGCTACTAATCACGTGTATGTCGCTGAGAACGGCAGTGTCACTATTAATTACACCTTCACCGATGTGGAGTGGACTCCGGGCAGCGCGAATCCGCTGGGCGTCACCAACGTCACCGTCACCTCCGACAACCCGGCGCTCGTGCCGAACTCCACGAATAACATCATCATCACGGAGGCTAACTCTGGGGATCCTCACAAAGCCGTCAATGTCCTCCTAAAGCCGACTGCGAATGCAACCGGCGATGCGAACTTGACCTTCACCCTCCGCGATGCGGTGAACACGGTGACAACAAATGTCACCTTGACGGTGAGTTTCGTCAATCAGGCGCCCAGCATTGCCTTTGCCGACACGAATGGCGTTTTCAATGTGCATGCTTACACTAACTCGCCGAACCTGATCGCTGGGGGCAGTTCAGCAATCATACCGTTCAAGGTGGGTGACGTGGAAACACCGGCGAAGGCGCTGGTCGTATCGAAAGCAACGTCAGCAGCCAACATTATTCCGCTCGAGAATATCATACTCGGTGGCGGAAATGAGAACCGCTCAATCCAAGTCACCGCAGTGGGCGAGGCCGTTGGGCACGTTATCATTACATTAACAGTCAAAGACGACGACGCAACGAACCAGAAGACGGATACGGCGACTTTCGACGTCACAGTTGTTGCGGCTCCGGGTTCGAACCAGGCCAATCAGACTGCAATTATTATCCCGGACATGAGCAAGGCGTCGGTTTATCCGTCCACGATCACCTTCGCAGGTTTGGCGCCTGCGGTGAGCAGGGTATTGGTTACGGTGGATGGGTTTAGTCACACTGCGCCTGACGATGTCAGCATGTTGCTCGTCGGGCCAGCAGGGCAAAAGGTCACACTTCTGTCGCGAGTTGGTGGGCGTGTACCTGTGAGCAATGCGCGCCTAACCTTCGATGACTCGGCCGCACGGCTTGATCACGGTGCCCCGATTCTCTCAGGCACGTATGCGCCAAGCGATTATGGGATTGGAATTGTCTATCCTTCTCCGGCGCCGGCAGCACCTTACGCCGCGACGTTGTCCGCGTTCAATGGAAGCAACCCGAATGGTGCGTGGTCGCTTTACGTTCAGGATAGCCAGGCTGGCGACGCCGGTCAGATCGCGTTTGGCTGGTCACTGCACATCGACACCTTGCCGACGATTAGCGTGGTCGGAGTGACGCCCCCTGTAGTTATGGGAGTGACGCCCGCCCTGGTAGTGGTTGAGGAGACATCGACGCCCGTCACATTGTTGCTCAGTACTGGGAATCCGAGCGATACAGATGCGTCCAAATTGCTTGTGAGCGTGTCATCGGACAACCCGCGATTGTTCCCGGACGGAAGTGTCACCTTTGGCGCCATCGGAGCCGCCACCACAGCGACGATTTCGCCTGCGGCCAACACTTGGACTCCTGACGGTGTGACCAACCTGCTGACCTTCACGGTCATGCGGGCTGGGGATCGCGCCAGCGCAAGCGCTTCCTTGCCGATACGCGTCACCTTCAAGAACCACCTGCCGGTCATCGCCCGCTTGATCGATCGAACGACAGTCGAGGATGTGAAGAGTAGCTTCGACACCGTTGTTTCAGACATCGACACGGCCGTGACGGACCTCCATATCACCGCAGTATCGTCTAATCAAGGCGTCATCTCCAACACCAACATCCTTCTCTTTGGATATACGAATGACGTTGTCTCGATGCCTGCAAACGTGTTTAACGTGGTTCTACAACCTAACAAGAACGCGTTTGGAACCGCCGTTATCACCTTTACGGTCACAGACAAGCTGGGTGGACCTGCCGTCTCAAGCTCGTTCAACTTTACAGTGACGCAAGTGAACTACGCGCCGACGATTTCGTTGGTTGATCCGGTCCCGTCTGCCATTACCGCAGGCGGTACAGTTAAAGTCGTGATGAACATCACTGACCCAGAATCAGCGACCGAAAGCTATACGATCACAGCTACCTCTTCGGATACTAATTTGGTCAAGAACGCCAATATTTCCCTGCCGGGTGTAGTCGTGCAAGGCACCAATAATGTTGCCATTATCCAGGCCGAGCCGACCGTGAAGGGTCCGACTACCATTACGTTCACCGTGAAGGACAACGGTACGCCGGTAGCGAGCGCAACAACGTCGTTGCTCTTGAACGTTCGCCCGACCAGGGAACAACTGTTCACTACCACATCGCCCGTGATTATCAACGACGCATCGAAAGCGACACCTTATCCCTCCGTGCTGAACGTGAGTGGCCTTGTGGGTACCGTCACGCATGTTAGCGTGACACTCAACGGGTTCGCTCATGAGTATCCAAGCGACGTGAACATGGTTCTTGTGAGTCCGGATGGCAAGGCGGCGGCGTTCATGAGCAAAGCGGGTGCTGGGACTGGGGTCACAGGACTAACGCTCAAGTTCGACGATAACGCTGTGACTCCTGTACCCCAGGGACCACTTACGTCGCAGACATACAAGCCAGCCAACTATGCCGGCACGAAGAGCCTTCCGACGCCGGCTCCTGCAGCTCCGACCGGTGGGTATCCTTCAGCTCTGAGCACGTTAAATGGCTCACCGGCAAGCGGCGATTGGCTCCTGTATATTATCGATGACACCGCCGGTCAAAAGGGTTCGCTGGCTGGCTGGAGTCTCGCGATCACGACCCAGCCAACCCTGACCGGGCTGGCGGATATCACGACGCCGGAGAACGTTCCACAGCGCGTGACCTTTGTTGTATCTGAGGAGTCGTTCGCCTCACAGGTGTTCGCGGACTGGAAGTTTACCTATACGAGCACCAATACCGCTCTCATTAACGCGACGACTGGAGTAGCATTCTCTGGCACACTTGCGAACTGTGTTGCGACCGTTACCCCAAGTAAGGACGTGAACGGTGTATCCCAAGTCACTATCACCGCGACCAATCCCGATGGACAAAGCGTCAGCGGCAGCTTCAAAGTGACTGTTACGTCTGTGGATCAGTTCCCGACGGTCAGTGCGGTTGCCAACCAGACGATCAACGCGGGTGGTGCGGTCGTGGTTGCGTTTGACTACAGCGACCCTGAAACGGCGCACAAGGACCTCATAGTCACTGTCGAGTCGTCCAATGCGACACTGATCCCGGTCGGTAATGTAGCGGTGCTCACAAGCTCAATTCAGGTTGTGCCTGCTGGGAACCAAACCGGCACGTCCACGATCACGATTAGCGTGAAGGATTCGGCCGATCAGATCACGAAGAGCGCTTTTGCGGTCACGGTCCTCCCCGCGCAGAATCCGCTGTTTGCGAACAGCGATCCGATCACCATCGTGGACAACAACACAGCGAGGCCGTATCCCTCCACAATCACGGTGGCCGGTGTCCACGGAACGGTTACGAAGGCGACTGTCACCTTGATTGGGCTTAGTCACCCCTTCCCGGATGACATCCAGATGATGTTGGCCGGTCCCGGGGGAACCAAGAGTGTGGTGCTGATGGCCAACGTCGGCGGTGGTGGAGCCAATCAGGTCCTCTCGAATGTGCGCCTGACCTTTGACGACGCGGCTGCGGCAAGCATCCCGGATGCGAGCGCGATCGTGAGCGGCAGTTACAAGCCGACACAGTTCCCGCCCGTTTCGTTCCCGGCCCCGGCGCCGAGCGCGCCTGGTGGTACACTGAGCGTGTTCAACGGACAGGCCCCCAATGGGACTTGGTCGCTCTACGTTTTAGATGATACCGCTCCAGATGCTGGATCGATCTCCGGTGGCTGGCTCCTCAGCCTGGAGACAACTGCGCCAACCATCAGCGCGATTGCCGATCAGATCCTTGACGAGGACAGCGCTCCGAAGGCAATCACCTTCCAGGTGGGCGATCCGAACACTGACCCCGCCACTCTCGTGACACGGGTAACTGTAGTGCCTGACACGTTCCTTAGCGCCGCCATCAGCGGAACAGGAACCTCCCGCACGTTGACGCTCACTCCGAAGCCGCTGCAGGTCGGCGTTTCCACCGTCACAGTGTCGGTTTCAGACGACGGCGGAGCGACGACAACGGATACGTCCTTCCAGGTGACGATCAATCCGATCAATCATGCGCCGACCATCGTTGGCCTGGCCAATATCAGTGTGGCGAGCAACGTCAGCTCGACAATGAGCTTCACTGTTGCCGACGTCGAAACCGCCGCCGGGTTGCTTGTGGTCACGGCTTCCAGCGCAGACGAGCATGTCGCGACGGCGACGTTGACGGACAACGCCAATGGAGCTTGGAGCTTGGTGCTCACGCCTGCCCCTGCCGCCGCAGTGGGTAGTAGCACGACGATCAATGTGGCGGTGACGGACGGGGTGAACACGACCCACGGTTCGCTTGTGGCCACCATTGCGGCTCCTCTGCTGCCGGTCATCACCGGCCTCACGGACCGTACCATCAATCAAGACTCAGCCCTGGAAGAGGCGTTCAGCATCTCGACGACATCAACGGCGACGTTGAACGTCACAGGGGACGCGTCGAACAAGGCGCTCGTCTCCGGGGTCACGATCATAGGCACTGGGAAGAGTCGCACGGCTGTGGTTAGACTCGTCCCACTGCAATCCGGGATCAGTACGATCACGATCAGTGTCGATGACGGATTCGGCATTGGCACGGCCACGTTTAATCTGACAGTCCTCAAAGTTGAGCACCCGCCGGTGTTAGGTCCCATCGCAGACCAGACAACCCGCGAGGACATCGCAGTCAACCTCCCCTTGGACGTGACAGACGTGGATACGGCGCTCGGGAGTCTCACATTTGACTACCGTACATCGAATTCGGGCTTGGTAAAGAGTGTTACTTTCTCGACAGCCGGTGGCACGGTTGTGGCCACGATCAACCTTGTCCCGCTGAAATCGGGTGTGGCTGTCGTGACGATCTTCGTCGGCGACGGCACCAGCGTGGTGCAGCAGTCGTTCGCCCTGACTGTGACACCGTTCAACTATGCTCCGACGCTCGGCGCGATACCTGACCAGACGACCCAGGAAGACGTTGCTCTGACGGTTCCAATTCCTGTCAGCGACCTTGACACGGCGATCAGCAGCCTTGTGTTTAGCGCCGCCTCGACGGACGATGCATTGGTCAAGTCCGTGGTGTTCTCCGTTACGGGGAGCGACGTGGTGGCCAAGATCACCCCAGGAGCCAACCTGTCGGGCAGCGCAACCATCGTTGTGACGGTTGTGGATAGCCTGACAAACAAGGTCTCGACTCCGTTTGTCCTCACGGTGACACCGGTAAACGATCCGCCGACGATCGGCGCCGTGCCAGCGCAGACCACTCCGAAGGACGTTGCGTTGGTGGTTCCATTGACCGTATCAGATGTCGAATCCGCCACGAGTGCGTTGGAATTCACCTCTACGAACTCCAATCCTGCGGTGCTGGGCGAGGTGACCTTCGCGGTCACGCCTACTAATGTGCTTGCAACCGTAACCCCTGCGCTTCATGCAACGGGCACCGGAACTGTCACACTGTTTGTCAGCGACGGTACGAATATTGTATCGACCTCCTTCGAGCTGACGGTGACACCGTTCGATTACCCGCCTACGCTGGGCGTGATTGGCGATCAGAGGATTCGCGAAGACGTGGCTCTTAATCTGCCCATCGCCGTGTCTGACATCGAGACTCCGACGGAGGCTCTGTTGGTGACTGCGACAAGCTCCGTTAGCGGCTTGCTGAAGCCTATAACATTCAGTGTCACGAGCACTGGTGTGATAGCCACCATTGATCCAGTTCTGCACGCCAGCGGCGTGACCATCATCACAGTGGCTGTGAGCGACGGAACGCATACTGTCACGCAGAACTTCCAGCTCACTGTGATACAGGTCAACTATGAACCTCAGTTCGATGCAATCGCTGATCAAACCACCCGTGAAGATCGCGCTCTCGCGATCCCGCTGGTTGTCTCGGACGTCGAGACGGCTAACAGTGACTTGGTTTACACTGCGGAATCATCAAACGAGGCTCTGCTGAAGGGCGTTACCTTCTCATTCAACGGAAACAATGTGGTGGCGACAGTTACCCCGGCGTTGCATGCCTTCGGATCAACGATCATGACAATCGGCGTCAGTGACGGCAATTCAACGGTCACAAGACGCTTTAACTTGACGGTATTGTGGGTCAACTATCCGCCTGTCGTGGGCCTGATCGACAACGCTACGACCGCCGAGGACGAACCGGTCAATGTCCTGTTCGACGTGAGTGACATCGAAACTCCAAACAGCGGTCTGACCTATACCGCCAGCGCCAGCAAGTCGTTGGTGAGTGACGTGAAGTTTGTTGCGAGTGCCGGTCAGGTGATGGCCACGATTACTCCCGCGCTGCACGCCTCCGGTTCAGGTGCGGTGACCTTCATGGTAAGCGACGGTACCAACATGGTAACGACCGCCTTCCTCCTCACTGTGACGCAGGTCAATTATGCCCCGACGTTGGAGCCCATCGCGGACCTGACAACTTTGGAAGATGTTGCACTCACCATTCCGCTTATGGTTTCCGACATAGAGACGGCCACCACTAACCTCGTCCTCACTGGCACAAGCGACAAGCCGGCGTTGATTAAGAGTGTGGAATTCGCGGTAGCGGGCACCAACGTGCTGGCTACCATTACGCCAACCCTGCACGGCTTCGGCTCCGCTACCATAACGATCACGGTGAGCGATGGAACAAACGACGTGTCTCGGCAGTTCGCTCTCAAGGTGACAGAGGTGAACTATCCGCCGGTATTGGCTGAGATCCCCAACCAAGCCACGTTCGAAGGTCTCGCGTTTGATGTGCCGTTGGACGTGTCTGACGTGGAAACAGCAACGGATCAGCTTCTGTTTGGCTCGACTAACTCCAACCCGGCCTTGATCGGTGATGTTACGTTCGCCGTAACGGGAAGCAGCGTGGTTGCCACGGTTAACCCGAAAGCGCTCGCCTTCGGCAAGGCCACGGCGACCATCTCGGTTAGCGACGGAGTGAACACCACCAAGAGGGAGTTTAGCGTCACCGTTGCGCGCACTTTCTATCCGCCAACCCTAGGACCGATTGCGAATCACTCGACCGCGCAAGGTATTGCGTTGAGCATTCCTCTCGTGGTAGCCGACAGGGATACGGCGATTGGTGACTTGGTATTCAGCGCCAACAGCTCGAACCCGAGCCTTATCAGCAGCGTGACGTTCAACGTGACCGGCAATGACGTGGTTGCGGTGTTCGCACCGACCCCCGGCGTCACTGGCACGGCGTTACTGAGTGTGACTGTGAGTGACGGGCTGAACTCAACGTCGCAGGCCTTCACGCTTATGGTCGGCGGCGCGGCGCAGGCCAAACTGACATCCCGCATCGTTGGTAGTAACTTCGCGGTCACCATCACCGGCACGCCGGGGACGACCTACCTGGTCCAGAAGACCACTGACTTCGTGACTTGGACTGACATCACCACGGTGACGATCAGTGCTGATGGCACTGCGGTCGTCTCGACGAGTGTTGTCGGCACAAAACTGTTCATTCGCGCCAAGCAGCAATAGCGCAACTCATAGAGTCTGAAAATCACAACCGCCTGTCGGATGGTCCGACAGGCGGTTTTTGATTCTAAAGTTGGACGCGTGCCGGGAGTGCGACGCGCATTGTTGAAGGAGCAGGCCTGGTTGAGGTCCAGCCGCGAGGAGGCTCACTCTTGTTGCAGCGGACTATCAGGCGCTGGATCAGCCTCGACGGTCCGGTGAGACCCCGGGGGAGTAGTGCGAGCCTAACTGCACTTTCGGGCAGTCTGGACTAGCGCGAAGCGTGCTGGAGGGAGATGATTTCTTGCCGGTTCTTCGACGAACGGCATTGACTCCCTGGACAGGCCCCCAGCCGAGAGGCTTCCAGCACACGTAAGAGAGAGGTGCTGGCGGACTGGTCTGAACCCACCCAGCCCGAAATCGCGACCGTGCTGGCTGGTTTGCCCGGGGTGCTGGCCACGCTGAACTATGACGAGCTCTTCGAGAAGGCCACAGGCAGCAACGCCGTTACCTGGCAGCACACGCACAAGGTCGTGGAAGTCCTACGCGGGGAGCCCGGGAATCGCCGCGCCCAATTTCTTCTCCAGAACGTCATTTGCGCGCACGGGCAGCCGCTGCCCGTGCGATTTCCGTTGTCGGCCTCCATTGTTAAACTCTCCCGCTGATTGCTTCTTTTTGGCGTCAATGGAGACCACAGGTTCATACCGCATTTGAAACACGAATGCGTGCCTACACTGTCCAGGGAAGCCTTTTATCGGCGAAGGCGCGTGAACTCGATCAGCCGCGCATGGATTCTTTCAAGCTGTGGACGCAACCGCGCGAAGCGCGCGTCTGCCAGCCAACTCGTGACCACTGCCGCAGCCACCACGTCGTGCCGGGCGATTGTGCCTGAAGGAACCACAGGGAAGGTGGTGAGGAGGTTCGGGGAGATAAACGTGTTCGCGTTCGGATATACGCCCGCGAAGGCGTCAAGCTCGGCCTTGGACCGGGCGGGGTCAAGAAGGTACCGTTCAAGCAGCGCCTGCTGCGCCGCGTCCTGCACATCGACTCGGGCCATCATCCCTGCGCGGGCCACCTCGCGTTCCTGCATAGTCTCCGGCGAGTCAAGGAGCGCGGAGAGAACCCGGGCCGGATCGCGGGCGGCGAGGCGGTCCAAAGCAAGGAACGCCGCGTGATTTGCCACATGACCGTTCGCGGGTCGCATCAATTCCGAAAGGTCCGAGACGAAGCGGACGTCACCCAGGTACACGGCCACGTCGAAGGCTTCAAGCCAACCCGTTGACGGACTCTGACGCCACAATTGGTTGTGCAGCAGCTCGTGGAGTTTCGCTGTGAGAAGATCGCGTGCCTCGGGGGCGGCATGCGCGAGGCTGCGCATCGCCACGGCCCATTCGTCGGCCGATCCCGGCGTGGCCAGGATAGCGCGCGCCTGGGTGACTGCTGCCGCAGGATCGAGCCGTTCCGTCAAATCGAGCAGGAACACCCGCAGCGTGGGTGCTCCGGTAAGCAACCCGTCATTGCCAAGCGCGAACTCCAGGCGTGTCGGCGCATCCGTGCCGGTCGCCAGGAATTCGCGGACGACTGCCACAGCACGTTCGCGGCCCAGAGCGGTCAGTTGTGCGGCTAACAGGACTAGGCGTTTCCGACTGGTGGCAGGGTCGTAAAGGGAGTGCAGTTCGTGCGCGGCGGTCGTGAGCATGGTAACCCCAGTCGTCGCTTCGGGCAAAACCGTTCCTACGTCGGGGGGCGCGCTGGAAGAAAGGGCCATCGGCCTTGTCGTCGGCGGGGGCACCTTCGGCGTCGTCGGTCGCGACAATAGGCCTGCCATGATGGCCACGAGCAACAGGAACAGCGCGGAGGCTATCGATCGATAACAACGGGACACGGTGGGGATTCAAGGCAATCCCCACCATATATGTCAAGCACGCAAAGGCGGGGAGTTTGCCGTGTTGCCGTGAAGTCTGGAAATATTCAGAGGGTGCAATTTAGAGGCTTGACAACATGGGCAAGAATAGAGTTACTCAAACAAACCACGAACGGACCGCCATGCGAATTACCATTTTTGGGTATTATTCTTGCGAAACGCGTAGCATCTGGTTGAAGCGCGGGCTGGTGGTGGTCTTCAGTGTCGGACTGGGCCTGCGATGCCATGCGGAGACAAACGGCCTTGATCTCACGTTCAATCCAGCAGTCGGATCTAACGGGGTGGTTAACGCGATCCTGCCATTACCGAACGGCCAAGTGATGGTCGGCGGCAGTTTCACGAATGTTCTTGCGGATCGCAAAAAGGACTCATTAGTCCGCCTTAACGCAGACGGTTCTGCTGATGGTACTTTCCCGGCGAGAAGATCTGGCATCGATGGGGATACCGAGTGGGGTTCATGCTCCATTAACGCGCTCTTACGGCAGCCGGATGGGAAGATCCTGGTCGCAGGTTCCAACACACTGTTTCGGCTCGATGAGAAGTGCGCCCGTGACACGAACTTCCCCAATCTCTTCATGTCGGACCTCGGCGACAGGGGGATATCGGGGACAATCCACGCCTTGACCTTGCAGACGAACCAACCAGACAGCACGGAATGGAAGATCGTAGCCGCCTTCAGTGGTTCATTGTTGTCTCCCTCTCGCACTCATCTCGCGCGATTTAAATGGAACGGAAACCTGGACAACAGTTTCAAGGGCGAGATTACTAGCGCTGGGATCGATCCTGCCGTCTTGACCATCGCAGTTGATCGCGCCGATCATATTCTGGTCGGTGGAAAGCCTAGCGTCTCCAACGGGAGTTCGCTGGTGCGGTTGGAGGCCGATGGTACGTTGGATGGGAAATTCAACGGTAAGATTGCAGAGCAGCCGGGATTTGAGCAGGGAGCCTCCTTTGTAAGGGCCATGGCCTTTCGTCCGGACGGGTACTTGTTGCTGGGAGGATCGCGAACGGGGAACGCGTTTGTCGCGCTGGTGAGTCCAGAAGGCGAGTTGGTCGGGTCTTTTCAGCCCAACCAAGCCAGTTTCCCTATTGTGGGAACCGCCATCAGGGCGATCCTCCCCTTGCAGGATGGACGAGCCGTGCTGGGGGGAGACTTTGCGAGCTACGGAGATGCTGTTGAGCGCAACGGGTTGGTCGGAATACTCACTGCCGGGACGTTGGATACAAATCCAATATTTGACGCCAAAGGCGGGCTCAGGCTCGAATCCGCCAGCGGGGTGGGTCGCGCTCTCGCGTTGGACATCAAGTCCGGTCTGATGATCGTCGCGGGCGACTTTGACACCGTCGGCGGTGTAAGCCGGCGGGGTATCGCCCGGTTCGTTGCCCCTAATCAGCCTCCGCAGGCCGCCATGATCAGCCCGACAACTTCGGAAGTATTTCCGACTGACTTCACTATTCCGTTCGTTGCCAAGGCAACCGACGATAGAGGCGTTTCTGGCGTTAAGTTCCAGGTGGCAATGGAAGGCAGTACCAACAAAGTGAATGCCACAGGGGTGCCGAGGGGAGAAGGTGGATCCAATGAGTTTACGGGTCAGGTCCCGGCCGGTTCGCTCCCTTCGGGCAGGTACACGGTCATGGCGATTGTCACCGACACCGACAACGTAACGACCAACTCGGCGGAGGTGGCTTTTAGGGTGGAGACGAATCCCGCCACAGGCTCTTTCACCGCGCACCGCGCTGCCAACACAACAAATTCCGGCGGGATCGCCGTGCAGATCCTAGGGCCGAAGACGGGTGGGCGCTGGCGGCTCGAATGGGAACCACGCTGGCACGAGAGCGGCGACACGAACGTTGGCATCGAGCCAGGAGAATACATGGTTGCGTTTCAGCCGTTGGCGAATCGTGCCTCACCGACCAACCTGCTCGTGAGGGTGGACGCAGGCACCACTCAATCTTACGACTATGTCTATCCACCGGGGCATACCGACAAGGGCGGCCTCACCGTCAAGATCCAGCGCGCCGTGCAGAAAATCGACGGGCCATCGGACGTGGCAGGCGCTCTTTGGGTGCTCGATGGTTTGGACGTTACCAATGCGAGTAATGCGACGCTGTCGGACCTGCCGACAGGGACGCACGTCGTGAGGTTCCTCGACGCCGCGGGTTGGAGGGCTCCCGACCCCAGATTCGTCACTATCTTCCCTGGCCAACGCGCGCTCGTGAGCGTGCGTTACCAGCAAGCGCACTGCCCTCAGAACGGCGCTGACTCTCCCAATTCGCTAACAGTGGATGATCTTGACACCGCCACAGAGTTCGATCCTACCTACTCCGTTAACGGCCAATTGACTTCCGCAACCGGGCTCGGAAGCGGTGTGGCGGTTCGCGAGGGTGTGGTACTGACCGCCGCGCATGTCGTCTTTTTTGAAACGAACGCCTTTGCCTACCCTGAGGACGTGCTGTGGCATCCCGGACGGATGCGCCCGGACCGCGAACCGCGGCCTCTACTGGCTCGGGGATTCTGCTTCTTCACCGGGTACGCCGATGCGAAGGCCAAAGAAACCAACGAGAGCATTCTCAATTCTGCCCCGCTGGATGTTGCCGCGGTTTGGTTTTCCGAATCGGTCGCGCGAGGCGGATACGCTGGGTATCTCGTGAGCCAGGCGTACCCGAGCGAGTGGCTTAACAGCAGCAATCGAACGACACTGATCGGCTATCCCGTAGGAGGGGGTGGCGGCCCTTGCATCGTGAATCCGGGCGTGATGCATGCGACGCCGCGAAGATCCAACTCGTTCCAGCCGTTGGCTGGTGACGCAGGGCTTTACATTACAGACGACTTCGTTGGTTTTCCAGGAAACAGCGGCAGCGCGGTCTTTGCGGAATATGTTATACCTGACAGGAGCACCAACTGGTTTCCTGCTGGCGTCTATCTTGGCGAAGGCACGTCCGACTCGTCGCGAGTGAGGGTAATCGACACAAACGTATTGAGCCTTATTAACGCGGCTGCGTCACTGGCCGCCAGCGGTGGCAACTATTCCGCCGGAGGCGCAATTCGGTATGTAGTCGGCTCCCCGGGACTGATGAATCTCCAGACGCTCACGGTCAACTTTACTCAGCCGGCGGTAGCCGCCAAAGCCAGGTGGAGTCTGAGAGAGTTTCCCGGCGTGGAGTTCACTAAAGCGCACGGACAGTCCTTCAGACTGCTAGCTCCCACGAACGTTTTGGTGACCTTCCCGACTTCGGTCGAGCACTTCCTGCCCATGGGCGACGTCGCTGTAAGCATGGTCGCCGGCCAGGATACCGTCCTGGACGTAACCTTCGAGGCGATGTGTGTTCTCCTCGTCGAGAGCAATTCGTTGTACGCGACCAGCAGAACAACCGGGAACGCACGACTCCAGTTTTGCAGCGCCCTGCCCAGCAGCAACTGGGTTGACTGTGAGTGGGCCGCGTACGCGCTGGAACCGGGCATCGTGATCGGGACCAACCCAGTGAAGGTGCTTGATTTCTTGGAGGCGACGAACCATCCCGGTTTCTACCGAGTAAGAATTGAACGTTGACGGATTGCGCATATTCTCGATTCTCCCGCGGCTGACAATGAACACTAAATTCAAGAAGTGCCTGGATCGGCTTCGGCCCGGCGGGATCGGCGCTCTGCTATCTCTCGTACTCGCTTTCTGTCTATTTACTCCGATAGGCAGAGGGCTTCGCAACTGGAGTTATGATCTCCCTTTTCTCCTAAGATACTCAGCGAACGCGGTGGACGAGGATGTTGCGATCATTTATCTCGACGAGAAGTCGTACAAGGACTTGAACCAAAAGCCCTGTTCATTTGATCGTGCGCTGCACGCGGACCTTCTGCGACGGTTGAAGGGCGCAAAGGTGGTTGTATTCGATGTGCTCTTTATTGACATTGATCGCGATCCAACCACCAGCGAAGCGGACACAAAGTTCGCCAAAGCGATCGCCGACATCCGCGCTGATACAAAGGTCGTTCTCGGGGTGCAGTATTACAACGATTATCCCTCGCTCAACAGCAGGGGCCTGATGCAGCCAGTCGAAAAACTGCTGGAGGCATGCACCAACATCGGTTTGGTCGAGATCCAGCGGGATACCGACTTTGAGGCGCGTTTACATCACTTCGGGACGGACCAAGTTCCCAGCTTAGCGTGGAAAGCTGCCGAGTTGGCAGGGGCAGAGGTTACTAAACAAGGTGCGAGTCGCCAACGTGAGCGTTGGCTGAACTATCACGGCCGGAAGCCCGTTGCTGAATTCTCCTACTCCGACGTCATTCAAGGCGGTCCAACGGTCGCAGATTTTTCCTTTAGAGATAAAATCGTCTTTATTGGTTCTGGTGAGGTAGCCGGGTACACCGGCGACAAGAAAGAGCAATACCGTTCTCCTTGGACCTGGCTCACAGGGGAATTCCAACTTGGAGTTGAAGTTCATGCCGTAACATTCAGCAACTTAATGCATCTCGAGTGGCTCCGCAGATTACCCAGACTCACCGAGTTCATCATCGTAGGATTTCTTAGCTCGGCGCTAGGCTACATACTCAGCCTCCAGCGCCCTGCCGAAGCTGTGCTAACATTCCTCATGATTGGAGCCGGAGTCGGTCTTATCGGATTTCTTCTACCGAGACTTTCCGGTTGGTGGTTTCCCTGGCTGCTCATCGTCGTCGCACCGAGCCCGTCGTTGGTTTGGTCATGGTCAAGGCTTTACCTCGAAACCGAGCGGCTCAGAGTGTCGCTGGAGCGTTATGTGTCGACGCCTCAAGCCAAAAGAATATTAAATCAGCCAGACTCTGACGTCCTGAAGCCTGGAACGGGAGCCCTGAAACTGATTAGCATTCTATTCACTGACATTGCCGCCTTTTCAAAGATTGCGGAACTAAAGACTTCCCCAAAGGATGTGGTCCGCATGCTTAACGAATATTATGAACTAGCGATTCCCAGAATTCACGCAAAGCACGGAACAGTAATGAATTTGTACGGTGATTCTATTTGTGCCATATGGAATGCGTTGGAGGACAATGTTAACCACGCAGAGCTGGCTGTGCGGACGGCATTGGTTCTCGACACTGAGTTGCGTGCGAAAAAGTGTGTGAGCGGCGATCTACCGATGAGCACGCGAATTGGACTTCACAGCGGGGATGCGTTTGTCGGAAACGTTGGCAGTGCTGAGCGTTTTACATACACTGCCATCGGTGAGAGTGTCAATGCGGCGTCCCGGCTGGAAGGTCTGAACAAGCATCTCGGCACTACGATTCTTGCTTCGCGGGAGATCTACAAGGCGTGTGAAAACAAGTTTGTTATGCGATTCGTGGGTCGCTTCAGGTTCAAAGGTTTTATAGGGTACACCACAGTTTATGAGCCAATCAGCCTGGCGGAATCTGAGGAGGTGTATAAGGTGTGGCTGGACGCCTTTCATGATGCGCTTTCGGCTTTCGAGCAAAAGAGGTTTGATGTTGCTAAGAGGGGTTTCGAGGTTGTATTGTTGCATCGTGATAGTGACGAAGTGGCCAGATTTTATAGAAAATGGATTGATGAGATTTCGAATCGACCGCCTCTTCCCGGTACGTGGATGGGCGAGATTGATTTGGAGGAGAAATAGTTACTTGTCCACGATCTATGGCTTTCGAATGTAAATGCTGCCGAGCTCTGTTATTGGCGGGTCTTTGCATCATGCTATCCCTGTCGGCGGAGACAAATGTTGTCCAAAGGCCAGGTTTGACGAACAATCTTCTGGTGATGATTGAGGGCAGCGTGGAGTTGGCCCGTCCGGGCACGGACGTTTGGGTTCCGGGCAGCCTGAATCAGGTTCTTTTGCCCGGGGATCGAGTTCGCACCGGGGAGCGGAGCCGGGCTCAGATCTATCTCGCTAACGGTGTCATTATTAAAAAGAGTGCGCTTTCTGAATTCGAGATTCCTCCATCGGTTGGAACGCCTTTCAAGAGGGGTTTGTTTCATATCTTCAATAGATCAAAGGTTAATGGAGAGGAATACAGACTCCGAGGTGGAGTTGGGGCGATAAGGGGAACGGAATTCCTGTTGCGGGTGACTGGAGACGGAGGCTCTGAGGTGACGGTCTTGGACGGGCGAGTGGAGTTGCGCGGCGGTGTGGGCCAGGTGGAGTTAGGCGCCGGGGTGCGGGGTTTGCTCGATCGCACAGGAGTGATTCACACGAATGTGGCGCTCGAAACCCGTAATCAGTTAATCCAGTGGAGTCTCTATTATCCAGCAGTACTCGATATCGATGAGCTGCAACTCGCCGAGGAAGAGAGGCGTATGTGTGCGGACTCGCTGAACGCGTACCGCGCGGGAGATTTGCCAAGAGCTGTTGCGAGCTTTCCGTGGCAGCGGGGACCAGCATCGAACGGGACCCGGGTTTATGGGGCGGCGCTGCTGCTGAGTGTGGGGCAGGTGGAGAAGGCCGAGGCGATGCTGAACAGAGCGCAGGAATCGGAAGTCGTGCTCGCGGTGAAGCGGTTGATTGCGGCCGTCAGGCGAGAGACGTGGCTTGGCGAAAGCACTCCGACATCCTCCTCAGGATGGTTGGCGGAGTCGTACTACCGGCAGTTATGTCCTTCCGGAAAGGCGCTCGGGAGCAGCTTGGAGACGGCTTTGGCTGCGGCTGTGGAAGCCGTGAGAAAGTCACAGGACTTTGGGTTTGGTTGGGCGCGCGTGGCAGAACTGGAATTCTGCCTTGGGCATACGCAGAGAGCGGTGGATGCGCTCGAAAGTGCCGCGCGACTTTCTTCGGGCAACGCCCAGGTGATGGCGCTGAGGGGTTTCGTTGATGCCGCCCAAAACCGCATGACCGAGGCCATTGGGTGGTTCGACAAGGCGATCGTGCTGGATAGCGGCGTGGCTAATGCCTGGTTGGGACATGGTCTTTGCATGATTCGCAAAGGACGCTCCGACGAGGGGTTGCGCGACCTGCTTGTCGCCGCGTCGCTCGAACCCCAGCGCGGCATTTTCCGCAGTTATCTCGGCAAAGCATTCTCGGAAACGGGGGATTACCGCCACGCGGAGGCGGAATTGCTGCTCGCGAAGCGGTTCGACCCTAATGACCCGACGGCATGGCTTTACGCAGCCATGCTCGAACAACAAGAAAATCGCCTCAACGAGGCCATCGAGGACGTCCAACAGTCCAAGGCGAAAAGTGATAACCGGAGCTTGTTCCGGTCGAGGCCGCTGCTTGACGAAGACCTGGCGGTTCGCAGCGCCAACCTGGCGTCAATCTACCGCGATGCCGGCATGGCAGAGACCAGCCTGCGCGAGGCGGCGCGGGCGGTAGCATACGATTACCAGGATCCATCGGCTCACCTATTCCTGGCCGGAGCGTACAATGATTTGCGTGATCCGACACGCTTCAACCTGCGTTACGAAACGGCCTGGTTCAACGAACTGCTGTTGGCGAATATGCTGGCGCCTGTCGGAGCGGGAGTGTACTCGCCGAATATGTCTCCACAGGAATACACGCGGTTGTTCACCAGAGAGGGTTTCCACCTTGCGACGGTCAGCGATTACCGGAGCGATGGGCAGTTTAGGCAATTGGCCACCCAATCCGGCTTTTTCGGACGCACGGCCTGGTCTCTTGATCTGGACAGCCAATTTAATGAGGGCGTGCGGCCCGACAATGATCTGGACCGCATTGAATGGTATTCTCAGATCAAACAGCAGGTTACCGTGAATGACACCGTGCTCCTGCTGGTCAAGTTCGAGGACTATCACTCCGGCGACAACTTCCAGTACTTGAATCCACTCGCGGCGACAAACGGATATGTTCCCTCATACCGGTTTGAGGAGGAGCAGAAACCTATTACGGTTCTGGGCTGGCGACATGAATGGTCTCCGCGAGTCCAAACGCTCGCGCTGGCCGGACGGCTGGAGAACGATCAGAGGTTCCGGCAGGACGCTCTCCCGCACTTGGAAGCTGTTACAGGCCGGGGGCTGCCACTTGAAACGACTGCCATCACTGACTTGAACTACCACGGACGCCTTGAGATCTACACCGGCGAGCTGAACCAGTTGCTCGATCTCGGCGATCACACGGTTGTGCTGGGTGGGCGATTTCAGGGTGGAGCGTTCAATACAGCCTACATCCTGTCCACCGCCGATGCAACCGTCGCGCAATCTTATCCGTTCGAGTTAAACCGCAACCACATTGTGGGAGATGATTTCTTTCGGACCTCGCTCTATGCGTATGACACGTGGTCACCTCATCCTACACTGGCTCTCACGGCGGGTTTGGCGTGGAACGATTTGGAGTATCCCGCAAACTTCCGGCAGCCGCCTCTGGAGGCTGGCGAAGCGGAACGCTCGCGCCTTCTGCCGAAGACAGCGGTGGTGTGGGCGCCCCTGCCCGCGGTGACTGTGCGAGGCATGTATGCGAGGTCTCTGGGAGGCGTGAGCCTGGACCAGAGCTACACACTCGAACCAGTCCAGCTTGCCGGCTTCAGCCAAACGTTTCGGGCTTTGATCCCGGAGTCCGTCACGGGATCGCTCAGTGCTCCAGACTTCGACGTGGCCGGCGTGGCGCTCGATTTTGCTCTTCCGCAGCGAACGTATCTCGGATTGCGTGGAGATTTCCTCAAGTCCGACGTGGACGAACAAATCGGCATCTTCACTTTCGATGTTCCCACCCAGACTGGGGGGACCGATGCCACCGAGAAACAGTCACGTTTTGATGAGAAGGCAGCCTCACTGGCAATCGACAAGCTTGTCGGTGACCACTGGTCCGTCGGTGCGAGTTACCGTTTCCAAAGGAGCGACTTGGATGAGTATATCCCGTTGCTCGCGAAGGTGACGACGAGCGTCGCCGACCTGCATAGTTTTGCTTTGCGCTTGGGATGGAACCACCCTCGCGGTTTTTTCGGGCGAGCGGATACACAATGGCTGTTACAGGATCACCGCAGCACGTCCACTTGGGCGGTCAATGGAAACGAGGACACCTGCCAGGTGAACGTGGAGTTGGGGTGGCGTGCTCGGCGGCGGTTTGCCGAGTTTTCAGTGGGTGTGCTCAACCTACTGGGGACGGATTATCGCCTGGATCCGCTGAACAGTCTCCCGGAATTCGCGCGGGAGCGGGTGTTCTTCGGCCGGGTGAAGCTGACTTTCTAATGCCCAGCTTCACAACCGGCCCAGGCCTGTGGCGAGAGGTGGGACCCAACGACTCAAGGCGAACAGAGCCGGAAGAAGACGCTGTTTGCCGATAGTCCGTTGGTGATCAGCACGGACACCTTCTCGTATGAGAAGGGAGCCTCCAACGACGGGGACCACTGAACGGCCGTCGTCCACACCGCGTTGGAGGAAGGAAGATCAAAAGTCTGTTCGATCCGGTAGGACGCAAAGGGCTCCGGGTACCATTCCAACACGAACACACTCTCAATCTCGTTGGTTGCAGGACGACTCGGGGGAACGATGAGCCGCAGGGGAAATGGATCCGCGGTGATGTTCAGAACGAAGGCTCCCCAGGCACTGTTAGTGTCAGTCGCTCCCACCTCGATGTAGTAGGTGTTGCCCGGTGCTAGGGTAAAAGCAGCGTAACTAGAGCCCCCGTTTGTGGCCAGGAGGTCGCCGTTTTCTTTATAGACTGACAGCTTCGCTGGGAAACTGCTGCCCACATTATCCACGAGTACGTGGGCGTTCTGGGTGATTTGTCCTGGCGGCGGTGCGGTCCAGGTGAACCAAGCCGACTCGGTTTCTCTGGTGGTGTGGCCCGAGACGGATAGAGGCAGGACGCTGTCAAGACTCTCGGCGCCCGCGCGTGTGCCGTTTGCCAAAGTGGGCGCCGGACCGAGATTGAGGCGTGCCAGGCCGGCACGCATCAAGGGGCTTCCAATCTGGAAGAAGTAGCAGGTGCCTTGCACCGCCTCGAAGGTCAGGCGGGAAGTATTGTTGGGCCCGCCGTTATCATCAGAGGCAAGGAGGGTTAGATCAGAGAAGTTAGAGCCGCTGTAAACGGCTAACACGGTGTCGAAAGTGCTGCCAACGGTGTCCGCCTGTATCCATCCCGCAGCCGGAGCCATCCACTTCCACCAGATGGAATTGGTCAAATTAAGGGGGCGTGGCTCGTTTGGCTCCAGTGACGCGCCACGGTTGGAACCTGCGGCTCC
>ORJL011175243.1_pt1 | contig 27990 bp, 23 predicted proteins | sample 1779941 | NCBI WGS metagenome assembly ORJL01 (sample SAMEA104232317, study PRJEB22302) | groundwater metagenome | biome: forest; feature: aquifer; material: groundwater | place: USA | collected 2011-08-07 | depth 5.8 m
ACGAGCACGTTCCCGCCGCGGGCGACTCCGCACCGGGAGCGTCTGCGGCCCGCGATGACGGGCGCGTTCCGGCCGCGGGCGATTCCGCACCGGGAGTGTCTTCGGCCCGCGATGACGGGCGCGGTCCGGCCGCGGGCGATTCCGCACCGGGAGCAACTCCGGCCCGTGCGCCGTCCCAGATCACAAGGGATCCCGCCGGCTCCCGGGAAGCGTGGGAGCTCCGCCTGGGCGATGCGCTGCTGTTCGACGAGGGCGGGCTGCGCCTGCTTGCCGCCGCGGTTGCAGGTTACTCCGGCGCGGCGGAGCGGCTGGAGATCCGTCTCGTGCCCGACCCGGCGGCGTTGCGCGACTACTATGGGCTGCACGAAGGGCGGGACGCGGAGGGGTCGGTGCGGCTTCCGGTGGAGGCCGTGCGCGGCCGCGGTGCGGGGCGGGCGGCTGTGCTGCGCGTCACCCTGCCCGCGTCGCTCACGCCGATCCCGTACCCGCGCTCGCTCGCGGAGCCGGTGGACGTGTCGGCGCCGCACGCGCTCCTGCTCGAGCACGGCTGCGAATTCGACCTGCTGTTCGCGAACCAGATCGCCTGGCCCGCGGAGCTCCGGCGGCGCGCCGGGCGCGATCCCGGAGCGCTGATCCGCGGGCTATTCCGCGGGTTGTTTCGCCGCCATCCGCGCGACCTGGGCTTGCGGGTGGCCGGCGCGTGGCGGTCGATCGACCGCACGGCGGAGATCCATCCCACCGCGGTGATCGAGGGATCCGCGATCGGAGCGGGAGCCCGGGTTGGCGCGCACTGCACCGTACGCTTCAGCGTGATCGGAGCCGGCGCCCGCCTGCACGACGGGGCGAAGGTCGAATTCAGCACGGTCGGCGCCGGCAGTTGGCTGATGCACGATCTCGTGCTCTATCGCTGCCACGTGGAGGACGAGGTGTTCCTGATCCACGGGCCGTACCAGTTCTCCAGCTTCCATTCGCGGAGCGCGGCGTTCGCGACCATCCTGATGGACTGGATGCCCCACGGTGGGCCGATCCGCGTGGCCACCCCGCGAGGCTTGCGCGAGTACTGCGGCCGTTTCCTCGGCTCGGTCCTGCGCGAAGGCGCGCGCACGCTCGGCGGCAGCCTTCTCGCTCCCGGCCGGATCGTCCCGGAAAACACCTGGCTGGGCGGTGAGCCGTCGCTGATCCATCGGCGGATGGACGGGCTGCCGGCAGAGACTCCGGTAGCGCCCGCGACGTCCGCGACCGCGCGGGATTCGGTGCGATCGTGAGCCGCCGCGGCCCGGCACAGGCTCTGAACGCGCCTGAAGCCCGCAGGGAGGTCGCGTTCGTGGTCGCGGACGTGATCGGCAATTGCGGAATGGTCTCGGTTCCGCGGCCGACGCGGGCCGATCCGGCCCGCGCTCGCCTCGCCGGCACGATCTCGAGGAGGACTCGATGAGCTGGACCCGATGCCGGTCGTGCGGTTCATTTCTCGACGCCGCCCGATTCCGGCGCTGTTGCGTCTGCGGGGGCGCGCTGGCGACGCCGGAGAAAGAGCTTGAAGCCGATCCCGTGGCTCCCGGCACCGCCGTGGCGCGCCGCGGTTCCTTCACGTCCCCGCCGGGCGAGCGACCGGAGGTGGAGATGCAGGCGGAGCAGGACCATAACTACACGAACGGCGCGACCGCGGCGGGGATCGTCATGGGGGTGTTCTCGCTCGTGATGTACACCGCCAACCAGGGCGTCGGGAAGGAACTCGTCGGGCTCGGATTTCTGGCCCTGCTCGCGATCGTCTGGGTCCTCGGCAAGAACTGGGAAGGGGAGTCCCCGGGGGCGGCCACCGTGGTGAAAGTCGCCGGGTCGGCCCTGGCCACGATCGGCATCATCCTTGCCGCGCTCGCGCTGCTGGCGGCCGCGGTGATCGCGCTGATTTGGGTGATCTGTCTGGGTACCCGATCGCCCTTTTGAACGGCGCCATCCCGGTGTACTGCTACGTGCATCGGGAGGCGTGGTTCGTCCCCGCCGACATCCGGGGGGCCGGGGGCCGATTGCGTGAATCCGGGGCCGACGCTGGGCCTTCGGGCCTTGCCCGCCCTGGCGTCAGGAGATCGAGGAGGAAGCCATGAGCTGGATCCGGTGCACCGCCTGCGGAACGCACATCGACAGCGCCCGCTTCGAGCGTTGCCCCATCTGCGGGTACTACGCGCCTCCGGTCGAGGCCGGCGCGGTCGCGAAGGCCGTGGACGCAGAGCCTGCGAAGACGCCCCTCTCCGGTCCGCCGGGCGAAGGGCCGCAGGTGGAAGTGGAAGCTGCCCGCGACCGCACGTTGTCCGGCTTCGCCCTGGCGGGCGGGATCCTGCTGGGACTGGGCGGGCCGGGGCTCATCTTCGTCACCGCGCAATTCGCGCGCGGCAGCACGCCGTCGAAGTTCCTGGAAGAAGCTGGACCCGACTACACGGTTCCCCTGTTGCTCGGTTTCCTCATCATGCTGGTCGTACTCGCGGTCTACGGCGCGAACGCCCGGGCCGGAGACGATCCGATCGGATTCACCGCGGGACGGGTGGCGAAGACCGCCTTGACCACCATCGGCATGATGCTCGCCGCGGGCGCCGTCCTCCTCGCCGCCGGCACCGCTTTGCTGTACGTCATCTGCGTCATCGCCAAGTGAGTTCGGCGAGGACGCGATTTGACATCGGAAGTCTGAACGAACCAACACCCTGTCGCTGGACCGGCGGCCGCGACCTGTTCGACGCGACTCGACGTCGAAGGCAGCGACTCTCGGTTGATGGGGGCGCGGTTCAGGCAGGGTTCGGGCCGTATCCTCCATTGATCCATTGACCGTCCCGGGGCCGCGGTCTACCATCGCGGCTTGACGCCGGTTCCATTCGCGCATCGAGGAGGAGGGGCATCATGTCCGAGGACAAAGCCTGGAACGCGGCCCTGCAGGTCGAGGAGTGGGCCGGCGAACTGCGCGTCAACCTGATCCGCGCCGCGTCGATCGCGGCGTTCTACGGCCAGCACCTGTTCAATTATTACGTGATGAAGGACCCGTTCGAGGCGAGCTACCACCTCGCGGTCACCGCCATCTCGATCGCCTGGGTCACCGTCGGCGTCGCCCTGCACGTCTGCCTCAGCCGGCGGTTCCGGCCCGAATGGCTCTCCTACGGCGCCACGGGCGCCGATCTCTTCCTGGTCACCATCCTGCTCATGGTGAGCGACGGTCCCAAGAGCTCGCTCCTGGTGCTCTATCTTCTCGTGGTGGCGACCACCGCGGTGCGGCTCGACCTCCGCCTCGTCCGCGCCGCCACGCTAATGGCCGCCGTGGGGTACGGGGCCATCATTGTGCACTCCTACGAGTACCGGGAGGCGTGGATCGTCTCCCGCCACCATCAGGTCATCTTCACCCTGGCCATCGGCTGCGCCGGGCTCCTCGCCGGACAGTCCGTCCGCCGCGCGAAACGGCTGGCCAAGGACTATCACGACCGACTGGAGTTCCTGGCCCGAAACCAGGGGGCGTCTCAGGGAGCGAAGGCATGAGCTGGACCCGGTGCACCTCCTGCGGAACGCACCTCGACCGCGCCCTCTTCCCGCACTGGTGCCCGACCTGTGGGTACTCCCTGCCTCCGGCGGTTCCGACGGCAGCTGGGCCGGCGGCCGGCACGGCTCCGGAGCCCCCCATGTCCGGTCCGCCCGGTGAAGAACCGGAAGTCGAGGTGGAAGCAGCTCGCGACCGCGCGAGCTCGAACTACGCCCTCGGGGGAGGGATCCTCCTCGGCCTGGTCGGGGGCCTCAGCTCGCTCACCGCGCGGGGGCCGGTGAATCTGCCGAGCGTTTTCCTCCTCATCCTGGTCGGGCTCGCCATCTACGACGCGAGGGCCCGGGCGAAAGATGACCTGGTCGGCTTCACCGTCGGAAAGGTGGCGAAGACCGCTTTGGACACCATCGGCTTGGTGGTCGCAGCGGGCGCGGTTCTTTTCGCCGTCGTCTTCGCGCTCTTCTTCGTCGCCTGCGTCGTCAGCATGGGAACCGGGAGCTGAGGCCGCCGAGATCTCCTTCCTACGCTTCCCCTGGGTGCTCAAGAGTCGCAGCTGTGGTTTGCCACATCGCGTCGGAGTCCGGCGGGGGGCATCCGGGAGGAAAAATGACGCACCCGAGCGCTGAAAACGAGAGCGTCATGACGCACGCAAGCGCGGCGCAGAAAGGGAAGGCAGACCGGTCGAGTGTAGCGCCGGTTGCGATCGACGTGAGGTCCGTGGTCCCGTGTTGATCGCGGTCCCCCCACGTCGTTCGAGGTTGCGGATCCGGGCCGGCGTGCGCAGACGGCGAACCACCCTGCGCAGGGCCTGAAAGGGGAAAGGTGAGGTCTCACCAGGCCCCAGCCGAGGCCCGCAAGCGGGAAGGCGATCCCCCACCAGGCCCCGCGCGGCGCCCGCAGGAGAGTCGGTGCGCCGTCACCAGCCCCCAGACGACGCCCGGGGGGGTCGGTGAGCCCTCCCCTTGCCGCCAACGGCCTGGAACCGGACCCGGTTGACGGGACATCAGGCCGCCGACGGGCGTCGACCGGGGAAAGGCGACATCCGGCGGGCGCGGATACGGGATGACGTCGCGGACGATTTCGCACTGCGTGCGCAGGTTGGTCTTGATGAACGCGGACACGGGCTGCTTGAAGCAGCGCCGCCAGAGGCTGGAATTCCGATCCTTCGCTTCCGCCAGGAGGTGTTTGCCGAAGTCCGTGGTGTCGAGGTTGCGCACGGCGAGGACCGCATCGGCGCGAGTGACGCTGCTGCGGCCGAGGTGCTCCTTCTTGAAGATCGTGTGCCAGTCCACCAGCGAATCGGTGAACGGCTTGACCATGTGGCCGACTTCCGACTTCCGGGCGATGAGCGCGGCTTCGGTAAAGACCAACTCATTGAGGAAAGTCAGCAGGAACTGGAAACCGGGATGGCTTTGATGACTCACCTCCCGCGAGTGACGATGGGCGCCGCGACGATGGCGCTGGATCGATTGCGTTGGGCAACGGGGCGGAACTGTAGCAATGCCGGAAGGGGAGAGCAGGATTTCGAGTCGCGAAGGCGTCAACACCTGCCGAGCGATGTTACGTTTGGTATGATCGGATCCCGGTCAACGTCGCATCTTCGAACCGCCACAAGCGCTCCCACGAAATCATCGCGCACTGCAGACCGGGACTGAGACTTCGCTCATCTGTATTGCCATGACATCTTATCGTGACACTTGTACTTGACATGTGGTCGCGGGATTACGGAGACCCCAAGCCTGGTCGCTGCTGCGTCTGTGGGGGCGAGTGGCGACACCTCAGAGCGAGCCCGAACCGAGTGCATCGTCCACGGTGCGGCGGTGGCTGCCGCGACTCTTTCACGGCCCCGCCGGGCGAGCGGCCGGACGTGGAGCTCCGGTCCGCCGACGCGCGGTGGACCCGCTGCCGCAACAGGTCCGACGCCACTCGAAGCGACGGGCCGCGACTTCGATTTGGACCTGCGGTACCAAGCGATTTCGTGCCGTATCCATTGACCGTCCCGGGGCCGCGGTCTACCATCGCGGCTTGACGCCGGTTCCATTCGCGCATCGAGGAGGAGTTGCATCATGTCCGAGGACAAAGCCTGGAACGCGGCCCTGCAGGTCGAGGAGTGGGCCGGCGAGTTGCGCGTCAACCTGATCCGCGCCGCGTCGATCGCGGCCTTCTACGGCCAGCACCTGTTCAACTATTACGTGATGAAGGACCCGTTCGAGGCGAGCTACCACCTCGCGGTCACCGCCATCTCGATCGCCTGGGTCACCGTCGGCGTCGCCCTGCACGTCTGCCTCAGCCGGCGGTACCGGCCCTCGTGGCTCTCCTACGGCGCCACGGGCGCCGACCTCTTCCTGGTCACCATCCTGCTCATGGTGAGCGACGGTCCCAAGAGCTCGCTCCTGGTGCTCTATCTGCTCGTGGTGGCGACCACCGCGGTGCGGCTCGACCTCAGCCTCGTCCGTGCCACCACGCTCATGGCTGCCGTGGGGTACGGGGCCATCATTGTGCACTCGTACGAGTACCGGGAGGCGTGGATCGTCTCTCGCCACCATCAGGTCATCTTCACCCTGGCCATCGGCTGCGCCGGGCTCCTCGCCGGACAGTCCGTCCGCCGCGCGAAACGGCTGGCGAAGGACTATCACGACCGACTGGAGTTCCTGGCCCGAAACCAGGGGGCGTCCGAAGGAGCGAAGGCATGAGCTGGACCCGGTGCACCTCGTGCGGAACGCACCTCGACAGCGCCCGCTTCCCGCACTGCCCGATCTGCGGGTACTTCCTGCCGCCCGCGGATCCGGTGGCGGCCGGCACGGCTGCGAACCCCGCCCTTCCCGGTCCGCCCGGTGAAGAACCGGAAGTCGAGGCGGAAGCGGCTCGCGACGGCGCAATCTCGAACTACGCCCTCGGGGGAGGTATCCTCCTCGGCCTGGTCGGGCCGGGACTCATCGCGCTCTCCGCGCGGGGGTCGGAGACTCTGCTGGGCGTCTTCCTCATTATCCTGGTCGTGCTCGCCATCTACGGCGCGAAGTCCCGGGCCAAAGACGACTTGGTCGGCTTCACCGTCGGAAAGGTGGCGAAGACCGCTTTGAGCACCATCGGCCTGGTCGTCGCCGCGAGCGCGGTCCTTTTCGCCGCCGGCTTCGCGCTCCTCTTCGTCGTCTGCGTCGTCGCCACGGGCACGGGGAGCTGAGGCCGGCGAGCGATCGGTTGGCGGCTCGCAGCGCCGTCGTCCGTTGCGAAAGGGTGGCGGCGCGCGTGCGGCTCGTGGGCGCGGGTGCCGGCTACTTCCCGGTGCGCCGTTTCGCCCTCGCCGTGGGCCGCTTCCTCCTCGACGGGGACCGGGGCGAGCGGCCGTCGTGCCGGGCCATGCCGTGGCCCGGCAGCTGCAGCCCGTACGTCCGGGGGATACCGTCGCCCTCGATTCCCAACCCTACACGGTCGTGGGCGTGCTCCGCTCCGCGGGGGTCAATTTCGCCGGCGAAGACGAGGACCTGCAAGTCTTCATCCCGCTCCAGCTTCCAGCTGACCTGGGGAATGGGCGTCGCGACCCCAAATCCTGCCGTTGTGCGCGCAGCGTGCTGGCGGGGGTGTCCGCCGCCGGGCTGGGATAGGCCGTGTGGGTCACACTCGCCACGAGCGGTCGGCACCTGCGCCATCCCGGCGGCGGCTGCCGCGCGCATCGAGCCGGCCGACGACCAGCCGTCCGGCCAGGCATTGCGGCCGTCGATCCCATCGTCACATCCTTGCAGTGGTGAACGAAGACAGATGCGCTGGCCACCGAGCGGGCCGAGCGATGTTACGTTTCGTATGATCGGATCCCGGTCAACGTCGCATCTTCGAACCCGCCACAAGCGCTCCCACGGGATCATTGGGCGCCGCAGACCGAGACTGAAACGTTCGCTCAATCTGTTTGCTAATAACATCTTACGCTTACACTGCCACTTGACATTCGGTCGCGGGATTGCCGAGGCGCCAACCCTGGCCCTGGATTTGCGATTCACTTCCTCCGGAAACGGATCGTTGAACGTTCCGTCATCCTGCGTGAGCATCGGGGGCCCATGAACCGAACTTCCTGGATTCCTTCCCCAGCATTCCCGGCAAGAAACGCTTGCCTCCGCTTCTGTCCGCCCCTCCCTTCCGCTCGCCTCGCATAGCCTCACCGCACCTTCGACCCGCGTCCGGGAGTGCCCGGGCGATGGGATTGCCCTTAGGATCCGGGGGGTGTCGTCTCCAAGGGCACATACTTCGATCGCGGGCCGGAGGGCGAGGAATCTCCTCGCCCTCCGCCGCGACTCGGCGGTTGCGTTCGTCGATGGACGGACGCGACCCATGCGCATCCTCTGCGCTTGGCGTTCGAAGCGTCGCCCGCGTCCAGGCTATGCCCCGACCCGCCCGCGGTTGCGGCGTGGCCGTTCCTGCCGAGGGGGGCGATCGGTGGCAACCGTCGGCCCGTCGGCAGCCCGTCGGCCGCCTTCCTTGACTCCCCCGCACCGTCGCCCGTATGCTGCGCGCGTCGCTTCTCCCCTTTCCGAGGACCCGCCGATGATGCTCCGCCCCGTGGCCGGCCTCGCCTGCGCCGCGCTCGCGCTCGCCTGCCTCGTCCCGCTCGCTTCGGCCCAGGACGCCGGCCCCAAGCCGCTCCCGCCCGAAAAGCAGATCTTCGTCTTCAACGTCAACGCCGAGCCTGAGACCCTCGACCCGGCGATCATGACCGGCGTCCCCGAGCACACCCTCGCCACCGCCCTCTTCGAGGGCCTCACCACCCACCACCCGGAGAACCTCGAGCCGCTCCCCGGAGCCGCGGAATCGTGGGAGATCTCGCCGGACCGGCTCACCTACACGTTCCACCTGCGCAAGGACGGCAGGTGGTCGAACGGGGACCCGGTGACCGCCGAGGACTTCGTATGGTCGTGGCGCCGCGCGGTCGACCCCGCCACCGCCTCCCAGTACGCCTACATGCTCTACCCGATCAAGAACGCCGAGGCGGTGAACAAGAAGAAGGTGGATTCGACCGCGGAGCTCGGCGTGCGCGCCGCCGATCCGCACACCCTGGTCGTCACCCTCGAGCGCGCCTGCGCCTACTTCCTCGACCTGGCCTGTTTCGAGACGCTCATGCCCGTCCACCGGGCCACGGTCGAGAAGCACAAGGACAAGTGGATCACGGCCGAGAACATCGTGAGCAACGGGCCGTTCAACCTGGAGGAATGGAAGCCGCGCGAGCGGTTGGTGCTGGTGCCCAATCCGCGGTGGTGGAACGCCCCGAGCGTGCGACTGCAGCGCATCGTCGCGCTCACCATCGACGACAACGACGTCGCGTACAACAAGTACCTCAACAGCGAGGTCGACTGGATTCGCGCCGTGCCCCTGCCGCGCATCGACGAGATCAAGAAGAACCCCGACTTCTTCGCCTACCCCTACCTGGGCAGCTACTTCTACCGCGTGAACGTCACCAAGCCCCCGTTCGAAGACGTCCGCGTGCGCAAGGCGTTCAACCTGGCCATCGACAAGGTGGCGATCTGCCGCGACGTGATCAAGTCGGGCGAGATCCCCTCCGGCGGCCACGTCCCGCCCGGCATCCCGGGCTGGAAGGGGATCCAGGGGCTCCCCTTCGACCGCAAGGAGGCCCAGCGCATCCTCGCCGAAGCCGGCTACCCCGACGGCAAGGGCTTCCCCAAGGTCGACCTGCTCTACAACACCAGCGAGTCGCACAAGGTCATCGCCGAGGTCATCGTCCAGATGTGGAAAGAAAACCTCGGCGTCACCGTCGGCCTGTACAACACCGAGTGGAAGGGCTACCTCGACAACGTCGACCACCTCAACTACCAGGTCGCGCGCGCCGGATGGATCGGCGACTACACCGACCCCAACACCTTCCTCGACATGTTCGTCACCGGCGGGGGCAACAACAACACCGGCTGGTCCAATGCGCGCTACGACGAACTCATCGCGCTCGCCGCGCGCGAAGCCGACCCGGCCAAGCGGATGGACCATTTCCGCGAGGCGGAGAAGATCCTCTGCGCCGACGAGTTGCCGATCATCCCGATCTACTTCTACGTCAACAAGGGCGCGATCCGGCCGCGGGTCCAGGGCTGGTACCCCAATATCCGCGACCACCACCCCTTCCAGTACGTCTGGCTCTCCGAAGAATAGCCCCGAGGCGGCGAGGGCGGGGGCGCGCGTCGCGGGCAGGCCGTTCCGGCTCGCCCCGGGGCATGGACTCGACCTCGCGCCGGGTCCGGCGCGGGAATCGCCTTGCGCCCGCGCGCGAAACCGTGACCCGAAGCAGCACCTGACCTGGACGGGACACCCTTGGCGCGTTACGTCTTCCGCCGCCTGCTCTGGATGCCCCTCGTCCTGTGGATCCTCGTCACCCTCTCCTTCTTCATGATGAGGGCCGCGCCCGGGGGTCCCTTCAGCGCCGAGCGCAACCTGCCGCCCGAGATCGAAGCCAACCTGCGCGCCAAATACGACCTCGACAAGCCCCTCTGGCGCCAGTACATCAACTACCTCGGCGACCTCTGCCGCCTCGACCTCGGCCCCTCCTACAAACACAAGACCCGCACGGTGAACGAGATCATCGCCCAGCACCTGCCGGCGTCCATCCTGCTCGGAGTCGTCTCCGTGCTCCTCGCGCTCGTCCTGGGGCTCGGGGCAGGGATCGTCGCGGGGGTGCGGCGCAATTCCATCTTCGACTACGCGTCGATGACCGTGGCCATGGTCGGCCTCGCGGTCCCCACCTTCGTCATCGGCCCGCTCTTCGTCCTGGTCTTCTCGCTCTATCTCAACTGGTTCCCGGTCACCGGCTGGGACAGCTTCCCGCGCGACCTCATCCTGCCCTCGATCACCCTCTCCCTGCCCTTCGCCGCACGCGTCGCCCGGCTCACCCGTGCCGGGATGCTGGAAGTGATCCACATGGACTACATCCGCACCGCGCGCGCCAAGGGACTGCGCGAGAGCGTCGTGGTCGTGCGCCACGCCCTCAAGGGGGCGATGCTGCCGGTGGTTTCCTTCCTCGGCCCGGCGATGGCCCAGGTGCTCACCGGCTCGCTCGTGGTCGAGAAGATCTTCGGTGTGCCGGGGATCGGCCGCGAGTTCGTGGAAAGCGCCTTCAACCGCGACTACACGCTGGTCTCGGGCACGGTGATCCTCTACGGCGCGCTCCTGATCGGATTCAACCTGGTGGTGGACATCCTGTACGGCTTCCTCGATCCGCGGATCCGCTACTCGTGACGACGCCTGCTGCCGCCGCCCCCACCGCCCCCGCCGCGCCCCCCGGACGCGGCCCGTGGCGCGACGCCTGGAATCGCCTGCGCCAGAACCGCATGTCCATGTTCGGCCTGTGGGTGGTGGTCCTCATGAGCCTGGTCGCGATCGGCGCGGAGGTGGTCGCCCCCTTCGACGCGTCCTACCAGGAGCTGTGGATCGGCGCGCAACCGCCCGGCTTCCATCATCCCGAAGTCACGAACGTCCTGGAGTTCGCCTTGGGCAAGCGCGCGCGGGCGCCGGAGTCCGCGCTGAGCGGCCAGACCGACCGCAAGACCCTGCGCATCCAGGTCGAGACCCGCGATCCCTTCTATTTGAGGCTGAAGGGCAGCGGCACTCGGGTCACGGAGATCTTCGAAGAGACGGGAGCGGTGCGCCGGACGGAGTTCGCGCTCGCGAATGCGGAGGATGTGCTCGAGACCGAGGACGGCAAGCCGCTGCCTGCCGACCTGCGGATCGCGGCGGGCAAGGACGCCCCCGCCGCGCTCGCGCCGCTGACCAAGCCCGGCCGCTGGGTGCTGCGCCTCGCCGTCCTGCGCAAGGCTTCCTACGAGGTCGTGGCGGTGATCGATGGGGACAGGGTCCGGGAGGTGAAGAAAGCGGGCGCCCCGGTCGAGCAGATCGAGATCGCCGGCCGGGACGTGGTGCGGATCGAGCGCGACGGCCGCGCGCTCGCGCACACGCACCTGCTCGGCACCGACACGAGCGGGCGCGACAACCTCTCGCGGACGATCTTCGGCGGGCGGATCTCGCTGCTGATCGGGCTCCTGGCGACCGTGGTCACGGTGCTCATCGGCGTGGTGTACGGGGCGTTGAGCGGCTACGTCGGCGGCCGGGTCGACTCCGTGCTCATGAGGGTGGTCGACATCCTGTTCGCGCTGCCGTACATGTTCCTGGTGATCCTGCTGCTGGTGTTCTTCGGGCGCGACCTGGTGATTCTGTTCATCGCGCTCGGAGCGGTGCAGTGGCTGACCATGGCGCGTATCGTCCGCGGCCAGGTGCTGAGCTTGAAGGAGAAGGAATTCATCGAAGCGGCGCGCATGGCGGGCTCGTCGCACGGCTCGATCCTGTTCCGCCACCTGATCCCGAACACGATGGGAGTGGTGGTGGTGTACACGACGCTCACGGTGCCGACGGTGATCCTGCAGGAGTCGTTCCTGGCGTTCATCGGGCTGGCGGTGCAGTACCGCGGGGAGAACCTGGCCTCGTGGGGCGCTCTGGTGGACTACGGGCGCCTGTCGCTCGGCGCGGGGGGCGACCGCTGGTGGCTGCTCGCGGCGCCGTCGTTCGCGATGACGCTGACGCTCTTCTCGCTCAATTTCCTGGGGGACGGATTGCGCGACGCGCTCGACCCGCAGATGCGGGGGAAGTAGCCCATGACGCGCGCGCCGATTCTGGATGTGAAACAACTCAAGACGCACTTCCGCACCGACGACGGTCTGGTCAAAGCGGTCGACGGCGTGAGCTTCACCGTGGCTCCGGGCGAGGCGGTGGGGATCGTGGGGGAATCGGGCAGCGGCAAGAGCGTGACCAACATGTCCCTGCTTCGCCTCATCCCCACACCTCCGGGGATCATCGCCGGCGGCGAAGTCCTGTTTCACGGCCAGGACCTGCTGCGGGTGGCGGACGACGAGATCCGCCGCGTGCGCGGCAAGCGGATCGCGATGATCTTCCAGGACCCGATGACGAGCCTGAACCCGTTCCTCAAGATCGGGCGGCAGATGACCGAGGTGACCGAGACCCACGAGGGGCTGGCCCCGGCGGCGGCGCGCGCGCGGGCGATCGAGTTCCTCGAGCGGGTGGGCATTCCGTCGCCCGAAGGGCGGATCGACCAGTACCCGCACCAGTTCTCGGGCGGAATGCGCCAACGGGTGATGATCGCGATGGCGCTCTCGACCCATCCGGAGATCCTGATCGCGGACGAGCCGACCACGGCGCTCGACGTGACCATCCAGGCGCAGATCCTCGACCTGATCGCCGGGATGCGCCGGGACCTGGGGATGGCCCTGGTGCTGATCACCCACGATCTCGGAGTGGTCGCCGGGATCTGCGAGCGCGTGCTCGTGATGTATGCCGGGCGGATCGTGGAGGAGGCGCCGGTGCGCGAGCTTTTTGCGCGTCCGCGCCATCCGTACACGCAGGGTCTGCTGCGCTCGGTCCCGAGGCTCGACGGGGAGAAGGCTGCGCGTTCGACGCGCCTGCCGACGATCCCGGGGCAGCCGCCGGACCTGCTCCGTCTGCCGGGCGGCTGCGCCTTCGCGCCCCGCTGCCCGCACCGGCAGGACCGCTGCCTCGCCGAGGAGCCGGCGCTGCGGACGGTCGGAGAGGGGAGGAGGACCGCGTGTCATTTCGACGTGTGATGGCGGGCGCGGCAGGCTGCGAGCGCGCGGACGGGCGTGGCACCGGCGCGCACGAGCCCTGCGGGACCCCGGTGCCGGCGACTCCGGGACGGGTGGGCGGCGCGTTGGAGCCCGCGGGCGACCGGGGCGCGAGCTTCGGCGCAACCAGGGCGCAGCTTCGACCGGAGGAGTTACGCGCAGCCGGCAGGGAGCGACCCAGGCGTACGCAGGGAGCCGGGCCGGGGATCGGGATCGGGCGAAGCGCCGGTCGCCCGCGGGAGGTCGCGCGCCATGGTTGATTCCGCGTCCGCCCCGCTCCTCGAGGTGAAGGGGCTCAAGAAACACTTCCCGATCACCCGCGGCATGTTTTTCCAGAAGACGATCGGCCAGGTGCGAGCGGTGGACGGGGTGGACTTCGCGATCCGCAAGGGGGAGACGCTCGGGCTGGTCGGGGAGAGCGGCTGCGGCAAGTCCACCACCGCGCGGGTGGTGCTTCAGCTCCATCGTCCCACCGCGGGGAGCGTCCGATTCGCCGGCCAGGAGCTGACCACGCTCCACGACGAAGCCCTGCGCCGGACCCGGCGCGATCTCCAGTTGGTCTACCAGGACCCGTATGCCAGCCTGGATCCACGGATGACCGTGGCGGCGGTCATCGAGGAGCCGCTGCGGAACTTCGCGGTGGGTGGGCGCGGCGAACGGCAGGACCGGGTGGCGCGGCTGCTCGAACAGGTCGGGCTGAATCCGAATCTCAAGAACCGCTACCCGCACGAGTTTTCCGGGCGCCCGCGGGCGGGGGCCGCACGCGGCGGGACCGCCCCGCCGCGCGCCGAAGCTGATCTTCGCGGACGAGCCGGTGAGCGCACTCGACGTATCGATCCAGGCCCAGGTGCTCAACCTGCTGATGGACCTGCGCGAGCAGCTCGACCTGACCTACTGCCTGATTGCGCACAACCTCGCGGTCGTGCGCCACTTCTCCGACCGCGTCGCGGTGATGTATCTCGGGCGGATCGTCGAGATCGCCGATTCGGCGGCGATCTACCGGGAGCCGCTCCACCCCTACACGCGGGCGCTGCTCTCCGCAATCCCGATCCCGGACCCGGAAGTGGAGTCGACGCGCAAACGGATCCTGCTCACCGGCGACCTGCCCTCGCCGGACCGCGAGTACGCCGGCTGTCGCTTCTTCAGCCGCTGCCCGGAACGGATGCCGGAATGCGAGCGCCACGATCCGGCGCTGGTGGGAACCTCGCCCGGTCACGAGGTGGCCTGCTGGCTTCATCCCGGACCGAAGGGGACGCCGTGGCAGGTGTGATGGCGGCGTCAAGCGTAGGCGGGAGCGGCGCGTGCGGCCGGGGGAGCACGCCGGCCCCGGCCATTCGCACGGCGGAGGCGAACCGGCTGGGCCGGCGTGGGAGGAGGGGCCGCATGGGCGACCTTGAAGCTACCCGCGCGTTGCTCGAGTTCCTCGCCGCGCCCTCGGGGAGAGATGTCGCCCCTGGAGATCCCGATGTTCGAAGAGTCACATCACGTCGAACAGCCCCGGCTGGACGGTTCGCGGGGGAGGCTGCCCTCCGGCGGCGATCGCCACCAAGTCGGGAAAGGCACGGACCAGGTCCGGCGGAATGTCGACCTTGCGCTGCTCCAGCCTGGCGCGCACTTGGAGGGCGTTGGCCGGGCCTTGTCCCCGATAGTGATTGTTGGCGATCACGTAGACATTGGGCAACTCGAACAGCAGACGCTGAATCCGCGGCACCCACTCTTCGAGTTCGCCGGCACTGTAATAGTAGTCGTACCGCCGGTCTCGACCCGCGTCCTTCGCGAACCAGGCCGCGCGATTGCGTCCGTGAAAACGAACGTAGCCGGTCGCTCCAGTGGCGTGATCCGAAGGGACCAAGCAATCGCGCAGGGCCGGCTGATCGATATTGCAATAGTCGAAGCCACGCCGGCGAATCCACTCGCGCGCACCCTCCTGGTCCCAGCTCGCATGTCGCACCTCCAGGATGAGCGGCAGGGAACCGAATCCGTCCGCGATCCGGGCGAGGCGCTCGCGCGTTGCGTCATCGAAGCGGGCCGACCAGGGCAACTGCACCAGGAGACCCAAGAGCCTTCCGGACTCGCGCAGGGGCGCGAGCGGTTCGAGGTACTGCCGGATTTCCAACGGCCCCCATGGATCGTGGCGGTGGGTGAACTGTTGGTGCAGCTTGCAGAAGAACCGAAAGTCAGGCCTGCCCTGCACTTGTCGAACCCAGCCCGCGACCGTGCGGAGGTCCGGGACGCGGTAGTAGGTGACGTTGACCTCGACGCAATCAAAGTACCGGGTGAGGTACTCGAGCGGCCGGAAGCCCCGCGGCGGAGGATCCGGGTAGACCCTTCCGGACCAATCCGCATAGGACCAGCCTGCGGTCCCGACCCACAGTCTTCCCGCCATCGCTCCCGTCCAGAATTCTCAACGAATCTCGAGGTTCGCCCTTCGCCCGGCTTCGTCACTGAACTTCAACAGCTTTTATTATATGGAGATATGGGATCCAACCAAGGCATTACACAGGCCCGGACAAGATGAATAATTATTTGCTTTCCCCCTTGCAAAAAGGTGTCGGACAGAGTACAATTATACCCAGACGAACAAAGCAACAGTGAGGCGTGAACGAACCGAACGAAGAAAAACTGGGGCCGGATGGCTCCAACGCAATCTTACCTCCTCCCCCACTGAATGGGAGGCGTGAGTCGGCAAAGAGCTTCGAGGCTCGCCACTGCGAGTTCGAGGCTTGGTTCCCGACTTACGCCTCTCGTACTTTTCTCCCCCCCCAAAATCCGTTACCTTCCCGTAACGATGTTACCCTTTCGGATTCCACCTGCTACGATTTTACACATATTGCCGTTCATGTCAAGCTGAACAGATTCCATAAAGTAATATACAGGACATCTTTGTGGAAGCAATTCGGTAGCATGTGGTGATGGCATACGGGTTGCTAATCACCAACCACAGAACAATGTTGTGAAGGCCAGATGGGGGCCGCCACACGCAGGCGAAAATGGGAGGTGATTGTGATGAAGTGGCTACTTGCACTACTGGTTGTTGTCATGGTGGTTAGCCCGGCGCTGGTGTTCGCGTGCCCTCCGCCCGCGGCCCCGGATTACTCGGGTCCTGACGTCTCCTCCGGCCCGGCCCCGGGCGACCCGGCTTCGGGCGGCACGGACGGCGACGAGGACGGCAGCGACGGGGACGGCCTTGCCGCTCCCGGCGACATCAGCACCAGGGAGTTCGATCTCTAAAGCTAGACCGGTTCAGAACCTCTGCAAACCCCCGGGCGCGCAAGCGCCACGGGGGTCTGCTGTTTTCTCTCCGCAGCACATCGGCCGTTTGGCGCTCTTCCTTGGGCGCCACTGGGGCACAAAAGTTGCATTCCGAAACCGGGCAAGTCGAGGCGGGGTGCGTGGACAATCTCGCGAGATCGCGCGTCCACCCAGTGGCCTTGCGCGCTCTCTCGCCTAGCGGTTCAGGGTCTCGGGGTCTCGCCACGGTCCTTGACGCAGTTCATCGAACGGCATAGAATCCGTCGCGCGCGTTTGCGCTGGAGGAGACCATGAAATCCGTCGCATCCGCTCTGTTCTGGCTCGGCCTGCTCGGCATGACCGTCTGGTTCCTCAATCCCACATGGGCCAGCGATCCCCGGATCGACTCCCTCCGCGACCAGGTGCGCCACCTGGACGTCGAGACGCGCATCAGCGCGCTGCGCGAACTCGCCCGCGAAAATACTCTGCCCGCGTTCAAGACCATGCTCCTCGCGGTCTACGACAGCGACGAGCGCGTGCGCCTCGAGATCGAACGCTCCGTCGCGGCCTTCAACGCACCCGAAGTCAAGGCCTGGCTATCCGCGACCGGCATCCACTACCCCGACAAATGGGTGCGCTTCTACAGCGTACACGCCTACATCCAGACCCAGGGCGCCGGCGTCCTCCCCGAGTTGCTCGCTGGCATCGACAAGACCTATCCGGAGGTCCAGGCCCTCATCCTCGACCGCATCGGCTCCTCGACCATGACTCAGGTGCTCGCACAGGAAGAGATCCTCGCACCGCTGGGAGCCATCCTCGGCCCCGGTCGCGCGCCACGTCTGTGGTTGAAGGCCGTGAACCTGCTGCGCGCTTCCAACACTCCGAGAGCCGCGGAACTCCTCGTTGCCGCACTGGAGGACAAGGACGCCTGGCCGCCCCGCGCGCTCGTGTCCTTCATCCACAATGCCCTCGCCCGCATGAAGGCCCCGGGGATCGCCGACCGAATGAAGGTGGCCCTCGCTTCAGCGAAAACCCGCGCCGCGAAGCTCGGTGCGCTCGCCGCGCTCGGCTCCTCTGCCGAAGCCGCCGGCCTGCAGGCCATTTCCGATTTCATCAAAGCGGAGCCGGACCCCGATCTCCGCGCCGGCGCCGTCAGCGCCTTGGGCCGCGCCGGCACGCCGGAAGCCGCCAACGCACTGGGGGAACTCGCGACCGTCGGCCCTTCGGTTCCCGACGCCCTCATGGCGGCTTCGGTCCTGCTCGAGCAGCCGGGCGCCGTACCCGCAGACAAGATCAAGCCGGCCCTCGAGGACGCGAAAGCCGACTTCCGCCTGCGCGGGCTCTTGGCCGAGTACGTCCACCGCACCGAGAGCGCGGGGAAAAAGCCGGACCTCGACGAGCCGATGAACCAAGCCGAATCGATCGCCATGCGCCGCTCCCTCACATGGCTCGTCCGTACCCAGGAAGACGACGGGCACTGGGCGACTTCAAAGCACAACCCCAACCACGGCAAGCACGGCTTCCCGTCGATCTACGCCCCGGACGCCGACGACTACTACGACGTGGCCACCACCGGGTGGTGCCTGCTCGCGCTGCTCGCCGATCGCCACCACCTGCGGCCGAGCTCCTACTCGGAGAGCGTCCGCAAGGCCGTCACATGGCTGCTTGCGCACCAGAAGCCGAACGGCATGTTCAAGGCCGACAAGGACCCCGAGCCACCCGCGGGAGGGGGCCCGGAATTCGCCACCCAATCCCAAAACGTGTGGGCGACCAATCACCTCGTCGCGACCCTCGCCATGCTCGAGGCCTCGTTCCAGACCGGACGGGCCCGTAAGGACGGCGCGCCGGGTGGTTCCCAGCCCTCGGCCGAGGAGAAGCAGGTCGATGAGGCCGCGACCAAGGGGGCCAACGCCATCACCGACAAGCCGCTCGAGGGCGAGTACAACTGGTTCAATGCCAAGATCGTCAACCTCCCGCGACTCAACCTCCTCGCCGCCATTCGGTACACCTACGCCAAGCGTGCCGCCGGCCTCGGCTTGCAGGATCGTGACATCAGTTCCACCGTCACCAAGTTCACGATGGAGAGCCTCAACAAGATCGCGGAATCCGCCACCACGGTGAAGGTGCCGTTCGACCGCAACGGCAATTACTGGTTCCGCGCTTACGCCTCGAGCGCACAGGCGATCAACGCCGCGGTCTATCTGACGCCCAAGCAGGTCGGCCTGGTGCCCATCCACGAGTTCATCACCCAGCGGATGGACCTCCTGCGCATGCATCCGGCACGCTGGAACCCGTTCTACGAGATCGTCGGCCCGACGGGCCATCCCCCGGCCACGGAGCCCGCGGTGGCCGAGGCCACCCAGAGCAGTCTCTACACCAACCTTGGGCTCATGCCCGACGCGTGGAAGGACGACATCGTCAACTTCGAGTACTGGTTCTTCGCCACCAATGCCTTCTTCATCGTGGGTGAGGACGACTGGTTCACCTGGCGCGGCCTCTCCCTTCCCGTCATCGCCGACAACCAGGACCTGATCGGCACGAGCTACGGCAGTTGGGAGCCCGAGGGCCCTCAGGAGCGCGTCCTCGGCCGCTGCACGGCCACCGCCTGGGGCTCGCTCGTCTTTGGGATGGGCAAGCGCGTCCTCAACATGCACAACGTGATGTGGCATCGCGTGGTCAAGCGGGGCGGCTACCGCCCGCCGGCGAAGAAGGAAGACGAGAAGGGCGGGAAGGACGAGAAAGCCGGCGGGAAAACCGACGACAAAGCCGGCGGAAAAGCGGAGCACCCGGGCGGAAAGATGGACGACCCGACCGGCGAAAAGAAGTAGCGAGAGGCTGAAGATGCACCCGACCACCCGCCGCGCGGCGGACGGAATCGCCGCAGTACTCCTGGGCGTGCTGCTGGGCGCAGCCGCCGGTCCGACCGCCGCGGATCACGGCGATCCGTCCACTCGGCCCAACCCGATCCCGCCCGCGTACATCCCCGACGTTCCCCTGGCGGTGAACACGCTCAAGCAGGACAACCTGGTCCTGACCCTCACCGTCTCACCGCCGACCCCCAAGTCGGGCGAACTGGTGCGCCTCGCGCTCAACATCCACGACCCGGAGCAGGCGCGCGATTTCCAGGGGGACGTCAAGGTCGTCGTGACCGACGGCTCCGGAACCGAGATCGCCTCGGGCTCCGCGCTCACCGACGAAGGCGAAGCTTCCTACCTCCTCCTGCTCGGAAGCGGAGGCTCCGTCCGCGTCCGCTTCGAGTTCGACGCGGACATTCCGGCCTGGACGCCCACCCGGGTCAAGCGCCCGGGGCCGTCGACCCCGCCGCTCGCGGTCGGTGCCGACGGCAAGGGGAAGGTCTGGCTCGAATTCGCCGCCGAGGAAAGCAGCGGAGCGCTCCCGATCCCGATGCCGTGGGCGATCGGCGGCGGAGTCGTCCTACTGCTCGCGGCCATCGTGTTCCTGCGCAAGCGATCATAGGGCTGCTGCACGTCCACGCACGGACGCGGGTACGGGTTGCGCGCCTAGCCGGGGCCGCAGCCGTGCGGCGCGGCGACGAAGCGACACTTCACTTCCCGTCCGGCGCCTTCTTTTCCTCGATCGTCCCCGGCGGGGTCCAATTTCCGACGTCCCACCGGTCCGCGGTCGCGGAAACCGCCGCGCACAGCTGCTCGAGCTCGTTGCGCAGGGTCGGGGGCGTTACCGCCCGGTTGTCCGCGGCGATGCCGATGTGCAGCCGCTTCCCGCCGTCGGTCAAGTAGAAGTGGGCCGGGGCAATCTCGTCATGCGCGCCCAGCAGCTGGATCAACCGCCCGGCCGGCGCCTTTTCCGGGTCCTTGATCTCGCCGAGGAAAGCGTAGATCCAGATCCTCTCCCCGCTGCGGCTGAGGGAGAAGTGCACCGGCAGAGTCCAGTGGTCGTGCCGGACGGAGGTGCGGAACAGCGTATCGCTGGTCTTCTGGGGATCCAGCCCGAGGCCCTGGAGAAGCGCGAACAACTGCGCGTCGGAAACCCGGCCCGCAGAGGCCTGGTCGTCCGCCTGGGCCAGGAAGCACGCGCCGAGCAACAACACCGCCGCGGCAAGCCAACGCATGGAAGATCCTCCTCATCGTGGACGCGAGGGCATGGTAGCACCCGCGCCGGCGGGGGACAAGCAGAGGAGCAGCGCGGCCGCCCCTCCCAGCGCGGCCCCCAGGAGGAACGCGGGGGCCAATCCCAGCTCGCTCCAGATCCAGCCGAAGAGCAGACCCGCCGGGAGGGCCGCGACCCCGACGGCTCCGTGGTAATACCCGAAGGCCGTGCCGCGCAGGTGCGGAGGCACGAGCTGGGCCACCCACGCGCGCTCCGCGGGCTCGGCGAGGCCGAACACGAACCCGTAGGCCAGGAAGAGGAACAGCAGCGCCTCGGTCCCTTCCGTATACGCCAGCGCCGAATAGAGCACCGCATGGAGCATCCACCCGGCCGCCAGGGGCAACCGGGGGCCGACCCGATCGACGAGCTTTCCGCCGTAGTAGGTCGCGGTCATCTTGATCACATGCAGCGCGGACCAGAGGGTGACCAGCGTAGCGGAGGCCACTTCGGCATCCGCAAGCCGCTTCACGAGGAAGACGTCGGTCGGCCGACCGAACGTGAAGACGAGCACGGCGCCGAGCAGGATCTTGAATTCGCGACCGAGACCGGCCCCGCCCCCGCGGCCTGCCGCGGAGACCGGCGGGACGGGTGGAATCGCTGCGCCCGTGCCTGCCGGCGGGGTCGGCTCGACCGGCTCGCGCCGGGGCTCGCGCACACCCACGAGGATCACGAGCAGGGTCAGGGCGGCGGGCACCGCTGCGGCGAGGAAGACGTCCCGGATCCCGAATCCCGCCCATCCGAGGAGCGCCGCAGCCACGAGCGGGCCCACGACCGCGCCCGCGTGGTCCATGGATCGATGAACGCCGTACGCGAGCCCGCGCCGCGCAGGGTCGGTGACGTCGGCGATCAACGCGTCGCGCGGCGAGGAGCGCAGCCCCTTGCCGACACGGTCGAAGAATCGCAGCGCCACCACGAAGGGCACCGAGGTGGCGAGCCCGATCAGCGGCCGCACGGCTCCGGAAAGCCCGTAGCCGGCGAGGAGGAAGGGTCGGCGCCGACGGGTGCGGTCGGTCCACAGGCCCGAGACGATCTTGAGCGCGGCGGCGGTCGATTCGGCCAGGCCTTCGATCAGGCCGAGCGCAAGCGCCCCGGCGCCCAACTCCGCGGCAAGGAACACCGGCAGGAGCGGATAGATCATCTCGCTCGACAGGTCGGTGAGGAGGCTCACCAGTCCGAGCACGAGGACGGTGCGCGGCAGCGAAAGCCAGAGGGGACGCGTTTTCATGGCGTGGACGGGCGCGGTCCGCACCGCCCGGGGACGGGTCCCGGGGCGACCGGGTCGCGCGCACTTCGTGCTCGTGCGTTGTGGTCGTCATCGTCATCGAGCGCGCATCGGCGATGCGACCGCCCAGCCTGGCCTTCCGTGAAGGCGGTTCCTTCGGCGGACTCGAGCCAGGCGCCATGCGGGGCTAGTGGGACTTCAAACTTGATCCGCAGGGTTCGGCCGGTCGCTTTTGGCGCCGAGCTTCGTTGCTCGTCGTCGGCGATGCTCTCGGGCATCGCCTCCTCCTCGCGCCTCGCCCGGGGCCAAGATCGCCTCGGCGGAACCCACAGTCTTAGGCTGGACGGGACACTAGGCGGCTCCCTTGGCGGCCGCGACGATCTTCCTCGCCGCGTCGCTCATGTCGGTCGCGGAGCTGAGGTTCAGCCCCGACTCGGCGAGCAGCTTGCGGCCCGCTTCCACGTTGGTTCCTTCCAGGCGGACGACCAGCGGGATCTCGAGCGCGACTTCGCGCGCGGCAGCGATCACCCCCTGCGCGATCACATCGCACTTCATGATCCCGCCGAAGATGTTGACCAGCACCGCCCGCACCTTGGGGTTGGCGAGCAGGAGCTTGAAGGCCTGCGTCACCTGATCCTTGCTCGCCCCGCCGCCGACGTCGAGGAAGTTCGCGGGCGTGCCGCCGTGGTGCTGGATCATGTCCATCGTCGACATCGCCAACCCGGCGCCGTTCACCATGCAGCCGATGTCGCCGTCCATGCTGACGTACGACAGCCCGTACTTCGCGGCCTCGAGCTCGTTCGGATCCTCCTCCGCCGGATCGTGCAGCGCCTGCAGGTCGGCGTGGCGATAGAGCGCGCGGTCGTCGAAATTGAGCTTCCCGTCGAGTGCCATCACCCCGCGCCCCTTCACGATCCCGAGCGGGTTGATCTCCGCCAGCGTGCAGTCGAGGTCGAGATACATCCGCGCCAGCGAGACGAAGATCGCCGTCGCCGTGCGATGGTGCTCTTGCGGAAGCCCAAGCAAGGCGCACAACTTCCGCCCCTGGTACTCCTGCAGCCCGAGCCCGGCGTGGATCTCCTCGCGGTGGATCTTCTCCGGCCACTTGGCGGCGACTTCCTCGATGTCCATCCCGCCCTCGGAGCTGGCCATCAGCATCGGGCGGTTGGCCTTCCGGTCGAGCACGATGCCGAGATAGAGCTCCTTCTGGACCTCGAGCCCCTCCTCGACCAGAACGTGCCGGACGATCCGGCCCGCAGGCCCCGTCTGGTGCGTCACCAGCGGCCGGCCCAGGATCGCGGCGGCGGCGGCGGCGGCTTCCTTTTCGTTCGTGACCAGCTTGATCCCGCCCGCTTTGCCGCGTCCGCCGGCGTGGATCTGAGCCTTCACCGCAGCGCGCGCGACGCCCAGCGAGCGGAACGTCTCGGCCGCCGCCTCGGGCGTGGCCGCCACCGCTCCCAACGGCACCGGGATCCGGTGGGTCTTGAGCAGCGACTTGGCCTGGTACTCGTGTACGTTCATTGGGGGGGCGTCTTCTCGCGAATGCGGGCTTCCATCACCCTCCCCGGCTTGAAGGTCACAACCTTCTTCTCCGGCACGAACACTTCCTCGCCGGTCCGGGGATTGCGCGCCTTGCGCGCTTTCCGCGTCTTCACCTCGAAAACGCCGAAATTCCGCAGTTCGATGCGGCTCTGCTCGACCAGGGTGTCGATGATTGCGTCAAACGTTCCCTGAACCACTTTCTTGGCATCGACTTGAGACAAGACGAACTTGTCGGCCAAGGTCTTGACGATGTCCTTTTTCGTCACGACCCACCTCTCTGGAAAGCATCGCCTGGAGGAACCACCGCCGCGGACGCCGCCGTACCTAACTCTTTCCCACTCCATCACATACCATGATGGGTGTCAAGCAAAAAACCGGCGGTCACGACTTACGGTGTTTCGAGCGGTTTTTTTTGGCCGGTTCCGCGACCGGTGAAAGCCCGAAGGCCTGCTCGATGCTGTAGTTACCGGGCGCCGCGGAAGCCAGGAAATTGGCCGCTCGCACGGCACCGAGGGCGAACGTGTCCCGCGAGTGGGCCCGGTGAATTAACTCTATTCTCTCCCCTAGGTTGGAGTAGATCACCGTGTGCTCGCCGACGATATCGCCGGCCCGGATGGCGTGAATTCCGATCTCGCCCGGGTCGCGTTCACCCCGGACCCCTTCCCGGCCGTGCACCGCGGACTTGCCCAGATCCCGCCCGAGCGCGTCGGCGATTCCCTGAGCCAGCCGAAGCGCCGTCCCGCTCGGCGCATCCTTCTTGAAGCGATGGTGGGCTTCGACGATTTCGATGTCGTACCCCTCGCCGAGCAGTCGCGCGATGTCGGCGGCGATGCGGAAAATCAGGTTCACCCCCACGCTCATGTTGGGCGCGATCAACACCGGGATCTTGTTCGTCGTGGCGGAGATTTTTTCGAGCTGCTCCGGCGAATGCCCCGTGGTCCCGATCACGATCGGTGTGCCGAAGCGGAGACACTCCGCGAGTCGCTCCTGGGTCGAGTCCGGCGTGGTGAAGTCGATCAGCACGTCCACCGGCCGGTCGAGGCGGTTCTGGATCGGGATCGCGAACTGGGGCAGGCCGACGTGGACGCCGTAGTCCTGGCCCTGGGCCGGGTGGTCCTTGTGCTCGATCGCCGCGACCAGGCGGAGCGTGTGCTGCTCGGAGATGACCTTGGCGATGCGGGAGCCCATGCGCCCGCACGCGCCGTTGAGGGCGACCCTGTGCATGACGGCCTCGCCTCCTCTCTTTCAGGCCTCCAGCAGGTTCATCAGACGCTGCAGGTCCACGTGCTCGGCGAAGGTCTGGACAATGGTATCGATCTTCTCGCAGTCCCACGGCGAGATCTTCACCGGAAGCTCGGCGATGCGGGCGGCGGTCTCGTAGCTGTTCGGCTCCACGAGAATCGTGGGGACGTCCGACTTCTTGATCAGTTCGAGCGTGGCGCGGCTCGGGTGCAGGTTGCCGGTGATGACGAGGCCGGTCAGGGACAGGTCGTTCCAGCCCGTGCTCTGGGCATGGAGCGCGCCGATGATGAGATCGTCGCGGTCGCCGGGGGCGATGAGCAGGATCGGTCCGGAGATTCTCTGCAGCGCGTTGGCCACGGTCATGGCGCCGACGTTGATCTGGCCGATCGGGCGCGAGAGACGGGTCTCGCCGTGAAGCAACTTGCCGCGGAGCGCCTCGACGACCTGCATCAGCGTGGGCCGATAGAGGTCGGGCTTGTACGGGATCGCGCCCAGGAAGCGGATGCCGTGGTCTTCGAGAATGGTCTTGGTGATCGACTGGACCGCATTCCAGTCCTCGTCGCGGACCTTGTTGATGATGACCCCGAGGAGGTGGACGCCTTCCTTCTCGAAGTAGCAGCGGTTGAGCAGGATCTCGTCGATCGGGTTGCCCACGCCACCCGAGGAGACGAGCAGGACCTTGGCGTTGAACTGCTTGGCGATCGAGGCATTCGACAGGCCGAAGGACGCGCCGAGCGCGGCGTGGCCGGAGCCCTCGAGCACCACGATGTCCTTGCCGTCGGCGATGCGGCGGTACGCGGCCTCGAGGTTCTGCATGTGGCCTTCGAGCACCGACGGGTTCATGAAGCTGATCGGGAAGCCCGACTCGATGACGATCGGGTTCATGTCGCCGAGGTTGCAGTGGACGATGCAGGCCTTCTCCACGAGCAAGGTGTCCTCGTCGACGCGGTGGCGGCCGGCGCCGCGGTCGGCCTGGCCGACCGGCTTGATGAAGCCCACGCGCTTGACCTGCTTGACGAGCGCTGCGGTCAGGCCGATGGTGACCGCGGTCTTGCCCTCGTTGGGCCGGGTCGCGGTGACGAAGATGTTCTGCACCATGGAAAGGGGCTCCTCGCGGGATTTCGCGGGCCGGACCGGCGGATAATAGCGGTGCCCTGACGCCAATGCAACGCAAAGGCGACGGTCCCGCGCGAGGCGGTGCGCCCGCACGACGAGTCTCGGTGCCGGGCCTCGAATGCCGGTTCCCGAGACGAGCAGGGTGGATCGATGGCCGATCGCGCACCGGCGGCTCCCGCGCGCTCACCGGTCCGCGTCGGCGCCGCTTCCGCCGGGATGCAGCGACTGCAGCAGGCGGCGGAGGCCCTCCCCGAGGTCGGTGGATGCCGCGAAACCCAGATCCTCACGGGCGCGAGAGACGTCCGCACAGGATGCGCGCGGATCGCCGATGCGGGGCGGAGCCGACCGGCGGACGATCCGACACCCCGCGACCTCCTCGAGCACGTCGAGCAATCGGACGAGGCTGGATTCGCGGCCCGTGCCGATGTTGTACGTGCGACCCGGGGCGGTCGGATGCTCTCCGGCGAGGGTCAAGGCCCGGGCGACATCTTCGACGAAGACGAAGTCGCGGGTCTGCGCGCCGTCTCCGAACACGGTCACGGCCGTCCCGGTCGCCGCCGCATCCGCGAACCGGCTCACCACTCCGGAGTAGGACGAGCGCGGGTCCTGCCGCGGGCCATAGACGTTGAAAAACCGCAACGTCACCGTCTCCACGCCATACAGACGATGGAAGAGCCCCATATAGAGCTCACCGGCGGCCTTCTCGACGCCGTAGGGCGAGATCGGCGCCGGCGGAAGGTCTTCGCGCGTCGGCAGGGGGGGCTCGGAGCCATACACCGCAGCCGACGAAGCGAACACGACGCGGCGCACTCCGGCCGCGCGCGCCGCGAGAAGCACATGCAGCGTCCCGCGCAGGTTGATCTCGTGCGTCTCTTCCGGATGCGCGACCGAATGGGGGACGGAGACGGCCGCCGCCAGATGGAAGACCCTCGCGCACCCCTGGACGCATCGCTCGACCCAGGCGGCATCGCGCACGTCCCCGACCATGAGGCGGACCCGATCGGCGACGGCGGCCAGATTTTCCCGGCGTCCAGCGGAGAGATCGTCGAGCACGACGGTCTCGTGCCCCTCCGCGACCAGACGCTCGACGAGGTGGGAGCCGATGAAACCTGCCCCGCCGGTGACCAGGACCTTCACGCTGCCGACTCCTTCCCGGACGCTTGCCCGGGTGTGCAGGTCCGCAATTGCGGTGCGGGGACGCCCCGGGCGGGTTGCCGGCCGATCCGGTCGCACTCACCGCCCTGGAGCCGCCCGGGAAAAGGCACCGGAGGCCGACCTGCAATACCGGTCACGCACCCTTCGCCCGAGGACCGCTTGCGCAACTCACGACTTCGCTCTGCCGTGAGCGGTTCCCCGCTTCCCATTCGGCGCTTCGTTTCCCGCTTCGCCAACGGCGACCGCCGCGACGTCAGACCAACCATGCGTCCACCTCGGCGATCCACTCTGCGCGGAGCGACTCCGGCGCTCGCGCCGCGGCGAATCCCTCGCGCGCGACTGCCGCGATCTCCTCGTCGGTGCATCCGATCTCGCGCCTCAGCACTTCGTACTCCCGGCCCACGTCGGTCCAGAATTGAAGTCGGTCGTCCGAGCTGACCGTGACCCGGTGCCCTGCCCGGAGAAAGTCGCGCAGCGGGTGCTCCGCGGCGGAAGACACGCGGCCCAGCATGACATTGCTGGTCGGGCAGGTCTCGAGCACGACGCGTCGGGACTTCACCCGTTCGGCGAGGGCGGGGTCCTGTGCGAGGGCCACGGCGTGGCCGAGTCGTTCGACGCCGAGATCGTCGAGCGCGCCCGCGATCGATTCGGGGCCGGCGAACTCCCCCGCGTGGGCCTTGAGCAGCAGGCCGCGCGCGCGCGCGCGGTCGAACACCGTGCGGAAGAGATGCGGCGGCCATTCGGCTTCGCCGGCGCCGTGGAGGTCGATGCCCGCGATCGCCGGGTGGGTGAGCGCGTCCTGCGCCAGCATCAGCGCGTCCTCGGGCCCCTTATCGCGCGAATAGCCCGTGATCAGCGCCAGGTGGGGGGCGCGCGGCACCTCGGCGAAGCCTTCGAGCATGGCCTCGATCGCGGCCCCGACCGGGAAGCCGGCGCAGCGGACCACCCCGGGGGCGAAGTTCAGCTCGACGTACCGGACGTTCTGCCGGGCCAGGTCCTCGGCCAGTTCGCGCGCGATCCGCGCGTATTGCGCCGCGCACGCGAACGCCGGGTGCAGGTATAGGCGGAAGACGTTCTGGAACGCGTCGAAGTCGGGGTAGCGCCAGCCCGGCGCCGCCCATGGCGGGGTCTCCGGCAGCTCCGCTCGGCCCGCGGCGCGCACGAACTCGCGGGCGGTGGGCCAGCGCACCGAGCCTTCGATGTGGAGGTGC
>ORJL010194919.1_pt1 | contig 27981 bp, 20 predicted proteins | sample 1779941 | NCBI WGS metagenome assembly ORJL01 (sample SAMEA104232317, study PRJEB22302) | groundwater metagenome | biome: forest; feature: aquifer; material: groundwater | place: USA | collected 2011-08-07 | depth 5.8 m
AGTTTGACCAGCTTCTCACAGGTATCCTCCCCCACCCGGATCAGGGGGGGATGATCCGAGCAACACGCACAGAAGGCCTGCGCGGGATCGACGGGATGCTCGATTCGCCGACGCGGCAAATGCGCTGGAAAACCTCCGCGACCGTGCGGGCGAGCTTTGCGCTTCTTCGCTTTCTCCGGATCCGTGGGCCCGTCGGCAGGGTCGGCAGGCGTGTCCGCCGCGGCCTTCGCTTCAGGTTGTTCTTCCTCGGCTTCCGGCGGAGGATCTCCGGGGCGTTTCTCCTTGGCCAGTTGTTCCCGGGCTTCGGCTGCCGCTTGGGCAATCCGTGCCTCCAGTTCCTTGGGATCAATCTTCTCGGATCGCGAACCAAAGAGGCATCGCTTGTAAACGGCGAGCGTGTGCTCAAGGTTGCGACGAATGACTTCAAGCTCCTGGAGCTGGATTCGCAACGCCTCGTTCTCCGACTGCCATTGGCTGTGTTGAAGGCGCAGCGCCTCGCTCTCCTCGCGCAACCGCCGGTTTTCCTCCGCCAACCTTTCCTCTGGGGACGCGCTCATCGGCACAACCTTTGGCGGGCCTGGCCGCTCAGTGGATACACATATACGGCTTTCTTGGGAACCTGGATCCGGCGCTCGCGATCCCCGCGGCTGCGTCCTTGGGTGAGCCCCACCTCCAACCAATTGCTGGCAGCGTAAGCGCCGCCATGGAAGCGGCTCCGATCCACGAACGTTTCCACCAACTCAACGCCATGCCCATACTTGGCTTCCCAGTCGCTCACCAGGCGTCGACTCACCCGACTCCAACCCCAGCTGGCCAGTCCAGGGACCCGCACCCACCGGGGGATGAGGAACCGTGTGTTGTTGGTCAATCGATGGAGTCGGGCGGCGCGCTCGCGATCGTTCCAGCCGATCCACCGATCCCGGGCCTCACACCGCCAGGCCGCGGCGCCGAAAAGCCAGGCGGCCACCGGACGCTCCTGCCCGGTGCAGAGCAGAAACTTGAGGTTCTCACCCACCGGGCTGCGGTAGCCCAGGTAGTGCTCCCGGGCCAGGAGGCTTTCAAACACCGCTCGGCGCTCCGGATCCCGGCTGACTTCGTGGAGATGAAGCGTTCCCAACTGGCCCAGTTCTCCTTCCACGGGACGGGAATCCACCGCCACGCATTCCAGCTGCCGGTGCTTCATCCGGTTGGGACTCGCCCGCCGGCAGGGGGGCAGTTGGATCAGGGCTCGCTCCTGGAGCTTGTTGAGGAAACTGCGCGCCGCCATGTCCGCCAACTGCCCGTTGGGGCGAATCCAACTCCACCGGGTGCAGAGCTCGCGGGAGAGCCGGTAGCGGCTCCACGTCGGGTTCTGGCTCACCCATTGCCCAAGCTCTTGGATCTGCTGGGCCTGCCAGCTACGTCCCTGAAGTTCGAAGGTCTCGTTCATCTCTGCCCACCAGGAAAGCAGAGATCAGGAGCAGAGTCCAGCGGCAAGTCTATTTATTTTCCGCCCCTCGCCGATACCACTTCCGTTTCTGGGTTTGCTTCAAGTCGATGCCTCCCAGCAGCAGCAGGAGTTCCTCCCGCCGGTAGCGAGCGCAGACCCCTTCCATGGTGGGCCACCGAAATGTTCCCTCCTCCAGTCGCCGGGCGCACAGCCAATACCCGCCCTCTTCCCAGAAGAGGATCTTGATCCGATCTCTTCGCCGATTGCAAAAGACATACAAACTGCCGCTGAGGGGGTCCTGGCCCAGGCTTTGGCGCACCAGCACGGCGAGCCCATCGTAGGCTTTTCGCAGGTCTGTCGGCGCGGTGGCCAGGAAGATGGTCGTCGTGGGCAAGAGGCCGATCATGGACAGACCTCCAGCACGTCGAGCAATCGACGCAACGAATCCGGCTCGAACCGCAGCGGGATCCTCAGAGAACGCCCTCCGGCCAAGTTCAGAACGTAATCCCCGCCGGAGACTTCACTTTCAACCGTCACCGGCACGAATCGCGGGTCGGCCCGGGGAGCAGGCGGTGCGGGGACGCGGGATCGCGGGCAGGGGCGGGACCTCCAGCGGCGCAGGCTTGCGTAGCAGAGCCCGTGCGTTCGGGCAAACGCCCGCAGCGAGAGCCCGCTGCGTTCGTGCTCTTTGAGGATCCTGGCTTTCTCGTTGGGGGTGCGATGTCGTCGGAGTTCGGCGGATTTGCATGTTCGTTGTTTCACCCCGCCATCCTGCCACACCCGCTGCGCTCAGCGTAAGACGGCTCCGCCGGACGGTTACGGAGGTGGTGACAACGGAGCATGGACTCTCCACTCACAAGATTTTGGAAACGGAACTTTCCCTGATTCACAGCGTGAACGCGGGCCGCGATTCGGTCGCGCCACTGCATCCCAATTATCAACCCGGCGATTGGCTTGGCGAAGATCAGCGCCGGGCGATCCTGGACGTCTTGAACACCAGCGACCGGATCACCGGCCTGCGCGGTCTGGCTGGCACGGGCAAGACCACCGCGTTGCGCGAACTGGTGAATGCCTGCCATGTGGCCGGCATTGAACCACTGTTCTGCGCACCGACTGCGGCGGCAACGGACGTTCTCCGCAAAGAAGGATTTAGCGCCACCACTCTGCAAAGTCTGTTGTTGTCCAATCGCTCACTGTCCGAGCGCAACTTGATCGTACTTGATGAAGCCGGGGCGGTGGGAATTGACGACATGAAACGGTTGTTTGACCTGGCGAACAAATGCCGCCTCGTTCTTTCTGGCGACACCGGCCAGCACGCCTCGGTCGCTCGTGGTGATGCGCTGCGGATTTTGGAGCAACACTCTGACTTGCAGTCTGGCCAACTGACGCGCATCCGGCGGCAACGTCAGGCGGAATATCGCCTCGCGGTCGAATTGGCGGCGCAAAAGCGTGCGACAGAATCGTTCACGCAATTGGAACGGATGGGCGCCGTCACGGAACTTTCCGGCAACCAACTTCATGCCGCGGCTGCTCAAGCGTATCTGAAAGCCTTAAACCAAAATCAAAGTGCCCTGTTGGTCGCGCCGACATGGGCGGAGATTGAGGCGCTGAGCGAGAAGATTCGCGCATCGTTGAAATCCTCCGGAGCGCTTTCCGGCGATGAACAGGACTTTCGAGCCTTTGATTCGCTCTCGTGGACCGAAGCGCAGAAACGGGATGCTCGGCAATATCGGCCCGGCATGGTGCTGCGTTTTCATCAAGCCAAAGATGGCTTTGAGCGCGGTGAGACCGTGGAGGTTGTGACCGCAGGCGATGCACTGACGGTTCGGCGAAAAGATGGATTAACGATGCCCCTGAATCCCGCGTTGCTGGCCAAGTGTGTGGACGCGGGTGAATCTCGAACGCTGAAAATCGCCGCCGGTGACAAATTGCTTCTGCAAGCCAACGCGGGGGTCGCGCGCCAGCGCTTCATGAACGGCGAACTGGTCCAGGTGAAGACAATTCAACGCGGCGCCATCCTGCTAACCGACGGCCGTGGCATTCCTGAACACTACCGCTCGTTCACCCACGGCTACGCGGTCACTTCCCACGCCGCCCAAGGCAAGACGGTGGATGAAGTTCTGGTAGTCGCGTCTTCGCGTTCGTTGCCAGCGATCAACCAGCAACAGTTTTATGTCAGCATCTCGCGTGGTCGGGAACGCTGCCAAGTATTTACGGATGACAAGGATCTGTTGCGTTCGCACGTCACGAAATCCGGGACCCGCGTCGCGGCCGTCGAGGCCGTGCCGCCTGTGACGATTCGCCGGCCCAACTTGCTCTGGCGTGTTTTGCAGTGGGCCGAGCGCATCGGCGAGCTGGTTCGACTGAACACCGCCTTGCCCACGCAGCGAACAGTTCACTTATCTCGCAGGATTTGGTCACGCGAAAATATCCGCACTCATGAAAACAACCGACATGGAGTCTCTATCCAGTGAAGCGTCGGCACAGCGCAATCCCTGCCACGATACGACGAACAAGCATTCGTTTGCCCTCGGCGTCACTGCTGATGACGGCCACGACTATTTCTTGGGCACCACGCAATTCATTGAAGCGGAACTCGCGGCCAACGCCGCCGTCGAGAACAGTGAGAGCGCATCGCCCGAACGCCTCCACCTCCGTTTTGCCACTGGCGAAGCGGTCATCCTCGGCCAGGGTCTGCGGCGCCTGGCTCAACTGATCCAGCGGGGCGAACTGGAGAACATTCGGCCGCTCGGCCGGCGATACTCTGGACTTCGGTACACCGGCCCGATCATCTCATCCATTGCTGTAACGCGAAAGGAAGTCGTATGAATCCCGAACGCAAAGAGATTTTGAGCCTCCCAGCCTTGCCTGGGCGGCTTAACCCCGCTGAAACCGCTTGGCGGCTTGGGTTTGAACCGGATCACATCCCCGTCCTGGTCAGTCTTGGCTTGCTGAAGCCATTGGGTCATCCGACAACCAGCACGGTCAAATACTTTGCCAGTGTTGAGATCGAAGCACTGCGGAACGACCCCAAATGGCTGGCCAAAGCGAGCGACGCACTCCGCCAGAAATGGAAACTCAAGAATGACGCGGCCAAGAAGCGTTCCGGCAACGGCCGTTCGTCTGCTGGCGACGGACAACCGCACCGCAATGGCGGCGGACTCGTTCACTCTGAAAGTGAGTGACAAGCGCTGGCCGGCGTTGAATGAACTGTTCCGCGGAATCATGCGGCAAACGATTCCGCATCCTCATCCGATGGAGGCCGATCGGCGGACGGAGTTTCTGGCGGCAGCGGCAACGGTGGCGGTTCTACGGTCTGCCCTATCAAGATGACGGGAATGGTTACGACGTGCTTTTGCCGTGCCTGTCTTCGCCGGAAACCGCCGGTCAAAACCCAAGCGATAAGAAACGGCGATAGCCAGACCGCTACCATGTAGATGTAGAGTCCATCGTCTCGGATGATTTCGTCCAGCCAATGGAACACCGGGCTCAGCAGGTAAATGGGATCATTGTGCAGCGTCGTCTCCTTTCATGCGCTCACTGCCTGCTGTTCGCTGATGGGCTCGCGTCTAGGCGCATTAACCAAGGGCACGACCTTCTGCTCATGCTCGCGCTCGTATTCCTCCAACGGCGGCAGCGTCACTTGGGCCTTTTTCGCATACGCTCGATGTACCGCCTTGCTGTTGTGGCCCAACGCCAATTGTGCGAACCGTTCCGGGTAGCCGCAGGTCTTAGCCCGTTCCGCCCACGCATACCGATAGGAGTGCAACGAGACGCCCTGGATGCCAAGGCCCACGCAACGCTGCTTGAACTCAGTCGCCCGGTCGCCGGCGCGCACCGTTTGCAGATACGGAAACAGCGGGCCGACTTGCGGCAGTGTCGCGAGGATTTCCTCGACCTCATTGCCGAAACGAATTTGAGGCGGCTGCTGTCCGCGCCAGCGCGTTTTCATCCGAACAAAACAGATGATCCGTGCCTGCCAGTCCACGTCCTCGGCCTGCAGGTGGGCCAGGTCGGATTGCGACGCGCCCAGGTGCCAGGCCAGTTGGTAGAACGCCTTCCGCTCCGGGTTCTGCTCCCGCGCCACAATCCGGCAATGTTCCTCCCAGGTAATCGCCCGCTTGTCCTTGAACCGCACGGCCGGCCACTGGCGTTTGGGAATTAACGGCCACGGCAGCCAGTTCATGTCCAAACAGAAGTTGTGGAGCCGTCGCAGATAGACGTTGGTGGAAACGGTGCCCGTTTGCAGCACCCGCAACAACAGTTCGCCCTGCGTTTCGATGATGACTCGTGGCAGCAGCGGAGCCAGTGCCCGGTCCTTCACCACGCGCAGCCAGCGTTCACGGTTGGCATCCTGCTTGGTAGCGGTCAGGGACTCGATGGCTTGCTGCCAGGTGCGCGTGGTGATGCCGTTGTCAGTGCCAGCAAGGTAGGCTTTGGCGATTTGCAGGTTGAGCACCGGCTGGCGTTCGGCCTGGTTCTTGGCTTCGATAATCTGGCGAGCCTCGTCTTCGCTGCCCGTGCGCAGGCTGGTGCGCTTACCGGTGTTATTGTCCACGCAGTAGAAGCCTCCACCACGAACGCCACGACGAATCAAACGGTAACGTGTCTTCATATTTTTCACGCAACCGCGAAGATAAATAAGGCCGAATCCGAAGTGTTAGCGGATAGCCGGCAGATTACGCCGGACTACGCTGGTTACTCACGGACTGGAAAACTGGTGTCCGTTTTGGTGTCCGTTGCGGACCCTGCACCTCTAAACTCCTTGCTGCAAAAGCAGTTAGAGCTGGAGGCGGAGGTCGGAATCGAACCGACGCATAAGGCGTACGAGCAGCCCAAGGCCATCGGGGTTTCTGCTGCGCCAATTGAGGTTGCTCGGATGCGGTGTCGGACGACATGGCTGGCCGGGGAATCCCGGTTTGAGATCGGCGGTGTCGCGAGAATCTTGCTCCAGGATCTTGGCAATACCCTGAGCTGATCGCGCCGAACAGGATGGGGCGCGCTGGAATATATCCGTCAGGAGGAGTCTGCAGGGGAACCTCGCGAATTGAGCACTGTACCGGATGGCACGAAAATCAACCCGATTTCGGGAAAAGTTTTCCAACGCGTGTTTAGGAGTACGTGGGGAAGAGAAGGACTTACAGTGTATGGGTGAGTGACGAAAAACTGATGACGATAGCTGAGCTGGCTGACCGGTTGCAGTTGTCCGTGGGCTGGATCCGGGGACAGGTTCACGCGGGCAGGCTTCCTTGCATCAGGTTCAACTCTCGGACGTGGAGGTTCCATTGGCCTACTGTTTTGGCTGCGTTGGAGCGGATTTCCTGATGACGCCCTGCCACTCCGCGGTCTGCATGTAGTCGCTTACCCGCGCTGGAGTGATCCGCCAGTAATCCAGGGATGTAGCCTCAGGCACGTGCAGGGCAGCGTAATGCGTCAGGAGCACCTTAATGCTGTTTCCAGCGTCCTTGCACACGTCGTAGTCATTTTTGTAGATTGACCTGAGGTGGGTAGCGCAGCACTTCCTCATTCCATCGCGGATCCACTCGTCCAGGCCGATCAGGTCGCAGCACTGGTCAACCAGGCGCCTCTCGTTTATGGCTGGAAGTGGGTTATCCAACGCCCGGGCAAGTTTCAACCACTCGACAGAGCAGGGCTGCAACCTGACCGTCCTCTGATCGCAAGTTTTAGCCACTTCCTTTCTGACGGTGATCAGCCCATTCGTCAGGTCGATATCGTGCCACCCGAAAAGGAGGGTTGATGGTAGCCCTGCGCGCAACGCCTTGACGCTAGCGACCTCCTCGGGGCGCATACACCCGAAAAAGCCCAGGGCCAATGGTGCGATAATTCTCTTAGTGAGGTCGTCGGACAGCGCGGCAGCCAAGATGTTGAGCACCGTGTTGTTCGGGTAGATTTTGACATCGACAGGGATTTTGCCGATGGGTTCAAGCCGTTCGGTGATGTTCAGTGATGCCCAGCCTTTGGAGATCGCCACCGACCAAAGGCTGCTGAACAACAGCGTGTAGGTACGGCGGCTGCTCAGGCTCCAATCCCGGTGTGAGCCAATCCATGCCTCCAATTCGCTGGCCGATATTTCGTGGATTGGCTGTCGCTCCCTGCCCTGGCCAAATTTCATCAACACGTCGCAGGTGTTGCACACGTAGCGCTCCGTTTTTCCGGCTGCCAGCTTTCTCCGTTTGAACTCCGCAACGGCATCCCCATAAGCAGTCGGCGTGACCGTTTGTGCGTTGTCTTTCTTCCGTCGTTTCCAGTCCTCCCAGACCTGCCGTACGGTTACCCTCTCCCCCTTGATTTCCTCGAGAACGGAGACGACCTGCTTTCGTTCAGGGGCGGTCATCCGTGCCATGAACTCCCCGCTCTTCTTCAAGTCCCGCTTGTAGTTGTCGATGACGTTATCTGCCTCCGATTCCGTTGAGAAATATGGGCGGCGCCGCACCCCGCTCTCATCCAGGCCGAAGTCCACTTCCCACTTTTGTTTGCCGTTCTTCGTTATCTCACGCTTTGTCGGTTCCATAAATGGTTGGAGTTATTATTTGCTCCAACACGCTCCATAATTTGCTCCAGTTTGCTCCGTGTCAAGTCCCCAACAACTGCGAACAACTCGAGTACAAATCCGAAGTTGAGTTATGGGCGTCTTCCTACAAAATGGCCAAATTCATGAGGAAATCCAAGAATTATAGCCTGAATTGGCCTGATGCGAATGGTGGAGCCGACAGGGATCGAACCTGCGACCTTCTCATTGCGAACGAGACGCTCTACCAACTGAGCTACGACCCCAACGCATCTGGGTAGTTTGCCAGGGCAAATCACCGCATTCGCAAAAACATAAAGAAGTTCGCTGGAAGCGCAAGCCCGAAATACTTGAATGTCTTTGCACCTTCCTCCTTCACCGGGAACGCTGGCATCTTGCCGGCGCGAGGGGCGTTTCTTCATCCACTCGCCGGCAGGATGCCGGCGCTCCCAGTTCCGCCGTCAGCGCATTCGCGGAATGCGCATCCGGGTGACTGATGTGCTCGATCTGCTGGAGGCGGGCCACACGCCTGTTCAGGTGATTGACGAATTGCCGGGCTTGGAGCTGGACGACGTTCGGGCATCCGTGGCCTACGCGCGACGCAGGGTGGACCATCCTGTGCTGACTGGAACATGACCTTGTGGCTGGAGGCCAACAAATCGAAACTGCATTTTGCATCAGGCAGGGTGGGGTTCTCCCGTGAAAGTGACACCAGATTTCACACACCGCACGGTGCTGACCAAGGGTGCGGGATCCCTGCCGCGCCGTTTTCGACGGCTGTCCACGCCATCGCCTCAGTCGATGCGTCGAGCAAAACTATCAATTAACGCCAACGGTGCGCGGCGTTTATACTGAGCGGTGAATATTATGAAAACATCCTCAAAACGATTCCTCTTCTGGACCCCTCGGGCTCTGTGTCTCCTATTCGCAGGCTTCATCAGCCTCTTCGCGCTCGATGTCTTTGGCGAAGGCCAAGGATTCTGGAACACGGCGCTCGCCCTCCTCATGCACCTCATCCCAACCGGCATTCTCTTGATCATCCTGGCAGTAACGTGGCGTTGGGAATGGGTTGGCGGCGTTGTTCCTCCTGGGCACTCTGTTCTTGCTCAACTGGACCCACCGGGAGGATCTCCACGCCAAGACCTGAGAGCCAGCACGCCGTGCGCCAAGAGCAACTGTTACCCCGAGAACGGCAATGGCAAGTCACGCCATTTATTTCTGCTCCACTTTATCGGCCGCTTGGTTCAAGCTACGGCGCATGACGAGTGCGCGCTTCAGAATCGCCGGCCGGCAGGCCTGGTTCGCCGGGATCTTGATTAGCCTGATGGTGACCCTTCACTCTGGCGATGCCGGCAAGGACTGGGGCGTCGAACGCGAGTCGTACGTCGATCCCGTCACCAGCGTTCGCGTGTGGGAACTGACCAAGGGCACCAACGCCGCCGACAACCTCTACTTCCATTTCTCGAATTTCACCGCCGACAACCGCTACCTGATTTTCATCTCGAACCGCACCGGCTCCTGGCAACTGTTCCGCGCGGAGGTCGAGACCGGCCGCCTGGTGCAGCTCACCGACGATCCGCAGGTGAACGCCAGCACCGCCTGCCCCGATCACACGAACGCCCGGCGCCTCTACCACCTGCGCGGCGCCGAAGTGGTCGCGCTGGACATCCTCGACTTCACCACACGCAAGGTCGGCGAAATCCCCAAGCCACACATCGGCGAGTTCCATCAGCCCACGCTCAGCGGCGATGGCAAATGGCTCGCGCTGGGCAAACAGCGCGACGAGGCCAACTGGGAGATCGGCCTGATGAGCACCGGCACCGGCGAATATCGCACCGTCGTCATGCAAGGGTTTCGCATCGGCCACGTCCAGCATAGCCCGACCGATCCCTTGATCTTCTACGTCTGGGAAACCGGCGGCTACGCCCCGCAGCGCACGTGGCTCGTCAACACCGACGGCGCCGGGAATCGTCCTTTCTACGCGCGCACGGCGGTGACGAATTGGTTCACGCCGCTCAAGGAATGGGTCACGCATGAAGCCTGGGTGAGGGACACCGGCGCGATGACGATGATCAACGACAAGCTCGGCGTCATGCTCGTCCAGAAGAATGGCGACGCCCGTCTCGTTTGCGAAGGGGACCTCTGGCATGCCGCGGCCCGGCCCGACGGCAAGTTCATCGTAGCCGATGACAACAAAGGCCGGCTCTGGCTCATCGAAACCGCCACGGGCAACAAGCGTCTGCTCGCCACCGGCATCCGCGACAAGGTGCGCGGCGTCCACGCGCACGCTTCCTTCGACCGGCTTGGCCGCTACGTGCAGTTCCACACCGGCCGCACGCACGAGACAGTGGCGGTCATGGATCTGAACGACCTGCCACCGGCAGACTGGACGAAGTAGTCCTTCAGTCCGACGCCCGGCCCACCGTGGAGGCGCGGCGACCTTGCCGAATCCAATCGCCGTAGAGGGTCCTTTGCGCCCCGATCGCATTGCGGAGCAATCCTCCGCAGACGTCGCGCTGGAGTCGGGTCGCACCAGCGGCTGGAGACGCTGAACCGGCACCGCGCGCGCTTCTCCCCGGAAACGCGCGGACCGTTACTTTCTCGGGATTTTTCTTCTGTACAGAGTGGCGGACCGGTGTTCAACCCGTGAGAGCGGGAGCCTCCGGACAGAGTCGGCGCGAGTGACGTCGGCTCCCTGCGAGTGAGGCCCCGGCGACGGCGGGCGCCGACTGGCCGCAAACGATCGTTCGACTCACTGAATTATGAAGACACGCTCCTCGGAACACGTTCTATTTCTTGTCCTTCTGTGCTGGGCTGTTTGGGCGATTGGGCCGCGGGCTTCTGCCCAGACACCGGCCGAACTCGACCTTCAACTGTACGCCGGGCTGACCATCACGGGTGCGGTCGGCACCGTGTATTCGATTGAATACGTCACCGACCTGGCCCAGACGAACAACGCGAACGCCTGGCGGTGCCTGGAGTTCCTCCAACTGCCCGCCAGTCCGTATCTGTGGGCCGACAAGTCCGCCTCGGCGACCGGCCGGCGGTTCTTGCCGTGCGATTGCGATGGAGGCACCGACAAACATGGTGTTCATCCCGCCGGGGACGTTCCGGATGGGCAGCCCGACGAACGAGGTGGACCGTGATATATGGGAAGGTCCACAAACGGCGGTGACGATCAGCCGGGGGTTCTGGATGGGAAAGCATGAGGTGACTCAAGGGGAATATCTGGCAGTGATGGGCAGCAATCCGAGCTGGTTTAATGGGGATCACACAGCCGAGGGAGGGCCGAATTACGGCATCGACCTCAACCGTCCGGTAGAGCAGGTGAGCTGGAACGCCGCCACGAATTACTGCGGCACGCTCACCCAGCGGGAGCGGGCGGCGGGGCAGATTTCGACCAACAGCGTCTATCGGCTGCCGACGGAGGCGGAGTGGGAGTATGCTTGCCGGGCGTGGACCTCGACGCGGTTCAGCTATGGGGACGACCCGGGCTACACGAACCTGACGAACTACGCGTGGTATGGCGGCCACAGCGGCGATATGACGCATCCGGTGGGGCAGGAGTTGCCGAACCCTTGGGGATTGTACGACATGCATGGGAATGTCTGGGAGTATTGCCAGGACGGTTGGGGCGGTTATCCCGCCGGAATTGCCGTTGACCCGCAGGGGCTTCCAACGGGCTCGTATCCCGTACTCCGCGGCGGCGACTGGCACTACTACGCCTGGTTCTGCCGGTCTGCGTACCGCGACTTCTGTCCTCAACCCGCACTACAGGGGCCGTACGACTTCGGTATTCGGGTTGTGCTGGCCCCAGGTCAGCTGTGAGCTGGGCTCCAGGCGGAGTGGCTTGAAGCACAAGAAAAGGCTACCCTCACAACGGAAAGAACTTCCATGAAGACAAAGCGCATCATCCGCACCGCCGGGGTTTCACCGGGTAAGAATCGCAATCGTTGTAGCCGCGTTCGTGAGAAGGCGGCTGATTCATGTCACCCGCCGTCTCACCTCGGCGGCCACAACCGCAGCACCGCGACCGCGTTTCTGGTCGCTGCCTCGTGCCTGTGTCTGCTCAGTCCGGCAATCGCAGCTCCTGGATCCCGGACACAAAAGGCGGACATGCCTGCACCAACCAGCACTCCGGCCTCGTGCGTAGTGGATAAAATCCTCTACGTCATGGGTGGCCATTATCCCTACCGAACCGCCCTCAAGACCGTCTGGGCCTATGATCCACAAACGGACTCCTGGACGCAAAAAGCCGGTCTGCCCGCGGCGCGGCGGTGCTCAGGCGCCGCCGCGGTGGACGGGATTATTTACGTGGTTGGCGGCAATAACGGTGTAGGTTGGACAGCGTTGCTTCCAATCGCAGCCTACGATCCGAAGACGGACATCTGGGTGACCAAAGCTAACATCCCCACAGGGCGGTCGACGCCGGCAGTTTGTGCCGTCGATGGGATTGTTTACGCAATCGGCGGCTTCACTGATCAGAACGTGGAGCTCGCGCGGGTCGACGCCTATGACCCGAAGACCGACCAATGGTCCAGGAAAAGAGACTTGCCGAGACCGATCTACTTCTCGACGGCCAGCGTCGTGGCCGGACTGATCTACGTCTTCCAGGGCAACGACACTTTCGCCTACGACCCTCAGACCGATCAGCGGACGAACAAGGCCCGCTTTTCCCCGTGGAGTTCCGGTACCATGTCCGTCACGGTGGACGGGACCATCTACCTGTTTGGAGGGATGCGTCAAGGCCGGTATGGAACCGGGTATGACTTCGCGTTGGCCTATGATCCCGCCCAAGACAGGTTCAGTGCCCGGCGGAAGATGCCGAGGCCACCCGCTGGGTCGGTCGTGAGGAATTGTCGGCTATCAGGCATAAACGCGAGGCCGAGCCGGTGCACAGCCTTCGGGTCCAGTGCCCCGCGCGCGAAACTTTGGACCTCCAAGTTCGCCGGAGTAACCCCGAACGAAATGGGCAGACTGGTGGGGCCAGAAGTTCGATTGGTCGTCGTGACGTCCCAAAAGCGGACCGTACCGTCTGCGCCTCCACTCACGAGGGTCTTGCCATCCGGCAGGAAGTCCAAACTTGTCACCTGATCCTGATGTCCGCGCAAACAGCGAACCTCGGCTTGGTCCGCTACGTTCCAGACCCGGATCGTTCGGTCCACACTTGCCGAGGCCAGGAGCCGGCCATCCGGCGTGAACGCGAGGGCGCTGACCCACCCCGTATGATCGGTGAGTTTCCCCCGAGGTTCCCCGGAGTCCGAATCCCAGAGGCGTATGGTTCCGCTGGTGTAAGCAAATCCTGCCGCGAGCAGTTCGGCCGTGGGCGAAAAGACCAACGCCGTGACCCCGTCGATCGTTCCCGTCTGAATCGGCAATGCGGCTCCCGTCCGCCAGTTCAAGACTTGGATGCTCCCATAATCTGCTCCAATCGCCAGGCGGCTCGCCTCGGGCGAGAAAACCACGACTCCCGCCTGACCCCGTCGCGGAGGCGGCACTAAGAAGTTGGTGAGGGTCTGCTTGGACGCCCACTCCACCAGTGTGACGGCTCCTTTGTCCTCGAAGGTGGCCAACAGTTTCCCGTCGGGAGAAACCGCCAGAGATCTGACTGGAGATGCGTGGGTGAGCGTGCTGGCCAGCTTCCCTGCATTCACGTCCCACAAATCAACCCCCGGGTTTCCACGCGCATTGCGGCTGGCGACGGCCAACAGGCTGCCGGTGGGAGCGAAAACCAAACCGCTGCTTGCGGCATTGGTCAGCTCAGTCAACGTCCGTTTGGTGGTCAAATCCGAAAGCGCCACTTCATCGCCCGTGCGCAGCCCCAAGACCTTTCCGTCCTTCGAGACCGCCACCGCACCGACGGCGTCGGGATAAGGATGGAGGGTGAACAACTCGTCACTCTGGCAAAGCTGCCACAGGTAGCGCCACTCCCAATGGCGGAGGGCAGTGGCAAGTGGCGAGTGGCGAGTGGCGAGTGGCGAGTGAAGAGTCGGTCGGGCGATGTTTGTTCAGCAGGCTGACGGCTTGCCCAACGTCGTTATCCAGCAGCGCGAGCTGCGCCAACTTCATGTCAGCAGCGTAGGCGTTCTGGCGGGCGAACAGCTCGCTCGCTTTCGCGCGCTGCCATTGTCGAAGCACCCCGGCAAAGCCGAGCACCAAGGCGAACATCAAACCGGCAGCCAAGCCAGCGACCAGCGGTTTGCGCCGACACCAACGCCAGACTTGTTCCGCTCGGCTGACTGGCCGCGCCTGAATCGGTTCGCCGCGCAGGAAGCGGCCCAGTTCATCCGCCAGGGCCTGGGCCGTGAGCAGGTAGTAGAGGATGGCCCCCAGTCCGTAGATGTCGCTGTGCACGCCCACCGCACCGGGCCGGCTCGAGGCCTGTTCTGGAGGCATGAACCGCGGCGAGCCGAACACCTGCCCCGTCAGCGTGAGCGTGGACTCGCCGCTCAACCGCCGCGCAAGGCCGAAGTCCGTGACGTGCGGTTCGCCGGCGTCGTCGAGGATCACGTTCGACGGCTTGAGGTCGCGATGCAGGATGCCGTGCTGATGCGCGTGGTGAACGGCCGCCGCGGTCTTCTCCAGGAGTTGCGCGGCGCGCGCCGGCGGCAACGGCCCTTCGCGCACAACTTCCGCCAGATTCTTCCCCTCGATGAAGCCCATCGAGAAGTAGTGCTGGCCTTCGCACTCACTGGTTTCGTAAATGGGAACGATGTTTGGATGATGGAGGCTGGCCGCCGCTTCCGCCTCAGCCCGGAAACGCAGGACCATCTCCGGGCTGCCCACGCGCCCCGGCTGGATCATCTTCACCGCGACGATCCGGTTCAGGCTGAGTTGGCGGGCGCGGTACACCGCGCCCATGCCGCCTTCGGCGATCTTGTCCAGCAATTCGTAGTCGCCAAAGCGGCGCGCGGAAAAGTCGGCCACTGCGAGGATCGGTTTTTGCGTCGCGGGCTGATCGTCGTTGGCGGGCTCAATCGCCGCATCGACGGCCTGGGCGAGCAGGCATTTGGGACAGAGTCCACCGGGCGCTCGGGGAGGGAGCGTTTTGCCGCACTGTTCACACAATCGCGTCACACTCATGGGATCGGGTTCATTCTCTGTGCGCTATCCCACCATGGTACAGAAGCAAAATTGTCCAAAAGTAACGCGCTCAGAGTCGAGCCGGGCTACCCGCTCAGCACACGAAACAAGTAGCGGATCTCGTCCTCGACCTCCTCCGGGCTGGCGACGGTGTGGGCGATCTCTTCGCGGAGCAGTCGCTGGTAGCGGTCTGCACCTTACACGGAGTTTCGCGTGCCGATGACTTGACGCAGAGCCTGAGACCCGGCCCTGGAGTTTGGACATTTCTGGCGACCAAGGTCGCCAGCGACCGACTGCCACAGGCTCGCTTCGGCAGTGAGGACTGGGGCCGGTGCTCGTCGAATCCCCTGCGCCGCCCCTTCGCGGGCGAGCCGCCTCAGAGAGGGGGGTGTACCAAACTTTGTCGTAGGTGCGTAAAAGTTTGGTAGTGGGCATGGACCGGCTGAAGGGGGAGATTCTGGGCGGAGGAGGGTCACGAGGCGCGCGCGGTGCGGTGCGCCCGCTTCTCCACCCGAGATCGAAAGACTCGCAGGCGTCGCTCAGCGACGCACCTTCAGCAGAAGACTCCACACAACCGGCGGAGCCTAACACCCCCAATCCGGTCGGTCCGCGGCGGAACCGCCACCAAGGCGGGGAGCTTTTGGCCGGAATCGCAACCGCCAAGCGCGAAGGCGAGCGAAGGAGGAGAGACACCGGCGGAGATGAGCCCAGGAATCAGGCTCCCTTCGCGGTCCTTTGCCCTTAGCGGTGGGAATCAGGAGTGCCGCAATCGGTGGCTGGACTTGGAACGACCGTTGGGGGCCAACCCAGTGAGCCGGATCATCCTTCGCTGGCGGGGTCGAACGTCCAGCGCGGGGGGTAAGCTGGAGCCGACTGACATCGACTGCTGCGAGGAGGGGTACAAGAAACTCCGTGTAAGGTGCAGGGTTCCCGGAGCGCACGGTGAAGCGGGTGGCGTCCAGGTGATCGAGGATGGGGACGGCAAACTTGCGGCTCACGCCGAGCGCGTCCCGAAACTCCATGGTGGAAAAGGAGGGGGCGCGAGAGAAGAGCCGTAGGGCGACTTGGCTGGCCGCTTGGATGGCATCGCGGTGCAGGACGATTTGAGGGTCCAACTGGACCAGGATGCCGCGCTCGACACAGAGCCGGATGGCGGCTTGCACTTTCTGAACCGGTTGGGCGAAGGCGATTGCCAGTTCCGCGGGGGACGGCACGGTCCACCGGGCTTCCTGGAGACGGGAGACGATCTGGCCGCCCAGGGGTTCGACGGCGTCGGCTACTTTGGGCGTCCAATCGGCGAGAGCGGCCAGGTTCGCATGCAACTTGATGTCGCGTTCGGCGCTCAACTTCCGGATGGCCAGAGCAAGCGTGGCGGCGTCTGTGCCGACGGTTTCCCGGAGTTGCCCGATCTCCATGCCCAGGCAGTGCGGGTTGGTTGAGTGAAAACCTCGGAGGATCTCGATTGCTTTGGCGGCGGCCTGTTCGACGGCGCGGCGATGAACCCACCGCGCGTCCGATGTTTCGAGCACAACGCCTGTGGCTTTGAGACGCGCTAGAATGCTCTGGAGTTCGTCCAGTCGCATCCGGCAAAGGGCGGCCCACGCCGGGAGGAGCAGGGGGGCTGCGGCTTGTTCCAGGAGCAGTTCGCACCAGGCATCGGGGGCATCGATGGCGTCGCGCCGGGCGGCCAGCGCTCCGATGGTCCATTGGCGGCGACGGCGAAGGCGCATGTTGCTTACGCCCAGAATGCGTCCGCCTCCGATAGTCGCCAGACCGCTGTGCTTGCTGGCGCGTGTGTTGGCGCGGACGACGAATCGTTCTCCTGGCACCAGAGCCAGGGGCTGATCCATCCGCAACTGAACCATTTGCTTCTGCCCGGGTGTCATGCGGGATTCCTCGAGCATAGCCACGCGGGCCTGGACGGCGGCGGTACCAATGTGAAGGTGGACTTCGTCGTAGTCCTTCATCTCGCCGGTGGCGGAGACCAGCATCTGGAGTCCGGCCTCGACCATGGTCACGGGGAGGATGGTGTCGGGCTCGCAAAGAACCATGCCTCGATGGAGCGCCTGGTGGTCGAGTTCCGCCAGATTCATCGCCACACACTCGCCGGCCCGGCCTTCCTCGGCTTCCTCGTTATAGACCTGGAGGCGGCGTACCCGGCCTCGCAGCCCGGCGGGAACGGCTTCGAGGCCGTCCCCAACGCGCACACGTCCCCGGGAGGGGATTCCGGTGACAACGGTGCCGACACCGTGAATGGAAAAGATGTCAGCGACCCAGAGGTGAAAGAGGCCGGAGCTTGGGCGGTCATCGCAGCCGTTGACCTGGTCGTTCAAGGCGTCATAGAAACCATCGAAACCCGCGCCTGTGATCGTGGAGAGAGGGCAAATGGGGGCTTGCGCGAGAAAGGTGCCTGCGAGCAACGTTCGCATCTCCTCGACGACCATCGCCAGTTGTTCGGCATCGACGAGATCGGTCTTGGTGAGCGCCACCAGGCCGTGCCGCAAACCCATCAAGGTGAGGATGGCGAGATGTTCCCGGGTTTGGGGCATCACGCTGTCGTCTGCGGCGATGACGAGGATGACGACGTCGATCCCGTGCGCCCCGGCCACCATATTGCGGATGAAGTCGGCATGGCCTGGCACGTCCACGATGCCGACGAGCCGATCACCCGAAGGGTGGCAGGGGGCGAACCCGAGGTCGATGGTCATCCGTCGCTGCTGCTCCTCGGCGAGGGTGTCGGTATTGCAGCCGGTGAGTTCGATGAGCAGGGACTCGATCAATTCGTCGCGCTCGATGCGTTCACCAGTCTCGCGGTCCACAGCGATGTTCACGTACCCCTTAAGCCCGGGAATGATGGAGTCCACAACCTGGCTGGGGAAGACAGCCCGCCCCAAGCCGGTGTGGAGGATCACACCGGTGGCATTAATGGCTTCGCGGAGATGCGGTTCGGTTGCATCTTCCAGGAGTTGGGCGGCTCGGGCGAGGAGGTAATCCTGAGTGACGTGTTCAGGGCCGCAATGGCCGGCGGTATCGTTGAGGATCTGGTGGCGCACGCCATCAATCGCACCCCGCAGGCACGCGGCTGCCAGGGACCGTGGGTGGCGTTGGATCCAACCCTGTGCTTGTTCTGTGGCGAGCAGGTCGGTCATCGAGGAGAGGCCGCGCAGGAGCGCCTGCTTTTGAGGGGAGGCACAGGTGTTCGTATCATCGTTCCCTCCTCCCGTGGACGGTTTCCACCAGAGCCTCGCCCACCGCGGAGGGTTGGGACGGTTGGGCGGAGTCTGCTGGGTTGTCCCCGGGAGACCTCATGGACGGCATTACCGCATGTTAACCCCCGAGAAGCAGGGAAGGCTCGTTGCGGTCGCGACCGCGTCCGTAGCGGGGGAATGCCTTGAGGGAGAAGGTGATGGCGATGGTAACATCATCGCGTCCAGCGCGGTTGTCACGGAACCGGAGGGTTAGGGCAGTGGTCCAACTGCGCAGGTCTCGGTAAAGGGTATAGTACTGTTCCTCCATTCGGCCATCACGAGCCTCGAAGTGGTGGGTCACGCGCATGCCCCAATTCTCGTTGAACCGATAGTAAAGACTGCTCAGGAACAGGTTGTTGCCCGACAGGGGTCCGAAGCCGGGATCCTCGCGGAGGTAACGATGGCCCACCTTCCAGCTCCAGGTCTCGTTGGGCTCGAGGGTGAGGGTGTGGTTGGCCATGCGCCATACACCGCTGCCGATGTCGAAGCGGGTCTCCGAATTGAAGGTCATCCAGGAGCGCGGTTTCAGGTCGAAGTCGGAGTAAACATCGGCAAAAGTGGATTGGTCCGGGCGGGGTTTGACGCGCCAGTCGGTATAGACGGCCCAATTGAGGACGTTGTCGATCTCGTCCTTCCTCTTGGTCTGAAGCTTGTTGCGCAGGCCGAGGCGGAAGACGTTCTGGCTGTCTATGGAATCGATTGAGTTGTAGTCCGGATAGTCCACCGGAAGAAGGCGCAGACTGCGCAGCTCGGAATCGAACTGGGGAAGCTGGCTCGGTTCGCGGTTGGGGGTGGGGACATAGACGTAGTTAATCGAGGGTTCGACAATGTGGCGGAGTTCGGTGACGTCCCACAATCGGCTGCGGGCTCCGTTCCAGATCCGGGAGGCCTTGGTGGAGACCTCGGCGCCGGTGTTGAAGACGCCGCGGTCCTGGGCGTCGAGTGAGGAACCCTCGCCTTCGAGTTCTCCGTAATGGGTGAAGCGCATGCCGACACGCGGGGTCACATTGAGCCAGCCGAAGTAGTTTTGCGGCAGAACGATTTGGTGGAAGGTGTCGGCGCGCATCGCGGCGTAGTTGGTGCCGGCGTTGTCAGCGGAGCGAAAGCGGAGGTAGCCCACCGAGGAGTCGCTCTCGTAGTAGAACGGGGAGATGCCCAGTTGCTGGCGCACTCCGGTGAGCTTGATGTCCGGCAGGCGTTCGACGGTCTGGAAGAAGTCGTTGAACTGCGGCTGGGCGATGAGGTCGAGACTGAAGTTGGGCCAGAGCTGGTTGACCTCCAGGAAGGAGTTGGGCTGGATGTCCTTGCGGTATTCGCGCTCGAAGAAGTCGCGTACGACTTGTGCGTCGCTCTGCTCGCGCACAACGACCTTTGCGGTGAGATTGGTCTGGATGGTGACGGTATGGGTGAAGCTTAGGCGCTGGCGGTCGTCGCGAATGGGCTTGCCCGCGGTATCGATACCGGGCTCCTCGTCGCGGGGGGAGTAGGTCTCTATGTTCCGCTGACCGATTTTGCCCAGGTCGTAGTTGAAATCCGGCCCGCCGGCCACGCCACGTTTCTGGCGGTAGTCGAGATGTACGGCGGCATCGAAATTCGTGCTGGCGTACCAGTTGTAGGTGCCCAGGGCGTAGGGGCCGTAGAGGCTGCGGTAGCCGGGGATGAGGACGAAATTGCTGGGGTGCCGGTAAAGATGGCGGCGATAGAACGGAAGATACATCACCGGGACCTTCCCAAGGTACAAGGTCGCATGGCGGGCCTCGATCAACTCGCCAGGAATGATCTTAAGAGACTTGGCCCGGATTTTGTAAACAGGCTCGGCGATGTCATCGGCGGTGACGAAGGCGTTGGTGGCGGTGTGGAGGTTCGCAGTCACGTCAGCGGTCACGCCATCACCGCCTACAAAGAATGGGGGCATGCCTGCTTTGAAGCGGTCTGACTCCATTTTGCGCGCGGCGAAATTGTAGTGGATGCGGTCACCGGTCCAAAGCTCCTTGCCCTGTTCAAGTCGCACGTCCCCCTCGGCTCGCACGTCGGCGGTCTCCCGGTTGAACTCGATGCGCCGGGCGGTCAGGCTGGCATCGCCATACGTGACGAGCACGCCGACGGGGTCTGTAGCCACGCCTGTCTGCTCATCGAACACGAAGCTGGCATTGGTGCTGAGCCCCGTCACCTCCAGCGCCGGGCGTTCCTGAGCCGCGTGGCCCAGCAGCATGGGCAGCGCCACCACGAGTGCGCGGACGAAGCGGTACAGGCCAGAGTTAGTGTTCATGGTTTGACGTTAGGGCGCCGGCGAGGATACCTCGACAGGTCGCGATCATCGGTCTGGAGCGGCTTCATGCGGGGCTCACGCTAACCAATAAACCCGCGGGCTGCCAAGCCGGATTACTTGGGCTTTAATTGTGGAAAGAGGATCACGTCGCGGATGCTCTCCTGTCCCAGAAGCATCATGCAGAGGCGGTCGATGCCCATGCCCATGCCGCCGGCGGGGGGCATCCCGTGTTCGAGGGCGGTGAGGAAGTCCTCATCGAGCTTCTGTTGCTCGCCCCCAGCCTGGTGCTCGAGACGTTCGCGCTGTTCTATGGGGTCGTTCTGTTCCGTGTAGGCCGGGGCGATTTCCTGCCCGTTGATGCAGCACTCGAAGACCTCGACCGTGCTGGGATCCCCGGGTGAGAGTTTTGCCAGGGGGACCAGCTCCTTGGGCAGGTGGGTGACGAACGTGGGCTGGATCAAGGTGGGTTCGATGAGCTTCTCGAACACCGCCCCGGTCACCTCGAAGTCCGCATATTCCTTCCCAATCTCCGCCCCGAGGGCCACCGCGCGAGCCTGCCGTTCCTCGGGGGAAATAGTGAACCAGTCGGCCCCCGCCTTTTCCCGGATCAGATCCTTGTAGGGGACACGGCGCCAGGGAGGGGTGAGGTCGATCGTGCGGGCGACCCTTCCTTCGCTGTCCTTGTGGTCAATTTGGAGGGTGCCCAGCACGCGTTGCGCGACCTGGCAGATCATGGACTGCACCAGTTCCATCATTGTTTCGTAATCGCCGAAGGCTTGGTAGGCCTCGAGCATGGTGAACTCGGGATTGTGCTTCCGGGAGAGGCCCTCGTTGCGGAAGTTGCGTCCGATCTCGAAGACGCGGTCGATCCCGCCGACCAGCAGGCGCTTGAGGTAGAGTTCGAGGGCAATCCGCAGGTAGAACGCGCAGCCAAGCGCATTGTGCTGCGTTACAAAGGGTTGTGCGGCCGCCCCACCGGGAATGGCCTGCATCATCGGAGTCTCGACCTCCACGTAGCCCCGCTCGTGGAAAAAGGCGCGGAGTTCGTGGAGAATCTGGCTGCGCAGGAGGAAGATACGCTTCACCTCATCGTTGGCCATCAGGTCCAGGTAGCGCTGGCGGTAACGGATCTCGGTGTCGGCCAGCCCATGCCATTTCTCGGGCGGCGGACGCAGCGCCTTGGCGAGGATGACGAAGGAGGTAACCTTGACCGAGATCTCACCCATGCGAGTGGTGAACATGGTCCCTCGCACCCCGGCGAAGTCCCCCAGGTCCAGGTGCTTGAGCAGATCGAACTGCTCGTCGCCAAGGGTTTGTTTCTGAGCGTAGATCTGGATGCGTCCGCTTTGGTCCTTGAGGTCCAGGAACTGGCTTTTCCCCATGTCGCGGTGTGCGGTGATCCGCCCTGCGAGGGCGACTTCGCGGTGCTCCCCATAGCGTGCTCGCGCCTCGGCGCAAGTCTCCGCCGGGGCGAATTTATTGGCAAACGGGTTGACCCCTCGGGCCCGCAACGCGCCCAGCTTGGCCTTGCGTTGCTCAATCAATGCATTCGTGTCGTCCATATACGTTTCACGCCCTCTATCAAACACGGATGCGGGGCCAAAGTGCAAGAACTTGCGACTGGGATCTAAATCGCCGTTTTAGGACATTGAAAGTTGACATCGCACCCTGGACGCAGGTAGTAAGCAATTGTGAATCCTGAAGCGAGACCACCTGTCATGGCGGATTCGGCAGCGGTGCCCCCTACCCTGCCGCGTCGGACGCGGTGGGCTCGCTCGTAAGGAAGTCCTCAAAGAACCTATGAAACTCAAATCTACAATCATCATCGGTCTGACGTGCCTGGCAATTCCGCTGGGCGTTCTGGTTGAATCGCAGGCTGGCATCACTGACGGCCTCGTGGTTCACCTGACTTTCGACAAAAGCTACACCAACAGCATCAGCGCCAGCGGTGTGGATGGCTCCGCCGTGGGTGATCCGACCTTCGAGACTGGTCTGATCGGCAGCGGCGCCGTCTCCCTCACCAGCGACGCCGGTGTGTTCAATTACGTGACCCTGGGAAACGCCGATGTGCTCAACTTCGGCTCCGTCACCGACGGGACCGCGGTCGATTTCACGGTTGCCTTCTGGTGCAGCTACACCAATCAATCGAGCGACCCGGTGTTCATCGCCACCCAGAACTGGGCGAGCAGCGGCAACCAGGGTTGGGGCATCTACATGCAGGGCGGCGGCAACACGCGCGTGGTGATCTCCGACGGCAGTACCAAGTCGGACCAGAAGCCTGCGCCGATCGTTCGTGATGGCACCTGGCACCATTACCTGGTCACCTTTGCTCGAGCGGGGGACGCGACCGTCTATGTCGATGGCGCCTTCGCCACTTCGAAAACGATGGCGAACGTTGTGGGCTCGGTTGACGTCAGCAACCCGCTCAACATCGGGCAGGACGGCACGGGCGCTTACGACGCCCTCATGGTCAACGTCTTGATGGATGACCTGGGCATCTGGCGCCGCGCGTTGAGCCCCGGCGAGGTTGCGGCCATTTATAACGCCGGCAAAACTGGGAAGAACCTTGAACAAGTCCCGGCCATTCCGAATCCATTCGTCCAATCGACCACCCCAGCGGCCAACGCCACCGGCGTTGCACCGAACACGCCGCTCACCGCGGTGATTACCGACGGCCTGACTCGGTTGGACACTAATAGCGTCCAATTCACCGTCAACGGCACGACGCTTCCTGGCACCGTCACCAAAGTGGGCTCCACCTCGACAGCAACGTGCAAGCTGCCGGCACTCCTGCCCTCGGGTGTCACCACGGTCAGTTTGGTGTTTGCCAACGACGCCAAGCCGACGGCCGCCCTCTTCACAAACACATGGACTTTCACATCGACCTACGTGACGCTGCCGCCCACAGTCAAAGTCACTCCCGACACGTCCAAGCCCGGCTTCAATTGGCGCATTTTCGCCAACCAAGGAAGCGCGGCGGACGACAACTCGAGGACAGAGAACGGTCTGGCCGGGTTGCTGACCGATGCGGACGGGAATCTGCTGCCCAACCTCGCGGACCCGAGCGCGCAAGGCGTGGCCAGTGGGACGGCGTCGGCCCCGAACCCCGCCAACGCAGCCATCAGCTTCGTAATTCCGTCCGTGATCAACGTTAATGCGGTCGGCGGCGGTACCGCAGGCTCGTTCCAGCCGGATGGCCAGATGCCTGGGGTTCCGGCGACAGACGGCTCCGCCAACGGGCTTTCGGTCGAGATTGTCACCTACATCGATCTGCCGGCCGGTGTTACCATCATGGGAGTTGCTAGCGACGATGGTTTCCGCACCAGCGTCGGCTGGCCGCTCGACGCGTTCAGCACCCAGACAGCCGGCGAGTACAATGGCGGACGCGCGGTGGCCGAAACCCTCTTCACAATCGTGGCGCAGGAGGCGGGAACTTACGCCTTCCGTACCATTTACGAGAACGGTGGCGGCGACGGGAACATCGAATGGTACACTGTTAAAGCGGACGGCACCAAGGCCCTGGTGAACGATGTGGCGAACGGCGGTCTGCGCGCTTCCCGGGCCACGACGACTCCCATCCCGCCGTTTGTGCAGTATGTGGATCCGCCGGCCGTTCCACGCCAATTCAACCTCGTCAGCCGGGCGCTGACGGCCATCGTTGCCGACGGTAGCACGGCGGTAAACGACAGTTCGATCTCACTCAGCCTGGACGGCAAGCCGGTGACGGTGACGAAGACCCGCCAAGGCGGCGCGGTGACGTTGGTTTACAAGCCGACGACCCTCGTGATCCCGAGCCAGGAGTCCACAGGCCAGCTCACGTTCAAGGATTCGACCGGCGCGTCATTCACGCGCGAGTGGAAGTTCTACAACCTGAAGAACCTGGTCCTGCCGACTCCGAAGGTGACGGAGAACTTCGATTCGTATCCTGAAGGCACCGCGCCCGCCGATTGGAATGCCTGGAACTTCACGGATTGCTCCGGTGACTTCTGCGCATCGCCCGGGATGGACATCAACAATCTCAACTCCGACTCCTACCGAGGCTGGATCGTGGTCGCTCGCACCACGCTGGAGCCGTTGAAGGGCCGCATTTTCCAAGTGGCTCCCGGGGAGACCCTCAACGGCCAAGCGGTGACCGTGGACGATATGAGCACGGGCAACCTGCTCTATGCCGAATCCGACGTGCGCGATGGCAATCAGGCTCAGTTCATCATCTCGAAGCCGTTCAACCTGTCGCAGATCACCAACGTGGTGATGTCTTTCGCCAACTTGTACGAGCAGAACCAGGACAGCATTGGAGCCGTCGAGTACTCTGTTGACGCTGGCAACAACTGGCTGCCCGTAGTTTACTTCCTTGATACCAAGGACGGCAGCGGAAGCGACATCAGGCTGAACCTCGATGGTACCGTTGACGCGGTCAAGACATTGACGGAGCCCAATACGGACACCGCCTATTGGACTGACAAGGGCGTCAGCAAGGGCGGCAAGTACGGTGACGGGATCGCCGCGCCGATCACGCAGGCGTTGGCACCCTACATCACGCCACGTTGGAATGACAACCCGTCGGTGGACAAGCGCATCGAGGCCTTCCGCCTCCCGGAAGCGGGCAAGAAGACCGACGTGCGGTTGCGGTTCGCCCAACTCGGCACCGGCAGTTGGTATTTCGGCGTGGACAACCTCGCGTTCTATGAAGACCCGGCCCCTGTAACCCAGGCCGTCAGCGCGAAGCTGGCCATCACCGCCTCAGGCGCCAACGTGACCATCTCATGGATCGGCACAGGGACCCTCCAGGAAGCCACATCCATTGGCGGGACTTGGACCGCATCAAGCAGTCAAAGTAATCCGCAGACCGTCGCCGCCACCGGAACGAAGTTCTACCGTATCCTAAGGTAATGGCTCGCAGGACAATGCCATAGACTGAATCACGCGAAGGCCGAGCCCCCGGGTTCGGCCTTCGCTGTTTGAAGAGCCGGTGTCTGGTCCGGAGCGGGGCGATAGCTGTGGCGATCACGTCACCGCTATCGCCACGGTGTTGGCATCAGATGCCCCCCTCCCAGTCGCGGAGCGACGAATCGACGGTAGCCGCGGGTTTCAACCCACGGTTTTACGCGCCCACGGTATGGGTCGCGTCGCGACGCCCGAACGCCACAATATGCCCCCGCATCAATCGTCGCTGCGCGACGAAACCGCACCCCGCCACCTTACCGTGGATTGAAATCCACGGCTACCTGCAGCACTCGCTACGCGAGGAACCGCGCGGCCGTTCCCCTGCCAAGGTCAGCCCCTTAGGGGCGGCATGTCTATAGCCACGACGCCATCGATGGCCAGCAAGCTCCGTAGGAGCGGCATGTTTCTGCGCCGGGCTGGGCGGGCCGGCGGGAGCATGCCTCCGGATGCATGCCGAGTTCCATGCCGCTCCTACGAGCTTGAACCAAAACGCAAGGGGAATGGCTTCCTATAAACATGCCGCCCCTAATGGGGCTGACATCCGGCGACCGTTCATACCGTGATCTGAGTCATTGATGACACACACTATGGGTCGAAGTGAGAACCGCCCTGCTGAATGGCACCGGCCGGTAATGCGATCTTTCCATGGTAATGGCAGCGTGCTATTGTGGACTCAGTGAAACAGTAAGGACTGCCTTTCATTCCGCATTCCGCATTCCGCAATCCACATTCTGCCTTCTGCCTTCTGCCTTCTGCCTTCTGCCTTCTGCCTTTCCGCCGCATGCCTTGCAGGCCCGTTGCCTGACCGGGCGGGCACCGCGTGGGGGCACGCGGCCTACATCATCTACGGCGACGGCCTGAGCTGGTAGAAGCGAGTCGGGCTGTTGGTGTAAGGCGAGAACCACTCCGTCTCGAAGAGGCGTCCTGGCACGTTGGTGACCAAGGCCAAATGGTCCACGGCCTCGCCCGCCCAGACCTCATAGGTCCGGTTCGTGACACTGGGCCAACTCAGGCGAGCCAGACCCTCATTCCAGACCGACACGTCGAGGCGCAACGGCCCATTCAGGGCGCGTGGGTCTGTGCCCATGATTTGTTCCCGGGCGTTGCTGTAGCCGTCGCCGTCCGGGTCGTCTTGCGGACCGGCGGCCAGGTTTCCGAAGTGGGCCATTTCCCAGTCATCATCCAGACCGTCGTGGTCGGTGTCGTTGATCTGGACGCCGTTGATGATCAGGCTGGCAAGTCGGATCGCCCCGGCGTTTCCTCGCATCTCGTCGGTTACGTCCAGCGTCCAATCCCCCGCGCTGCTCTCGTAGAAATGATGAGTCGAGTAGTAGGTCCAGTCGATCGGTCCGGCGCTGATGTCGGCATTGTAGCGCTGGAGCACGCTGCGGGTGCCTTGGGGAGAAACCAGCGTAATCCGGAGGTCACCTCGAAGTGGGTGATCGGTCTGGAGCCGGACGCCGACGTGCTCACAGAGGAGGGTATTCGTGACGGTGAAGGTGTGGCTGGCTGGGTAGAGATGGAGTCGCGCCCGGGCGCTATTGTTGGTTTTGACAAGGTCAACGATCTTCTGACCGTCGGTGTAGCTGATGAAGAAAGCGGGAATGGGCATGAAGTCGGTCCCTCCCATCAGGCAGAGTTGGTCGCCTCCGGGGCAGCCGGTCCCGGTGTTGGTCGGGAAATTGTAGATGATGGCTAGAGCGGCGCCAGCCTGGGCGGCCCTAATGATCTTATCGATGTAGCTGTTGGTCCCCCGCTCGATAAGAGCCGCCTTCCCCGAAAGGTCCTTGGTGAGGGTGTTGGTAGCCAACCCGACGTCAACCAGGGGCAGCGTGGGCGTAGGTTCGTCCGGGTGCGGCCCCGTCGCAGCCAGGCCGTGGATGGAGCTAAGAGTTGCCGGGATGCCTTCCCCGGTGATCTCCAGTCGCAGAGCGTCGTCGGGAATAGCCAGGCGGTTCGTGGCGGTGAGAGTAAGGGTGGTCAGCGGGGGGCGGTTCGACCACCCTTTCGCGAGGGCAACGGCGACACCCGCATCAGGCACTCCGAAACCGACGTTGTGGCTCACGACGAAACCGGCGCCGTTGGTCCTCAGGTCGAGGTCGGTGAGGTCGAAGTGCCGGGCGGAAAGGAGGAGGATTTGCTGGACATCGCGGTAGGTCAGATTCGGGTTTGCGGCCAAGGTGAGCGCGACGATTCCCGAGACCAGCGGGGCCGAAGCAGACGTGCCTGAGAAACCAAGACTGTTGAACATGAAGTTCCACAGGTAATCGTCAGGAGGGCGGAACCCAAACTGGGTGGCGCCCCTGCCTTCAGTGAGGTCGGTGGCAAAGAGTCCGCTGCCGTTGGTTTCTCCGCCTGGCGCGGCCAGCAGAATGCACGCCCCCGGCTCGCTAAAGGAGGCCACTTTGCCTTCGCGCGTTATGGCGGCGACGGCGATTACTCTCGGATCAGAAGGGTAGCCGTCGTCATTCACGTTGGC